>Ga0214917_10002733_pt1 | contig 21186 bp, 17 predicted proteins | sample LL_1208_BB_MetaG_FD_177983 | JGI IMG/M metagenome (GOLD analysis project Ga0214917, IMG submission 177983) | Freshwater microbial communities from Lake Lanier, Atlanta, Georgia, United States - LL_1208_BB | ecosystem: Environmental > Aquatic > Freshwater > Lake | place: USA: Georgia | collected...
CCCGGCCCCTGAGACGCTGCAGCCCTGTGTGGTTGCTACGGCTGCGCCTCCGCAACCACACAGGGCTGGTCTGTTGGAGGGCAAAACCCTAACTTAAAACCTGGCGTCATTCATGGGGGCAGGTCAACTCGCCGAGGGCTCGCGATACGGCGGTGATGAGGTCTCGGTCAGTTTCTGCGTAGAGCATCTGCGCACTCCATCCCGGAGGTCCGGGCGTAAAAGAAACGCCGCCGGCGAGAAGAGCCGGTGGCGGGGCAAGAGGGTCACGTGGGAACACCCCACCGTGGCCATACCCACCGTCGATCGAGACGGCGTGGTGGAAATCAATCAGCTCGCGGTCGTGGCAGCGACCGGGTGCGGACTAGCCGGCGAGGCGAACATCCCGCATCAGGCGGTCGAGCATCTCGCCGACGTGGGCCACGAGCATCGCCCGCACCAACGGCAGGCAGTCTGAATAGGGCACGAAGCGGGGCCGGAGATTGGCGGGTTCGCCGTGCGGTCGTCCGAGATGTTCGGTGTATTCGACAGAATCCCAGGCAGCAGCACCAACGCCGCCGGGCATCAGCAGCACGGCTTGGAAGAGGATGAAGAGATCGTCCTCATCGCTCGATGTGTTTGCCGGCCGGGCGTAGACCACCGGTCCGGTGATCTGAAAATCCCGCACGCCGAGCGACGCCAGTTCGGCGAGGGTGTGGTTGATGCTCTGGATCGTGTCTTCGGCGCAGTCGAGCGTCGTCGCAATCGTCATCGCGAGCCGCGACAGATCAGCGGCCCGCTCGGAAAGAGAATCGTTCATGGCATATTCCTTGGGGACAATGGCGGCTGACAGAAGGAGGCCGCTCAAGAAATATGCCAGGATTGCGGCCGTTATTTAGCAGCCGGGCGAGCCATGTCGATCAGGACGCTGAGGGGTACTGGAGTGCCGACCGACAGCCTCGTGGCGGGACGTCGCCGGGGCCGGTCAGGACCCGGTCCGACGCCTCGGCGGGGGAGTCCAAGGGGCTTGCGTGTGGGTCATCGCGACGTTGTGTCGGCCGTGCGGCGCACCTCCGCGGCCTCGTCCTCCCGGCCGTTATGCTCGAGCGCATCGGCGAATGCAGTCGCATACACCCGGGCGGCCTGCCGCCTGGCGACCTCATTCGGCTGGATCGCCAACGTGTGCTCGACAGACGACGCGTAGGTTCGGCACGCGTCCGCATGTGATCCCGTGTATTCCTGGCCGATGGCGACCCCGAGTTCCAAGGCGGGAAGCAACCGTTCATTAGCGACTGGCGTCCTCTTGGCGGTTTCGTAAGCTTCGTTGATGAGGGCGATCCCCTCGTCTTTTTTGCCCGCGAGCAGCAGGGCTCTCCCAAGCCCCCCCTTCGCGCGTAGCACATCTGAAGAATCCGCGGGCTGTTTCTCGATGCGCTTGGCGATCACGTAACGAAACAGCGGGATCGCGACCGCCGGCTTGTGGGCGTCGCGGCAGCGGATCGCTACCTCGTTGAGCCCAGCCATAAGTGATTCCGTTATGAGCTCTGTGGCCGCACCTTGATCGTCCCGGGCTTGAGGGTCGAAGCTGATTTCCGAACTGACGATCCGATTGACGGCCGCCTCCGCTTTGCTCTCCTCGCCCACTCGCGCATAAATCTCAGCCACGTCAGCCATCGCGACGAGTTCCTGCTGATTTGTCACAGCCGACCTATCGGCGCACATGCCGTCGATACGATCCGCGATCTGCCTCGCCTCCACGGCATCGTCAGCATCACCGTTCGCGGTAAGTTCCAGGGCCAGCCGCCCCATGGTCTGCATCGCCGCCGGGCTATCCGGCCCCGCTGTCGCCTGCATATGGGCAAGCTGCTGCCGCCATCCGTCAATGATGAGTTTCTTGTCATTTGTCGTGCGGGCCACACTTGCGCGCGCCTGCACGAGGGTCATGAAGTTGTCGTCTCCGGGGGAGGAGCCAGAGAGCAGCGCCTCCAGTCGCTCCAGCCATCGCTTGGGCGCCGAGTGATCGTCTGGCGCTGCCGATGCCGAACTAAGAATGGCGACAAGGAGAGTCGTCCGCAGCATTGCGGGGCCTGTGGGTAATTGGCCGACGCGAGCCTCAAGAAGCGGTATCAAATCCACCGCGATGGGAAGGGCCGCCGTTCCTTCACCCCGAAATTCGAGCCGCATCAGGTGATGGTGCAGCATGTAGATCGACTGATCGCTCTTCGGCCCGAATGATTTCCCGGCGGTGTCGATGAGCCTCTTCATGAGGCGGTCGGCTTTGGCGTATTCCCGCTGTGCGTCGAGCGTTTCGATCTGGTCATAGAGCTTTTTGTACAACTGCTGGAACGATGCCTCTGCGGCCCCCTGCGAGAAAGCGGGGCTTTGGGGCGCAGTCGCAAGGCATGCGCAGGCCAGGACGAGGGATCGAAAAGTGCTGCTGGCAATAAAGGCAAAGGCGCGCGTCGGCAGGACATTCATGACGAATCACTCTCCTCGGGAAATTTGTTCAAGGCGACGGATGGCCGCGGCGATCGAGGCATCGGCGGAGGCAGGAGCCAGTGACTGCGCTACCCATTCGGGCCAGGGATCCCGCCCCTCGAGTTTGCAGTCGACGAGCAGCCGCTTCGCCAAGTTCTCGTCGCCCTCCAGGACGCTTGCGACGGCCATCGTCAGCAGCAACTCCTTGGCCAGCCCCCCGGCCTCGCGGTCTTTCGCAAGCCGGGCGGACAGGGCAGCCGACTGCCCGGCGAGGAGGTCGCCCTGGGCGTGAACCAGCGCCAGCCGGATGCGGGCCGTCCTCACCCGGGGAGAATCGGCTGTCGCCGGTGGCCCAAGCCACGTAGCGCCGCGGCCGGCGAGCGATATGGCCAGCGCCGGCTCGTCGGACAGCAAGCTTTCGGCCGAGTCCGCCGCCTGCTCAGCAAGCACGACCCGAGCCTCCAGGGCGGCGGTCCTGCCGAATGGCTGAACGGAATCGAGCACCTCGAAAGCGGAGGCAGCCGCGGTGAACAGAGGCTCGGGTGACTCTTTTGCGCCCAGTTCCTCGACGAGAAGGGCGTCGGTGCCGGCAGCGACGGCTGCCGACACCAGCGACTTCACGAAGACTTCGATCCGCGGATCGTTGGCCCCTATCGCCGCGGTTGCCACCCGCACCGCGTTCTCAAGAATCGGTAGTCCTTCGACGAGTCGCTTGTCGGAATAGCACACGCACATGCCCTTCACAGCCATGGCATCGGCGAGCAGGTAACCTTCAACGCCGGCCTGCTCGCATACCTCGACTGCGCGGAAGGCATGGTGATGCCGCTGCTCCGCGTCCTCAGAATAGGCAGTCGCCAGGGCCGAATGCACCTGGACGGCCTGGCCCGACGTGTCCAGGCCGTGCCGCTCGAGGAGAGCCAGCAGGCGTTTCAAAGCGGCGACCTTCGGCCCGCGTTGGCCGGCGTCGCGATGACATTCGGCGATGAGAATGAGCGGATTCCAGAGGCCCATCGAGAGGGGGCCCAACACCGCCTCACGAATCGCGAGCGCGCGGTTGGCCGCATCGATCGCTTCCGCGCGTTTCCCGCTTTTCAGGAGAATCTGCGTCCTGGATTCGAGGGTTTCCGCAAACTTGATGGTGTGGGTGTCTCGCCGGAATTCGCGATCCAATATCAGGCCGTCGACCAAGGGCGTCGCTTCAGCGACGCGGCCCAACTGGATAAGCGAATCCGCGAGCGTGACCGCGGCGCGAGAGTATTCCTCGAACTCCTCGTTTTTTCTGTCGAGCAATGATGGCATCAGGGGCTGCAGGGTCTTGATCGCCTCGAGGAGCTTCCCATCTTTTTTCAACGCCGTGGCTAGCCTGACCTTGGCATGCAACGTTGTTCCGTGACTCGCGCCGAGAAGATCTTCCAGGCGACGCTGAGCCTCGTCGGCCAACGCTACGAGTACCGGAGGTGGTTCATGGCCCACTTCGACGATATTCAGTGCAACCGCGGGCCAGTCCCGGCCGTTCCCCGGATAGGACTCCCCGGCGCAGATAGCCAATGCCTCTTGTAGCCTGCGATTTGCAACGGCAGGCGACTGCAGCCGATCGGCCTGCACAACTGAATCAACCCGCAAGAGAGAAACGACCAACGGCAAGGCATTGGAATCCATCGTGGCCACGAGATCGCGCGCCCTCTGCAAAATCTGCTGGATCTCCTCGGTCTCGCCGCCGGTTTGCAGCAGACATTGAGCTGTCAAAGACAGAAGTCTCACTTCCGTCTCTGTCATTCGTGAACTCGGGCCATGATCAGATCGCGTCATCTCCTCAGCCTTCCTGCAGTACTCCAGGGCCTCCGGGAAGTCCGATGCATTGAATGCGGTCTGCGCAGCGATGAACATCACATCACGGGGATCCGTGCCGTCCGACGACGCGAGCAAATGGCTCGACGCGGAGACGGCCGCCGCCGCATCGGCAGCTGCCCGAACTCGCCCCAGATGTGCGAGGGCCTTCGAGAATCCCGACAGTAACGCGACCCGGCTCCGGACGTCTTCGATCACGTGGGCACGCTCGCCATCGGGCATCAGCCGTCGGCAGGCACTCTCGAGAAGGTCGGCAAAAACGACGTTGGCGGCCAGAGGGGGGGCATTCGGGGCCGCGAACATCGACACAAAAAAATCGGTAGACTCGTTCGCGGCGCGTTCCTCGGCCAACGCCACGGCCTCGGCTCTCCTCGCCGCTTCTGCAGCCGCGAACGATTCGTCGCGGGCCTCGGCCGCCCGCGCCGTTTCCACTCGCGCCTCCGCAGCGGTCCGCACGGCCCAGCCAGCCAGCCCGGCCAGTCCCGCGGTCAGCACGAGTGCCGCGACTCCGCCCACGACCGCCCGGCGGATGCTGCGGCGCAGGTGTTCGCGTTCGAGCGCATCCTCATCGACTCCCGCAACGGCGGCCACCAGCCGCAGTCGCTCGATCACGCGCTTCGCAAGCCCGGCCCGCAAGTCCACTCGCACGACCCCGCCCACGTTCTGATTCCGCTCGGCGAGCGCCCCCAGAGCGGGCGGCAGGTGTCCGCCGTCAGCTTGCGGCTGGACTGCGCCGCCCTGCGCATCGCCATCGATCATGACGGCGACGATGCGCTCCTCGCGTCCCAGCCGGATGAAAGTGGCCGCTTCCTCGTTCACCCAGCGCGAGGCGGCCGAAGCAGGCGAGCAGAACACGAGCAGCGTTTCAGAGGCTTCGAGCGCAGACGAGAGGTGGCTACCGAGGTCGGCCGACGTGGGCAGTTCATCGCGATCCCGAAAGATCGGGGCGAGCCGGCGAGTGCCGTCTCGCATCCTCATGGCCCCGGGCAGGCGATAGGCCTCCAACCAGCGGTGCATGGCCGCGACCGTCTTCGTGTCGGCGTGGCTATAGCTGATGAATGCGCGGTATCTCACGGCTGGTTCTTCTCCGGCGCTGCCGCCCGATCTTTCTCCGCGACCTCGCAGACCACCCGGATCCCGAAATCACCGTAGAACGCGATGCGTGAATCGGTCGCCTTGCCGTCGGGCCCATCGGCCATGGCCTCGCCCCGGAAGGCCGCATGGCATTCGATCGGCAGCATCGAGGCCGATCCCCCGCGGAGCGTGTGGTGCGTGCCACTGGCCGGCCCGGCCGGGTCGATGCCGCGGGGCGTCGACCCGTAATAGGTCGCCGAGAACCAGTCGTTGGTCCATTCCCACACGTTGCCGTGCATGTCGTGGAGCCCCCAGGCGTTCGGCGGATAGGAGCCCACGGATGCGGTTTGCTTGGGCTCCCCCCGGTTGCAGAACGCATACCGCGCCTGCGAGGGCAGCAGTCGCCTGCCCGTGTGGTAGGGGGTCGCCGCCCCGGCGCGACAGCAGTACTCCCATTCCGCTTCGGTCGGAAGACGATACCGCCGGCCAGCCTCCCGCTCCGCGGGCAGCTCGCCGAGCGCCTTGCAAAACGCCGCCGCATCCGCCCACGACACGTGCTCGACAGGCAGGTCGTCGCCTACGAACACGCTCGGATTCCGTCCCGCGACGGCCACGTATTGCGCCTGCGTCACCTCGTGCGCCCCGATGAGAAACGGGCGGGTGATCTTGACGGGATGGATCAGTTCCTCCATGGCATTGCCCAGCGGCTCATCGGCGGGGCTGCCCATGAGAAACTCGCCGGGCTCAATCGGCACGAGCTGCATGCCGAGGGAATTCATGATGACTTCGGCCCGCACGGCGGCTGGCTTCGGCGGTGGCGGCGCGGCATCGCACGTGACGAGCAATGGCGGGATCTGCGGGGCGATGACCGCGGCCGGCTTCGATGCTGCGGCCCTCATCTGATCGATGCCCTGCTTTTGCTCGGGCGTGATGCCGGGTTGCGTCCGAATCTCCGCCGCACTGCGGTCGATGAATCGCGAGAAGGCCTCCAGGTGTCTCAGCAGCGAGATCATGCCCTCCGGGCCGAATTCCGCGAGATATTCGGGGGTTACGCACGGCCCGAGCGTCGGAAAGAAATACGTCTGCATCACGTATGTGTAGCCCTGCACGAGCCGCGCCAGATTGAGGGGAAACCGCTCGACCGAATTCGGCACGAAGAAAGCGTCGAGGGCTTTCATGCAGGCCGTGAACGCCGCGTCGTGGTACTGCCGTGCCTGCACGGGCTGCTCGGGCTGCACCAGGCCGGCTAGCGTGAGCATTTGCGGCACGAGCGTCACGGGCGCCGCGCCGTCGTTTTTCGCGGCGACTGCCAGCGACTGCTCGAGTAGCGTCACCGCGGCCGCGGAGTTGCCCGCGGCCACCATGACGGCAGACAGCTCGGAATACAGATCGTGTAACGTCCCCTGCCGTGACAGTTCGGGGCCGTCGAGGGTCGAGAGGCTGTCGAGGCACGTCTGCGCGCGAGCCACATCGCCCCGCTTGATGGCGACTCGCGCGCGGCCGATCTCGGTCGATATCAGGAGCCGATTGCCGGCGACCGGAAGACTTCTAAGACGGCGGGCCAGGTCGTCGTACATCCGGCCGGCTGTCTCGAGTTGGTTCCTGCTCGACGCGATATCGGCTGCCATTAGATCCGACAGGCATGAGAGCCATTGATCGGTGGCAAGAGCCTCGCTGCCTTCTTCCAGCAGGCGGGCGAGGCAGGCATCAGCCTCGTCGACGCGGTTCAGGGCCAAAAGCGTGGCCGTGCGCTCAGCCAGGACCCTGGCGTGGAGCCTGCGAGCGACGGAAGCGATCTTGGGGGCGTCCGCCGGCAGTCGCGTGAGTATCGCGGCCGCGGCATCGAGGACTTCGAGCGCATAGGCAGGCTGCCGGAGCGCATTGAGGCTCTGCGCGACCGCGACGAGGGATGCCGCATCCTCGAATCGCGGCGTTGATTTCGAGGCCTTGTCCGCCTGGACGTAGAGCAGGGAAAGGACGTCGACGGCCCGGAAGCCCAGCCCCGAGAGCGAGCCGGCGCCGGTGGCCACGAGAGACAGGGCCGAGCGCTGGCCGTCGACCATCGCCTTGGCCTGAAGGCTGCGAATTTCAGCGAGGCCTCGGGCCCGCTCTGCATCGGCGAGCGCCACCTCCGCCTGCTCCTTGGCGGTGATCGCCTCGAGGCGACGCCCGGCTGCAATCCGCTGGTTCACGAGCGCTGCCACGGTCAGCGCGCTGGTCATAAGCAGAACGGCACCGATCGCCGCCGCGGCCATAGCGGCCAACCGCATCCGTCGCTGCAGCGCCCGCTGCTTCAGTTCGTCGTAGCCGACGCCCGCGATGCCGGCGGCGATCTTGAGGCAGACATCGCGCCACCCATCCTTTCCGGGCCGCACATCGGCAGCAATCGGCTCGGCGCGAATGTCGGAGAGCCTGCCATCCGGCCCCATGACGTACTTCAGGGCGGGAGCGAAGCATTCCGCGCTCTCCGCTCTGCCCTTCGCGTCGGTCGCATTTGGCTCGCCTGCGACGATCAGGCAAAGGATGCGGTCGGTGCCGCCCTGTCTCTTGAACGACTCTATGCGCTCGTTGATCCAGGCCGACTTGGCCGACTGCGGCGAGCAAACGACCACCAAGGACGTGTCAGGTGCCGCGAGGCCGTCGATGTCAGCGAGCGTGGCTCCGTCGTCGCCGGCCATCGCCTCCTGCACGATTCGTGGAGAGAGTCGGGCGGGGATGGCACCGACGGCAGCCGACCGACGCATCAGTCGCTGGGGCGTGCGGAACGCAGTGAGAAATCGCCGCAGCCTCCTGGCAACGGCCGCATCCTGGCGGCTACAGAGAATGACTGCGTTCGATCGCATGAAGATCCTCGCGCGACTCACGGCCGAGCCACCCTTCCGGGGAGTATACAGCCAGGCCGCTTGCCGCCGAAGGTGGTGGAAGTGGGATGTCCACTTCCTCGCATTCCGAAAGAAGAGGCACGGCTGCGAGGGCGTTGGCCGGTCTCGGTCCGCCGTCTCTTATCCGGCTTCGACCGGTTGTCCCTCGATGCACCGCCTGTTTATCGCCGCCGCGCCGCCTGGCGTTTGTGCGGTGCAGACTTGTCAGGTTCATCTCACGCTCCATGTTCTTGGGCGTTACCGATGACATGGCATGCGACGCCCTCGCGGCGCCGTGAAAGTTGGCACGGCGCCCCGTCTCGTCAACGTCGGTTCACGGGGTCAAGCTGTCAGTCAGCCGTACACGGCAATATCAAATGCCCCGGTGACCGCCGCCCCGCGATGACGACCGTGGCGCCGCTCGCGATGTTGAGGCGAATCGGAGGCGAGAACTGTCCGGTCTGCGGCTGCCACATGCCGACATTCTCGGCACGTGGCGCTGTTGAAGGGGGGCAGGTCGGCATAGGGGCGATCTCGTCGGAAAACCGTCCAGAATCAGCGACCGAAGTCGACGTAGTACTGCATGCTTCCCGCCACCGATCCCAGCATCAGCAGCGTGAGCCCGAGAATCACGAGCCGCCGAGGCCAGCCCGGCCAGGAACTGAGCGGCCGGCATACTGCCAGCCAACAGCCCAGCGGCGTGGCGCCGAGTAGCACGGCGTACAGTGATGTCAGTGAACCGAACAATCGTGCAATGAATAGGATGCCGGCGAGGCAGATCCAGCCGACGCCGACCGCTTCCGGAGAACGTGGGCCTCCGACTGCCGTGCCTGCAAATGCGGTCGCGGCCACCACGGCGGCCAGCGGGAGTGCGAGTTGCCTAGCGGAGCCATACCCCGACAGTATCGTCGTGATGCCCACTGCGAGGCTCGTGGCGGCCAGCGACAGACTGATCGTCGGATCCAATCCACGCTGCTGGCGCGTTGCCAGCATCAGCCAAGGAATCAGGATCAATGCCCCCACGGCAAGCAGAAGGAAGGCCCGCTCCGATGGCGACCACCCGGATGCTTCGCCGGTGAGATAGACGCCGCCGAGCATGAGCAATGGCCCGCTCGAGAGAGCCACGAAGCCGCGCAGCAGCAGCGATCGACAGACCCTCGTCGGCTCGATCGCGATCCAACTCTCTGACGCCACCGCCAGCGGTACGACCAACAACAGCAACCGCTCCTGATCGTTGGCAAGCGTCCCGCGGGGGCGAAAGCCGTGCATCACGGCACCGCCCACAAACCCAAGCCCCACCGCCAGCGGCCAGCCGACCGATCCTGCGCCGTGGGGGAGCTATACTCTTTTCGCCGTGCTGCACGTGGCGCCATTCATGCGGCTCGGCTGCACGCGGAGGAGTCCGATAAGGTGCCCGCACGAGCCTGGGTGCCATTGACTCGATCGGGCCGAGAGCGAATCGATGGAAAACACTTCAGGGTGGCTCGTCGGCTGGCTGCGGAAGCACGAGTGGGCGGTCGTCGGCTACCTGGCCGTAACTGCATTCTTTCTGGGACTCGTCGGAATCCATCGGCATCAGCGACTCGACCCGTTGGCCTGGTCGTGGCCCGACGCGGTCTATTTCGTCGTGCGTCTGTTCACGTTCGAACTCGACCTGGGCAACAGCGACGCCGATCCCTACGTCTTCGCTGACGACAACTGGCCGCTGCAGATCGCCCGCTTCCTCGCCCCCGCCACGCTCGCCTTCGCCGTCGTCAAGGGCGTGATGATCGCGGGCGCCCACAACTACAACCTCTGGCGGCTGTCCCGCTGGAAGGGGCATGCCGTCGTCTGCGGGGCGGGCGAGCGGGGCAGGCAGCTGGCTCTCTCGCTGCGGTCGGAGGGGAGAAACGTGGCGGTCATCGAGAAGGACGCGGATTGCGACACGCTCGCCGACATCCGGGCGGCCGGAGTGCGAACCGTGATCGGCGGCATCACCGACCCCGCCAGGCAAGCCGAGGTCCGGCTCGACACGGCAAGCATCGTCGTAGCCGTGACGCCCTGCATCGAGTCGAACCTCCAGGCTGTGCTTTCGGCGAGCCGACGCACCAACGGCCTCCCGGTCCGCGCGGTCGCGTACGCGTCCAGATCATTCGCGAGCATGTTCGAGAACCAGCCGCCCTTCGCCCGGATCGACAACGGCATCGAGTGCGGTTTCTTCGATCACGAGTCCGCGGCCGCCCGGCTCCTCGTGGGGCGGTACGCCTCGGAACTCGCGCCGACGCTCCTCCGCGAGCGGCGTCAGCCCGGGATCCTCGTGGCAGGCGACGGGAATCTCATTCCCAAACTCCTGGGCGTGCTGGTGACCCAGTGCCAGTATGCGGCGGCGGGCATTCCCCGCATCGAGCTGCTGACGGTCGACGAAGATGCCGTGTCCCGCGACTTCCCCCTGCACCACCCGCAGTTGCCGCTCGTCGCGGACCTGCGTGCACGGCAGCTGACACTGCCCCAGTTGCTCCGCGTGGAGTTGCAGGGTGGGGCCCCCCAGGCCGACAGGCGGCCTTTCGACCTGGCCTTCGTCGCCTGCCGGGAGGACGTGGACACGCTGTCCCTGGCGACGAATCTCGTCCAGCAGGACGGGTGCGTCGTGGGCAACGTCGTCGCCGGCCTGCAGCCCAGCACCCAATTGATGCGTCTGTTCACGGTCAACCAGCCGCTGCCGGGCGTCGATCTGCACGACCTCGTCGCTCTCGGATGCAGTGCCGACATCGTGCTGCGGGGCCGGCTGGACGACACGGCACGGACCATCCACGAGTCGTATCTGCAGACGCAGTTGAAAGCCGGCCGCACACTGGGCGAGACGCCCGCACTGCTGCCTTGGGAGGCATTGACGGACGGGCTGCGACAGGCCAACCGTGCCCAGGCCGATCACATCCCGATCAAGCGGCGGACGCTGGAGATTTCGAGGTCCGATGACACGATCGAGGCACTCGCTGAGGCCGAACATCGGCGCTGGATGGCCGAAAAGATCGTCGCAGGCTGGCGTCATTCGGCCAACCGCGATGACGGCCGGCGGCTGCACCCGTGCATCCGGCCCTACGTGGAACTGTCAGGGCCGGAAAAAAACAAGGATCGCGACACCGTCGCGGCGGTGGCCGCCACCATGTGAACGATCGACGGCCGCCCAACGTCCCCTCCCGACGGGGGAAGTGGTGCCATCTTATGCTTCTGTCAGGGTGATCGCCCTGCGGAATTCAACGAGGAGTGACCATGGCAACATGCGCGTGCGGTCAGCCGATCGCCGACGACGACAGGTTTTGCACGGGATGCGGCAACGCCATTGCCGTGGTGGCCGCCCGGCCCGCCGCGTGTCCGCAATGCGGCCGACAGGCGACGGAACCGGCGTCGTTCTGCAGCGGGTGCGGAGCCCCGATGGCTTGCGGACCGGTTTTTCCCACGCCCACGCCGCGGCCACAACCGACCGGGTTCCAGTGGAAGTGGATGCTCCTGACGATCCCGATCGTCGTCGTCATAACGCTGGCATGCTCGGTGGTCGCAGGGTTCGCGGGCGTTGCCATGGGTTACGACATGGACAATCCCGCCACGCCGACCGCCGCCGGCGTGATCGCCGTGTTGCTCGGCATGTTTCTCGGCGGGATCACCGCCGGATGGCTCAGCCCGGGACGCACGATCGTCGAGCCGGGTGCGGGCATTGCCGCCGCCTTGATCGGCTGCAATCTGCTGAATGGTGACGTCGGCAGCATCTGGCTGGGATGGATTCTCCCCTTCGGGATCGGTGCGGGCGGCGCACGGATCGGCGAATGGCTCCAGGGCCGCTCGTCGCGCCTGAAAAAATGACCGGCCTCGTGATCGGCATCTGCGGCTGGCTCGCGGGGGCACTCATCTGGTTCTGGTGGGTACGGAGGTACGACCGCTTCGAGCCCGAGCCGATCCGGTCGCTGCTCGCCGTCGGCGTCCTGGGCGGTCTCGTCAGCGGATTCATCGCCGGGATCGGCAACGAGTTCGTGGCCCAGTCGCTCGGACTCAAGAACGGCATCTCCGACATCGCGGGCGGCGACGGACTGCCCGCGGTCGTCGCCTTCTGGCTCGCTGTCTTCGTCGGCTTCAACGAGGAACTGCTGAAGGCTCTGGCCGCCGTCCTGCTCACCCGTCGCTTTGGCGACCTCGACGAGCCCGTCGACGCGCCGCTCTACGCCATGATGACGGCGCTCGGCTTCGCCGCGGTGGAGAACGTCGGCTACGCGACGCAGTTCGGCGCGGACATCCTGCTCCCCCGCTACCTGCTGGCGACGCCCGTGCATGTGGTACTCGCGTTGATTTGGGGCAACGCCTGGGCGAAGGGTCGCTTCCTGACTCCACGAAAGCCGCTCTGGCTCACGATGGTGCCGGCCATCGGTGTCGCAGCGCTCCTGCACGGCACCTGGGACTATGTGCACTTCACCCATTCCGCCCCCGGCTCGGTTCTCGGCCTGATCGCCTTGGTGACGCTCGCGGTCTGGGCCCATGCGACGAAGCGGGCGATCGCGATGGAATCCCCCTTCGTGGCGCCGGGCGTCTGCCCGCAGTGTGGAGCCGGCAGCGCGCCTCACGCGAAGTTCTGCCGCCAGTGCGGACGCGCGATGTTCGGGCTGTATTACGTGCAGTGCACGGGCTGCCTCGGGAAGATGCCCGCGCATGCGGCGTTCTGCCCGCAGTGTGGCGGCGGCCGCGCATGACGGATCGCACCGGGCGCGTCTTACGATCTCGCGACGCAGATGCTGCCCGATCGACTCGGGCGTGAAGCGAAAGCGTTGGACCGACGACCGGCTCGGCATCCCTCAACGGGAAGGCTCGGCGTCCGTGTTGCGCTCCTCCCGGAATCCGATCGCATCCCGCACGGCCCCGATGACGTCGTCAGAAACACCACACGCCCGCAGCGCGGAAAGCGACTCGCCGACGCTCCTGCGCGCCGCGTCGCTGGCAGCCACCGCCTGACGCAACGACGAGATGACGACGTCCCGATCGGCGTCTCGCCGCGCCAACCAGAGACCTGCGGCGAGGTCGACGCGACTCGGCAGCGGAATCGACTCGATGCATGTGGCGTCGAGACACTCGGAAAAGATTTTCCACGCCTCGCCGCGATCCTCGGAGCGGAGTCCCGCCCTCAATCTCGCCCCGCGCACCAACCGGTCCATGGAGGCCATCGATCCGGCCCCCGCAGCGTCGACGGCTTCACCGGATCTCTCCCGGCCTGCCTCACCGAGCTGCCTCTCGGCCTCCCGGATCGCGGCGGCGCCGGCCTGCGGGTCGTCGGGCAGCAGATGCATGGCGGCATCGACGAACGCCTCGACCGCCGCCAGCCTCGCATTGACGACCCGGTCCGCGCCATCCGGCCCCTCGCGAAGCGCCGCGCACCGCACCTCGAACGACTCGTTCACGGTGGCCGTGGCCCCAGCCTGATTTCGCCTGAGCAGCAGGGCCGCACGCCAGCACTCGACCAATGCACGCTCCTGGAGCAGCCATGCGGGCTGCTGCGGAGCCGCCGCGGCAAACTCGTCGTAACGGCCGGCGGCGGTGTCATACGCGGCGGCGGCGTCCTCCAGCCTTCCGGCCGCGCGCAGCGACGATCCGTAGTTGAATTGAAGCTGGGCGACCGCGAGCAGCATGGATTGGCCCGACGGGCTCGCCGGTTCCAGAGCCGCCGCCTCCTGCACAGCCGACTCATAGATCGGAAGCGACGCCGCCGCACCATCCCTCGATCTTATGATGGATCCGAGATTCGTGAGCGCCTGCACGAGCTGGAAACGATCGTTGGAGAGACCGCCTCCGAGACGCAGGGCGGCCTGGAGGTTCTCGACTGCCGCCTGGCAGCGAAGTGCGGCGTCATCGAGCTCGCCGCGGTCATCGAGCAGCATCGCGAGGTTGGCGAGATTGACGGCCAGCGTCGACCGGTACCGAGGCACGCTCGGGTTGGCCCGGACGTTTTCCTCGGCTGCCTCGACGGCCTCCCGCATCCCACGCTCCTGCAATTCCCGGTCGCCGAGCCGGTAGCCGCACGTGCCGAGCACCCCGGCGGCAAACGCCAACCCGTCTCGCATGGCGGGACTTGCCGCCGACTTTTGCAGCAGCGCACGCCGATACTCGTCCACCGATTCGACCAGCCAGGGCTTCGCCTTCTCGGGCTGACGCAGCCGCTCCAGGTAGAGGTAGCCCAGGTTGTACTTGGTCGAGGCGGTCATAAAGTCGCCGAGATGCACCGGGGTGATCGAAAGATCGACGGGATTACCGCCACGCGACACGGCTACGGGCAGGGCCACGCCAGCCTTCAGTCTCGTCCGTACGGCCGCCATGTCTCCGAACTCCTTCAGTTCCACGTCGGCGATCCGCACGATCGTATCGCCCGCGCGGATGTCGGCCACGGCGGCGGGAGACCGCTCACGCACGGCGACCACGACCAGACCTCCCGGCGACTGCCCCAACTCGACGCCGAGAGGTGCCAGTTCCTTCTCGACCCTGTCGGCGACCTCGAGCCCGCCCGCGTACGATTTCGCCGCATCCTCGTATCTGCCGAGCTGGGCCTGGAGAGCTCCCTTGGTCATCAGTAGCCGCTGCCACTCCGTGATCGTTCTGTCCGGCGAGTCCTCCGGCAGCAGCTCGAACAGTTGCAGCGCCCGTTCGTGCGCCGCTAGGGCTTCTTCCACGCGCCCGAGTTGCTTGAGGTTCACCGCCTCGTTGCCGAGGCTTTCCGAGAGATGATTGATCAGCCGGACGTCGGGAGCCGTGGCAAGGAGCCGTTCGAGTGCAATGGTCGCATCATGAGTCGCCTGCAGCGCCTCCTCGGGATCGCCCACCTCGGACAGGATCCCGCCGACATTGCCCTGCACGATCGCCGATTCGAGGGCGAACGCCGGGTCGTCTTTCCGCTGTGACAGGAATCGCTGGTAGTACGCCAGCGCCTCTTTGAGCAAATCGGCACGCAGCGGCTGCAGCCCCTCCGCCTTGAGCAGCTGCTCTTCGCTCACTTTCGTGTAGAAACGGTCGACGGCATCGCGGGCATCGTGGAAGTTTTGCTCGGCGCGATCGCGTTCGGCCGCGGCGATGGCCCGTTGCCTGACCGCCTCGCGTTGCGACAGAACCGAGGCCACCGTTAGTCCGGCCATCGTCACCAGCAGCAGGAGCGAGGCGATGGAAATCGCGACCGCCCGACGGAGCTGCCGCTGCAGTTCCCGCTGCTTGAGTTCGTCGAACCCGACGCCCGCCACGCCGGCCACCAGCTTCAGCCAGGCGTCGCGCCGGCCGTCCTTTCCCGGACGCATGTCGGCGGCGATGGGCTCCGCGGGCGTCGTCGTGAGGCTGCCGTCGGCGGCAATCTGAAACCGCAGCGCCGGCGGGAAGCACTCCGTGCCCTCGAGCCCAGGTTTGTCGGTCGCGTGTGGCTCACCATCGACGATGAGGCAGAGAATCCTTCCGCTCCGCCCCAGCCGCTTGTACGTGAGAATCTCCTCGTTGACCCATCGCGAGGCCGCCGACTTCGGCGAGCAGATCACGATCAGCGTTTCCGAGTCGCGGAGCGCCGCTCCGATCTGCTCGCCAAGGTCGGCCGAGGTGGGCAGTTCCTCGCGGTCCCGAAAGATCGGATGGAGCCGGCTTGGCACGGTGCCGATCGGCGAGCCGCGTCCCACGAGCCTCACCGGTATGCGATATGCCTCAAGCCAGCGGTGCAATCGCCGCGCGATGCGAGAGTCGGAATGGCTGTAACTTATGAACGCCCGGTATTTCAACGTGGCCTCCTCCTCCGATGTGACTCACGCCCCGAGCATGGATGGTTGACGACCGGAGATCGGGCGGCGTGAATCGCCGCCCTGTCGCGACAGAACCTGCAGACTTGGGGACCGGCGTTGGCGCGTGCTTCCGGAACGTTGACCGCCCCACGAACAGGGGGACCGGCACGGGGAATGCTACCCGACGACACCCAGATTGACAGGGGCCGGCGACGCCGCCACGACGAACGGGAATCGCCCTGCAGACCGGTTCGGCCAGACTGGCATCCCAGCCCGCCCGGGACGAGGTGCATCGATCTACATCGATCGTCGCGGCACGGCAGCGGGCATTTCTGTCAAAAATGCGACGTAATCCCGCAGAACACGACCTCCCCGACCGTGCCCTCAGCACCCGCCGGCGATGATGTGAAACACGCCCTCCTCGCCGGCGCCGTTGCCTGGCGCCCGCAGGGGCGTGCGCCACGGGCCTCCCGAACCGAGATGTCGCGCGGGTTGAGGCAGCAGGTGAGAAGGGGGCTCTGGTGAATGTCGCTCGCATCGACATCGTCGCCGCGCTACTGTACCGACGCACTCATCTCTCGGCCATGCCCCGGTGCATCCATGGTAACGCCTGTAAATCGAGGCACCTCCAACTAGGTGCGCAGCGGCACCACGACGTCGCGCCGGCCGCGGGACACCTTTCCGAGCATGATCCAACGGTCACCATGCAGGAACTCCCACATGGTGACGGTTGGATCATCGACGCAGGTCCTGACCGCGGGGATGCCCTATGCGATCCCTCGCTGGGTTTCGCGTATAATCGCCGGGGTATCGGCAAGGGCCCTGGAGTAGCCACCCATGACCACCGTCCAAATCACGATTTCCGACACGCTTGCCAGGGAGGCTGCGGCCGAAGGCCTGCTCGAGACCGACTCGATCGAGGCGATCCTGCGTGAACGGCTCGCTGCAGCCCGGATCGCGAAGATGCAGGCGACGCGGGTGAAGCTCTCGGCAGACGCGCCACCCCCCATGACGGCTGAGGAGATCGAAGCGGAGATCGAGGCGTATCGCACGGAGCGGCGACGTGCGGCTGGTACTTGATACCAATACCGCTGTATCCGGTCTCATCTGGGGTGGGGTGCCAGGGCAACTGATCGATGCCGCTGCTGCCGGTAGGGTGCAGCTCATCGTGAGTCTGCCACTCTTGGACGAACTCCACGGCGTTCTCTTTCGAGACAAGTTTGCTGGCCGGTTGGCCGAGCACGACAAAACTGCCGGCGACCTGTTCGACGGATATGCGTCGCTCGCGCAGCTTGTTGTCCCCGCGGAGATTGGCCGGGTCATCCTCGCCGATCCCGATGACGATATCGTGCTGGCGACAGCCGTTGCCGGCGGTGCCGACGCGATCGTCTCCGGCGATGCCCATCTTCTTGGGATCGGCGAGTATCGCGGGATCCCTGTCATCACGCCTGCGGCGGCGGTGAGTCGGCTGGCGGTGTGACCGGCCGGTCGCCGCCAGCCCGAAGGCATTTGCGAATCAGTGGCACGACGACTTCTTTCTGTGGTGCCTGGCCAGTTCTTCCAGCCTGCTGTTCGCTGCAGGCCACCGGCCACGAGCTGCCATCAGTTTCGCACCCCGGGCCACGATCGAGCACCGCCAGGGCCGGCATCGCATCGATCGAGAACCTCGCGACCATCTGCGGGATGTCATGTCGATCGACGTGTTGCTTTTGGATGACGACATCGCCCACAAGAGCCTTGAGCACCTGAGCCGCTACGCCCACGTCGCCCTGCAGCAGCTCGCGAAGCTTCGTGAGCGCGGCCACAACGTCTGGCTGCCGGACGCTTTTTACTTTCGGCCGCCGGCCGGCCCGCTGGAGCTCCTTGAGCCGCTCCCGCTTGGCTGCAAGCTGCCGGCCCATCTCCTCAGCCTTTGCGAGCACGGCGTCGAGGTGCGTTTCATCCAGCTTGGCCAGCCTGTCGGTCAGCCGCTTGAGTTGCCGATCCTCGTTCGCGATCTCCTGCTCCAGCTTTTTCGTGGAAGGAACTGGCTGTCTGGCAAGCTCAGCCAGCCGGTTGTTCACGTCGGCCGTCAGGTCGGCGATGAAGCCCTCGGTGAAAAGCGTGGCCATGACCACGCCCAGCACCGCCTCGTCGATGATCCTTGCCGACTTGTAGCCCCGGTTCGTGCAGCCTTTGACGCCGCTCGTCGCGTTGAAACAGAAAAAGCTCTGGTACTTGCCGGTCGACCGGCCCAGGATCATCGGGCTGCCGCAGCAGCCGCAGATCGGCCGGATGAGCACTTTTGGATAGAGGTCCACCCGGTGGACCTTCTTCCTGCGATCCTTGGCCTTGGGCCCGAAAGAGTCAGAGCCCAAGCCGAGCTTCTGCTTGACGGCGTCGGCCAGGTCGTCGGGCAGGATTCGCAGGTGTGGAACATCCCGGACGATCCAGTCCTTCTCGGGCAGGTGCACGACCTTCTTCTTGCCTGTCTGGCGGTCGAGCACCTGCTTCGTCTTGTGGAAGACGTCCTTTCCCACGAGCTTCTCGCGGCGATAGTGCTGGCGGACGCGGCTGTCGGTCCATGTCTGCTTGCCACCCACCTTGTGCTCGTTGAAGAGCCTGGCGACGTCGATCGCGCTCTTGCCTTCATAGGCAATCATCTCGGCACCGCGGCGGGTCCACTCGGCCGCCTCGGGATCGATCTCGACCGCCTTTTCGATCGTGCCCTTGTGGGTGATCACGAGATTTCCGGCTGCATCCCTGACGTCGACGAGCCGATAGCCGACACCGGGCGGCTGGATGTTGTCGCCCCGGATGAATGCGTCATCCATGCCGCGACGCACCTTCGCCTTCAGCTGCGTGACAAAGGCCTCGTTCATCGAGCCGATCACTGGCAGCAGAATCGACGACTGCGGGTTCGCACTGTCGAAGCCGTCGCTGGCTCCCACGAGGCGGACGTCGATCTCGGCGGTCAGCTCACCGACCCGCAGTGACTCGATCGTGTTGCGGCTCATCCGGGAGAGCTCGTCAATCAGGAACCAGGCCACGCCCGTCTCCGACCGGCGCTCCACGAGCGTCTTGGCGATCGTGTAGCCCTGCCGGCAGGCGAGCGTGCCGCTGACAGCGGCGTCGGCCAGGACGTATGGCCACGGGATGAAGACGCCATCCCGCCGGGCTCGAGTGAGCACGTTCAGCAGCTGCTGATCGAGCGAGCGGGGATTTGAGTTCTCATCGCTGAACCGCAGGTAGGCGACGCCCAGATCGGACCAGACGCGGGGCGTGCCGGCGGGGCGAAAGGCTTCGGCAAGCTGCTGCCGAAACCGTCGCTGGAAGTCGTCGGCCATGGCGACGATGGTCGCGTCGTCGATGGTGGGCACCGCAGGGGTGCCGACCATGTCCGGCCAGAGACGGGCCTGGGTCTCGAGATAGGTGCGGGCTAGGTCGAGAAGCCCCGCTCGCTCGGGCAGGCCAAAATCGTCACTGCGGACGCGGCCTCGACGGCCGGTTGGACGGGGCGGCGGAGTGGAATTCGAAGCGGGGTCAGAAGGGAAACGGGAATCATTGCCGGCATCGCCGGCGGGGTTCGTGGAACGAAACATGAAAAAACCTCGGAGGCGCTTTGGACGTGCCTCCGGGGTGGAGCAGGGGGGCGGGCCAAGCCGCCCCCGTCAGCTGCCCTCGCGTCGCTGCCGCGGCTGGCGCCTTACCCGCACCGCATCCCCGTCGAACCAGATCTGGAACGGGAATGGGTACGGGCAGAGGCCCTGTTTCGCGGCCGTTTCACGAGGGTGCCGGCTCATCAGGGAACAGGTGTCGCGGGTCGCCCCGATTCTTTAAGGCGAGGCCCGGCATTCTTTAAGAACGCCGGGCTTTGTCGTTTCTTGGGCGCTCGGCGACGCACTTTTGCCGAAGCTACTTTACACGTAGTCGTGTAATCGTGTAGCGTGTCGATATGGCGAAGAAACGCTCCTCTGATGCTGCAGGGTGCTGCAAGCCCCGGACGCTCCAAGAACGGCCGCTCATGTCGACCATTCAGGCGGGCGGGCTGGCAGCGGTTTTCAAGGTGCTGGCCAACGACACTCGGCTTCGCTTGCTACACGCCCTCGTGCGGGCCGACGAGTTGTGTGTCACGGAACTTGCCGATGAGGTCGGCATGAAGCCGCAGGCGGTTTCCAACCAACTCCAACGCCTCAGCAGTCTCGGGATCATCGAGGCCCGCCGAGCCGGAGTGAATGTCCACTATCGCGTCGTGGACCTGTGCGTCCGCTCGTTACTCGATCAGGGATTGTGCCTGACCGAAGAGGCGACGAGACGTAGTCAAGGTGGATGATGGAACAGGGAATGCTGTCACGGCGTCTGGGGGCGGAGGCGTTTGGCATGTTCTGCCTCGTTTTTGCGGGAGCCGGGACGGCGGTTGTCAACGAGGTGACGGCAGGCGGTGTCACGAACGTAGGCGTGGCTCTTGCGTTCGGATTGGTCGTGATGGCGATGATTTACGCCCTCGGGAACGTGTCCGGATGCCATATCAATCCGGCCGTGACTCTCGGGCTTTGGGCTGCCGGTCGGTTCGACCGGTGTCTGGTGCTGCCCTATATCGGTAGCCAGTGCGTCGGAGCCCTTTTTGCCAGCGGCACGCTACGAATACTGTTTCCGGAAAGTCGCACCCTCGGGGCGACCATTCCCGCAGGCAGCGATCTCCAGTCGCTCATGCTCGAATTCTTGCTGACCATGATCCTCATGTTCGTGATTCTGAGCGTGTCCGCCGGTGGCAGCGATGGAAAACTTCTGGGCGGCATCGTTATCGGCGGAGTGATTGGCTTGGAAGCCCTTTTTGCCGGACCGATCAGTGGGGCGTCGATGAACCCTGCTCGTTCCTTGGCTCCGGCAGCCGTGTCGATGCACCTTGATCATGTGTGGATCTATATCGTCGGCCCGATTGCCGGAGCGTTGGCGAGCGTGCCGCTGTGTCGCTGTATTTGTTCTTCGCCGTGCTGTGGCTCGGGCGACATCGGGGGATGCTCATGAAGACCGTTCTGTTCGTATGCGTCGAAAATTCAAATCGCAGTCAAATGGCTGAAGCTTTTGCCCGGATGCACGGCGGAGGCAGAGTCGATGCCATGAGTGCTGGTTCACGGCCATCGGGACGCATCAACCTCAAGGCGATCGAGGCGATGAAAGAGTTGGGTTATGAACTGACCACGCACACG
>Ga0214917_10002736_pt1 | contig 21173 bp, 17 predicted proteins | sample LL_1208_BB_MetaG_FD_177983 | JGI IMG/M metagenome (GOLD analysis project Ga0214917, IMG submission 177983) | Freshwater microbial communities from Lake Lanier, Atlanta, Georgia, United States - LL_1208_BB | ecosystem: Environmental > Aquatic > Freshwater > Lake | place: USA: Georgia | collected...
CTACGCCCTTCCCACCGCCCGCGTCACCATGCTCGCCAGCGCTCCGCGCAGGCTCTCCAGCGTGTCCATCGTTTCCGTGACGTCGTCGCTGTCCGCCGTCGCCCCTTGGTCGACCGCGTCCGCGATCTCCGCCAACGCGTCCGAGGCCGTGCGCAGAGATTCCGGCGTCAGCTCCAGCCGGTACTTCCAGTCCGTGGCCGATTGCCTTTCCGTTTCCGGCTCCGCCAGAAACGCCAGCAGCCGCACCAGAAAGTCCAGCTGGTCGATCGAATCCGCCGATCCCTCCAAACGCCGTGCCAATTCATATATTTCCTTTTTTCTCATCACTCATTCCTCCTTGGTCTAAAAATATTTCTCGTTAGTCCCCCCGCAACAACTTTCCGCTTTTTCCCGGTATTTTTATTTCTCACCCCTAGCCCTGTATTTGTCCTACCCCCTGTTTGACAATTTCGGCCATGTTCGACCCTATTTCGTTTGTCGTAATTGTTCTGTGCAAGACTCTCCAATACGTCTTGGCGAACCTACTCGTCCTTTTGGTCGTCATGCTGGCCATCTCCAAACGCTAAACACGCGGCTGTTTTGGACATGAGAATCGGCACCTCACCTCAGCGCGTTTTTAATCCTCACAACCACTCGGTCTGCATGTTTCAACCGGCACTCCCTGATCCGAATCACTTTCCACCCCAGCCTTCTTAGCCGTCCGTTTACCGATCGATCCCTTCTCCGGTTCCCCTCAATCTTCGCCTTCCAGAAGGCCCGGTTCTGCTTGGGTAACTTGAAACAGCGGGGACACCCATGCCAAAAACAGCCATCCACGAACACCGCCACCTTCTGCTTTCGGAAAGCAAAGTCCGGTCGACCCGGGATCGGGCAAATGCCTTCTCCAGCCCGAAATCCCGTCACCACGCAGCTGTCTAGCCAGCCGAACTTCCGTCTTCTCGTTCCCCTTGCCCCGGATCCGGGACATGACCTCGGATCGTTTGGATTTGGACCAAATGTCGGTCAAACTTCCCAGCGCCTTACAATTTGACCCATATGCCACGCAAAGGCTTCAGGATGAGCACGGCAGGGCTCGTTTTTTGCCTCGGCAATTTTGGCACCGTCTAGTTCCAACAAAAACCTGTGAGCTCCTGATTCTTTCACTCTTCTGGGTATGTGTACTTTTCGTTCCGTGCTAACGCCAAATAGGCCCTGATCAAAAGCCCAATGGAGGCTCTGACAAAGTGCAATTCCGTTTCGCAAGTCGTCGGTGCCACCCCTGTTGAGGGGAATGATATGTGCAGCCTCAACTTCATATAAACGATCCGGGGTTTGCAACCGGATGCCGGTTACTGCACAACTGTGACCGTATTCACGTTTTACGAGCTCCCGGAAAACCGCATCCCTGACGATCCTATTTCCAGAAGAGGCGCGTCTTTCCACCTCATTGCCTAGGGCACGAAACGGTGTGTTTATTTGCTGATCGATTTCCTTTTTCGCCGCCTGAAAAGAGGATTTTTGTGCCGGCAAAAAAGATGCTGAGAGTGGCCCCCACCTTCTGCCCTCAGCAAGTTTTTCAATCACCTGAAATCCTTCCGTGCCTTTTTTCCAAAGGGTCAGCTTGAAATGGCAGAGCTCTTTGGCAGACCGCTGAAAAACGAGGATGTCGCCCTCTCCAGCCTTTTGCCAAAGCAAACCAAATCCGTCCGTGATTCTTGCCTCAGGGGACCTTGTGCCTCCCCAAGTTTGTAGCTGGTACCTCAACCACTTTGAATCCAAGTATTCTTCTCCCAGATAAAGATCGCCCCGCACGTATTCTTCCGTGGTTGGATTCAAGGCCGAGGTATCACCTTCATCAAGAACCGGCAAAAACTCCCAAAGATCTTTGGGAACGACCATGCCTGCTTGGTGCCCGGTGGCTTGACTAGTGTCATTGCGGGCAAGCCGCTTAAAAAACGGGCTATCCCAACCACTGCTTTCGCTCAGAGCGGAAATCAAGATTAACCTCAGTATTTTTTAGAGGACTTTAATCACGGCTCTTGAGACCGCCTCCACAACCGGGACTACGACTGAATTCCCGAACTGCCGGTAAGCTTGGGTATCCGAGACGCGGATCCTGAATCCAGTCGGAAATCCCATCAGTTTCCTGCACTCCTCAGGGGTCAGACGCCTTGGATTCACCGAGCCGCCATTCTGGCGGATCAGAATCTCGGAGCCGTCCTTGTGGTAGCGCGCACTGAGCGTCCGGGCCACGTCCTCCCTGCCAAAAAGCCCAAAACCAAATCCGTTTCCTGATTCCCGGTGCTTCCTCGCATACGCCTGAAGGTAATTCCAGAGATGATCCGAAAGGGTGTATTTCGCGGGCACCTGTTCATCCAGGATATCACCCAGCATGGGTTTTTCTGCGGGTGCTTGAGGGAATTTGAAATTAACAGGCCTACGAAAGCCGACAATGAACACCCTTTCCCGGTGCTGGGGAACAAAGTTTTTGGCATCGATCACATTATGATGAACGTTGTACCCCAGTTCTTCCTCCAGCACATGAAGGATGGACCGGAACGTGTTCCCTTTGTCATGACGGAGCAGATGTTTGACGTTTTCGAGGATGAAGGCTTTGGGACGATGGCGTTTAATGATTTTGGCAACCTCGAAAAACAGGATCCCTTGGTTCTCATCCTCAAATCCATGCTTTCGGCCAAGACTCAGTTTCTTTGATACGCCCGCAATGCTAAAGGGCTGACAGGGAAAGCCTCCGCAAACGAGATCCACCTTTCCGGCATAAAGTTTTTCAGAGCTCAGCCGGCGGATATCACCGAACGGAACCTCTCCATAATTCTCATAGTAGGTGGCCTTTGCATTTTTATCCCAGTCAGAGGAAAAGACGCACTTCCCACCCATTTTTTGCAGGGCCACCCGGAATCCCCCGATCCCGGCAAAGAGATCGATAAAAGTGAACCTCGCCTTTGCGGGCGGAGGAAAAGGAACATCGGCAAAGCTGATCTTTGGCATTGATTGTCTGCCTTTAATGCCGCCTTTCGGGCCAGTCAGGATTTTAACCCATTCCGCAGCGTCCCTCTTCCCGAGCAGGATAGGAGATTCTCCCGGAGATTGAAGCCAGTGTGAAACAATCGCGGGCAATTCCTCCCGTAGTGACGCTGGGTAGCGTTCGGTTTGGATATTCCCGAGGATAATTTCCAAAGCTTCGCGATGAGGAACTCCAGACCCACTCCGGTTCCCATCCTGGAGCTGAACCCCAGCCTCAGAATTTCCATTTTGAATGAGGGAAATCATATGATTCGGCTCTTCTGCCCCTTGGTATTGATGAAAAAAACCATGCTTTACCTTTTTTAGCCGGCCACAAAACCTTGTCAGGCCCAACCGGCTGATAATCCCAGCCCCTTGCGGACAAGGAGTTATTAACTTCATCTGCGTAAAATCGGCGCATTTCATACCCCCATATTCTACATACCAGGTCGGACATTTACGGTCCTATGCTTTTCTTTTCTTTCTCTAGTTACAATTACTTCCGACCAATATAAACCAAGCTTAAAGTATTGTATTAGAGTGGGTTTGTAGGATTATTAATTAACCCTGATTCATGATTTCCCCAGCAAATCGCCCGTTAATGAACAAGAAGTTTCCCGAGATAAACAACCTTGCGGAAGCAGGTTTCCAAGCGAAAGACCTCGATCTTCTACGTACGATTGCACACGAGTTAAGGTTCAGGGAAAAGCCATGGAGCAAGGAATTATTAAAAAAGGTGGAATATTTCTTAAGTAACCCTGCACCGGAACCAAAGGCAATGGACTTTGCCACAACGCCCGGGTCCATTAAATTTAGTGCCGAACAGCTGGATATAATTGAAAGCCCTGCGAGTGCCAGGCTACTAGTTGAAGCAGGGCCAGGGACGGGAAAAACAGAGGTTTTGGTTGGGAGGGTTGCACACCTAATCTCCGAAAGAAACATTCCAGCGAGCTCCATTCTTTTGATGAGCTTCACAAGGTCAGCAGTCACGGAAATGAAATCCCGCATTTCCAATCGCTGCAGAGGCAAGGATGTTGCTTTTTTGAATGCCATGACGATGGATTCACTCATGTTCAGAATCGGCAAGGATCTTGGGCATGATGCACAGTCTCTTTTTGAATCATTTGACGGTAATGTTCAAACAGCTCTTAATGCAATCCGGATTGGCAATCCTCATGTCTCCCAGTTTTTTTCGAGATTGAGACATGTCATCATTGATGAGGCACAAGATGTTCTTGGCGTAAGGGCTGATTTTATTTGCGCACTTATCGGATTGCTTGGTCACGAATGCGGAATGACCGTTGCCGGAGACCCGCTCCAATCTATTTACGGATTCACGATCGAGGATGATGAGCTCAAAGATGACGACGTCGTGCCACCACCCACCCGATTATGGTCTTCACTTTTGGGTTCCGACATATCTTTCGAAAGAAAAAGGCTCACAGTCATTTACCGCGTGGGAACAGACAGTCTTAAGTCTCATTTTGAAAAGATTCGTCCTTTAGTTCCGGAGAACGGAAAAGCCGATAAAGCCACCTATGCGTCCTTAAAAAAAGCTATCGAGGAGGGGAAACCACCGGTTGCCGAACAAGACTTGGCGGGTCAATCAACCCTTTTTGGAAATATGGTACACCCTAATGACATGGTGCTATTTCGATTCAAATATCAGAGTCTTCTTTCTGCTCACAAAACTGAGCGAGTCTGCCGGTTAAGGTTTTCGGAATATCCGTCGGTGGTTTTCCCATGGCTTGCTTGGCTTTTTCATGACCGTGATATCACTAAAGACGCCCTTATATCTAAATCGGATTTTGATATTTTATGGGCGGAGAGAATTGAAAGACTTGAAGATAAATATGTCTTTTTGAGTTGCGGCCACAACGAGACAACTGGCTGGACCTTGCTTGAGGCACTTGCTCCGGGCCGTGATGGTCATGTGGATCTGGTTAAAATCCGCACTTTGGCGTCCCGACCCAAACCTCCACTTGAATTGACTGTGCCGGATTTCGGTATTGATGGACCCATCTTTAGCACAATTCATTCAGCCAAAGGACGTGAATCTTCCGGGGTACATCTTTTCCTCCCTGATCACGATGATCCCTACAAAGATGAACGCGCCGGAACTCTCGAAGAACAGATCGCCGAAGAATGCAGAGTTTTATATGTAGGAGCGACGAGGCCTAGGGAACGTTTTCATATTGGGAATACGAGGTTTAACTTCTGGGAAGTTCCTCGACGTTTAAAGTCTCTCAGAAGCGGCCGAAAGACAATGACCGCCGGTCGATATTGGAGTACTTCTTGTTTTCGTATGCAAATCGGATTGTTCAACGATTTTCAAACTCATGATATCGTTAGTAGAGAAAGACTTGGCACTGAATCAGCAGAGGAACTACAAATGGGATTAGTTGAAATGGCTGGAGAAATTAAAACGACAGGAAATCTGCTTAAGGTTTCCTTGAAAAAGGCCAAAGATAATGACAATGACATTTACCATGCGACCCTGAACGAGAGAATATTGATGCGGACAACTTCTTTTTTTTCAGAGGAACTTCGTGCTGTAGTAAGGAAAGTCGGCCAAAATATCAAACGCGATACCTTTCCCCCTGAAACGATCGAGCCATGCTACTTTTTTGGACTTAGAACAGTTTCTGTGCCCATGGACTCAGCTGAATTGGGCCTCCTTAGCAAACCTTTCTCTAAGAGCGGTTTTTATCTTGCCCCACTTCTCTCAGGCTACCCCCGACTCAAAGTCGGAGTAAAAAAATGAACTCTCGCGACATACTTTTGAAAAGACTCGAACAGGATCTGGTGGGGCCACTTGATCCTGCTGAAGTAATCGAATCAAATCCCCCTGATCGTTATCTTACCGGTATTCTTTTTCCGAGAGGCGCCCGCATCTCACCGGAAGATGACGACAATGGAACTGCCGTATCAATGGACAAAATGGAACCATCATCCGAACAATCTAATCAGCACCATTCAGGCGGAGCCGGAAGACCCACTTCGATGGGCCTGTCATTTGAAACTTTGGTTTCTGACCAAGCAAAGCCTGGTGAGCTATTGGTACTGACAACTGGTGCTCGATACCGGAAAGACCCCACGCAGGGATGGGCAAGATCTCCACTCTCGCTGAACATCAAAATTCCTTTGATTATACAGTCCCCCATCGAGCAAACGATTCCTCTGACATACGCCCAACCCGGCAATACCGACTTGGAGGGACTTGAATTCTATATGCGCAAGCTGAAAACCCCACAGGGTACCTTGGCTATAAATCTGGTTCTACGAAATCAGTCAAAGTTTAAAGTCCGTGATGATACTCAAAACACGGAGAATGCTCTTTTCCAAGCATCCTTCTGTGTCACTGGTGGAGTCAACACAAGGATTGTTCCCCGCAAATCCATTACTGCCGGGGAATCTGAAGACGACCAAACAGCATCCCTGATTTATCGGAATAATCCTGAGTATGCATCAGGCCAGACTTGTTCGGCTGCATGGGATGCCAACACCCCCTCCCAAGTCTCAATTCGAACCGAATGGCTTCCCCGAAAGATAACACCCTCCATCTCTCCATCCGGTGACGCGGTTTTCGATAAAGCCAGAAAGGATGGGGGGCTTGATGTTTCACAGCTTGGAACCTGTGATGAGAAAGAACTGAATAATCTGCTGAGCGCATTTTGTGACTGCTACGAATCGTGGATTCATAAGACTGAGCCAGAAATCACAGGACTACCTGCTGAACTTGTTTCAACGGCAAACCGTCACAAATCACAGTGGCAGGAGACATTAAGGAGAATGCGACAAGGCGTGACGCTGCTTGCCTCAGACTCCAACGCCCGGACATCGTTCCAGGCGGCACAACGGGCTATGCTTCTGCAGTCTACATGGGGCGGCGAAGAAGCCGCGAAGAAGCCGCGGAAAATGGAATGGCGCCCCTTTCAGCTGGCTTTCCAACTAATCGTCATCCCGGGATTGGTAAAGAAGGATTCTCCGGAAAGATCTCTACTTGATCTCCTTTGGTTTCCAACCGGCGGAGGCAAAACGGAGGCCTATTTAGCTCTGATTGCCTTTCTGCTGTTTTTCCGGCGACTTCACTATGGCGAAGAGATTGGGTCAGGGGTTGCCGTCATCATGCGTTACACCCTGCGCGTCCTTACAACCCAACAGTTTGAAAGAGCCGCCCGCATGATTTGTGCCTGCGAGCAGATCCGAATAAAAGATTTTCCCGCATTAAAAAAGAACTTTTCCGTAGGCCTTTGGATCGGGAAGGATTCGACTCCGAATTCGGTAATCGATGCACAGAGAAACGAAGCGGCTGCCATGGTTCTTAGAGAATGCCCGGCTTGCGGCGAACCCTTGGTGCCAACCAAAGAGCACAATGCTTTTTCAATCAGATGCCTTGAACAAGGCTGTGACTTAAAAGGGCGAATTCCTGTCTGGACGGTTGACGAGGATATATACCGGGAAAAGCCTTCGCTCGTCATTGCCACCATCGACAAGTTCGCCCAAATTCCGAGAACCCCGAATATTCGAAACCTTTTTGGTCTCGGACTACCCCATCAATCTCCAGACCTCATCATTCAGGACGAGCTTCATTTGATCAGCGGCCCCCTAGGGACGACGGCCGGTCTTTACGAATTTGCCGTAGATCTTTTTTGCAGCAAAGAGGATATCCGTCCAAAGGTAATCGGCAGCACCGCAACGATCCGGAACGCAGAAGAACAGTGTAATGGACTTTTTCATCGCAAGGTTTTCCAGTTCCCGGCTCCAGGTATTGACGCTGAAAACTCGGGTTTCTCCGTGGCCATCCCATTGGATAAGAAGGATGGAAGGCTTTATGTGGGATTATCCACTGTGGGACGGTCGGCCAAGTTTACCCTCCAATCAGCCACCGCCTCGCTTCTGCAAGCCAACGAAGAGCTCTCCCCTGCCGAAAAAGACCACTACTACACGCTGGTGGCATACTTTAACGCCATGCGGGAATTGGGCGGAGCGCAGGTCATGATGGTGGACGACGTACCCAAGGCCATGTCGATTTTTAGCAATGATCGGCCCGGCGAAAAGATTAGGTCCTCCTTGGATATTCAGGAAATGACCAGCCGTCTTCAGCAGCATGAGATTCCAAAACTGCTTGCCGCGTTGAAAAAACCCGCCGGCAAAGGTTCGGTCGATATTCTTCTCTGTACCAATATGATCAGTGTCGGGGTGGATATCCAACGGCTTTCCCTAATGGTGATCAACGGGCAACCCAAGGCCACTGCCGAATATATCCAGGCGAGCAGTCGTGTTGGTCGTAGCGATGTGCCCGGCTTGGTTTTAACGATTTACAACAACGCCAAGCCAAGGGATCGATCCGTTTATGAATCCTTTTTTGCATTCCATGCCTGTTTGTACCGTGGAGTGGAACCGACCAGTGTAACCCCCTTTGCCCCACGCGCCCGGGATAAAGCACTAAAACCGGTTTGGGTTGCTACCGTGCGCAACCTCCTTGTCGGCATGGATGCCAACCCCATGTTCGCGACTACACGAAGACACTCACCGGAGGTCGACAAACTAATCGAGGTTTTTAGGAGAAGAGCGGAAGACATCGATTACGAGGAATCCGTGTCAGCAGTGAATGATGCCAAAGCAGCTTTGGATGAGTGGAGCCAATGGACAGCCGTTCGGGACTATTGGAAAGATTCCTCAAATCAAAGCCTGCTGAAATCGGCAGAGTACTTGGCTGCACGAAGAGCTGCAGGCCTCCAGACCGGTCACACTTGGAGCGCCCCCAATTCGATGCGGGATGTTGAACCGTCAGTGGATTTTTTCCTGAAAGACTAAAATGGCGACTGTAGGAAAAATCCGCAGGTCCGGCTGCATACACACTTTTGGAATCGGATCCATTATTGATTTCCGATCCCAAGACAGTTTTGGAGCTGCTCTTTCCGGAATCGCCATGGGTCTGGAGGCCTGGGAAGAGGGCCGGGCCGGTGGCAAACAGATCATTCACGAGCCACGGCTTGAGAAGCTTCTTGCCAAGTCCTCCTTTTATCTCCCGCCTGTACCAGAGGAGACAAAGCACGGCCAAACCCCCAATCCGTCCACCGGACTCTGGGCAAAACGATTTCCCAACATGTTGCAATGTCCGTCTTGTGGAATCCTTCAGGTTTCTGACTATTGGAGCCCTCCCAAAATAGGGGACCCTCTACGGTTATGCACGCAATGTTCTAGGCCGGGAAAAAACGTTTTTGCCGCCCCTGTCCGTTTTGTCGTCGCATGTGAAGCCGGCCACATAGAGGAGTTTCCATGGGCGGCTTGGCTGGGATGCAAATGCTCGCCTCCTGCCATGCGGCTTGACCAGAGCAAGACACGCGCGGGCCTGGCTGGCTTAATACTGGAATGTATGAATTGCGGAACCAAGAATTCCATGGAAGGAGTTTTCTCTGAGCACGCACTGTTAAATCTTGGCTTTCGCTGCTCAGGATTACGTCCTTGGCTCAACGGTGCATCTAGGGAGGACTGCGATAAGACGCCACGGGCACTCCAGCGCGGTGCCTCCAATGTCCACTTTCCTGTTTCTGTGTCGGCACTATCAATCCCTCCTTACACAAATCCCGTCGAGGTTCTCCTCGCTGACTCCCTCGATCTGTTCCGAGATTCTACAACACGGGAACCTCTCTCCGATGAAAACATCCTGACTATTCTAAAAGGATTGGTTCTAAGCACACTAAAAGGCCTGAATTTAACGGCGGAGAATCTCCTTGTTCACATCAGAAAAATCCTCAATCCCCCTACCGCGGACCTGAAAGACATCAGACCTGAGGAATACAAGAGTCTTTCCGCCAAAAGCTCACCCCTAGATAAAAGCTCCCAGTTCGAGCTCCGCACCGAAGATATTTCACGCAGTTACTTGGCAAAGTATTTCAAAAGGATCAACCGGGTGGTCCGGCTGCGAGAGGTACGTGTCATGACAGCTTTTACCAGAATCTTCCCGCCCAACGGACAATACGATACCAATATCGAAAACAAGGCCCCTCTTTCGTTGCAGGATAAAGATTGGTTGCCCGGAATCGAAATCCTCGGTGAAGGCATATTTCTGGATTTCGACGGCGAAGCCATCAGAGCATGGAAGTCCCGCTGCGGTAAGTGGCTGGAAGAACGCGTTGACGAGGTATCCATGGCTTTTCGGCAGAGCTGGCAGAAAAGGCATCCAAACAATCCCGACCCCGGCCGCACCATCGATGCCGGTTTCCTACTTGCGCATGCGACTGCACATGCCTTGATCCGGGAACTGACGTTCGAGTGCGGCTACTCGACCGCATCTCTTCGCGAACGCCTTTATTCGGACCCCGAGGAGGGATGGGCTGGGCTACTGATTTACACCGGCACCAACGACTCGGATGGCACGTTGGGCGGCTTGGAACGGATGGGGAAAAAGCCTGAACTGGAACGCATTCTTAAGAAGGCAGTGGAAAGAGCCGGATGGTGCGCAAACGATCCTTTATGCGCCCACGGAGATGCCCAACTGGGGGAGGACCTGAATAAGGCAGCGTGCCATGCCTGCATGCTACTGCCAGAAACCTCCTGCGAAGAGTTCAATATGATGCTAGACCGTTGTCTTCTTGTTGGAGCCCCAGCCGATTCCAGCAAAGGGTTTTTCCATGAACTTCTTCCCGCCTGATGAATCTGGACTCTTCTCTAGTTGCCTACTTTGAGAGGCTTCAACGCGGGAACGACGATCAGACCTTAAAAAAACGCATCCTCCGGGCATTGCCTGGCACCAGCCCCGATCAGGAGAAAGTTCTAAACCTTGTTATTGAGGGCATGCAGCGCCTGAAAGATTCAATGTGCGAAAACCATCCCAATGCCCGCCATGTATTAACGACGCCGGAGGGCCTCCCAATGGGCCAGCGCCTCACCAAATCGATCCTGCACGAGCTCGTGGGCCTTGCGGAAAAGAACATATGCATTGCCGGGTTTGCCATTACCGGTCAATCAGGCCTCATAGCTTTAATGGCCGAGAGGATGAGAGAGAAGCCTTTTCTTAAGGCACGTTTTCTCTGCTCAAACTGGGAACAAGATGACGGTCAAGGCAGCGTTGACGCCATCCGGGAAACGTGGCCTAAGGATTTGCGGAAGCCCGAAATCTATCGTCAAACAACAGACTTTTCAGGATCCATCATGCACATCAAAACAGTCATCACGGATGACACCCGGATGATCATCGGCTCAGCGAACTTTACCAAAGCCGGCTTAAACAAGAATCTTGAATTGGGCATCCTGCTTGAAGGCCCTTTCGTCGCAAAGGTTTCAGGCACCTTGGCCGATCTGGCCAAATCACCTTTTTTTGAAAAGGTCCGTCTGACTTAGACCTTGAACACCTTCATAACCTCGTCACCGAGGTGATTGATCACCTTCACCGCAATTCTCCGGCTCTTTGGCTTCTCGAAGGGCCTGGAAGTGTCGCTGTGGAGTGATTCCCACGCCTCGGGATCCACCTCCGCTTTGAGGGTTGTCTTAAGGGCTCCGTAAGGGTCATTCGCCCCAAGGAAGTAGGCCTGCCTGACAAAGAAGCTCTCTTCATTGTAATCGGTGTCGATAAACCAACAGGCAATTCCCTCCGTGTCATCGCTACGGACTTCGCCGGTGCTGGGATGAAAGACATCAACGCCCTTGATCTTCACCCGGATCATATCGTCCTTAAGCTCCTTGATCTCAATATCAGGCTCCCCAAAAACAACGAATAAGTTGCCTTTACCGGTGTTTTTCAGCTCATCGCTCATATGCAGATCAGCGTTCATGCGAGCCTTTAGCACGGGAATCTTTCCGAGCTTGTCGAACTCCGTGGCGTGGGCCTCAAAGTTAAATCCGCAGGCGACCAGCATGTCAAAGCCGGCTTCCGCCGCTTCTCGGGCAGCCGCCACCAGATCCGCACGTTGTACTGTCCCGAATTCTGGCCCGATAAAGATCGCAGCCCTGCGTTCCTTGCTGCCCTCCATGTACCGGCCGTCCGCACAGACAAGCTCACCCGCCCATGGGGTAATTGAGGTAAAATCGATCTTATCCTTCTTGTCAGACTGCTGTACTCCGGCCGTTTTTAGGTTCTCAAGGATATGTTCTACGAAATCCTTTGCTTCTGGGTCCTCTGATTCGTGTTTTTTGGCAGGATCAACCGGGTTGTCATTTTCATCGCTGGCCAATGTCCGGTGGGGCGAAACACTTTCAACGGTAAAGGGTCCAGCGACCCGAACACGCTTCTTGTCCTCGTAGGGTTTGTCATAGAGATACTCGAACTCGGCCTTTGCGGAGATTGAAGCATCAATCTCCTTTTGGCGGGCGACCCGGGCCTCCCACCATTCTTGATGAAGCTTCTTTGTATCCTTTGACCATTCAGCATCTGGTTCTCTTGGAACCTCCCACTCTTGCCATCGCTTTTTGGCAGCAGTGTTAAGTTCCTTACGCAGCGGCTCTAGTTTATCCTGCCATTTCTCCCAGATCACATCGATCTCCGCGTTGCGGGCAATGGAACCCAGCGTGATGTGCGGCACGCGTTCATAGACAAAGCCGTGGCGGATATTCCCTTGCACGGGCTGCGTACTTGGCCCGGTTTGAGTTATTTCGGCCTCCTTGAGCTGGCCTTCCTTGGAATCGGCCAGCAGATAAAAAGGATAACGCGCGCCCATGATACGAGCGCGGGCCAGCGCTAAAGCCACGCGGGAGGTATCAATCGTGATCCAGCGACGGCCCCACTGCTCAGCGACGGTGGCCGTGGTGCCAGAGCCGCAGGTTGGGTCGAGAACAAGGTCGCCGGGGTCTGTAGCCATGAGGATGCATCGTTGAATGACTTCCGTAGAGGTCTGGACAACATAGATTTTGGGATCTGATCGACTTGATATTCCCCCTGATACGTCATCCCAAAAATTGGTAATGCTAATGGCCCCGAAATCGCCAAAATATTTTTTAAAGGTGAGCCTCTGACCTTCAATAGCAATGCGGTTAGCCCTTTTGACAAGATTCATTCCAGATTGTCCAGTTCGCCAGCCCCCAGCAGTTGGAAAAAAGGTTTTTCCCTGAAATTCAACACCAAATTGCGTGCTAGTTCCGCCACTACGTGAGGTTAAACCCTGCCTAAAAAAGCAAAGCTTTTCGTCAATTGATGAAGGATTTGCTTTTTCCTCAGCAGTTAGATTTCGATCAACACCACGAGTTGTTATATGGTTGTATCTGGTAGCTCCTTCACCGCCTCGAATTAGTCTTCGAATTAAAGGTCTGTATTTTGCCGTCTCTTTGCGTTTTGCAAACCAAACAATATAATTAGTAACAGAATCTAGAAATTTTCCACCTAGACCAATAGATGTCTGATAATCAATTTGGCATATAAAGTTATCTTCGCCGAACACCTCATCCATCATCACCCGAACGCGGTGAATATTTTCATCGCCGATCTGCACGAAGATGGAGCCAGAATCGGTAAGTAGATCGCGGGCGACGGTGAGCCGGTCCCGAAGGTAAGTGAGGTAGCTGTGGATGCCGTCCCGCCAAGTATCGCGGAAGGCACGAACCACTTCCGGCTCTCTCGTGATGTGGTCGAGTTTACCGTCCTTGACGTCCCGGGTCGTTGTCGACCACTGAAAGTTACTATTGAACTTAATGCCGTAGGGGGGGTCGATATAGATGCACTGAACTTGCCCCCTTAAGCCTTCTTTTTCGGCCAGACTGGCCATGACTTGGAGCCCGTCCCCCAAGATCATTCGGTTGGTCCAATTTTGGTCATGCCTGTAGAAATCTGTTTTTTCAGCGTTCTTTGGAGTTCCGTTGAAATCTGCGAATAGTTCCGGCACAGGCTCCTTTTCGCCGGCATCGTGTCTTTTTGTTTCCTCCAAAAGATCATCAATCAACACCTTGGGATGAATCTTCTCTTGGATGTAGAGAGGTGGCGCATGCACCACCAAATCAGCCGCATTTTGCTGGTCCTTTCCTCTCCACACCAATTGGGGATCCAAATCCGGGTTTCTGGGGTAACGGAGCTCAACAGGCTTCTTTGTTTCTTCCTGAACGACGGACTGAAGCTCAGCTGTGGGAATGTTCTTCCGTTTGTCCCCACGATGAACGAGGGCCTCCACCAGTTTCGATGTTTTGGATTCACGTTTTTTGGCCATGTTAACCCTTTCCGGCTGGCAAGGAGGCAGCCACTGCGTCGATCATTTCTTCAAACCTCTTTTCCACCTTTGTCTTGAAATCGGATTCGATCTCGTAAACCTCGGTGAATTCCGCAAAGGCCCAGCGCCCAAAACGATTTAGGTGATTCACTCCTGGAACCCAGTACTTGTCCATAGTCGCCTTCTTCTCCTTCGCATCCTCCCGGCGGTAGCCCTTGATCTCCACCACCAGATTGAGCAGGTCATCTTCCCCGTGACCATCCGCAACCCGGACAATGAAATCAGGAAAATATCTGCGCATTTCCGAACCGTAACGATAAGGCACCTCGAAGCCAAGATTGTGGTTTTTCACGTAGGAACGAACCTGCGGATGGGCCTCTGCTACCCGGCAGAATTCCCCCTCCCAACCGCTATCAAGAATCACCCAGTTCACATGGGATTTCCTTTCATCAGTTTTCCAGCGATCGGTTTTGGAAGTGTTGAAATTCACATGATTGGTAGATCCCATCGGGTTGTAAGGATCAACCAAAGCCTTGATTGGCCTTTCCCCCTCAAACGCAGTGGTGATCCCTGCTGTGATGCGTTGGCATGCCATATCTGCCAGCTCTTGGTACATAAGCTGGGCAGGAAAAGTCGAACCCTTGCAGACAAGGCAGTTATCCAACCACTGCTTGGTGATCTTCTTGAGTTGCCCGAACAGGTGCAGCTTCACCTCCTCGCTCGGATCCCTCCATTTCGTGTAGAGGAGCCTTTGGGTCAGATAATAAAGAAGTGCAGGGGTTCGCAGACTGCCGGTATGAACCAGATTTAGATCCACCCCTTCTCCGACGATTCCCTGGTTCTTGGTGATGGAGGGCCCGACCAGATCAGGCGTCAATTCCAGGACGGAATCCTCATTGAACTCGGCCTTCAGCTTTTCCTCCGGCAATTCCACCCGGTAGCCAAGTACCCGGGGGAACTGTATTTCCAGAAAATCCCTGTCCGGCCTCACGGCACGGACTTGAATCGTCTCCCGGGGCGCTTGGGGAGGAGCGACCACCGGTTTTGCGGTAAAATCAAAGGGGATGCCCAAAACATCCGCGTATTCCACATTGAAGAGGCCCTGCTCGTTAAGGTCATAGGACTGCCTCCGCAGCGCCCGCCCGATCACCTGCTCGCAAAGCAGCTCAGTGCTGAAGGCCCGGACGCCAAGCACATGGGTGACGGTGTTGGCATCCCACCCTTCCGTGAGCATCGACACGGAAACCACACATCGGATATTGCCGCCCAGGCGGTCTTTTTTCCCGACCGTGTTCATCACTTCCCGCAGAAGGTCCTCTTCCGAGATTTTTTCGGATCGTTGTTTGTCCCCGGTACGCACAAGAATATCCCTGCGGAATCGCTCAATTTCATCAGCGGCCATTTCCCTGAAATCCTTGTCGAGGAACCCCCCGGATTCTAGCTGCTCGCTGTCGATTAGCAGGGTTCTGGGGGTGGAGAGCTTGTCCCCGTTGTCCTTGAAATTCCGGAAAAGAGGCAGCCGACCGTTTTCAAAGACTGTCTTGTCCTTGCCTTTGGGCCGGTGAAAACCGGCAATATAGTCATAGACGAGTTTGGAAGTGGAGGTGTTGTTGCAGACGACGATAAAACACGGAGGCACATCGATTTTTTTCTCAGTCCAAAGCTTGAAAGTCTTTTCGTAGTGACCGTAAAGAGCCTGCAGCGCGGTCTGCAGCTCGACAGGCAGGCTCAGCGGATCGAGCTTTTCGTTCTCCCCCCTTCCTTTTTTGGGCATGCGCTTGCCGATATGCTCCCAAAGGTTTCTGAATTTGGGCATTTCCCCTTGGGGGATGTTGTCGGCGACGGGAACACGGGGAAGCTTCACGATTCCGCACTCGATGGCATCCATCAGGGAGAAATTGCTCATCGTCCATGGGAAGAGGGTGCCTTCGGCATACCCGGAGCCCCTGAGGAAGAAGGGGGTGGCGGAGAGATCGATGACCCGCAGGAGGCCCAGCTTGCGATTGACGGCTTCCAGTCCCCCAATCCACGTTCGGGCGGCTTCCAGACTCTTTTCGGCCTCCTTCCGGTCCTCTCCACGGAGCTCTTCATCATCCTCCTCGGCCGGTTTGAACCGGTAACAGTGATGGGCCTCATCGTTGAGCACGAGGATGTTCCTCATTCCCATCAGGTCAGGCATGACCCTCTGGACCATTTGTCCTTCCGTTTCCGTGGTCTGGATCTCCTCTCCCCGGCCCTGCAGAAGGGACCGTCCCACCTTGGAGACCTCCACCCTCTCCCGGAGCATGAAAGCGTGGTAGTTGGTAATGACAATTTTGGCGCTGTTCAGCTCCCGGAGCATGTCGTTGGGGACCAGCTCCCTGATTTGGTAATAGCTGTCGGGATCGTTCGGCTGAAGAACACGTAGCCGGTCACGGATGGTTATCCCGGGAGTGACAATCAGAAATCCCTTTGTGAAGTTTTTACTCGAAGGCCTCCGCACGGCATTGAGTGTCTGCCAAGCTATGAGCATTGCCATGACCGTGGTCTTGCCGGCACCAGTGGCCAGCTTCAGGGCGAGTCGTATGAGCTCGGGATTGGCCTCCCGATTCGCATTGGTCAGGTGATCGAGAAAGATTTCGCCCGTCTTGCCCATCTTCGGGGCGACCTCCATCAGCCAGATCACGGCCTCCACGGCCTCTACCTGGCAGAAGAATGGCCGGACACTGCTGAACTTATGATGTCTCCAATGCTGAAGGAGTCGGGCTGTCTCTGGTGTCACCCTCCATTCGGCCGGATCAGGGATCGATCTCCACTGGTCTAAATGACGCCGGAGATCATTGATGATGGGGTTTGGATCATACCGTTGTTTTTCCGTCGACAGGCCGGCGCCTTCGTCGAACACCATTTCTCGTTGCCGCTCATCACCTTTCCGTTTCTTCGTCTTCGGAATCGGGGTGATAAAATCCGCTCGGCGGCGACTTTCAACTATTCGCTGGGTGGGTTGACCATGGATATCCAACTCCCAGTGCCTCGCAGGCAGGACGTACGGGGAGTTAAGAATGGGATTACTGAAAAATTGGTCACTCATGCCATTACAAGAATGCGTTTCCTTGACCTAGCTTCTTTTCTGCTGTCTCAATAATCTTTGAAACGAGGTCGAACTGATTCAGTTTCTTAATGTCAGAGTTTACGCACGCTTGGTGCTTTTTCGCCAGTTTTGACAACTCCTGACGGCCCATCCGGCCAAGTGTTTCACTGAGAGATTCCTTCCCGTGAAGGGCCAGATGATTGACGATATCAAAGACTGCTGCTCGTTTTTTGGATTGAGTTTTTCTCAGCTTTCCCAAGCTCTTACATGCCGTAAGTAATCGGAACCTTAAGTCCTCGTTTAAATGCGCCGCAGAAATTAGCTCGTCGAGCATTTTATCATATGAGTTGTTCATTTTTAGGCCTCACCGGCAGAAGAACATTTTTCGAGAAATTCAGCAGCAAGTTGCCTTACGTAATAATGCAATGGTTGCCCACCTGAAGAACTATAACCCCACTTTTCGCTAAAGGTTGCCGGGCTAGCCGCATAAAACATTGCCGCAGAAAGCCGATCGGCTTGGGGAATTCGTGATCGAAAAACAGGCACATGAGGGTGGCCTCGAACTTCATCGCGAATCACATTAATTTTGTTCTGAAGATTTTGGATGATTTCTTGATGAGTGCCAGAATTACTCAGATACTTGGTGATCAGAACTCCTAAACAACGTATGGAGAGTCCACGCTCCCTCTTTTTTTGAAATACTGTTTTTATAATTTGCGGAATTCCGTAGGTGGACAAGATATCAGGTATAACGGGAATCAGATAAAAGTCACTGGCCTCCAGAGCGTTGCAGGTAATCGGCCCAAGGTTTGGCGGACAGTCGATCAGAACGAAATCATATTGACCTAGAATTGGTAATAATTGATCTCGGAGAATGGATGGGAATTCATGAGGATTCACCAATCGATGTCTTCTTGGCAAAAGTTCGTCTTCCACATTTTTCAGCAGCCCCCAAATACGCAGCGTGCCAGCCATTCGCCGAATAAAACCTTTAAACTCTCTGACGTTTTTTTTATGGGGTTGAGAAAATATTCTATGCCATATGTTCTCATCGATTTTCACGAGGTCGATACTTGATGCGAGCAGATCGAGGCCCTGAAGCCGGAGATTGGATACATTTTTTAATATAGCATCACCAAGACTGAATTTCCCTGCGTTTTCCAGCCAGTCTTCAAAAAGATGAAACAGCGTATTCTTTGCCTCATTAACCTTTTTCCAAGTTATCTCGTCAATTAAGGCAACCGTAGCATTGGTTTGTGGATCTAAGTCAACAACGAGAACTTTTTTTCGGTGCCCAAGATCAGGACACGCAAGCGCCTCCGCCAGCTGGACGGTGGTGGTCGTCTTGCCAACTCCTCCCTTCAGATTGATTAAGCTTACAATAGTAGCCACTTGATTTTTAGCTTACTTTTTTTGGATCTCTAAAATACGACTCTTCAATCGCTTTGCTCTTTTCGTCTTCTGACCCGTGGCAAACCCGGCTTTTTAATTTTGGGGATACGGACGCGCTTGTTCCTTGTCTTTTTGACGCTTCGATCATGCTTTTTCATCGCGTCAGCTGAGCATTCGGCAAATCGCCGGTAAACCAAATAATCCCTCGCCAGGATCATCCGGACGTTGATGTTGATCCTCCGGTCCCGACACGCCCTGCCCAAGGCCGCCGCCATTGCCACCGGCACCTCATGCATCAGCAGGCTCGCCAACTCCGGAGTTTGCCGATCGCAATACCGAAAGTCCCACTTTTCGTAGAAATCACTCCTCTTTTTCCGGTGCAGGATCCGGGCGGGCCGATACACCCCCATCCCCGTCAGCCAGGTCCGATAAGCCCGGTACAACTGACGCCTCAACACAGGGGCGTCGGTCGAGAGTTTGTTCATCTGCGGGGCGAGCATTGATCACTCCATCTCGGGGGGTTCAGCCCGGGGATTCCACTTGGGATTCAAGGTGGGAGGCTTGGGAGGCTCCACCCCCACCCGGTTCTGCCTCTTTTTCAGAAACTTCACGTCACATTCACGATCCCCTTTTCGGAGCTCCCTCAACTGGGCGGACCGGTTCCTTGCCAGATGTTTCATGACCTTCCGGACGTCGTGACGAATCCGGGAGTCCCGCGACAATTGCCACAAGGCGATCGCCTTCCCGGCCTCCAGTTCCCATAGCAGATTGGTGAACGGCTCGTAGTTCAGGGGCTCCATCTCCTCCAGACTGATGTCTGACCACCGGCAGAACTGGTCTACGGTACGTGTCCCCGCCAGAAAGTCGGTTGGCCGGGTCAGGGCCATCCCACCCAACATGACCAGATAATCATGATAAAATCGGCGCCGCAACTTTTTGCGGTCGGCAGGGAGGTTTTTATAGTCGAGCCGGATCACTTTGTTTTCTTTCGCGGAGGTGAACTATTTCACCCCACTTTTACCTGCCAACTTAAATCTACATTTTTCCATACTTTCTTTTGTGATTCCCTTCAGAACCCCTAGGACAAATACAGGGGTACCCGCTCTGTTTTTATTTTTAACCAGCCCTCTAAGAAGAGCGGTTTTTTATGGCACTAATACGTAGAAACGGTTTAGTCGGTGGGATGCGGTTCATTTACAACCGGGCAACGTGCTGTCTGCTCATCTGCTTTCTCGGCCTTTCCGTTGGATCGGCATCCACTGGGGATCATTCAAACGCCTATCCCGACCGGATCCCCTTTGTTATCGACCGATCCCAGTTCTCCTTTGGCACCATATTTGCCTATGGCGATTCCCGGATTGTTTATGAGAGCCGCTACATCCCACGGCGCCCGGGCCAACTCTACGGATGGAGGATCGGCGGGATTGTTGGCATTGGGGCCGCATTGGTTCGCGAAAAACTCACCCTCCCCAGCGCTCCGGAAACCTGGGGAGAACAAGGGGATGAGGATGGTCTATTTCTGATTTCCAGTGACCGCACCACTTGTCTTTGGGAGCGGGAGATTCCTGTCGTGGATGAAACGATCGGAAACCACTGGGGATTCGCCGAGGGAGACCCCCGCGGGATTTACGAAATTCAGGTCACCTTGGCAGGAGTCCTCTTGGATGAGCTCCTGTTCTTTGTCGACTAGTCCGGTTACCGACTCAGGACGGGCTTAATCCTTGCTGAAAGCCCGGATGACCAGGGCCAAGATCACCAAAGGCGGAAGCCCCATCCAGATCGCCGGCATAATCATATTGGCCGCTTGGGCACTGCCTGAATAACGGATCGTCGTCACAGGAGTCTTGGCCGGTGTGCTGGGGCGATAAGGATTCTTATAAGGTGCGGGTCGGGCCGGTGGAGTGGCAGCCTCGGCCACCCCAGCAATCGCTGCAATCGCCAACATTCCGCTAATCCACCAGATCCGGATTTTTCTCATGAATCCGATTTTGCTCCTCATTGCATTGGAAGCAAGTGGATCCCTACCGATAACCCTTCTCGATCTTTTCTAGTTCCGACCGAAGGGCTTCAAATGCGTAAATGGAAAAACACGAGGCAGCTATCTTTAGCTTCGATCCTTGGGCGACACGTTGCTTTAAGTCATCCCCAAGCAACCGGTTGATGTTATCGATTACTTCCATTAACTGCTTTCATGCAGATATTTACCTGATTACTTTCCGCACCCCAGTTTTTTCGAAGTCTTCAGCAGAATCCACTCCATCGCCCCGGGATTTTGATCCACAGCCAGCTTTCCCCCGTACATTTGCTGGTCGAAAGCCCACGTAGCCCGGCCAGCCCCTTCCATCCGGTGGGTAGGGAGAGCTTGGGAACCGTATCCGTGCATCCCCCGTAGCCGTGCGTACCCGGCTCTCAGCGCCTCATCCACCGCCTGCTCCAGCTGTTCCCCCCACCCTCATAACCCCATCATCCTATATTCCCGGGATCGTAGGACGATCCAACCCTCCAACTTTCCATGGATCCCAGAACATTTCGACATTTGGCAAAAGCCTTCGCGTAAGCGACCAAGCCAT
>Ga0214917_10002737_pt1 | contig 21157 bp, 24 predicted proteins | sample LL_1208_BB_MetaG_FD_177983 | JGI IMG/M metagenome (GOLD analysis project Ga0214917, IMG submission 177983) | Freshwater microbial communities from Lake Lanier, Atlanta, Georgia, United States - LL_1208_BB | ecosystem: Environmental > Aquatic > Freshwater > Lake | place: USA: Georgia | collected...
CCGGCAGTTGCCCACTGTCACGCCCGATGGCACCACGGGGTTTTTCCAGCCGGTGATTACGCCGACGGCGATTGCCTTGCAACCCCTCACCGATGCCGCGCCAGCCCCCGTCCTCGATCCCATCGAGGTCGGGTCGATTGGTGATGACAGCGTGTTTGGCAAACACATGCACAACCTCGTCGATGCAGGGTTGTTTAGTGGCAGTGTGCTGGTGGCACGCCATGGTCAGATTTTGCTCCGTCACGGCTATGGCATGGCCAACAATGCGACCCGCATCACGGCCACTACGCGATTCCGGCTGGCATCGTTGTCCAAACAATTTACCGCCACCTTGGTGCTCCGCTTACACGAGCAAGGGCGGCTCAACATCGACGATGGCATCTGCAATTACATCGAGGCCTGTCCCCCAGCCTGGGGGCAAGTCACCATTCGCCACCTGCTGTCGCATTCATCGGGCATCCCCGACTACACCGAATTCCGCGGGTTCGATGCAACCCAAGCCACCCCCACCACCCGTGAAGAGCTAATTGCCCGCTTCCGCAACACTCCGCTCCTATTCACGCCCGGCAGTGCCTTTCGTTATTCCAATTCGGGCTATGTGTTGCTTGGCGCCATCCTCGAATACGTCACCGGCACGCCGTATGCTGATTTATTGCGCGACGAAATCACCGCGCCGTTGGGGCTCAACGACACCGGCTACGACCACAGTCGCAACGGTAACGACCCCACCCTCGCCCAAGGCTGGTTGCGACGGGGCGTGGCTGCTGACGCTATTGATTCATCAACCCTCGACGCGGCTGGGGCGATCTATTCAACCGTCGACGATTTGTTTCGCTGGGATCGAGCCCTCGCCGAAGGGCGGGTGCTCCATGCCGACACCTTGGCGATGATGCGCACCCCCCAAATCAAGCGCTATGGGCTAGGGGTGATGCTCTACCCACTCGGCAACCTGGCGGCCGTGCATCACGACGGCATGGCTAGTGGGATTCGCACCTTCCTCGGCAACTTCACCGACAACGACATTACCGTCGTGATTTTGAGCAACTACGAAACCATCGATATCGAAGGCATCGCCACCTACTTGGCCCAATTAGCCAGCCAATAACTCCAACGCGCCGATGGCCGTGCGGATGGCGCGATCGACCCCTTCGGCTTTTTGGTCGAGCACAATCGTCTCGGCACTGGTACGCTGGGCTACCGCTGCACAGACACAGCCAGCTGCAAAGCCATACACCAAGCCCATTTTGAACAACGTGCCCGCTTCCATTTCATAATTCACAATCCGCAGGTGCTGGTACTCTGCCGTCACACCAAGATGTTTGCGCAACAAATGCGGGTTGGCCGAGGCATGACGCTCTTGGCCTTCATAAAACGTATCGACCGACGCCGTCACCCCCATGTGGGCCGGAATCTGGTACGCCTTGGCGGCATTCATCAACGCAATCGTGACGTAGGGGTCGGCGGCGGCGGGGAATTCGGTCGGGGCAATGTCGGCCGCCGCTCCCTGCCGGCACAAGGCCGCCTGCGACACTACCACGTGCCCGGGCATGACCTGCGGTTGGATGGAGCCACACGTGCCCACCCGGATAATCGTAGTAATCCCCACTTGCACCAATTCATTGACCACAATGCTCAACGACGGCGCACCCATGCCACTGGTAGCCGAAATCACCGGCGTGCCGTTACCCAAAAACGCCAACGAGCTATGCAAGCCGCGATGGTCCGACAACGTCTGAGCGCCGTGCAGATAAGTCTGAGCAATCATGGCCGCCCGCTCAGGGTCACCCGAAATCAAGGCCATTTTGGGCTGGTGCCCGGCGAAATCATCAATCCCAAAACCAATATGATAAAAACGTTGATTGGTCATCGCGCTATCCTTTTTTCATCATCAAAAACCACCACCCACCGCCACACACTAAGCGCGGCGTATCCCAATCCATGCAATAATGGCCAATACAAATATGCCGAAAAAAATCTGGGTGTAAATACTATGAATCCCATTGGCCGAAGCGTTGATGGCCGCCAAAATCGCCGTCAAGAGTATAATAAAGTTACAGCCACGCTTCACACGTTGTTCGGGGGTTGTTTGCATTACCACGCCTCCACATTTGTCTATTGTTGGCGTTAGTATACCGTGAATTCATCGCATCGTGCGTACCAAGGAGTAGCCACTATGACCCCAGCCGATACGCTCAACCGGATTGGCATCCTCACCCGCCGCGAAATCGAAGCCCGCATGTTAGCCCCTATTATCAGCGCTTTGTGTGAAAAATTCGACCGCGCCGAAGTAATTGCCACCGTGCGCGATACCATCATCGCCATCGCCCAACAACAAGGAGGCAATTTGGCCACGGAATTTGGTGGCTGTGGCCTCGCTGAATTCGAATCTACCCTGCAATACTGGACCAAAGACGACGCCTTGCGGATCGAGGTAGTCGAACGTACTCCAGAAGCCTTTGGGTTTAATGTGACCAAATGTCGCTACGCTGAGTTGTACCAAAGCCTTGACATCCCCGAATTAGGCGCCGTATTGTCGTGCAATCGCGATTATGCCTTGATCGAAGGCTTTAATGCAGATATTGTGCTGACCCGCACCCAGACCATTATGCAAGGAGCGAGTCATTGCGACTTCCGCTATCGCCATCCCTCCAAAACAGCGACTCCTACCGAATAACCTGCGTTTGCCCCTCACTCTATGCATATGCTATACTAATTGTGGTATGCAAACGACACACACTTCTCGATTGTGGTGAATCCTGCGCCAATGGCGTCTCACCCAGCGTGACAGAAGTGGCGGTTACGTAGATTCTTACGTATCAACAAAAGGAGTCCCCTGTGACGGACAACACAAGTCGCATCGCGTCATTGCGCGCCCTGCTCGAAGCCGGCGCCCACTTCGGTCACCAAACCCGCCGTTGGAACCCCAAGATGAAGCCCTATATCTTTGGGGCCCGCAACGGCATTCACGTGCTCGACCTGCAACAAACGGTAGATGGTCTCAACAACGCCTACAACTACGTGGTTGAAACTGTCGCCGCTGGTGGCAAGATTCTCTTTGTGGGCACCAAAAAGCAAGCCCAAGAGACCATCCAACAAGAAGCCGCCCGCTCGAACCAGCTTTACATTACCCAGCGTTGGTTGGGTGGTACGTTGACCAACTTTGCGACCATTCGCCGGCGCTTGCGCTACATGGCCGACCTCGAAGCCCAACGCGACCGTGGCGACTTCAGTCGTTTGACCAAAGCCGAAGCCCAAAAGCGCATCGAAGAAATCGAGAAGCTCAACAAGGTCTTCAGTGGGCTCAAAACCATGGATCGCGTGCCGAGTGCGATTTTTATTGTGGATCCCCACAAAGAAACCTTGGCCTTGGCCGAAGCGCTCAAAGTAGGCATCCCGATTGTCGCCATGGTGGATACCAACTGTGATCCCGACAACATCGATTATGTCGTGCCTTGTAACGACGACGCCATCCGTAGCATCCGTTTGATTACCAGCCGCATCGCCGATGCCGCCATCGAAGGTCAAAACCGCCGCGAATCATTACGTGGCGACCATGGCACCTCGCAAGCGGCCATGATGGATGCTGTCGACGCCGACATGGTTGCGGACAAAGAATAATCCAAAACCCTCTCAGGTGCGGGAGCGTGGTGACAAGCACTACACTCCCGCACTAATCACGATAGGCGTAGTTTTTAGCAGACAAAAGGAGTACTACGGTGACAGAGATTTCCGCCCAAATGGTCAAAGAATTACGTGAACGCACTGGCGCTGGCGTCAAAGAATGCCGAGACATTTTGTCACAGACCGATGGCAACATGAACAAAGCCATCGAGCTGTTGCGCGAGCGCGGCCTCAAGGTCAGCGACAAAGTCAAAGATCGCGACGCCAAAGAAGGGCGCATCGAGATTTATGTCCACAACGGTTCACGCATGGCAGCCATGATTGAACTCAGCTGCGAAACCGACTTCGTGGCCCGCACGCCTGAATTCATCCAACTTGCCAAAGACATTGCCATGCACGTGGCGGCAGTTAACCCCAAGTACATCACCCCCGAGCAGGTATCGGACGAAGAAGTCGCCGCCAGTGGCTTGACGGCAGCCAAGCACTACGAAGAAGTCGTATTGCTCAAGCAAGCCTATGTGCGCAACCCGTCACAAACCATCGAAGACATGATTCAAGCAGCAGTTGCCAAATTGCGCGAAAACATCGTCATCCGCCGCTTCACCCGCTACGAAATCGGAGGCTAAACGCCCACAGCGTGGAGGTGATTATCATCTCCACGCTGTGCGTACTGCACCATGACGACCAAACCAAAGTACAAACGCATTCTGCTGAAACTCAGTGGTGAAGCACTCGCTGGCGACCGTGATCAGACAATCGATCAAAATGTCCTCGAATACTTCGCAAAAGAAATTCACTCGATTCACGAATTAGGTGTGCAGGTGGCAATCGTCGTGGGTGGGGGGAATATCTGGCGTGGTGGCCCCAAAGCAATTTCGCTCGGCATGGATCCTGCGCAATCGCACTACATGGGGATGTTGGCGACGATTATCAATGCGCTGGCTCTGCAAGATGCCCTCGAGCGCCAAGGGGTACATACCCGCGCAATGACGGCCATCAAAATGGATGAAGTCACCGAACCCTATTTGCGCCGTCGCGCGACCCGCCATCTCGAAAAGCATCGCGTGATTATCCTCGCTGCTGGTACTGGGAACCCATACTTTAGTACCGACTCTGCTTCAGCGCTCCGGGCAGCCGAAGTAGGCGCCGAAGTTATTTTGATGGCCAAAAACGGCGTCGATGGCGTCTATAGCGCTGACCCGCGCCGTGATGCCACTGCGACTCGCTATGATTACCTCACTTATATGGATGCACTACGCCAAGGGCTGACCGTGATGGACAGCACGGCGTTGACGTTTTGTATGGACAACAACATCCCCATTATCGTCTTTAATCCCAGCGAAGCCGGTACTATTCGCCGCATCGTATTGGGTGAACATGTCGGTACACTGGTTAGTAAGGGGAAGTAATCACCATGATTAATGATGTACTCCGTGAAGCCGAAAGCCGTATGAAAAAAACAGCCGAGGCATTGCGCCATACGCTGATTAGCATCCGGACTGGGCGTGCCTCTATTTCACTCGTTGAAAACCTCCAAGTCGAAGCATATGATGATATGCTGCCACTCAATCAGCTCGCTACCATATCGACCCCAGATGCCCGGACCATCGCCATCCAACCGTTTGATACGAGCATGATCAAGGCCATCGAAAAAGCCATCAAAATCTCGGACTTGGGGCTCAACCCCAACAACGACGGCCGCCTTGTCCGCCTCAATTTGCCACCGCTCAACGAAGAACGCCGCAAGGAATTGGTCAAACAAGTCCGGGCCCGCGTCGAAGAAAGCAAAGTGGCCCTGCGCAATGTCCGCCGCGAAGCGCTTGATGACCTCAAGCAACTCGAAAGCGAAAAAATGATCACCGAAGATGATCAACGACGTGGCGGCGAAAAGCTCCAAGAACAAATGGACAAAGCCACCCGTGAATTGGAGCATATTGGGGCCAACAAAGAGGCCGAAGTGCTGGAGATCTGACACCTCATGAATGACGTCACGGCACACCAACCGACGACACACTTGCCTCAACACATTGCCATTATCATGGATGGCAATGGTCGTTGGGCCAAACAGCATGGCAAACAACGCCATGCCGGGCATCGTGCCGGTGTCGAAAACCTTCGCCCGATTATTCGCGCTACCGCCGACCTTGGTGTGCCGTTCTTGACGTTATACGCCTTTTCTACCGAAAATTGGCGCCGACCCTCCGTTGAAGTGCAAGGGTTAATGTCACTGCTTGCAGAGTTTCTTGACCATGAAGTCGAAAATCTCAAAACAGAAGATGTCCGGATTCGCCACCTCGGCTCGTTTGATGGGATTAGTCCCCATTTGGCAGACAAAATCACCCGAGCGGTCGCGCATACCCGTGATTGCAAACGCATCACGTTGTCAGTTGCGTTTAACTATGGTGGTCGCCAAGACATTATCACTGCAGTCCGACAGATTATTGCCAGTGGCGTAAGCCCCGACGCCGTCAGCGAAGCACTGATTTCGGCGCATCTCTCCACCAATGGCATCCCCGATCCCGATTTCATCATCCGCACGAGTGGTGAATGGCGCTTGTCGAACTTTTTGATTTGGGAAGCCGCCTACAGCGAATACTGGACAACACCTGTTTTTTGGCCAGACTTTACCCCACAGCTCTTGACCCAAGCTGTCGCCGATTATGGATCCCGAGACAGACGATTTGGCGGACTCAATGCAAAGCCCTAACAATTCGCTACGCCAACGCCTCCTGACCATATTACTGTTACTACCGGTATTAGTGCTGGCAATTTGGTGGGATTTGTGGTCGACGACGCTCGTCGCGATTGTGGCAAGTATGATTGGGTTGCATGAACTCTACACGTCATTCACGCAACACGGTACACCGCCATTTCGACGCTTTGGTTTTGGTTTCGCCGCATGCATTATTGCAGCCACTTGGTACCAAACCACGAGTGGTCATGCTCTCGTCCAAGCGGTACTCGCCATCGGCATGATTGCATCGTTGATTATCACACTTGTAAACGCCCACCACGCACATGTCCTTACCGCTTGGGCATTTACCATGAGTGGCGTCCTCTATGTGGTCTATTTGCTTGCGTATTTGATCCCGATGCGCGCAATTACCGTGCCACTTCAGGCGGGGGTTTTGTCTGCGTGGATTGCGCCTGGTGTGGCTTGGATTGTCTTCACACTCGCCACGACATGGCTCGGTGATGCCTTTGCCTACTTTAGTGGGCGCCGTTTTGGCAAGCATCCCCTCGCGCCACACATAAGCCCCAAAAAAACCTGGGAAGGGAGTATTGGCGGGTTGCTCGGCGCAATTGCCACCGGCATCGGGTGTGTGCCACTCCTTGGGGTGCCAATCCCATTGTGGGGGGGAGCCGTCATCGGGGTTTTGGCCGGCATCCTCGGACCACTCGGCGATTTGGCGGAATCCCAAATCAAACGCCAACTTGGGGTCAAAGATGCCGGAAGTATTTTGCCCGGTCATGGCGGAATGCTTGATCGTATCGATAGCATCCTATTTATGTTACCTATCGTCTACTACATCGCAATTTGGTTGACTTAATTTCATTGCAAAAACTCACCAATTCCTCACATCACCAATTAGCAAAATTCGCTACAATACTGACAATAATGTACTGTCACACACAGCGCATTGGTGTGGAAATGATTTTCAATTACGACAGTACCCGGTGCCTGAAAAGAGGATGACAATGAGTGGAATCATCGCAATCGTTGCGTTTTTGGTTTTGTTAGGTATCCTCGTGCTTGCCCACGAGTTAGGGCATTTTGCAACGGCGCGCGCCTTTGGGATTGCCGTGGACGAATTCGGGATTGGATTCCCACCGCGCGCCTTCACCATCGCCGAACGTAACGGGGTGCGCTATACCATCAATTGGTTGCCCCTCGGCGGCTTTGTGCGTTTTGGTGGTGCCGGTGATAATTCGAGCTATGGAATCGGTAGCTTGCGTGAAGCCCCTATTTACCAGCGCATCGCCGTTTTGCTGGCCGGTCCAGTTATGAACATCATCGTGGCGATTGCGATTTTTTCGGGACTCGCACTCGCATATGGGATTCAAACACTCGATACCGGCTTGACCGTCAACCAAGTCTACGCCGATACCCCCGCTGCTAGTGCCGGACTCCTCCCCAACGACGTGGTATTGCGAATTGCGGGTGGCAACGACATTACCGTCGATACCAACATGGGTGACATCGCCAAAGCCAATCTCGGCAAGACAATCCCCGTTGTAGTGCTCCGTGATGGGCAACCGCGCACCTTGCAAATCACCCCAGGCCCTTGGACTATCAATGGTCAGACCAATCCCGCTGGGTTTGGGTTTGCCTACACCCATCGTACTCACGTCACTCCCGTCAATATCGGTCAAGCAATCAGTTATGGCACTACACATACAGTTACCCTTGCCGGAATGATGATCGAATCGCTCCAGTCTTGGATTAAAGGATTGGTTGGGCTTGCCCCCAAAAACGAAAACGCCGGTATGACCGGGATAGTGGGGATGGCTCGGGGCACTGGCGAAATCATCGATCGTGATGGCTGGCAAGGCTACCTCAATTGGATGGCATTGATTAGCATCAATTTGGCGATTTTCAATCTATTACCAATCCCCGCCCTCGATGGAAGCCATATTTTGTTTGCCGTCATCGAATTTGTCCGTCGCCGTCGCATCCCCGTAGAACGTGAAGCGATTGTGCATATGACCGGTTTTGCCCTGTTGATGGCACTGATGGTGGTGGTCACCATCAGCGACATTCAAGGTTGGATGAATGGTACGTCGATCTTCGGCAAATAACGCTACTCGGGACACTAACGAAATCCGCGTGGTTGAGTACGTCCGTGCCAGCGACGTCGGCACCTATCTCTATTGTCAGCGTGCGTGGTGGCTTGAGCGCATCGAAGGGCGCACGCCCCAAGCCCAAGCACGGCGCGCCCGTGGCACCGCCGCCCATCGCCAGCATGGCTGTATGGTCTGGCTTGCGACGCTCCTCCGTACTATTGCCATCATTGCCACACTTGGTTTTTGTATTGCCGCGGTGAGCGCTTGGCTCGGGTGGTGGTGAGATGACCGCCATCTACTTGTTTGGCTGTGCCATCATCGTGATTCTGCTCTGGTGGGTGGCCCAACGGATGCGCCAACAGACCGGATTGCCTTGGGCAACCACGCTGGCAAGTGATGTCAATGACGCCCTGCCCTTTCAAGAAACCCTCATCGCTCATGAGTATGGCTTGCTGGGCAAACCCGATTACCTACTCAAACGCCGTGAAGGGCTTATCCCCGTGGAGGTCAAACCAACCCGCCGTGCCAAAAAACCATTTGAATCAGACATGATGCAACTCGCGGCTTATTGTCTGCTGGTCGAAACCTGCCTCGGCTCCCGACCACCCTATGGACTCTTGCGCTACGCCAATCACACCTTCCGAGTTGATTATGACGATACATTGCGCGCCGACATTTTGACCGTTATCGCTGCGATGCATACGGCGCGCCACCACTCTGACGGCGACCGCAATCACCATACCCGCTCCCGTTGTCGTGGCTGTGGGTTTGCCACACAATGTGACCAATCGCTCGCACTTGAAGAGACCGAGGAGAAGCACTAATGCTCCCGAGTAGCAATCTCGCCCCACTTGACCCTACTGCTGCCCGTCACGCCGTCGCCCATGCCATTGCCTTGACTATCAATGGGGCGGCTAGCGTACCACAACTTGCACAATGGGCACTCAAAGCCTATCACTCACTTGACACCGCCGACCTCGACGAAGTTGACGATGCCGACAGTTTGAGAGCAGTGCCGCTGCTTGACAGCGACGACGATGATATGGATGACGACGAAATGAGCGATGATCCCTTGATTATCGAAGCCCTCGATGCCTTAATGTTTGCCGATGCCCCTCCATTTGCCCTCGATCATGTGGCTCTGCAAGGGTGGTACGAACGGCTACGTAGCGCCTAAAACCAAGCACGACACGGGGCAGTACAAATGGTACTGCCCCGTGTCGTGCTTGTGGTTGGCTTACTCGGGATTTATTAGCCGTTTCTCAAACGCCCGATTATAATCATTCCCCCACAATTCACCAATCGACTTCCCTTCAATCAGCACTTGGACACTTTTGACACCGGGCACATCGGTCAATGTTTCGACCAAGGTGCGGATAGCGCCTGGACGATCGCTCACATCGGCGAATGGTTGCGTCAAATCAACCGTCACCAAGCCATTTTGAATATTAATTCCCCGTAGCTGAGTCGCTGCCGGTGCAGTGCGCCGCAAGGCATTACCGTATTGGCCTGGGCCAGCCAACCAAGCCTGTGCCGCCGCGCCAATCACATTGTTGGTTTTGGCAACCAGCCGCGTTACCGGCACGTCGTGCAAGCCATCGTTAGCAACAAAATAAACCGTTACTGCCAATGCATCGTTGCCAAGATTATCAGGATTGAGGAGATTGATTGCAGGGCGCGTTGTTGGGATGCCGTTTTCGCTTGGCATATCGACCCCATTGATTTGAAATTTGACATCCTTCACGCTACTGAATTGCGTCAATGTCAACACAACTGACACAAAACCGCGCACGTCACCATTCCCGGTCGGGCGGCGATCAAAATCAACGATGGCCGTGCCATTTTTGATGGTCAGTGATTTTATCTGCACATCTGGCAAGATTAGCCGTTGCAAGCCACCCTTTGGTCCTTCGATCAAGGCAGTCATTGCAGTGCCTGCTACCCGTTTGCCAACAATCGTCAACGACCGTTGTACTGGCACAAAGAGTGAGCCGGTGGTGTCGCCAAAATAGAGCCACAATGGCATTGTTTGGGTATCTGGCTTGGCAGTTGCCCCCGGATTCCCACCACTCGTGCCACCATTTGAATTATTCGCTACGGTCGCGACTGCGGGCGACGGCGTATAGGTAATCACTGTGCGCGCCGTCGGGCGTGGCGTTGCCGTGGCACCCGTCGCACCGGTAGCAGTGGCAACCGGCGGAGCGACAGGGACTGCCGTCGCAGGGGCCGGGATGGCCGTGGCTGCCGCTGGTGCAGGCACGACAGTCGTCGCCACCGGTGGAAGTTGCTCAAATACTTGGGTTGTAGCCGTTGCCTCCGTTACCATCGTCGGATTACTATCCTTTGGCTTCTGGTTCAACATGGAACCAGCGTACCAATAAATCACCCCCGCCAACACAAATACTGCAATCAAGGCTCCATACAGGACTGTATAGTTGGTCGGTGGTGGTGTACTTGGCTTTGGCCGCTTGGGCATCCGCGAGGCAGTTGCTGGAGCTAACTCAGGTTCGTTGTCTAGTGCACGCACATAGACCGAGTCACTGTCATCTCGTTTGGGCACAAATCGACTTTCGTTTGCCTGATTACGCGGTTTAGGTGGCGCAGAAACTGCTTTTTTTGGAGATGCACTACTTCCCATGTATAATGGACACTGCGTATGAAATTGCGACAGGCAATAACTCGCCTGATCTACCGGAATTTCTAATGCATCGCCACTCACATAACAACGATGTTCTGCCGTTGGCGTCGAAAACTGGATTGACCGATTCTGTTTTAAGCCCACATATGGGCAATGCTTCGCACCATCTGACATGACATTCTCCCTAAGTTTTGTCAACTCAGTACGTAATTCTTACTATACTATATAGTAACATTATTCGCAATAGTATCGACCAGCACAACGACGAAAGTAGCGCTATGCGTGTTTTAGTTATATCGGACATTCATGCAAATTATGCCGCACTTGACGCTGTCCTTGCGGATGCGGATGGTCGTTATGATGTGATTTGGAATTTAGGCGACACGATCGGGTACGGTCCTCGTCCCAACGAATGCATGGACCGCATGCTCGCGCTTGAAGGCATCATGATTGCAGGTAATCACGATTTAGCCTGTATTGGGAGCAACAAAGTCAATATCGAAGAATTCAATCCCGATGCCAAATCGGCCAATATTTGGAATGGCCAACAACTCACCTCTGCCCATCGCCAGACGCTAGCCGAATTACCGTTGGCCAAGGCAATCGACCCACAATACTACTACATCGTACACGGGAGTCCACTCGACCCGGTATGGGAATATTTGCTCCAACCAAATCAAGCAGCCACGAATTGGCAAAGTTTCGCACAGCAAGTCTGCTTTATTGGGCACTCACATGTGCAGATATTCATCCGTCGGCATGCCGACGGGCAAATCGAAGGCCCGACGATGCCGGCGCGCAATGATGTCATCAAATTTGTCGATAGCGAGCGCTACTTCATCAATCCAGGCAGCGTTGGGCAGCCACGTGATGGCGACCCACGGGCAGCGTATGCAATCGTAGATACTGCCGCCCACGAATTAATTTTTGGGCGGGTCAACTACGATATCGGCCTCACCCAACGCCAAATGTTAGAACACAACTTGCCCCTCAATCTGATTCGTCGTCTACAATTTGGACGGTAAGCGTATGCGTGTTATCACTGGGAGTGCCAAAGGACATCATCTCAAGGGTCCAAAAGGGACGGGGACACGCCCAATGCTTGACAGTGTCAAAGAATCGCTCTTTTCGATTCTCAATGGCTATGGAGCCTTGCATGGGCGCATGTTGGACTTGTATGCAGGTACCGGATCGATTGGCATCGAAGGGTTGTCACGGGGGATGGCATGGGCCGACTTTGTAGAACAAAAAGCTGCCGAATGTGGTGTCATCAAAGAAAATCTCACCCATACCAAGCTTATCCAGCACGCCAAAGTATACCAGCAACCCGTCGCACGGTTTTTGCAACAACACAAACATGGTCTGCGCTACAATGTCATCATGATGGATCCACCCTATGCCGACCCACACATCCACACTACCGTCGCACAGGTGATTGATGCCGAAATTTTGGCGCCTGGGGGGATTTTTATCATTGGTCATTCGATTCACGTGCTCTTTGCAGAACACTATGGGATATATAGCCGCTGTGATTTTCGTCAATTTGGGGGGTCGTGTTTTTCGTTATATACCACCCCTGACGCAGAAGGAGCCGAAGCATGACAATTGCAGTGTACCCGGGGAGTTTTGATCCCGTTACTAACGGCCATCTCGACATTGCTGAGCGCGCGTCACATATTTTTGACACGATTATCATGGCCGTATTTGACCGCCCTGACAAGCGCTTGTTGTTCCCAACGGCAGACCGGGTGGCGTTTTTGCGCACTGCCGTAGCCGACATGCCAAAAATCCGCGTCGAAACATATAGTTCACTCACCGTTGAATACGCTCGCAGTGTAGGGGCACGTGTGGTGGTGCGTGGATTGCGGGCAGCCAATGATTTTGAATCTGAATTCCAGATGGCGCAAGTCAATCAACGGCTTGCACCAGACATCGATTTGGTCTTTTTTATGGCAAGCCACCAATACACCTATTTTAGTTCGACGCGGGTACGTGAGCTTGCGTCACTCGGGACTGATGTGTCGTGGTTGGTGCCAACGCATGTCGCAACCGCCTTACAGCGTGTCTACGCCGATCGCCGTCACGGAGGGTAACATGAATATCGAAGATTTACTCAACGAGCTTGAAACCATCATCAATGAATCTCAGCATGTGCCACTCACGCAACTCGTGGTTGTCGCCGAGCGCCAGATATTTGACGTGATTGATCAAGCGCGGGTCGTATTGCGTAGCAAGCAAACAGCACGGAGTGACACCACCACAATCCCCACCAGTATGACCCAACAAATGCGCGAACAAGGGTTGTTGACGGCTGCCGACCTCGAGCGCACCCGCATCATCGAGGCAGCCCAACAAGAAGCCGAAGAAATCCGCGCAGGCGCCGACGAATATGCCCGTGACGTGCTCGAAGAATTACAAGGACGACTTGATCGCATCATGCTCAGCGTCCAAAATGGCCTCAAGGAACTCGATCGCCTACAACGCCCACAGCTCCCACGTGAGTAAAGTTGTTGACATTGCCCTCTATCTCCACTATAATGCAAATTCGGAAGACGTTGCGTAGGTGAGCGTATGGTGAAACTCAAAGACCGTTCTCCCCTCACATTTAACGTGGCGCAATTATTACGCGAACCAATCGGTGCGCGCCGTGAATATGATTTCAGCGAAGCGTTTTTGGCGCTCCATGCAGATGAAGCGCTTCACGATTTCAGCGGGAGCGTACGCTTTACCCGGACACTTGCAGGGGTCTATGTCGAATGTGCCCTTGAAGGGGTCGTCACCTGCCAATGCATGCGTTGTCTACAGCCGGCACGAATTGCCATCGATGTAAAATTCGTCGAAGAATACGCTGCCACCATCGATGTCAATTCCGGTGCACCATTGCCTGCCCCCAACGAAGACGATGTCTTTCGTGTTGACGAACAGCACATGTTGGATTTGAGCATGGCAATCCGCGAATACGCATTGTTGGCGTTGCCCATCAAGCCACTCTGCAAAGAATCTTGTTTGGGGTTGTGCCCTGGTTGCGGCGTTGACCGCAACGTCAATGCATGTCAATGTCACGAAGAACCGATTGATGAGCGTTTTAGTGCGCTCAAAGCACTATTCAATCGCCCATCTGCAGATTAACCAAGAATGGAGTACTCATCATGGGAGCAGCCCCGAAGACTAAAGTATCGCGCCATCGCCGTGGCAATCGCCGTCAACATCAACGCCTCGATGCCCCAACCTTGGTCACCTGCAAAAACTGTGGCGAACTGATGCGCTCACACTATGTCTGCAAAAAATGTGGTCAATATCGCAATCGCCAAGTCATTGTGATTGCCGCCCCCAAAGCAGATTCCTAAGTCGCCATTGTGCGCTCAGCACTACCGGTGTTCGTACGCGCAGCACGAACACCGGTTGCTTATTAGAAGGCCATCACATTATGACTATCCATGCTGCAATCACCGGCTGGGGCATGAGTGTTCCGGTCAAGGTAGTCACAAATCACGATATTGCCAAAATCGTCGATACATCTGATGAATGGATTCGCACGCGTACCGGCATCCGTGAACGGCACATCATCAGTGGTGACGAGAGCACATCGTCACTCGCAGCAGCAGCTGGTCGTGATGCCATGCAGATGGCCGGAGTCAGCGCCAACGACATCGATATGGTCATCGTGGCGACCTTTTGCCCTGACCGCCCACTGCCGGCAACCGCCTGCCGCGTCCAAGCACAGCTCGGCATTAGCCGAGCCGCCGCCTTTGACATCGTGGCCGCCTGTAGCGGATTTGTCTATGGACTCACCATTGCTACCAGCCTGATCAAAACCGGCATGGCCAAACGGATTTTATTTTGTGCCGCCGATGTCGTCAGCCACTATGTCAATTGGCACGACCGCAATACCTGTGTGTTGTTTGGGGATGGTGCCGGTGCCGTCGTCCTCGAAGCAACCGAGCAACCCTACGGCTTGCTCTCGTCGGTGATGGGCGCTGCCGGCGACCGTGAAGATTTACTCATGGTCGAAGCCGGTGGTACTTGCATGCCGATGAGTGCCGATGTCATGGCCCAAGGCAAACACTTCTTGACCATGAATGGACGCGAAGTCTTCAAATTAGCCGTGCGTGGCATGGAAGAATCCTCGCTCCAAGCCTTGGCACAAGCCAATATGACGCTGGACGAAGTACAACTCGTCGTACCGCACCAAGCCAATCGTCGCATCATCGAAGCGATTGCTGAGCGCCTCAATGTCCCCATTGAACGATTTTTCATCAATGTGGAGCACTATGGCAACACCTCTGCGGCCACCATCCCTATTGCACTCACCGAAGCCGCAGCCAGCGGCGCCCTCAATCCTGGCGATCATGTCTTGTTGACTGCCTTTGGGGGCGGTTTGACGTGGGGATCAGCAATAGTGCGCTGGGGCCGCCCCACAAAGGAGTAACCCATGCGTCAGGCATTTGTATTCCCAGGACAAGGTGCCCAAAGTGTTGGCATGGGTCGCGAAATTGCCCAACACTCCTCAGCTGCCCGCGCCATCTATGCCCTCGCCGATCAGGCCCTCGGGTGGTCCGTCAGCACGCTCTGCTTTGCTGGGCCAGAGGCTGAGCTCACCGCCACCGAAAACACCCAACCCGCCCTCGTCGCCACCTCACTCGCCGTACTCGCCGCGCTGGCAGGTGATATCGACCAAATCGTCCCCTATACGCGCCAACACGCCGTCGCTGTCGCTGGGCATAGTTTGGGTGAATACAGCGCCCTCGTCGCAGCGGGGAGCATCAGTCCTGTTGCGGCCATTCAACTGGTGCGCCAACGCGGTTTGTTGATGGCCGCCGCTACCAGCGGGAGTATGGCCGCCGTCATCGGCCTTGATGACGACACCATCGACCAGATTTGTCAGCGCGTCAGCACCCTTGACGCAGCCGTGGTGGTCGCCAACTACAATTCACCCGGTCAAACCGTGATTAGTGGTGCCGTATCGGCGCTCGAAGCCGCCGGCGAAGCCCTCAAAGCCGCTGGAGCCAAACGGGTCATCCCCCTCAAGGTCAGCGCTGCCTTCCATTCACCGCTGATGCACGACGCCGCCCAAGCCTTGGCCGCTTTTGTGGCCAGCACACCCATCAGTGCACCGGCCATTCCAGTTATTTCCAACATCACGGCACAGCCATTGCGGACAGCCACAGCCATTGCGGAAGAATTACCGGCTCAAGTCGAATCAGCGGTGCGCTGGGTCAGCACTATCGAATATTTAGTCGCAGATGGCATCACCCACTTCGTCGAAATCGGTGCCGGCAATGTGCTCTCGGGACTTATCAAGCGCATTGCCCCCGACGCCATTACTACCACTATTACCGATATGGCGTCACTCGAAGCCTATCGCTCCCAACAGACTGCCTAACACCGGCGGTCGCAGCGACACACAATTCCTCGGCAACATGGGTGGTATCACCCGTCGTGCCGAGGGTAATTATTGGTCAAAGCCAATTTATTTGCTGACGAGCGTGGTCAAATCAGCGCGCAAATCTTCGAGTGCAATGCCGATAGTGCGATCGGAAGTCTGGAATGGCGTACGAATCTGCCACCACAAATCATTGGCGAGTCCCGTGCGCAATACCAACAACTGATAACGCCGCACCATGTGTGGTTGTTCGACCGCAAATGCAATCGGCTGACGCAATGTCACTCCATCCAAGGCAATCTGCATGGCAGCCGGCACCGAAAAACGCGCCGTAATAATCGCTGCCCGGGCAGGATTTTCGGCTTGATACAACCAAAACGCCCCAATGGGCGCGCTCCATTGCCAACGCCGCCCGTCAGCGTCTTGCTCAGGGGGGAACCAACCACGATTGAGTACCACCAGCGCCCCAGTGGCATGCTGTGGTGGGCGGCGGTAGAGCGCAAGATTTTCATCTGCCACCACAAATTGCAATTTGTCTAACACGGCGCCATTCACCAGCCGACCAAATCGTTTGTCATACAGTACATATTCCACATCCAAACGATCCATCATGGTGGTCAAGGCCGTAGCCGAGTCATGATTCAATACCGTGAGCGTCGTGATAGGTTGGGTAAACTGCACCACGCCATCGGCACCTTGGAGCAACCCTGTATTGACCAACTCGGGATTGAGACGGGGTAAATACCCAGAGACAATCGGGCGTTGATAATACCACTGCCCATACAACACATTACCGTCATCCAAATCAAACGGCAAGGGCAATACTGCACCACGCTGTTGCCGCGGGATGGCATCATAAACGACACTAGGTGTAGGCGCAAAGGGTTGCAACGGCAACGGCCACAGCTCAAACCCCATTAGCACCAACAATACCCCTCCCCATACATAGGGATGCCGCACTCGTTGCGCCCCACTACGAATCGCATAAGCCGCAAATAGCGCTAGCTGTGCCAGCACCACCAACAAAAAATGATTTGGGCGCTGACCAAGTTTTACCAGCGGAATATAATTCAAAATATCATATGGCAACGGGATGCCGGTATCGTGCCCAAACCACATCAGTCGCGGACCCAATGCCAATACGACCAATACCGCCGTCATGGTCAGCCACCACGAAGCAATCTGCTCCCGCCCCCAATAAATCCCTAAGGCTGCCAATACCACCAGCGTGAGCCCCAACGACATTGGCCAATAACTTGGCGAATATTGACGATACCACGCCAACACCGCTTCACCCCAAAGCGGGTGCGTGATTCCCGGGGTAAAAAACGTGAATAACGATGCCGAAAAATCTTTCTGGCGGATCAAGTAATCGCTGAGACCAACCCCATCGCCAAACACGGGCAATTGTTTCCCTGGCACCAAAATATGCCACGCAAATGGGGCAATCGGCACCACCACAATCACCGCCATTGCCACTAATTGCTGCCAAAAACGTATCAACCGCGGGCGATTTGTACGGTCACGCCATGTAATCACCCCCGCCCAAATCACTACATAGGTTAGTGCAAACAAGCCATAATAGAGGCTGGACAGCAAGGCTCCCAAAATCGCACCCGCCCCAATCCAGACCCCACGCCAGCGTTGCTGGCGACTTAATTCCCACAAGGCGTACAACATGATGGGGAAGTATTGGAGGGACAAGCGTTCGGCAAAGCCCCAATATGCCATCCAGACATGGAATGGTGCAAAGGTATAGAGCACACCAGCAATCCAAGCGGCCCAGCGATGCCCGACGATTTGCTCAGCACACAATGCCATTGCCCATCCTGATGCCACAAACGAAATCAGCGCAAGCAAATTAAAGGCAAATACTGGTCCCCACATCAAGGTGACAGGGGTCATCAATACCCCATTGGCAAACATCAAAATCTGCCAAAACAAATCAGCGCCATGTGGGTAAAACATCTGGTCCGTATAAAACGGTGACTGGCCCATTTGTAATTGATGCGCAACCCACCATAGCGACCAAACGTTTTCCCAACCGCTATCACAACGCCCCTGACAACGCGTCGCGAGGTCGCGACTCCAGGTGGCAAATGTCTGCCAAAAAAACGGCACGCACAAAAGCGTGTAACTCAGCGGCAATACCACCCAGCGCCACCAGAGCGGGGTGCGCAACCGTTGCACGATGATATTCATGGTTGACGATAAACTCTTAATAACGGCACTCCATCACGCATAATCTGGTACACAGGCGGGGTGTTGGACGCTACCAATGCCCGTGTAGCCGGAGTCCAATACGCAAACCGATAGGTCACAATCACATAATCGGCTTCATACATCTCCATCTGGGTGGTACGCATCCCCCACACCGAATTTCCATTATTGCTGACAAACCGCAAATCGGCACGGGTACGACCGTCAAGTTGGTAGGTATGCGCTACATCGTAGCTATAACTTTCGATCCAGACTGTGGCATTGGCTGGGGCATGGGCACTGAGATAATCAAACGCCTCGGCGTATGTTTCGTTCCAATAAGTATGATCCATGTCTAGCCGTGCTGCCCCCGGCAAGCCGCCAACACTTTCACTGTAATACGAAAGCAAATACGGCCATAGGCGCACACTATCACGGATTGGCCAGCCCACCATCAAAACGAGCCCTACCATCCAGATGCGCCAATCAACCTGCTCAGCTGATTGTTTGAGCAACAACACCCCACGCGTCAATCCATACCCGGCGAGGATTGCCAGCATCGGAAAAAACGCCATAAAGAGTCGTTCATTGTCATAGACCGTACTACTAATCATCAATGCACCAAGCGGCATCACCGCGCTCAGCACAATCAAATGAAGATACGAACGATGCGCTGGCAGTGCGACCACGCTGCCAAATAGTGCTACTCCAAGTATGACGAGTGGGGTCGCCATTACCGCCATTACCGGCGCAAAGTACCATGGAGGTGGCAGCAACGATTGCCCCAAAAACCATTGCGGAATCTGCCAATGGGCAACAGTCACCCACAACAAATAATCCTTGACCCGCGTAGCGGTATCGACCCACAACCATGGCCACAACGCCACAAACACAGCACAGGCAATTAGGCCGCCGCCCACCATCCGTGCCAACAAATAGCCACGGCGGTCATAGCCCAACCACCAGAGCCCAATTGTCGGTAATACAAAGGCAGCATTGATTTTGGTGGCGATACCCATGCCCCAGATTACCCCAAACGCGAGTGTTACCCATCGTTCACGGCGATTCCGCGTATGCCAAAAAAACAACACGCCCACGATATATGCGAGCGCACCAGGCACATCGAGCGCCGCCACATGTGCATGCAAAAAAAACCGTGGCATACACAACAAAATAATCGCAGTAGCCAATGCAACCCAGCCCCCAACCACCCGTAGGGCACTGACCACCACGACCGTCACCAACATTGCGGACAATAGGATGGCGGCCAAACGATACGCCCCCACCAAGCCAAGCGTCTGCACGAGTGGAGTACCGACTGCGGCATACCATAGCTTTACCACGGGCGGATGTTCGTGGTTGTAATCCCAATACGCACTCAAAATGGTCGGATTAAGCATGAATGTACCTTCATGCAACAAGCGTGCTATCCATTCGTGATATGCTGCCGCAGCTCGCATATACGCCGGCTCATCCCATGTCAAGCCCAACGGCGCAACCGTCAGCCACAACAATGCCGAGATGCTCACAAAGCTCACGAGAGTAACGTATCGGAGGTGGTTTTTGTTTTTATTAGCAATCATCAAGCGGATCCTCGTTTGTACCAAGAGGGTTCTGTGCAATCGATCAATACCTGCGTATTATATCAATACGCCACCAATCCCACGAATGGAAGTCACACCGACAACATTGGTATTTTTGCTTGAGTATAACGGTTTTTGGCATCCAACCCATAACATCTTATAATTAAATTGCTCAAATCAGATCGAAAGGATGCCCCATGACAACACGCCCAATGATTATCGATACCGATGCCGGTGTCGATGATGCGCTGGCTATTTTGATGGCACTTGCCGACCCCAACGTTGAAGTCGTCGGCATTACTACCCTCAATGGCAACGTATCCTTGCCCAATGTCGAACGCAATGTTGGCACCATCCTCAATGCCTTTGGTGCCGGTCATATCCCGATTTACCGTGGCGCCGCCCGCCCGTTGCTCGTTGATGCACCCGATGCCGCCGACATTCATGGCGCCGATGGGTTGGGCGATGCGGGGCTTCGCGCCCCGCGCGACCTCGAATCAGCCCATGCGGCATTGGGGATTATCGAGCTCGCCAAACGTTACCCAGGTTGTACCCTTGTGACCCTCGGACCACTCACCAATCTCGCTATTGCACTATCACTCGAGCCTCATTTGGCAGACTACATCGGCAAAACAATCATCATGGGCGGCGCACCGAACGCCACCGGCAACATCACTGCTACCGCCGAATTCAATATTTATGTTGACCCCGAAGCCACGGCACTGGTCCTTAGCCGCGGTAACCTGCAACCAACGATGGTCACTTGGGAAAACACCCTCGCCCATCCCATTCTCTGGGATCGTTGGGAAGCTCTGCTCGATGCTGGCGACATGGGTAAACGCTTTGTGCGGCCTATGTGTACCAATCTCATGAATTGGGCCAAGGCCCGCAACCGCCCTGGTATGTTGATGGCCGACCCCAAAGCGATGGCAGTTGCGCTTGACCCCA
>Ga0214917_10002738_pt1 | contig 21153 bp, 5 predicted proteins | sample LL_1208_BB_MetaG_FD_177983 | JGI IMG/M metagenome (GOLD analysis project Ga0214917, IMG submission 177983) | Freshwater microbial communities from Lake Lanier, Atlanta, Georgia, United States - LL_1208_BB | ecosystem: Environmental > Aquatic > Freshwater > Lake | place: USA: Georgia | collected...
CCTGCCATTGAAATCCCGCCGACACAAAGCGGTCGCGCGACACTTTCGATTCCAACGCCTGCTGCAGGCGGGACATCAACTGCGCATGGTCCGAGTTGCGGCTCACGGCATACGGCTGGATGGCGATAGTTCCCGGTCCCGTCAGTCGAACCACTTCCACCGCATCCAACACCGCGGACGTGTTGGCGGCATACACCAGCGCGACGTCCAAGGCTCCCGAACGCAATTGATTGATGAGCAAGTCGCCCGTAGGCGCCTGCACCGCCAGATTGGATTTCACCGAATCCCAGAGCCCCACCGAGCGCAGCAACCGGGCACTCAAGGCACCGAGGGCACTTTGATCTTCCTGACACAAGCCGACCTTCAAGGTCGTGCGGGTCAAATCAGACAACCCAGCAACCGCCTTCGGATTGCCCTTGCGAACGGCCAATACCAAAGGTGTTCGAGCCAACGCCACCGCCGGCTGAAAGTGGCTTTGGACGGTGTCCATGAAGGAGACATCGCAGGCAAAGTAGGCGTCCGGGCGCTGACCGGAACGAATTTGGGCGGTGAGGATACCACAACCGTTGTAAACCCGGGTGATGTCCACGCCTTCCCGCTGCTCGAACTCGCGCAAGGTGGGTTCCGCGGCCAAGCGATTGACCGACCCGCTGTAGAAGAGCACCGACGGATGGGGATTCCAGACATCCCCAGGCATCACCTCAAAACCCGACTCTTGGAATCGACGCAGCCCTCGATCCCGAGCACTGAGATACCGAGCAAAGCGCAAGGCCTCGGTGGGTTGGATACTCGATTGCAGCACACACGCCGACACCTCAGAACGGGCCGTGGATAATTCTGGAACGATCACCGCCTCCAATTCGGGATACTGGGCCAACGTCACATCCCACACGATGCCCGCATCGACCGCTCCGAGCTTCACGTCGTTGGCCACGTCGTTGACCGTTGGCTTGAAGACCAAAGCTCGGGCCGACAAGGCCGCCCAATCACCGCTTCGGTTCAAGGCCGCCCGGGCCACCGTCCCGATGGCCACTGAGTCCGGGTTTCCCAAGCTCACCCGAACGCCGTCGCGAAGAAGGTTCTGGATGGAACGGATATTCTTGGGATTGCCCTTGGCCACCGCGACGACGGCCGACATTCGAGCCAGTGGAAGCACCTCGGCCAGCAAGCGATTGGAATTACCCAAGTCGATGAAGCTGGTGTCGGCCGGAATGAACACGTCGCCGCGCTGGGCCACCCGCAAATTGCTCAACAGCGTGCCCGAGCCGCCATACTGGATCTGGACCGACGTCTTCTGTTCGCGCTCGTAGTCCTTCGCGACCGCCTCCACCGCGGTCTTGAGCCCGGCCGCGCAGTACACCACCAACGGCTCCCGTCGCGTCGCGTTGGCCAGCGGTCTCTGATTCCAAACCAGCAACCCCACCAGGATCCCGATCGCCGCCAGCGAGCCCCAGAGAATGGATCGCATCGGATTCATCCGATACGGCATCGAGCCGCACTCACTGGGGTTGTGCCATCCATCTGGCGAAACGATCGCCGGAAGCACCGGTCCGATTCAACCCCTCAAGCAACCCGACACCCGATCGTTACGGGAAAACCGCGGGTGTGGCAGCAACACCGACGGTTGCCCCGCACCAGGATTTGCCGAACCTCAATCCAACTTGTGGATGCGGATATTCCGGAACGCCACCGCTCCATGGTCTCCCTGGAGGAGGATCGGTCCGGGCTGGTCCACCTGGTCGTCAATCTGACCACCAGTACCCTTGGGGCTCAGCACCCCGTCGTGCACCTTCACGCCGTTGAGAGTCAGGGTGATCTTCTGGCCCACAATCTTGGCCTCTGCAGTCTGCCACTGTCCGGCCTTGCGGGAAACGAAGAGCGAGGTCGGTTGGAGGTTGTAAATAGCGCCGTTGCCGCCATTGGAAGACTTGCCGGTCTTCGCATCGTCGAGGATCTGGATCTCGTGGCGTCCCCGCAGATAAAGGCCGGAGTTCGACTTCGGGGCCACCTGATACTCGTAGCGAATAACGAAGTCTTTGAACTTCTCCTCGGTGAGCAAGTCCGTGCCGTGCTCGGTGAAATTGCCCTCGCGGTCCACCTTGAGCACGTTGCACAGCATGCCGTTCTGAACGCTCCACGACTTCATCCCGTCATCGCGACGGTACTTCCAACCCTTCATCGAGGTGCCGTCGAACAGCAGCTTGAAGCCCGCCTTCTTCTCGGCCGGGCTCAGCACGTTGGCCGTGTCGGTCACCGCACCGGAACCCTTGGCCAGACCCAAGCCCCAACGAATGCCGCCGAGGATGTGCTTCTGATAGGCAGCGCTGGTCCACACATCTTCGCGATGACCCAGCGAGGTGTAGAACATGCGGCCACCGCCCTTGAGGTCTTTGCACCAGGCCACGGGATAATCTCCGGGCAGGTGATTCTGCGGATGCTTGTCGAGAGTCAGCAACCCGTGCACGCGATCGCGGTGGAACTCCTTGAACTCGTAGATTTCGTCATACATCGACCAGGTGTCGCCCAGGTGTTGATTGGCCGGGTGCGCCGGGTCCTGGTTGGCCATGTCGACGGTGACCTGCGCGCCGTGGGTCAAGAACAACCCGCCCAACATGCCGTAAAACGCCGGAAACCCATGGAATGTGTCGCTGCACGAGTGCATGCCGATGAGGGCGTGTCCCTGCTCCACCCAGCGGATGAAGCCTTCGCGATCGGGAATCGCCAGATCACCGGTGGTGTTAGCAAAAATGACCGCGTCGACCTTGGCCAGGTTGGCCATGGAAAGCTTCTCGCGGACCTCGTTGTCGTCCTTGCCGTCGGCTCCGCCGCGCACGTAATCCACCACGGTGAAATCCCCGGTGGTTTCACCGAGCGTCGCGATGACGTTCTCGGCGGTGGCGATGGAGCTGTGGCGGAAGCCCTTGGTGGCGGTGACCACGAGAACCTTCTTCGGCGCAGCCGCAGAAAGGGTCATCGCTGCCAACAGGCAGCCAGAAACGAAGGAGACGGTATTCATGAGAGAATGAAAACGGGGATTGGACTTCCCTGAACTTCGCAGCCCGTTCGGAGAAAAGGCAAGCCTCCGGAAGCAATGGCCGCCAGGGCGGATTGCCATGGGTGTCGAGGTGGGGTCCGAGAGAGCGGGCCCGCGCTCGCAGGGAAGCTCCGGGTCAGGGGACATCTTTGAAGGGCGAGCGAGGGGAAGGGCGGATTGCTTCCAATGATCGCCCAGGCCCGATCCCGATTCTGTCGGTGGGTTCCGGGAGAGGCCTCTGAACAGCAATGGGACCGTGGAACCCGTCGTCGGCCATCGCCGAAACCGCTTGGTGTCACCGCGTCCACACGGCCACACGCGTCGTCACATTCAAGGGGAACGACACCGGCACCGTCGCCCGCGTCACTCCCCCGGCCGCATTGTCGATCTCCGCGGCCACCGACACCCTCACACCGGAGTCCGGGATCAACGCGACGGTCACCGGAACCTTCCGGCCGAAGTTCGCCGCCTCCACCACGAGTGTCTGATTCGTGCTGGCCCCGGGGGGCAACATCACCGAAACGACGCCGGACTCGCCCGCCACCAACGCTTGGGAGCCCAGTTGGACCACGCCCAACCGGGGCGCTCCCGGAAGGTTCAATCCGGTCACCATCAACGACCCCACCGCAGGAACTGCGCCGCGGGTGTCGAACGTCCCCACGCTGGCATTGAGCGCATCGAGGCGGATACGCCCCATGGACGCCGAGGCCTCCCCCGAGACATCCAAGGCCCCACCGCCGCCCACCACGGGCGCCACCAACCGGATCGCCCCGCCACTGCCACCATTCTCGTGCGATGACGCTCCCCCCTTCGCACGGATTTCCCCGCTGGACACGACCTGGATGCGGGTCGCCGAGGCGAGCAGGATCGCCCCACCGCCGCCGCCGCCGGGAAACCGCCAACCGCCGCCACCGCCCGAACCCCCGACCAACGGGATCAGCGTCGCGGATCCATACGCCCTGCCATTCTGTTCACCGCGACCGGCCGGCCTGAACCGGTGCCCGGCGGAACCCGGGGCCACAGTGTCTGAAAGGTCCTGGCTGTCGAGCGACCCGAGATACCCCTGCCCTCCACCCGGGCCCATCCCGGCCCCGCCCTGTTGCCCATCGGTCCGACTGTTCCCCCCGCGAAAACCACCCGGCCCGGGCAGCCCGCCGCTCCATGAGTTCAGGGCGGGACTGGAGCCGGAGATCTCGATCATGCCGCGCACCACGATGTCTCCGGTGGCCAACACCGATACGGGGGTGTTCGCCTTGTTCGGAGCAAACACCACCGTGTGCCCCTCCTGCACCGTGAACGTTCGGTATTTCAGCACGCCGTCCGGCGGCAGCGTAATGGTGTTCACGCTCGACTTGGACACGAAGTCTCCCAGGGAACCGTCGCTGCCGGGGTCGAACTGCTGGGCCATCACCGACATGCACCCCGCGAGGAGCCATGCCATCAGTTTGTGGATCGTTTTCATGGGGTTTTCAGGAATCGTTCAGGGTCGTTTGAATTCGAGGGTCCATTTCGTCGGAAACGCCGGCAGATTCGGCGGAGGACGCGGCAGAAGCACGGTGAACTGATTGGGAAAGGAGACCTCGAGGGCCTGTCCGTTCCACGGCGACAACCGGGAGCTCGCCTTGAAACCGATGGCCGGCGGTCGAGGCAGGTCGGGCACCGCATCCCAAGTGATCGCCGCCACATCATTCAAAGCCGCCGTGCTGTGCCAACCCGCCGCGGCGACGGCCAGCGCCCCGTCGAGGCTGCCATTCGAGTAACTCACGGAGGCGCTCCATCGGGACCGCCCGTAGACGCAGCCCGCGGGGCCCGCACAACCGAGGGTGACCCAACCCGTGTCGACGTCACCCGTGCTGCCGGTCACCGAAAGCGGCTGACCCGTCCTGCGCTCCAGGGCCACGTTGATGCCCACCTCGCCCAGCATCACCCGGCCTTGCCCCCACAGGCGCTGCGGGTCCAGGGCCAATCGTCCCCCGAAGTTCACCTCGCGCCCGCCCACGGTCCTGCGGATCCCCGCCGCGCTCTCGAGATTGAAATTTCCGTCCGACCGTATTCCACCCGCCATCTCAACGCCCTCCGTCATGCCGGGGATGGGGAACGTCGCCGCCATCGCCAGGGCTGCCGGGGCTCCCGGTTGGCCGACAAAGTCCAGCGCCACCGTGGGCAACCGGTATCCCGCAAACGCCAGGTCCGAGACATCCGCCGACAGGGCGACGCCCCCATCCGCCGAGGCCGAGCCGGAGAACAGGACCCCTCCCAAGGCCCCGAGCCCCGTGTTGTCGCCCATTGAAAACCTACCGGAGACCCGCATCCCGGAACGGCCCGATGCCAGGAAGTGCGCGGTCACTTCCCGCGGCGTCAGCGCTCGGTCGTACACCGCCACCTCGTCCAACCCGCCTCTCCAGGCCCGGTCCTGTCGCCCCGGATCGTTGGCGATCCAGACATCCAGATCGTTGCCCCCCACCGTGCCCGTCATCGCCTGCCATGCGTTCAGGACCCCGTCCACGTAGATGCGCTTGGACCGTCCATCGTAGGCGCCCACCACATGGTGCCAGCGGCCATCGGCGACGCCCCGGGTCGTGGCAAGGTCGATCTCTCCGTCCACGCCCGCCGTCCGGAACACCAACCGATCGGTGGTGCCGTGCCTCAGCAGGCCCCAGGCGCCGTTGCCCTTAGACACGACCGCCTGACCTTCCCTGGTGAATGCCGCCACCCGGATCCAGGCCTCCAGAGAAATCCTCGGGAAGTTCATTCCCCGGTGGTTGCCGCCGAACCGAACCGAAGTCGTGCCCGAGGTCCCCGCGGGGTCGAAAACGACCGAACGATTGGCCGGGTCCATCAGAGGTTGGTCGATCTGTCCCAGTGTGAACGCCCCCGTGTAACTGCCCGACGCCCGCCCCGATACGGCATCCACCGCCGACACGGTTCCTCCAACCCCGCGATCATCCAGTCGCCAATAGGCCCGGGGGCCCGATGCCATCACGGCCGCAGCGTAGTCGCCGCCACCCTTCATCAACACGTTCGTGAAGCCACCGCTCGGGAATCCGCCGAAGCCCGTCCCCACCGCCATCCGATTGGTCAGCGACCAGCTCCCACCCGACCGCGCTGCCCCGTCGAAGCGATTGGAAAGTCCCACCAGGGTGATTCCCCCGCCCAATTCCAGAGCCGCTCGGCTCAGGCGCAACCGCGCATCCTCCAGGCCGAACGCCCCGATCCCGACCCGGCCCGGGATCGACTTGTTCAGCTGGAAATCCTCGAGCGTCGTTCCGCCGCCGGACAGGCGCACGGGGTCCACCTCCGGCAGGAGCAGGTTGCCGGAAACCTCCCACCGCACCCCTTGACCGATGGAACCGGTCAACAACGCCCGGAGATCCGAAAAGTCGAAGGCCAGCACCTGGCCGCGATCGAGACGCCCGGACACCGCCACCGTGCCGTCGCTCGCCAAGGTACCGTTCATGTCCCACATCGGCAGACCGGCCTCGCCACCCCAGTCTCCGGCAAACTCCAACCGGGTGAATCCGGCCGCATCACGGACCAACACCGCACCCCGCAGGCTGGCCAACTGAAGCCCGCCCAATTTCAAGGTCAGCTTTTCAGGCAACTCCGCACGGAATGCCCCGTCACCGGTGAACCGGAGACCCAGCAGTTGGATCCCACCGCCTCCGGCCGGCGAGGCCTCTCGAGCCAACTTCAGCGACGCTCCCGTCCCGGTCACGGTCAGCACCGCCCCGCCCAAGAGTCGCATTCCCTCGGGCGTCACCTCGAACTGCATGTCATTCCCGTCCGCCGCCGCCACCCGGAAGATCCCAGCGTCGATCGGGGGCACCGGCACGAGCCCGGTCAGGGCGATGCCGCCGCCCGGCAACGGAACGGCCCCCAACTCCAACCGATTCACCTTGCCCAGACCCAGGACGCGGACGTCGGCCCGCAGGGCGATCCCTCCCATGCGCTGGGCCGTCGCCATGGGTCCGTCACCCCTGAACCCCGGGTTGTACCAGGGCGAATACGCCGCCAATTCGAGGTTTCCTGGCGGGTCGATGGGCGTGAACAACCTCCGGTAGGCCGGCGGAAAACGTAATCTGGAGAACTGCGCCCAGACCCGCGCCTTCGGCAAGGCCGCATTCAAGGAGCCCAAAGCTTCGGACACGATCAGCGTCTTTTCGGCGTCCGAGGATGCCTTCGCCATGCGGGTGATGAGATCGGCCCATCGATCGGCGACTTCCACCTCGATGCGGCGCGCCGGCTTTTGCCTCACCTCCGCGAACACCTGCGCCTCGTCCACCATCGACTGCAACCAGGAACCCTGCGGCACCCCGGCTTCGATCCTCAGCACCCCCTCGGTCTCTCCGGCAGGCAGGCTTCCGACAATCGATCCCCGCCCCAACGGCACGCCCAACAGGGTTCCGTCCAACCGTCCTCCGAGGAACGCCAGGTCCGACCGGTAGAGGTGAGGAGGAACCTTGAATCCGTCCATCGCAACCCCCCGGATCGAAGCCAACAACCCGGCGGGCCCGTCCACCTGGGGGTCCACCTTGCGGGATCCGTCCGGGTTGAACAACACGGGCGGATTCGGAGCAGGCAGGTAGAATGCGATTTGACCGTTGGTCCGCGTGGTCAGCAGGTGATCCCGAACCAGCGTCTGCAATGCATTGAACCGGTCGAGCACCTGCGCTCTGCCATCGGTCACCTGCGCCAGAAGGTCGGGCGGCAGACCCTCCACCAGGGCCCGTGGCGGGGCCAGTTGGGCCGCGCCAACGATCCCTCCGTGCGGGAAGAATTCCCGGGACAACGCGTTGGTCCGCAGCATCAACCGCACCGCCCGATGATCGGGGGTGTCCGGGTACGCCCTGAACAGGTCGTCTTCCACGCCCTTCCACCCCACAACGTTGCCCAGGACGCCCGATGCGGTCGCGGCCAACAACAGGTCCCGGCGCGAGGGCATGCCCGCGACGCCCCTCAACTCCGGCGGCACCCATCGCAACGGATCGCCCGGCGCCCTTCGCTCGGGATGGTCGGTCAGGTTCGGCAGGACGACCCGCGCCGCCGCGTCCGCCACCTGCATTCCCATCGGGTGGAATTGATAGGTGAACCCGATACCCGTGTTGAGCAACGCATCCTCCGAGAATCTCCGCGCCAATTCCAACGCACGTTCGGGCGACGCGAATCCGCCCGTGATCCCCGCGAACATGAGCTGGTAGGGATCCCCGTATTCCCAGGCCGCGCTCAGGATCGCCGTGTCGCCCGGCGTGAACACCGGGAACAGCGGGCTCAGCAGGAGGCTCAATGACGTCTGGTACGACGCGGAAAAGCGGCTTCGGGTGAATTCGGCATTCATCGCCGCGACACTGCCACCCGGAACCAGGGGAAACCCGAAGAGACGCGGCGCAAGCCGACCGCACAGGACGACGCGCGGTCTCAGGGCATTGAACCTGTTCTGGAGAATCCGTACCGCGTCGGCCCAGAAGCCGGTGGGTAGCCGCCTGGCCAGGTCGTCCGCCATGCCCGCCACCTGGGAAAGCAACCGCATGCGATCCTCGCCACTGAAAGCAAGACCCTCGAACGATTGGCCCACGGGACGCCTCAGCGCGCCGAGGATCGTCGCCTTGGAGATCCGCCCGAAAGAACGGCCCGTAGCCCGCGCAGCCACGTCTTGAAGCAAGGGCAATGGCAGCAGGTCCACGAGTTGCGGGAGCGCTCCCAGCATCTCCGTCACGCATCCCGGGCATTCATACGCCAACTGGGCCAGGCCGATGTCGAGCGGACCGAACTCGACCGACACCTCGCCGCACATCGACGGGTTCGGTTGCCCGGCCGCGTCGGTCGCCGAGACGAACACCTTCGCCTGTCCCAGCGGAACCCCCGCGACGAATGCCGTACCCACCACGCCCGCCGACCCGGCCGTGCTGACCACCGCCTTGCCTTGGACGTAGGCGAAGGTGGAGAGACCCGTGTAGCTGAAGTTGCCGGCCGCCGACACGGTCACGTCGAGGCACGGGGCGCCCTCGTAGGCCATCGCCACCCATGCGTCGTACAGTGCATCCGCCACATCCGCCCGGCCCGCCGCCCTCAGGATGTCCCCGAATCGCCCGCGCAACTCGCCCTCGATCCATCCGCGCATCCGCGCCAATCCTTCAGCCCGCATCGCATTCAGGTTCGTGATGGCCAGGGGCAGAAGCGGTGCCGACGCCATCGGCACCCGCGAGGCCACCGCGTCGGTCACCTTCAGGGCGATCTGCTGCGCCAGGGTGCCCGCATCCCGCCCGGCATTCCGGAACACCGCCCGCGTCAGGCCCGTCGCATTCGTCAACGTGGCTTCGTCCATCGACGAGAATTTTGCGATCACACGTCCCGGGAACCGGTCCTCGTCGGGATGCGGTTGGCAGAAGAGGTTGACCGTGGGCGGCGGACAATCGCCCGGGCAGTCGATGTCCTGGCCTGCAGGAGCGGCCATCCCCCTTGGCACGACGGCACCGTTCGGGTTCGGCATGGGAGGCAGGGACGGCGTCGGAACGTTGGAAGCGAAGGCCACCGCCTGATCGTTCAACCGCTTGACCGATGCAGCGAAATCGGTCCACGACATGCCCGGGAGACCGGGAGCGTCCAGTGCCGGGCCGTTGTAGCCCACCACCTCGCCCAGCGAGTTGGTGCGGAAATAGGTCGTGAACTCGCAAGGATCGCCGCTGGTGTTGGAGAAGCTCAGGCCCGCCTCGGCACCGGTCCACAGGAAGCCCGTGGGGCCCAGCGGCACGCCGGCGGCGCCTGCGTTGACCTGGACGCACATCCCCAGGACCCGGTTGAGCGTCGAGGCCATCAGCACGGTCACCTGATAGCCTTGCATGGATCCGCCAAGCCTGCCCGCGACCCACAGTTTCGACGGACCGTCCCGCAAACCACCCACGGTCATCCTTCCACCGAGGTCCTTGAGGGGAGGGACGTTGAACGACTGCACACCCAGGCTGAGGGTCTCGAGTCCTTCCAAGCGCGGCACACCATCCGAACCGAACGACACCGTCAGGTCGTCGACATCGCCCAAGAGGAACGGTTGCTCCTGCGGGATCGCGACGCCCGCGCTCGCCGTGATGCCCAGATTCGAAGGCTCGAAGAGCCGCTCGAGAGGCAGGCCGGGATCGCGGAATCGGAACACCACCCGTTTGACGGTCAAAGGCAACGAGCCGCCGAGGCGGAAATTCGCGGCGACCGCCTCGGATGGCGCGCGGAAACTCGGAGGCACGCCGAATCCCATGAATTTGAACTCCGCGCCCTTCATCCCCAACAAGGGCCCCGCGGGGCTTGCGCCTGAGAGATCCAGCGTGCCGTCGAACCTGATCTTGAACGGCCGATCCCCCGACAAGGCGAACAGGTTTGTGACACCCTCGAACGTCGCCTGCACCTCACGAAGCAATGGGCCGCTCGGGCCCAACCGGAACGTCCCGGCAATCGCCAGTCCTTCGATCTGGAACGACGGGTTGGACCCGGGTGTCCATGTCAGAACCCCGCAACCCATGCCGGACACGCTCTGCCCGGGCCGATCGGGATCCGTGAGCATGGAGGGATGCAACGCGGCGCGAAGACCGCCCGTGATCTTCAGCGTGGGCATGCCACCGGGCCGCGTGGGAGCTCCGACCTCGAGGGTCGTGCCCTGGCATCCGTTCGTCGGGCTGCCCAAGGCCACCATCTCGAACAGGCCACCCGCGGACAGCAACCGTTGGTCGTCACGCAGTGCCAGCCTGCCCTGGGGCAGTCCGTCCAACCGGAGCGCGGCGTCGGTCAGATCGACGTGGTTGGTCTGGCCAGGCAAGGGCAGCCGCAGGCTTCCCGTCACATTCGTCAGGTACGGGAGCTGCCCCTCCGGAAATCTCAGGATGGCGCTGCAGACCGCCGCCTCCAATCCGGGCATGCCCGGCGGGGCGATCCCGAAACGGCCCAGCTTCAGGTCTCCGCCCGACAACCTGAACGAGGGGGCTCCACCACCCCCTGTCGGTGACAACCGCACCGTCAACGGGCGATCCTCGTCCAACGCCACGGTCGTACCCGAGGCAGCTCCGGGCGGAATCGGGCAGAGCTGCGCATCGAGGTTGGTCGGGTAAAACCATGGAGGGAGGGTCAGCCGACCCGATTGCAGGATCGCCGTCGTCGCGCCGTCCGCTTCGAAACGCACCGAACCAAGCACGTTCGAGGCCACCAACTGGAACAGGTCGGGATTGACCTGGGCCGAGTGGGTCGGCAGAGGCACTCCCCGATCGCGGCGCACCAGCCCGATGCTCCCTCCCAGCCGCAGCTCACCGGACAAGGCGCGCGGGTTCAGGGACACACCCACCCGGCCGTCGAGCAGCACCATGTCGTCGCTGGGCCTCCATGTGGACAACCCCGTGCCATCGGCGTCGAAGCGCAGCTCCGGAATCTCCGGCAACCAAGCCATCCTGAGCCCCATCTCCGGCCCCCCTTGGATCTTCCCGCGGCCGTCCCCGGAGAAGGACAGGGGAACGCCCGGGCCGCCCGCCACCCGGGCGGTCATCGACGAGAGCGTGACAGCCCCGCCCGGACGCCACGCCCCCAGCGAGGCCTTCACATCGAAGTTCAGCCGGTTGTCTAGCCTCGCCTCGTCGATCGCGAACCAGGCGTTGCCAAGGTCGGGCAACTCCAGCTTGCCCCCGAACTCCGCCTCGGCGGACCCCGAGCCCGCATCGATCCGCATGCTGCCAAAAACCCGGGAGACCCTCAGTCTCCCCGGCATGGAAAGGTCCGGCAGGACGGGCTGCCTTGCCGCGGCGGCCGCGAGGTCCACCACCATGCTCCGAGTCGCCTCCAAGGCGATCTGCGCCGCTTCCGAGGCGGCCGCCTTCCCCGGAGACCCGTCCCGATTGCCGGCCGCCAACGCATCCAACTCCCGCACGATTTCCAGGGGCACCCACCATCGTTTCCCGCTGCTCGCCGCGTTGGTCATGGTACGCACCCACCGGGGCAGCGACGCGTAGAAGCCCGCCAGGGTCGCGTCCGCCGCGTCGCCGCCGGCTGCAAGTCCCGCACCACGCTGGAGTCCGGCATTGGGCCTCAATTCGCCCGCGATTTCGAGACATTTCCCGTAGAGCAGCATCATGTAGAACTCGTGTAACACTTGGCTGTCATCGACCTTGCCCTCCTTGTCCACATACTGCTTCGCGAACAACTCGTAATCCTTGGCAACCCTCTTCCGGATGGAGTCACGCAGCGCCTCCAAGGGGAATTCAGCCAGATCACGTCCTCGCATCGACTGCAGTGCCACGAGCAGGATCTTCCCGTAGCGAAACGCATTGGTCTGTCCCCTCGACAGAACCTGCCGGTAGAACCTGCCCTGCCCGCTCTCGGGATCCAGTTGTGAACAGATGTAGTTGTTGGCCTGTATGAACAGGTTGGCCACGTCGGCGGCATCCTGGTCCAGGGTCATCCTGCCCACGGTCCCATCCAGACGTTCGATCGCGAAGGGTGCCAGAGTTCCATTCAAACCGAAGTCCCGGAGTTGCTGATGCAGGGCCATCCACTGCGGCAGGATGTCATGGACCAACGTGGCAGGGCGCACGATCTCGGAGGGCACCCGCGAGACCCGGAGCGCCTTCACCCGCACCAGCAGACGACGCCGGTGCTCGAGGATCAGCGTCCCGGCTGCCTGCAGCAACGCGTCGCCATCGCCCCTTCCGACCGCGATCAGTGTCTGGTGCGCGTTGAAGAGGTTCGTGGTGATCGCCAGCAACCGGTTCTTGTCGGCCTGTTCCAGCAACTCGGGGCTGACCACCGATCCGTCGATGCCGATGCCCGCCTCCCGCTGCCTCGCTTCGAGGAGACGTTGGGCCAAAACATAGAGGCTCTCCCGGACGACGTCGTTGCCGATGTCGGAGCAGATGGTCGCGATCTGCAGCGATGAGCCCCCATCCATCACCATGGCCAGAACATCTCCGTCACACTCCACCCCGCCGGCACACCCCTGCGAGAAGCCCTCCATGACGGCCGTCGCCGAACGGACCAGTTGTCGGAACTCGTTCGAAGGCAGATCGCCAGGGTTCATCCCCGCATCCTGCATGGCCCGCAGGGTCGTCAGCATGTCGCAGGACACGGGCAGGAGACGGGTCGCGTTCGTGAATGCCATCGCGACGCTCTTCCGCACCGCGTCCGCACCGCCATCGCCCGCTCGGATCGCCACCAACCTCTCGCGCTCGTCATTCATCCTGGTCGCCGTGGATTCCAGAGCGTCCCGCCACAGACTGATCGCCTCCGTGAGGCTCATGGGCAGTTCACTGGTCTGCTGCGCCAATTTGACCGACGCGGCAATCACCTGGATCGCCGACTCCATTTTCGTGGCGTTGGGCATGAAAGAACCCTCCGGGCTCCCCGTGGTGCCGGAGGCCAACCCCGCACCGCGGGATCCGGCGACGGACCTACCGCCGGCCGACACCCCGGAATCCCCGTAACCCGACAACGGGTCCACCAGCCCGCCCATCCCCTCCAACAGGTCCGCAAGCACGCTGCGCCCCCGTGTCGACGCGTCGCGGAACCTTGCCGCGTCGGACAACAGCACGTTGCTGGATGCGAACCGCGCCATGTCCAGGCCGAGCCCACGGGCCTCGAAGCCGGCTTCGTACAATGGCGGCGCCAAACGCAGGCGGGCGTCGAACATCATCCCGTTCGCCAGACTCAGCCGCCCGGCACCGGATGCGATGGGCGGCAGCCCGCGCTGCAGGCGGAGCCGCACGGGATGCCTCGATGACACCGTCATCTCACCCTTGGGAGCTTGCGCCGGAAACGCCACGCTGCCCGCCATGGCCAGGTCGATGCCCCCGTCGGTGTCCAGTTCCGCATTCACCAACTCGAACCCCGTCCCGAGTCCAGGCATCCGGACCGAGCCGTTCAACCCACCCCGGAATACCCGCGTCGACGTGTTGTAGGTGAAGGCCCCGCGCACCCGTTCGATCTCGATCCCGGCCGGCAAACGCAGATCCGAGCCCGCCGCCGCCAGCCCTTGCAACACCCCGACCCCGGTCGATTCCCAGCAGGCCAGGGCATTGCGCCTCAACCCAACCAGCACCCTGGCCGCCTGGCCGGCCATGATCACGCGGGACGCTTCGTCGCCGCGGGCCGCCGCCCGCTCCGCGGCATCCAACAACACTTGCGCGGTACGCCTCTGTACCGACTCCCACCCCACACCCGCCGCAGCCGCCGCGTCCACCAGTCCCGGCAATGTCTGACCGCGCCAGGCGGCATCCGAAGCGCCACCGACCCGCAACCTCAACTCGTCGACCATCGTCCCGGCGTCGATCAGGAGACCGAGCTCCCGTGCGGACCAGGTTTCCCGGCGTCCCGCAAATCCAGAAAGGAGGGGCGCGGCGGCCGACGCCACGTTTCCGACCGCCCCGGCCATCTCCGCCGGCACCGCGGCCCCGGTGGGACCCGCCGCCGCCCACACGCCGACCAACACCTCCTTCAAATCACCGGGCGTCCACGCGATGTCGGGCCTGGCCATCGCCGAAGCCACCCGTTCCGAGTACAACCTGCCATCCGTGCGATCACCCAGGCCATCCAGCGCCGTGTTCCGGGGCAGGATGCCCGAATCCGACACCGCCCGCAGCTCGGCGAGGTCCCGACCGGCCTGCCGAAGCAGCATCGGCCGAACTCCCGCCATCTCGGGCGTCGTTGCCGCAAGGACTGTGCGGAACGCACCCTGCAACCTCAGTGCCAGCTGACCCAGCATCTCCACCCGACGCCCGCCGTCACCGGCATCCACCCCGGCATCGCGAGCCGATTGGATGGCACGGCGGAGGTCCCGCAGCCGCAAAAGCGTCTCCTGACGACTCATGCCCGCGATGGCTGGGCCCGGCGGACTGAAGGTCCCGGACTGCACCCCCAGTGCCGCCGCCTCGGTCGCCGACCATTCCCGGAGCCATTGGGCGGCCGCGGTCAGAAGATCTCCCGGTGCCGGCCGACCCGGAGCCGACTCCCGCCGGAGAGACTCGGCATCCGCCAGATGCCTCAGCACCGCACCGAGGTCCTGCAACCGACGGACAGCCCCGGGAAGGGTGCCTGCATCCCGCGCGGCCGTGCCCAGTCGAGCCAGTCCCGCTGCGAATACTTCATCGACCTCCGCGGAGTCCGTGACGGTTGTCGCCATCCATCCCTTTCGCAATCGCCACAAATCCGCATGGGCCCGCGCCAACTCCACCACCCCGAGCACCCCGCTCGCCACCCCCGTGGTGGCCTCCATCGAATCACGCATGACCTCCGTCGCCTCGGCATCGGCTCCGGGTCGAGCCGACAGGGAGGCCATCAGCGAGGAGACCGCGCGCACCACGGATTCGCCGGGCGTGGAGCCGTCGCCATCGTCGCCGAGGTCCGGCTCGACCAGGCCTTCATCGGCTGCCCGGACGGTGGACCGCGCCGCCCGCGCCAATTCACCGTAACCCTCGGCCAAGGTCCGGAGCCTGCGCTCGACACCGTCACCGGGTGCGGGCGCCCCTTGGGGGACGGCCGGCGCCCATCGCACCACGCGGTCCAGCAGTCTGGGCTGGAGGTTCCTCGCGACCAGTTCCAACCCGTATTCGGGATCGTCGAGCGTCAGGTCCGCCGAGAACGCCGTGCCATCGGCCCCGAAATCGACCTCCACCCGGCCCTTCAGCGACATCCCACCATCGGACCGCACCACGAGCCATGCCGGGCGCGCCCTCGGCACCCGCACCAACGGCCCGGCCTGGGTCTGGCCGGGCAGTCTCCATTCGCCGGCGATGGGCAGTCGCACCTCTGTCTCCGCGCCGTCGATGTCCAACCGCCATCCCTCGGCGATCATGCCGGGCAACGGCAACGTCCCCGGGACGATGTCGAAACGACATCCGGAAAACCCTCCGGCACCGAACTCGCCTTCCCTCCACCTCAACGAGAGCGTCCCGAACAACCGCATCGCCAACCCGTTCGCGACCCCGCCGGGCCTCAGCCGCATCAGTTCTTCAACGCGAATGCCGTCCAGCGAAACAGCGCCGGGACCCATCGCCATCGGGGCATCGAGTGCCAAGGCGCCCCCCGCCTCCGACACGAGTCGGCACGAATCGAAGGTCACGGTCGTGCCGGTGTCCATGCGCGCCCCGTTTGGAAACTCCAGGCGCAAGCCTCCCGCGATCATTCCCCCGGAAGGCCGATACGCGAACGCCGCCACGGTGCCGTTGGCCGCCCTCGTGACGGGGCCGCCGCCGCCGTCGAGGCGGACGAACACGTTGGTGGAACCCATCGGTTGACCCGGCTGGATCACCGGCTCAGCCCCCCTTCTGGAGACGTCCACCCACGGCCGTCCAATCCCGACGAAAGGATTCACGGACATCACGTCCCACACCCCCGACGCCATCCACCAGCCCACCGGGCCCAGCGGCCCTGCGGCGGGAAGCCCAAGCCCGGTCACCAGCACGTCGATGGCATGGGAGGCACGCACCGGGCCGGCGACCCGCCCGTCCGCCCCGGCATCCAACACCGCCACGGTCAGATCACGCGCCGCACCGGCCTTCAGGTGACCGAACTCCGAGGAGACGCTGCTGACTTCCGACACGGAGAAGTCCCATGGCTGCCGTGATGCGACAAACTCACCGAACGGAAGCACCGGATCCCTCGGGTCCAACCCCGAGATCATCTCGATCCCGTCGTCCACCCCGTCACCGTCGGAGTCCCGCCGCGCCGGGTCGGTCCCCAGGACGAGCAGTTCCTGCAGATCGGCCAATCCATCGCCATCGCTGTCCGTCGCCGAGTCCAATGGGTTTCCCGGATCCGTCCCGGCCCGGTATTCCTGGAGATTGGTCCGACCATCGCCGTCGGAATCCCGCGAGGCATCCGATGGATCCAGCGGGTCGAACATCTGAAACCGCGTCAATTCATACACATCGTCGATGCCATCCTGGTCGAGGTCGAGTGGACGGGACCGGGGAACGGCCTCCAGCCTGTAAAAGGCCGACGCCTCCCGGGCGATGCCGCGTTCAGCCACAAGCCCACCTTGCGGGCCTCCCAAAGCGACACCCACCGGACGCCAGATGTCTCCGAGCACCAACCCGCGCCGCAACACGAAGTAGGATGCCCCGTCGGCCGGTGTTCCGACCGTCAGCCGCCCCTGTGCGTCGATCCCGAACGATTCCACCCGAAGCGGCGTCTGGGCATGGACGAGGCAGAACATGCCGAGAACCCAAGCCCATGCCGACGAGCCCCGACCCGCCCACCCGCGCCTCGATGCCCTCGGGATGCCCGCTGCCCAACAACCGATTGGCGCGTGATCGTTCATCTGGAGGAGGTCAGCCGTGCTCGGGGAGAGCCACGCTCCCGTTTGTCGCTCTCCTGCTTCCTGGATTCCATGGCGATCGACTGGAATCCATGGAATCCCCACCCGGAGCGGTGAAGGGTGGCCGGCCGGAACCGCATTCGAGGAGAGCTTCTGGATACAAAGAGTTTGGAATCAACGACTCCATATCGGCACGCAGCATCGGAAAACCATGGACCTCTTGATGATGATCTTAAATCATCGGATGCTGATCTGGAAATGCCTCCCCCACTTCGTCAAGTTTTTTTTGGTGAATTCTTGAGATCGACGGAATGGAGGATCCCGATTCTCATCCAATGTCTGTTTGGCGGCTGGATGAGAAACGGAGCCCGGTTCGAGCGTCCGGGCTTCGAGGACCGAAGCGTGCCGTGAGAACGATCCGCGATGAGACGAGGGACTAGCCCGAGGGGGGCATGGTTGGCCGGCATGGCCGCCGCGGCGCTGTGCCGCGGGTCGGCCGAGTTGGCGCTCGCCGAGACTCCGGCGGTGTGGCGGATGAAGGAGCCCATGGCGCGTGCCTATCGGACGGCTGAGTCCGACGCGCGAGGAAGGTTTCCAGTCGAAGTCGGATACGAACCAGGCACGGCCCATCGCGTCGAGTTCGGACGGACGATCTTCGTGAGGGCATCGTCGCCGATCGGACTCGAGAGCGTGGGAGAGCGCCATGGCCTGGCCCGCGTCCGGGATGTCGATGATCGGACGGCCGTGTTCCAGGCGACCTCGGCTCGGGAGGCCATGGAGATCGCCGATGCCATGACTTCGGAGCCGGGCATGGAGGTGGTGTCGGTGTCGCGCAGGCGGTTCAATGCCCGGCAGACCCGGGAATGGGCGGCGGCTCCCTCGGACCCGTACTATGACCGGCAATGGCAACTGGATCCCGGGATGGGCACGACGGGAGCGGTGGCGACATCGTCCGCGATGGCGTTCCGCGCGGCATGGGCGATGTCCCGGGCGGCCGGGGTGGTGGTTGGGATCTATGACGACGGTACAGATGCGACGCACCCGGACCTTCGGGACGGCTTCGTGGGTGAGCTGTCCCGGAACTGGTTCACGGGGGCGACGAACTGCGCCCATTCGACGCGGTCCCAGTTCCACGGGACCGCCACGGCCGGTTTGGCGGTGGCGCGAGGTGGGAACGGAGCCGGGATTTCGGGCGCGGCTCCTGCGGCGCGTTGGGCCGGACAGGTGATCTTCGACGCATCCGGCAACCTGCCGGATACCGAGCAACTCGCCCGGGCATTGGGTCATGCATCGGGGAGGGCTTGGGTCCAGAATCATTCGTGGGCCAACGCAGACCTGGATTTCCTCTCTGCGACGCCGGTGGAACAGGTGGCGTTGTCGAACGCCCTGCACGTGGCGCGGGGAGGCCTGGGGGTGCCGATGGTGCGCTCGTCGGGCAACACCCGGATGAAAAGCGCCTTCGGGACCGGGGGCGTGGGCGACGCGAACCTGGATGCGTTCGCGAACCACCCTGGCGCCATCGTCGTCGCCGGGTTGCGGCGGGACGGCACGGTGGCGAGTTACTCGACCCCCGGCGCCTGCGTGCTGGTGGCGGCGGCCGGGGGCGAGGTTTCGGAAGGCTCGCAATTGTTCAGCCTCGATCCGACGGGCGACGCCGGGTTGAGCACGGTCGCCCATTCCGGTCCGGAGATGAGCGACTACGTCTCCGGTTCGCGGATGCCGGCCGGCACGTCCTTCTCGGCCCCGCAGGTGACGGGTCTGGTGGCGTTGTGCCTGGATCTCCGACCCAGACTTTCGGTGCAGGACGTGCAACGGTTGCTCGCCGTCTCGTCGCGGCCCTTGGACCTTTCGGACCCGGACCTTGCGACGAACGCCGCGGGGTTGGTCGTCAGCCACAACGTCGGGCACGGGACGCCGGATCCGGGGCTGCTGATGCGCTGGGCGGGCCTTCCGCGTTTCGAGGGCGCGTCGGAGCCGAGGGTGGTGGTGAGAACCACCCGGTCGCCGAACCTCGACATCCCGGACGACGGACTGAGGGTGACGACCGTCGGAACGACGCCGTCATTGTCGTTCGGAGCCTCTGGAGGGACCGGGCTGCACCCCGACGGCGGGAATGGGGCGATGCCGTGGGTGGACGGGGACACAGGGGAGTCTGTTCCGACGGCACACGGGAAGTGCCTGCTCTTGCGACGCGGGACGGTGGACTACCCGGAACTCGTCCGCATCGCGAGCACGACGGGTGCCTCCGCGGTCGTGATCATCAACTCGGATCCCGACAACGACCGCAGCGTGATGCTGGGCACGGACAGGGCGCGGATGCCCATCGTGACGTTGGGCAACACCGATGGGAGGACATTGCTGTCCACGCTGATGGCGCAACCGTCGGCCCGGGTGGGCCTGGAACTGAGATCGGCCGTGATCGCCTTCAACGTGTCCGAAACGCTGTCGCTGGATGGCGTGCGTGTGCGGCTGCGGGCGGTGCATCCCAGGATGGGGAACCTTAGGGTGACGCTTCGTTCGCCTCGCGGAACCTGGAGCGTGTTGCAACGGAGCGGAACGATGACCTCGGCGCAGATCGACGAGTGGTGGTACTCGTCGAGAAGGCATGTGCTCGAACCGTCCCGCGGCGTCTGGACGTTGGCGATCACGGACGAAGCCGTCGGTTCCGAGGGCCGGGTGCTGGAGGCGGAGATCGAGTTGGCAGGATTGCGGTTGGAGGACACCGACGACGACGGCCTCGATGACCGTTGGGAACGGACCCGCCTTGGATCCATGGATGAATCGGGCCCGGACGACCCGGACGAAGACGGGCTGTCCCATGCGGTGGAGGCATGGCTGGGAACGGATCCGAGAGCTTCGGACCTGCCCTTGAGAGTGGACGTCGGCAGCGAGGCGGCGTCCTCGATGCGCATCGAATGGCCGGTGACGCCCGGGCGGGGCTATCGCTTGGAGTCGGCCCACACGGTTGAAGGCGGCTGGAAGAGCGTCGGTACCGCGGTCTTCACCGGATGGCATGGCACTTGGCGTGCGCCAACGACCCCGGACGCCGGATTTTTCAGGGTCGTGGCGGAATGAAGGGGCGGACCCCGTGGGCCAATCTCTGGAGGACGTCGATGCGATCCCTGCGTACGGGAGGTGGCGTTCGGGAGGTGGCTTGCCTCGAGGTCATGCGCGTGGATCCTCCCCGTCATGACCTCCCTGCAGCGCTCCCATCGGTCCGGCATCCCATCCCTTTTCAGAAACCTGGGCCTCGGGGCCCTTTGGGTGATCCTGTTGTCCTGCATGGGCCGGGCCGACACGTTGACCCTGCGCTTCAAGGCGCCGCATTGGCTGTACATCGAGGGGGAGCACCTGCCGGGCAACGTGATCGAGGTGAACTACCTCGAGGCCTACTGCAGGGCCGGGTCCACCGATGCGGATTGGGTGAAACACACGGTGATTCCGCACCGGACGGAGCTGTTGAGCCTGACGGTCCGAGAAAAGGCAAGCCTCCGGAAGCGAGAACCTCCGGGGGATCGGCGGGTGTCCACTGCTGTGGGATCGGCCTCGAGGGAGGTGCCCGACGTCCGCCGCGGCCGGCCTAGCTTGGCAGCCCCAACCTCCGACGCACGATCCGTGGCCCCGGTCCACTGCGGAAGTTTGGCCCACGTACCGACTCACCAGTCCGGTCTGCGTGGCGGACCGACCCATCCCGACCCTTCAATAGCGGCTCCGGAGGCGGCTCAGGACGGGCTCGATCCTCTCGCCGACATCCTCCTGATGGATGTAGGAATCACGGCTGCCACCGGCATCCCAGCTATGCAGAAACAGCATCTTCTCGAATCGCACCCAACTGGCCGAACCGTCC
>Ga0214917_10002740_pt1 | contig 21146 bp, 15 predicted proteins | sample LL_1208_BB_MetaG_FD_177983 | JGI IMG/M metagenome (GOLD analysis project Ga0214917, IMG submission 177983) | Freshwater microbial communities from Lake Lanier, Atlanta, Georgia, United States - LL_1208_BB | ecosystem: Environmental > Aquatic > Freshwater > Lake | place: USA: Georgia | collected...
AAGATCGAGACCGGTGCCGGCGCTCAGGCCAACTTGTACCTCGCCGACAACGGTCCGACCGTTGTGGTTCTCCCGGATTCCTCGATCTCGTTCGACGAGCTCTCGTTCGACAAGTCCGGTGCCGAACCGGTGATCACCACCAAGATCAACCTCAAGGTCGGCACTGTCGCCGGCTTCGTGAAGAAGACCTCTTCGCAGTCCTCCTACATCGTCAAGGGTCCGACCGTGACGGCAGTCATCCGTACCTCGGAGTACCAGATCACTGACAACGGAACGGTTGCTGTTTGGTCCGGTTGCGTGACGGTTTCCTATCGCGGTGTTTCTTACGAGGTGTGCGGTGGTCAGATGTTTGACCCGGCTGCTGCCTCTGTCGTGGCCAACACGTTGGTTTTGCCGGTGGGAATGCCTTCGGCCATCAAGCAGTCGGCCAACGCCACTGCGAATCCCGTGGTCCCGACCCGGCCGGCTCCTGTGGCCTCCCCGGTTACGACTGGTGGATCCAACGGTGGCGGTAACTAAGCGTGTCGTTCTAAGATTTCCTCACTGACGCTCCGACCGGCAGTTTCAATGACTGGGGAGTCGGCAGGTAAGGCGATCTAAGTAGACACTGAGCGAAAGACCCGGGGCTCAAGCCCCGGGTTTTTTGTGTCTAGATTTGTGTCTGCCCCTGGCGGGTTGCACCCTTCGACGCTTTGAATTCGTTTCGTCCCCCTGGTCGAAGAATCTGCTTTCAAACCGACATTCTTCGCCCTCTCGCCACTGGGGTGAGCAGTTCCAGTCGCCATCCGGGTGAACATCAGTGATTCCCCGCTAAATCTTTGGCCTGTGGAGTTGAAACTCCGCAGTCCTCAGACACACTTGAATCATGTATCCCATCCGCGTGGTTCAGAGCGCATTCCGGTGGATCCCGGCGATGGCGACGGTCTCGGTTGTTTCTGCCTTGGCTGCAGACCTGACCTTCAATCAGGACATCCGTCCCATCCTCTCCGACAACTGCTTTTCTTGCCATGGGTTGGACGCCAAGAAGCGCAAAGCCGGTCTGCGCCTCGATACCGCAGAGGGGGCTTTCACTGCCAACAAAGAGGGCCGCGTGGCCATTCGGCCTGGCGACTTGAAATCCAGCGAACTGTGGCAGCGACTCGAGACGCAAGATCCGGATTCGATCATGCCGCCGCCGGAATCCCACAAGACGATCAGTGCCGCCCAGAAGGAACTCGTGCGCCAGTGGATTCTACAGGGGGCCCCCTACCAAAAGCACTGGGCCTTTGAAGCCCCCCGCAAAGTTCAGCCCCCGTTGGTGGCCGACAAAGCCTCCAGTCCCATCGATGCTTTTCTGGCGGATCGATGGCGTCGCGAGGGCGTCTCTCCGGGGCCTGAGGCGGATCGATCGACGTTGTTGCGACGCCTCAGTATGGACCTCCGGGGGCTCCCTCCCACGGTCGGCGAGGTGGACGCGCTCTTGGCCGACTCCGCACCTGGATCCTACGAGCGGTGGGTCGATCGACTCATGGACAGCCCGCAATATGGCGAACAAATGGGACGCCATTGGCTGGATGTCGCGCGCTACGCCGATACCCATGGGCTCCATTTGGACAATGAACGCCAGATCTGGCCTTACCGCGATTGGGTGGTCCGGGCCTTCAACCGCAATCTGCCCTTCGATCAATTCACCGTCGAGCAGTTGGCCGGCGATCTCCTGCCCAATCCGTCGCAGGACCAGTTGGTGGCCACGGGCTTCAACCGCAACAATGTCACCACGGGCGAGGGCGGTGCCATCGATGCCGAGTTCGTGTTCCGCTACGCCGTCGAGCGGACCTCCACCACCGCCCAGGCCTGGATGGGGTTGACGGCCGGGTGTGCCGTTTGCCACGACCATAAATTCGACCCCATCTCCCAGAGGGAGTTCTATTCGCTGTATGCCTTTTTTCACAGCGCAGCCGATCCCGCGATGGATGGCAACGCGCTGCGCACTCCGCCGGTGGTACCGGTAAAGTCTGAAAAGGATGCTCAGAAACTCGCCGAGATGGAGACCCGCGTTCGGGAGGCGGAGAAGGCGGTGGAGGCTCGTGTCCAAAGCTTGTCTTACGCCGATCCAGCCACACTGAACCCACCGCCGCCGGCCCGGGATGTCGAGACGGTTTGGCTGGAAGACGGCACCCCGGCCGGAGCCCGCGTTCAGGGTTCTCCTGCTTGGGTGAAATCGGCTGAAGGTCCCGTGAAGTTTGGTCAGTCCGCCCTCAAGCAGCGGGGAGATGGGTTGATCCAGTCCGTCTATGAGGGCCTGTCCCTCAACGTCCCTGCCGCGGCCAAGGTGTTTGCCTGGGTCCGGTTGGATCCGGCCTCCCTGCCCAAGATGGTGATGCTCCAATTCTTTCAGGGTGACTGGGAACACCGTGTGGTCTGGGGCGACGCGGGAGCCACCGATTGGGGCACCCCAGGCAAGCCCAGTCGCATGCATGCCGGACCTCTGCCCAAGGCGGGCGAGTGGGTTCGACTGGAGTTCGATTCCGATGCCCTGGGTCTCAAGGCGGGGCAACCGGTCAGTGGAATCGCCTACACCCAGCATGGCGGATTGGTCCATTGGGACCATGCCGGAATCATGGGCCGTGTTGATCCAGCCCGGGATTCCCTCTCTTCTCTGTCGGTTTGGATCGCTCAGAACCAAGGCAAGGAGCCCAAGGAATTGCCTGAGAATCTCCGGAAGATTTTCAAGGACGTGCCGGCGGATCAGCGGACGCCGGAGCAGACACGGATGCTGCGCGAATACTACCTGAACAAGGTTTGCACGGAGACCCGGTCTACCATGGATCCGCTCAACGCCACCGTGACCGACCTGCGCCAGCAGCGGGACAAATTCCAAGATCAAATTCCGCAGACCTTCATCTGGCGGGACATGGACAAGCCCCGCGACAGCTTCGTCATGGTGCGCGGTCAGTACGATGCGCCGGGCGAGAAGGTCGGCCGTGCGGTGCCTGCGGTTTTCCCAGTGATGAAGCAGGCTGGGCAGGTTCCCAATCGGCTCGATCTGGCCCGATGGCTGGTGTCCTCGGAACACCCGCTGACCGCGCGGGTGACGGTCAACCGTTTCTGGCAGCAATTCTTCGGGGTGGGCTTGGTGAAGACTGCTGACGATTTCGGTTCCCAGGGCGAGCCGCCCAGCCATCCAGAGCTGCTGGATTGGCTGGCGATGAGCTTTCAGGAATCAGGCTGGGATGTGAAAGCACTGGTCCGTTCCCTGGTGACCTCGGCGGCCTACCGACAGTCGGCGGCCGTCCCTCCGGCCTTGCTGCAACGGGATCCTGAGAATCGCTGGCTGGCCCGTGGCCCGCGTTTTCGACTGGATGCCGAGCAATTGCGCGACAATGCCTTGTTTGTTTCCGGGCTCTTGGATGGGGCCCTGGGCGGAAAAGGCGTTCGCCCCTACCAACCTCCGAACATCTGGGAGCCGGTGGGCTACAGTGGTTCCAACACCCGCACTTACCGCCAAGAGGCCGGTTCGGCCCTCTATCGACGCAGCCTCTACGTGTTTTTCAAACGCACCGCTCCACCTCCCTTCATGGCCACCTTCGATGCGCCCAATCGGGAGCAGTTCTGCTCTCGGCGTGAGCGCAGCAACACGCCATTGCAGGCCCTTCAACTCCTCAATGATGTCCAACATTTCGAGGCCGCCCGCGGGTTGGCCGGCCGGATGATGACCGAGGGCGGATCTCGTCCCGAAGATCGCATCCGCTTTGCCTTCAAAACCGTCCTTTCCCGTCCGCCCAGCGCGACGGAGCTGGAGGTCGTGCGCTCGACCTTCGGCCGTTTTCTGGAACGGTACCAGGCCGACCCCGAATCCGCCCGCAAGGCGATCCATGTCGGTGAATCGGCTCCGCGCTCCGGCCTTTCTGAAACCGAACTGGCCGCCTACACCCTGACGGCCAATTTGCTGCTGAACCTCGACGAAACCGTGACCCGCAACTGACCATGAATCCTCTGTTAGAATTCCAACTGAATCAGACCCGGCGTCAGTTCTTCGGTAACACGGGCATCCGTCTGGGCGGTCTGGCGCTGGCGACACTCGGGGCCGGCAAGTTGTTCGGAGCGGCGGCCCCGGCCGTCCCCCGCGTTCATCCCCCGCTGCCCGGATTCCCACACTTTGCGCCGAAGGCCAAGCGGCTCATTTACCTGCACATGAACGGGGCTCCGTCCCAACTCGATCTCTGGGACCACAAGCCGAAGCTGCAGGAGTATTTCGACAAGGATTTGCCGGATTCGGTCCGCAACGGTCAACGCATCACCACCATGACCTCGGGTCAGGCCCGCTTTCCGGTGGCGCCGACCATGTTCAAGTTCAATCAAGCCGGCCAGAGTGGGCGCTGGATCAGCGAACTGCTCCCGCACACGGCCCAGGTCGTGGACGAATTGGCGGTGCTCAAGTCCGTTCAAACCAACGCCATCAATCATGATCCGGCCTGCACCTTCGTCATGACCGGCAGCGAGGTGCCGGGCAAGGCGAGTCTGGGTTCCTGGCTGGCCTACGGGTTGGGCAGCGAGAACAACGAGTTGCCCGCCTTTGTCGTGTTGACCCCGAATTGGTCCTCCAAGGCGGATGCCCAGGCCCTTTTCACCCGCATGTGGAGCAGTGGATACTTGCCGACCCGTTACACGGGCGTGGCCTTGCGGTCCATTGGCGACCCCGTGCTGTACATCGACAACCCGCCGGGAGTGAGCCGCGAGGATCGGCGTGTGGTGCTCGATGCCCTCAATCGCCTCAACGCCCAAACCCATGAACGGTGGGGTGATCCGGAGACGCTGACTCGCATTGCCCAGTACGAGATGGCTTTCCGCATGCAGAGCAGCGTTCCGGACTTGGTGGATTTCTCCAGCGAGTCCAAGGCCACCATCGATCTATACGGCGACGACGTTAAGAAGCCGGGAACCTTCGCAGCGAGCACCTTGCTGGCCCGTCGGTTGGTCGAGCGGGGTGTGCGCTGTGTGCAGATTCTGCATCGTGGCTGGGACCAGCACGGCAACTTGCCCTCCGAGATCCGGGCCCAGTGCAAGGACATCGACCAAGCCTCCGCGGCACTCATCCATGATCTCAAGGCCCGTGGCCTGCTCGAAGACACACTGGTCATTTGGGGCGGTGAGTTTGGTCGAACCGTGTATTCCCAAGGTCGGCTCACTCGGACTGACTACGGTCGCGACCACCATCCGCGGAATTTCTGCATGTGGATGGCCGGCGGCGGCATCAAGGGCGGCATCACGTATGGCGAAACCGACGACTTCAGCTACAACGTCGTGGAGAACCCGGTGCACATCAACGACCTGAACGCCACCATTCTGAAATGCATGGGTGTGGATCACCGCCGGTTCACCTTCAAGAGTCAGGGACTCGACCAACGTTTGACCGGCGTCGAAGAATCCCACCCCATCCCGGCGTTGCTGGCCTGAACAACGCCTTTCGCCCGTCTGGGGGTCAGTGCCAGCGGGGCTCTCGACCCAGCAGGTGCCGCACAAAGAAATCCATGCGGCGTCGGCTGGCGTACGGAGTCTCCGCGGCACCGTGGTTGGTCGAGGGCATGACGAGCAACTCGAAGTCCTTGTCGGCACGGACCAGCGCGGCACTGACTTGCAGGGTGCTGGCCGGGTCCACATTGGTGTCCACCTCGCCCACAATCAGGAGGAGTTTGCCCGTGAGCTTGTGGGCGTCCTCGACATTGGAACTGCGGCGGTAGGCGTCGTCCACGGGCCAGCCGAGCCATTGCTCGTTCCACCAAATCTTGTCCATGCGGTTGTCGTGGCACCCGCAGTCGGCCACGGCCACTTGGTAGAAGTCTCCGTGGTCCAGCAAACCACGCAGCGCGTTTTGTCCGCCAGCGCTGCCGCCGTAGAGACCGATGCGTCCAAGGTCCATCCACGGTCGTGATTGCGCTGCCGCCCGGATCCAGAGCTTTCGGTCCGGAAACCCGGCGTCCGCGAGGTTCTTCCAGGCGACGTCGTGGAAAGCCTTGGAACGCTGGCTGGTGCCCATGCCGTCGATTTGCACGACCACGAAGCCCAATTCGGCCAAGGCGTGCTGTCGGGTCAATCGGCCGAATTCCTTCGGCACAAAGGCTCCCTGAGGTCCGGCGTAAATTTCCTCGATCACCGGGTAGCGGGTCTTCGGATCGAGGTTTGAAGGACGGATGACGATGCCGTGGATGTCGGTGGTTCCATCGCGACCCTTGGCGGTGAAACGTTCTGGCACGGTCCAACCGGTGGCCAAGAGTCGGGTGATGTCGGCGCGTTCCAGTTCCAGCACCTTGCGGCCGTCGATCGCGCTGCGCAGTTCGGTGATGGGCGGTTGGTCCACCCGGGACCAAGTGTCGAGGAACCAACGCCGGTCCGGCGAAAATTGGACCTTGTGGGTGCCGTCGCCCTCGGTGAGTACCGTCAACCCAGTGCCATCCAGATTCACCCGCGCGAGGTGCAAGTAGTAGGGGTCCTGCCCGGGTCGAATCCCGCCCGCAAAGAACCAGACTTGCTGGCGTTCTTCATCGACGTGTTCGACCGAGCGCACCACCCAGTTGCCCTGCGTGATCGGGTTCTTCACGGTGCCGGTGGCAATGTCGATGCGCCACAGGTGGCACCAACCGCTGCGTTCAGACATCCACAGGAGTTCGCCGCGCGGATGCAACCACTGACGCCAGGTCTTGGCGGTCCAGTCCACCATGGTTTTTGGGGCCTCCTCGACGACGGTGCGCACCTGGCCGGTGCGGTTGACGGCGAGGATCCGGTACACCTGATGCCCCCGCTGGTTGTAGTCGACGTAGAATTCCTGACCGTCTGGTGCCCATTGGACATCCAGAGTCCCACTCTCGGTGAAGGGGTTGGCATAGAGGGTTGGATCCACATCGTATTGACGGAAACCGTCCACCGCAAAGACCCGGAGAAGCGGGCGGGGCAGGGCGTCGCCCGGTTTGGGGTAGGTGTGGGAATGCACCTTGGGTTGGAGCTGATCCTTGGGAGCAGCCTCGATCCAAGAGACATTTCGGGGAGAGGTCTGACGCACCCGTCGAGCGACGAAGTGGGTCGAATCCTGAGACCAGTGGACCTGAGTGTCGTAGGCATCATCCCGAGTCGCATCCTGGCTGACGCGCATGGCTTCTCCACCCGCCTTGGGCCGGAGGAACAGGTCTCCCTCGTTCACTTCGACGGTCCATTTTCCGTTCGGCGAATCCTGGGGATTGGCTTTGGCGGCAGGGGTTTCCTCCGCGTTGGGCTGTGAATCTTTCGCTCCGGGAATCGGATTCACAAACTCGGCACGACCGTCCCCTTCTTGGGCGGTGAATATTCCGAGGACGGTTCCGTTCCGATCGGTTCCGAGCCAGACGTGGCCAGCGAAGGTGTGTTGTCGCCGTTCGGCTCCGGGGCGCAACCGGCCATAAGGTCGCCGCGCTCCCTGATCGTCCAGCCAGTACAATTCGACATCCTCGCTGGTCCGGTTGATGAAGGTGATCTCCGTTTCTTCTCCCGTAATGCGTGACCGTTTCGGGATGCGTTGGGATGGAGCCGGGTTCAGCGAGGTCTCGGGCTTGGGATCCGCTTCGAGCGTCAGTTTCGGAACCTGGGCTTTCCACCGCTTCCCGCCTTGTTTGAAACGCAGCACCCGATGTTCGCCTTCCAGCTCCACGGTCAGGGATTCGAGGTTCAAGGATTCTGGGCGCACCGGGTTGCCCGATGCCTTCGTGAGGCGTTGCGCGAGCACCGTGGCATCAAAGAGTGGTTCGCGGACTCCGCGTTCTGGATCCACGAAGACGAACTCCTTCTGATCCGGGTTCGTTGTCACCCGGTACCAGAAACGGCCTCCGCCGCCAGCAATCCATTGAGGTTGGACCGAAGCTCTGAAAACGGTGTTTTCGGTTTTCTGCGCCAACCCCAGGGCTCGTTGGTAATCCTCGAGGGATCCTTGGGCCAAGGCAGACCAACACATCAGAGACAGCATGGCCCAGAAGGAGTGACCCGTGTGCCCGGTCGCCAAGAACCCTCGGTTCATCCGGTTTTGTCGGAACGGATTGAAACTCATCCCCCCTCAGTCTGACATCGCCCTCAAGGGGGTCTTGCAGCACCCTTCAAACATGTCCGTCAAAGTCCGCACAGGCTTGGCCGAGAGGGTGACTGCAGTGACCCACCTTCCCGTAAGCCTGTATGCCGAGATTTTTGAGCATGTGCCCGACGCCGCATTCTTCGTCAAGGACACCGCCGGTCGCTACACCGCGGTCAACCGATCCCTCGCCGAGCGGGTGGGTTTTCAATGTGCTGAGGACCTGGTGGGCAAGACGGTGCGTGAAGTTTACCCGATCGATTTGGCGACCCGATTCGCCCGACAGGATGAGGCGGTTTTGCGGACCGGGCGACCGATCATCGAGAAGCTGGAACTGCACTGGTACCCGCGGCGAAAGACTGGATGGTGCTTCACCACCAAGTTTGCAATCCGGGATGACCACGGACAGATCATCGGTCTGGTGGGCATCTCCCGGGATCTTCAGGTGCCCGCCGGGGCCGGGCGGATTCCGGCCGGACTGGCCTCAGCCCTGGATCACCTCGAGTCCCACTATGACGAGGAGTTGAGCCCGACCTCCCTCGCAGCCCGGGCGGGCATACCGCCCGTCCGCTTTGCCCGTCTCATCAAGCGACTCTTCCGGACCACTCCGAGCCAGTTGATTTCCCACACCCGGCTGGCGGCCGCCTCCCGATGGTTGGAGGAGAGTCAGAAACCCGTGGCCGAGATTGCGCATGCCTGTGGTTTTTATGATCACAGTGCCTTCACCCGGGCATTCCGGGCCGCCACCGGCATGACGCCCACTCAATTTCGTCAAAGCCGTCGGCAAGAGGTCTGAATCATTCCGGCCAAGCCTGAGGCTTCCGCACGCGCGATCGGGCTTCATCCGATCCCGACGTGGCATCGGCCCATCCGCCCATCAACGCCGCTCGTTGTGCTCGCTCGATGAATAGCGCAACCGGAGCGCCTCGACCCGCGGGATCCATGGGTCCCAGGAGGCGGGCAGTGTGAGATTCCAATGGGCCCCCCAGTTTTCTTCGGCGGTCCGAAGCATGGACTCTTCCCAGCGTTGCCGTGGGAGGTTCACAGGAGTGGGTTGGATGCTCCCTTGGATCAACAAGCCCAGTTTGTTCCGTCGCTGCGCCGCTCCGGCGATCTTCCGGCCGTTCAGCAGCAGATCCTCCCGCTCTGCGCCCACAAAGCACTGCCCCGGACCCGCCGGATCGCAGCAGGGAGCCAAAATGGTTTCGATGCCGCTGTGGGCGAAGGCGCGTTGGAGCCAGGTGTGGGCGCGGCGGTAGCTTTCCACCGCTGAGATCGAATACCATGCGTGTTGTGGCGGGACCACAATCGCATAGGTCCAATCGGCTGCATGGGACACCAGACCGCCTCCAGTGGGTCGGCGGATGAGGGGGCGCAGGGGAGTCCACGCGGCGATGTCGGCGTAGCGTTGGAAGTATCCAAAGGTGGCTGCCGGTGTCGTCCAGGCATAACTGCGCAAGACGGGGGCGCCGAGATCAGCGGCCGCTTCCAGCAGCGTTTCGTCCCAGGCCATGTTGGAGGGAGCGTCTCCCGTTGAGGAATCCAGCCAGTACCATTCTTCGCCCATTTCGGTCGGAAAGGTGCGCTGGACAGCCCGGGATCGCAAAGGCGCATTGCTTCGGGGTGGGTTCTCTGGCAAACAAGCGGGACTGACTATGTACCGCCGCCCAATTTCTGCGCTGCTGGCCGTTGCGCTGCTGGCGCTCCTTTCCGGATGCAAGGAACAAGCACCCGAATTGGCCACCCGATGGCATTTCGTCGGAGCCGATGGACTGCGCAGCCAGACCGGAGCCTTGGCCTTGCGGGCTTTCTTCTCCCACAGCAATGCCCCCGCATTGGCTGAACGGTTGCGCCCACGCGCCACGCGCGCCGCGTTGGAATGGTTGTCGGGAACCGCCGCCGCCGACACCTTGGTGACCCAAGCTCAGCCCCTCGTGGCTGACTTGTTGGCCCATGAGTCAGCCGGCGAGGTATGGCGTCGGGGGGATGGATCCCAGGAAGTCTTCGTTGCTGTCCGGATCACCGCCGAGCGCGCCCCCATTTGGAACGACCGCTATCCGGCCTTGGTGAAACCCCTCGGCTCCAAGGCATCCGGGGCCTGGGTCAGCGCCGAGAAGGGCTGGCTCTTCGCCGTAAGTCCGTCCGATTCGCCGCGGGCCAAGGATTTTCGCTCCCGAGTGCTCTCGGTCTCCAAACCTCCGGCCCGGCTGTTGGAGTTCCAGAAGGCACCGGGTGCATGGCCGGGGCTTCAAGCCACCGCTGTGGCCACCAATGGGGCCGTTGTCTGGTCTGGGACTTTGAGCAAGCCGGGACTGGCCGAATTGTCCCTGCCGAATTGGCAGTATCCGACCAATCTCATTTATGATCCGTTGGTCTCCCTGACCGCCATCCGTGGCGTCACGCCGCAGGTGCTCAACCTGCTGGGTTTGGACGGATACTTTCAGGGGAAGGAAGTCGGGCAGATGTACCAATGGGCGCAGGCTGAATCGCCCTTCCAGAGCTATGCCGTGGTGCATTTGAACGACACGGCTTCGGTGCTCAAGGCGGCTAATGCGGAATTGAGCCGCCGTTATTCGACCAATGCTGAACCGGGCAAGCTGGACGGCCTAGTGATGTACGATGCCGAGAAGCAAATCCTCGGACTCAGCAGCGCCCCGGGTGTCGTCCCCATGCTCAGCGGATCGGAGAATCAGAAGCCCGGCTTTCTGGGTTTCAGCATGGTCCCGCGGCAGCGTTCGGTCCAACCGGTGCCCAAGGAATTGCTCCAACAGCTCCAGCAACCGGGTTTGGTGGTCTATGACTGGGAAATTACTTCTGAGAACTTTACCCACTGGTGGGCCAACCTTCAGGTCCGCGATCTCTCGCTGGGGCTCAATCCGGCCCCTGGGGATGGCCTGGCCAATCTCTGGCTGACCGACACTTTGGGCAAGGTGGACAACACCGTGACCCAGGTCCGGCAGTCGGGCCCCGGGACGTTCACTTGGAGCCGCAAGGCTCCGGTGGGTCTGAGCGCCGTGGAGTGGGTTCTCTTGGGTCGATGGCTGGATCCGGCCACGCCCCGCAAGCTCAAGGCCCCCCGTTTGGCTCCTCCCCCCCCGATGGAGCTGCCTCAATCACCGTCCGCTAAGCCCCCCTCCGCATCCAAGCCCGTCACCAAGCCCTGAACCCCACATGCTGAAACTCGGCGTCAATATCGACCACGTCGCCACTCTTCGTCAGGCCAGGTACCGCGGCATGGAACGGGGAGAGCCCGATCCTATCGCCGCAGCGCTTCTGTGCGAGCAGGCCGGCGCCCACGGGATAACAGCCCATTTGCGAGAGGATCGCCGACACATCATCGACCGCGACATCGTCGCTTTGAGGAAAGCCATCCGCACCCGCCTCAATTTCGAAATGGCCAATGCCCCGGAGATCGTAGAGATCGCTCTGGCGGTGCGGCCGGACATCGTTTGCCTGGTCCCGGAGAAGCGGGAGGAAATTTCCACGGAAGGTGGGCTGAATGTTGTGGGGCATGAATCCGCACTGAGGGAGACCATTCGTCGGATGAAGGAATCCGGCATCGAGGTCAGTCTTTTCGTGGATCCGGATCCGGCCCAAGTCGAGGCATCTGCCCGTGTGGGCGCTCAGTTCATCGAATTGCACACCGGAGCCTACGCCGAAGTGTTCCACCAAAAAGCAGAGCGCAATCGAGAGTTGGAGCGGTTGGTGATGGCTGCCGAGCGGGCGCATCAAGAGGGCCTGGGAGTCAATGCCGGGCACGGACTGAATCGCGAAAACCTGCCACTGCTGCATGTGGTGCCCCATCTCGAAGAGTTGAACATCGGCCACTCCATCATCAGTCGTGCGATCTTCGTCGGTCTGGAGAAGGCCGTGCAGGAGATTCTGCAGGCGATGGAAGGCTACGGGGGCAAAGCCCAGACCCCGCCGGCGCCATGATTCTCGGAGTAGGAATCGACTTGGTGGAAGTGGGGCGCATCCGGGATTCGCTGGAACGGCTGGGTGAGCGGTTTGCCCGTCGCATCCTGTGTCCGGCCGAATACGAGTACTGTTTCAGCCACGCCGAACCTTCCCCCCACGTCGCAGCCCGCTTCGCCGCCAAAGAGGCCGTGAGCAAGGCCTTCGGGACGGGTATCGGAACGGAGCTCGGGTGGTTGGATATCGAGGTTCTTCGATTGGCGAGCGGCAGCACCCAAGTCCACCTGCACGGAGCGGTAGCCCAGTTGATGGAACACCGATCCGCAAAAAGCATTCATCTCAACCTGACGCACACCGCTCAATACGCTTCTGCGGTAGCGATTCTCGAGGGTTGATCTGGGAGATGACGGGCTTCCGTGGGCTTTCAATCATCCAGCCTGCGTGCCTCCCAAGACCGGATTTCCTAAAGGGCAAACTTCAGGGTTTCGGCAACCACCGAAACCGGAAGTCGATCGCCTTGGATTGGGGCTTTGGGTGAGCGGTTTTTTTAGCTCACACCATCAGCGACTTCGTCGGGGATTCGAACCGCCTCGAACGCTTCGATTTTCTTGCGGAGCTTGGCCAAGGCGATGTTTTGCAGCTGGCGAATGCGCTCCCGAGTGACACCGAATTTTTGACCGATTTCGTCGAGAGTCTTCTCCTGGCCTCCATCGAGGGCAAAACGTTCACGCAGGATGGTCATCTCGCGGGAATCCAGAATATGGAGGGTGCTTTGCAGCAGGCTGTGGGTGGTGCGGTTTTCGAGGTTCTCGTAGGGAGTCATGCACGTTTCGTCTGCCACCACGTCACCCAGCTTGCTGGAATCTTCGTCGCCCAACGATTCGTCGAGCGAACTGGTCCGCAAGGAGGCTCGACGCCAAAGACGGACTTTGCGCAGCGGGGCGTCCATTTCTTCGGCAACCTCCTCATCGGTCGCCTCGCGTCCAAAGAGCTCCTGCAGTTCCATGGCCACGCGGCGCATCTTGGAAATCTTGTCCACCAAGTGGACCGGCAAGCGGATGGTTTTGGACTGATTGGCCAGGGCTCTTTTGATGGACTGCTTGATCCACCACGAGCTGTACGTGGAAAGTTTGCCTCCTTTGGAGGGATCGAAGCGCTCCACGCCCTTCATGAGCCCCATGTTGCCCTCGTTGATCAGGTCCAAAAGCGGCAGGCCCAAGCCGTCGTAGTCTTTGGCGATTTTCACCACCAGCCGAAGGTTGGCTCGGATCATGTGCTCGCGGGCAACGGAATCGCCCCTCTTGATACGGGCAGCAAGGGCGTTTTCTTCGGCCACCGTGAGCAGCGGAACTTCCACTGCCTCACGCATGTACAAATTGAGGGCACTCTTCGATTCGTAGATGTCGCGAACAGGCTCCGGAGGGCTCGGCATCACCGGAATGCCGTCGACCATTTGAAGGCCAGGTCTGCCTTGGAATGGGCTCACAGCGGCCTTGGCTTTTGTCCGACGGGAAGGTGCTTGCTTGGCTCGGGTAGGCGTAGCGGCCAGGGCCTTGGCCGGCTTAAGCCGCGATTTGGACCGCATCGATGAAGCCTTCTTCGAGACCGGAGGGGTTACGGAAGTGGCCGAAGGGAGCTTCCGAGTGACGGTGATCTCGGAACGAACGGCAGCCTTCTTCAGAGGTTTTTTTAGCGTCTTCATCGAGGGTAAGTTGGGATCAGCAGCTGTTTTAGAGTTTTTGAGGGGTCCGCTGATCCTGGAAGAAAATGATGGAAAGGGCTCTAGGTGTCAACAGCTTGATTCACAATTGTCTAATTAAAGGTTAGCTAATCCTTCGTAGTGGGAGTTTTGTTTCAGTTTTGTCGTGCTGTGACGCTCTGAAAAACGGGGTTTTTCAGTTTGTCGTGCAGCATTGTCTTGATCGTGTGGAACTACTGGTTAACAGTTGGCCCGAATGAGTGAGGTATTGGTAAAGCATTCGATCAAAACCGTTGCTCGGCAAACGGGGTTGAGCCCTCATGTTATTCGTGCTTGGGAGAAACGGTATCAGACAGTGCGGCCGACCCGTTCCGAGGGAAAACAACGGCTGTACTCCGCCGCGGACATTGATCGGTTGACCTTGCTGCGCCAAGCCACCGGGGCGGGTTTTTCCATCGGAACCATCGCTTCGCTTCCCCTAGAATCCCTGCAAACGCTACTGGCGACCGCAGATCGAGGGATTTCGTCGGTTGGTGGTTCCAGAGGGATGACTTCCAATCTCTCAGGAGGAGCCTCCAGAGGGTCTGGCGAAGTGGAAGAAGTCGGCCTTCCCAAAACCCCAGACATCCCCCGCTTCCCATTCGCCATGCCCGATCCCTCCCTCGAGGGTGCGTTCGGTTTTTTGGAGGGAGCCTTTGAGGCTGTCCTGCGAATGGATGCAACAGCCCTCGAAGGGCTTTTGGAGCGGGCTTCGGTGGCGATGGGCCAGATGCGTCTGCTCAGCGAGTTGATCATCCCCTTGGTTGAACGGATCGGTGACGGATGGCTGACGGGGCAGGTCAAGGTGGCTCAAGAGCATGTAGCCACGGCGGTCCTGAGAACCTTTCTGGGCAACATTGCCCGGCCCATTGCCCTGCACCCACGAGCCCCAGTGCTGGTGGTGACGACTCCCTCGGGCCAGCTCCACGAATTGGGTGCCATCATCGTCGCCGCCGCCGCGACCAGCATGGGGTGGCGGGTGGTTTATGGCGGGGCTTGCCTGCCGGCTGAGGAGATTGCCAGCATGTCCATCCAACAGGGTGCCAGGGCCGTCGGACTGAGTGTTGTGCACCCGACGGATGATCCGGTTCTCTCTCAGGAATTGAGGCTCTTGAGACGATTGCTCCCCGGATCCACGCGCATCTTGGTCGGGGGGCGGGCGAGCAGTGCCTATCAATCCGATATCGATGCGATCGGAGCGGTCCGCGTGGGAAGCCTTGAAGATCTCAGGTCGCAGCTCAATCAGCTGCGGGGTGAACCCCCACCGGCTCGGTTGGCCATGGATGAAGAGGTGCTGGAAATGAGCGGGAACAGAGCCTATTCGGCTGTCACCGACGCACTGAGGCGCTGAAGTCTGAATTCAAACGTTGGTCTGGGCCAAAGCGAAACTTCAGCCCCGTGGATCTTCAGAAATCCGAAAGATCCTTGAAACGCCGTTGGATCTTTGGTCTTGATGTCTTGAATTTCGCGGATTCGATTCGACCTCCAGCGGCTGCCTGCCGCGCTCCCTCGGGTAACGAAGTCTTCTGGAGCAGTGCCCTCGAAGGCTTCGGTCTGCCACCGAACCGATCAGCGCGAACCCTGTCCCATCGATAGCAGGAACATGATGTTGTTCGGCGTTTTCTTGAGTTTGCCGAGCAGCAGTTCCATCGACTCCACCGGCGGAACCCCCACCAAGGCACGGCGCAGGACCGAGATCCGCTGGTACTCGTCGGGATGGTAGAGCAGCTCCTCCTTGCGGGTGCCGGATTTCTCGATGTTGATCGAGGGGAAGATGCGCCGGTCGACCAAGGATCGGTCGAGATGGATCTCCATGTTTCCGGTGCCCTTGAACTCCTCGAAAATGACCTCGTCCATCCGGCTTCCCGTGTCTACGAGGGCGGTGGCCATGATGGTGAGAGAACCGCCTTCCTCAATGTTTCGGGCTGCCCCGAAGAATCGCTTGGGTTTGTGGAGCGCGTTGGCGTCCACGCCGCCGGATAGGATCTTGCCCGAGTGCGGTTGCACCGTGTTGTAGGCGCGGGCCAATCGGGTGATGGAATCCAAGAGGATGACCACATCCTTCTTGTGTTCAACCATCCGGCGGGCCTTTTCGATGACCATTTCGGCCACCTGCACATGCCGCTCGGGCGGTTCGTCGAACGTGGAGCTAACCACTTCGGCACCCCGACAGGACCGCTCCATGTCAGTGACCTCTTCCGGGCGCTCATCGATCAGCAGAATGATCAGGTGGCAGTCCGTATTGTTCTTCAGGATGGCGTTGGCCAGTTTCTGCATCAGCACCGTTTTGCCGGTGCGGGGCGGGGCGACGATGAGTCCGCGGGTGCCCTTGCCGACCGGGCATACGATATCCACCACGCGAGTGCTGTATTCATCTTGGGCGGTCTCGAGCAGGAAGCGCCGATTCGGGAACAGCGGAGTGAGGTTGTCGAAATGGGTCTTTTCCTTGGCCTTGTCCGGATCGATCCCGGCCACGCGCTCGACCTTGAGCAGGGCGTAGAACTTCTCCTTGTCCTTCGGTGGGCGCACCTGTCCCTCGACATCATCGCCGGTGGCTAGGTCGAAGCGACGGATCTGCGAAGGAGAGACATAGATGTCTTCCGGGCAGGGTAGGTAGTTGAAGGCTGGGGAACGCAGGAAGCCAAAGCCCTCTGGCATGACCTCCAAGACCCCACGGGTGTTGATGATGCCGCCGGCCGCCAGGTTGCGCTGGACGATTTGGAAGATGATCTCCTGCCGCTTGAGCGTGCCGTAATTCTCGATACCGAAGTGCTTGGCGACATCGGCCAGAGAACCGATGGGCATCGGTTGCAATTCGTGCAGGTTGAGGTTCTTGGGCTCGACCACCACCTTGGGCTTCTCAGGAGCGTCGGGTACGGGGGCATCTTCGTTCGGAGCAGCCATCCGAGCCCGAGGCGGCAACGGAGATGCCTTGGCGACCAAGGGTTCATCATCGGCCTCTCGCGAACCGGCAGGTTCAGGTTCGGGAGGTGGTACAGTCAGTGACGTGTCTTCAGCGACGGATGCTGATGCTGCGGCTGATGCTGCTGACGCGGCGGCCTTGGAGGCTTTGGATGCCTTTGGGACGTCGGAGGTAGCTGCTTTTTCTTCGAGCAGTTCTGCTGGAGCTTCGGATTTCTTACGGAGCGCCCGGGCCTTCTTGGGCGCGGACGGGTCTTTCGGTGCGCGGGGCATTTGGAAATGGGTCTGGATCGGATGGCCTTGCCTCGGGAGCGCCTTCTAAGGCGCCAACGCAGTTCCGAGCGGGGATTTTACCGGGGGGGAATGTGGGCAACACTGAGGACTTTGTTGCCACCTGCGGTGTCCAAAGGTCGTTGTGAACTCAGGGCGCCGCAAGTCATTTAGGACGACAAAATCTTCGCCACTTGTCTTTTTGGAGGCTGAAACCGTTGGGTAACGACATTCTCTGCAGCTCCGCTGCCTTGTGGTGGTGGGTGAGGCTCCCTACCTTGGCCGGACGGTGAATCGCATTCTCGTCCTGTCTCTCTCCGGCATTGGCGACACGCTTATGGCGACCCCTCTGCTGCACGAATTGCGTCTCCAGTACCCGACGGCCGCCCTTGATGTGCTGGTTTTGTGGGCCGGAGCCGCTGAGGTGCTTCGTGGCAGTCCCCATGTCCGGGAGGTCATCCGGCATGATTTCCTGAAAGCGGGTCGATGGTCATCCGTGGCCCGTTGCTTGGAATTGCGCCGCCGCCGGTATGACCTTTCCATCAACACCCACACTCAGGGGCGTCGAGGATATCGGCTCATCGCCCGCTTGATCGGTGCTCGTGCACGGCTCAGTCACGAATATGAAAATCAGTCGTGGATGGATCGGCTTTTGGTGACTCAGTCGCTGCCTCAGGATTATTCGATACATGTGATGGAGAACAACGCCCGACTGTTGGCGCTGTTGGGCTTGCCTCCCCGGTTGCCGAGCCCTGGGTACGAGGTCTTCCTATCCGAAGAGGAACGGCGATGGGCTGTCGGCTGGTTGGAAAATCGGAAGCTTCTGAGGCGCCCGTGGCTGGGCATTCACACCGGATCGGGCGGAACCAAGAACCTCGCGCTGCGTCGATGGCCTGTGGGTCACTACGCCCGACTGCTTCAGGAATGGCGACGGAGGTTCCCATCGATTCCCGTTGTCCTCTTTGGCGCTCAGGAAGAGCGTGCATTGCACGGGCAGTTGCGCCAAGCGGGCGCTGAATTCGTGGAAGCTGAGTCTCCCGGCTTGCGGGAGGCCATGGCTTTGGTGGGGCATGCTCAGGGATTCCTCAGTGTCGACACCGTGTTCATGCATATTGCCGCCGCGATGGGGGTGCCCCGGCAGTGGGTGATCGAGACCCCGACCCTGAACCGGCCGGTCCATCCGAGAAGGGTCGACTGGACATTGATTCCCAATCCCTCCATCGCTGGACGGCACCTCGACTTTTACCGCTACGACGGTCGGCCGATCGCCGGCACTGCCGATGAGTTGCTCGGCATCATGTCCTCGGTTTCGGTCGAGTCGGTGCTGGGTTTTCTGGAACCGTGGGCTGCGGGCATCCGGACCGGTTGATCGGCCGGTGTGTCAACGCTTTGCCGGCGGAACTGCCTCGGCGAGTTCCACGAAATTGGCCAACAATCGCAGTCCGTTCTCCTGGCTCTTCTCCGGATGGAACTGAGTGGCGAACGTGTTTCCGCGCCAGACCGACGAAGCAAAGGTGGGGCCGTAGGTGGTTTCGGTAGCCACGACCCTTGGATCGTCGGGGCGGGGGTAAAAACTGTGGACGAAGTAGAACCAACTACCCTCCGGGATGCCGCGGTAGAGCGGACAATCGGGTTGGCGGAGGTGGATTTGATTCCATCCGATTTGTGGAATCTTCAGGTGAGGCATCTCCACGGTGGGTTCGAATCGAACGACCGGCCCTTGAAAGACTCCGACTCCTGGGGCACGCGAATTGAATTCTTCGCTTCGATCGAAGAGCGCCTGATATCCGACGCAAATCCCCAGAAAGGGTCGGTCGGCAGCGATCCATGCGCGCACCGCATCCAGAAGCCCCTGCCGCTCCATGGCCTGAATGCAGTCGTCAAAGGCACCCACACCGGGCAGAACGATGCCTTGAGCGCCGGCCAAGGCCTCCGGAGTGCGCGTCCGCACCACCTCCGCACCCGCCTTGCGGAGGGCTTTTTCCACGCTGCGGATGTTTCCGGAATCGTAATCGAGAAGCGCGATCACCGAAGCCGAGACTATGCCTCAAGTCCCGTTTGGTCCATGCCGGAGCCGGGAATTGCGCCGAGAGAGGTGAGTTCGCGTTCGGTCTTCAGGCGGAGTTGACCGCAGGCCGCATCGATGTCGTGCCCCTTTTCGAGGCGGAGAGTGCAGGTCACCCCGCTGAGCGAGAGGGCTTCGGCGAATTTTTGGCAGCGCGGCTCTTCGGGACGTTTCCAGGGCAACCCTTCGACCGTATTGTAAGGAATCAGGTTCACCTTGGCGTGCAGGCGTCGTGCGAGATCGGCCAAAGGTTTTACCTCGGAGAGGGCATCGTTGACCCCATCGATCAAGATGTATTCCAGGGTGATCATCTTCCCCTTCTTCTCCAGATAGTGGCTGCAGGCTTGCGTCAATTCGGCCAGCGGATACTTCCGGTTGATCGGCATGATTTGGTTTCGGACCAAATCGGTCGCTCCATGAAGAGAAATCGCCAACCGGAATTGCTCGGGCTCATCGGCCAGTTGTCGGATCTTGGGTGCCAAACCGCTGGTCGATATGGTGATTTTTCTGGCTCCGATCCCACCGCCCCACGGTGCATTCAATGAACGCAGTGCCGACATCAGGTTGTCATAATTGGCCATTGGTTCCCCCATGCCCATGATCACCAGATTGTTTACCAGTCGGTGGCTGGCGGACTTGTCGGGGGTTGGCTCCCCTGAAGACTGGGGCTGTTGGGCGTGCCAGCATTCTACCCCGAGGATCTGACCGATGATTTCCCAAGGGGAGAGGTTTCGCTTCCATCCATCCAGACCGCTGGCGCAGAAGCGGCAGCCATATGCGCAGCCGACTTGTGTCGAAACGCAAAGCGTATGGCGGTCAGCGGCCTCGCCGTACAGGGCGGGGTTGGCGGGTATCAGAACACTTTCGATCAGAGCCCCGTCCTTCAGTCGCCAAAGGAATTTCTGAGTGCTATCCCGCGAGCCCTGTTTGCGTACCAGCCCCAGAGAACCCAGGCTCCAAGTCGAGGCTAGTTGGGATCGCAGCGATTTGGAGAGGTTGGTCATGGCATCCCAACTCCCGGCCCGCCTCACATAAAGCCAATCCAAGAGTTGGTCCAGTCGGTACGAGGGTTCATTCCACACCGCGAATTGAGCAGTCAGCGTCGCACGAGTTTCGTTCCGGATATCCGGCAAACAAATGGACTGGGGAGTCGGTGGTTCCTGATTGGGAAGATTCATGGCGATACGGACACGATACAGATGGAGAGCAGTGGGCCTCTGAAGCGCTCAGTCATTCAAGAAGTAGCTGAGATTCTCCAACTCGATGGCGAGATTCACATTGTTTACCACCACGTGTTCTGGAACTGCGGGCACGATCGGGGAGAAATTGAGAATCCCCAGCACTCCGGCCTCCACCAGACGATTTGTCACCTCCTGAGCTGCAGCCGCGGGCACAGACAGGATGGCCATCCGAACATGGTGTTCTGATAGCGTCGACTCCAGTCGATCCATACCCAGCAAAGGAACCCTTAGAGGGGTTTCCCTGGGACGATCCGGGTCCAAGTCGAAAGCGGCTACGATCTCGAAGCCCTCGGGTTCGAACCCCCTATATTGGAGCAGTGCACTTCCCAGATTGCCCACACCGACTAGGACTACGGGTTGCAGGCGGTTGGTTCCCAAGTGCGACGTGATCATCTCTGCCAGCTGAACTGCATCATAACCGAGCCCTCGCGTGCCGAACTGCCCCAGATAGGTCAAATCTTTGCGTAACTGCGTCGGCTTGACCCCGGCTGCCTTGGCAAGCGCCTCGCTGCTCACCGTTTGAATACCGTTGCCCTTCAATCGCTGCAGACAACGCAGATATTGGGAAAGGCGGTACACCGTCTTCCTAGGAATCTCTGGTCGCGCCGACTTGTTCACTCCTCAAAGGTTGCAAAGTCTCAACTCTAACTGCAAGCGATTAAACAAAGTGACAGGTTCAAAGTTATTGACTGGGATGGGGTGGTGATTAGCTTTGGAGCATGAGGTTGGCGCGGATCAAGGGGCAGGCTGGGAATGCTGCGGTGTACCACTGCATTTCGCGGACGGTGGGAGGGGAGAATCTCTTGAATGAGGTGTGTCGGGAGAAGATGTCTGAAATTCTGATGTCCCTTTCGGCGTTCTGCGGGTTGGAGGTGATCACCTACTGCATGATGGCCAACCACTTCCACTTGCTAATCCGGGTGCCGG
>Ga0214917_10002741_pt1 | contig 21141 bp, 24 predicted proteins | sample LL_1208_BB_MetaG_FD_177983 | JGI IMG/M metagenome (GOLD analysis project Ga0214917, IMG submission 177983) | Freshwater microbial communities from Lake Lanier, Atlanta, Georgia, United States - LL_1208_BB | ecosystem: Environmental > Aquatic > Freshwater > Lake | place: USA: Georgia | collected...
AAATCAAAGAATACACTACAAAGACTGGTAGGAAATTTATGGCTCATTATACGATTAATGGTAAATACTTAAAAGCAGTAAAAAAAGATGATGAGGAGGAGGACAGATATTATACTGGGTTCTTTCCGATTTGCCGTGAATACTTTGATATCGATTTCAAATTGAAATCAGAATATAATATGTTCAGTGATTTTCTAAAACCAAAAAAACAAAATGAGCAACCTAAACCAAAAGAACCTGAACCAAAGTATACTATTGATGAGGAGGAAATGATTAGAGAACTGGCATCGGAATTATTAGAACACGGTGGAACTATTAAAGAACTCAAGGAACAAATGGAATGTGCAGAAATTCCTTATTACAAAGAATTGGTAAAAAGTATTATTAATAATTTATAAATATAAGTTTTTTCTTATCTTCTTATAAACACACAATGAAATGGATTCAAGCATTAAAAGATTGGAATTCTAAAACTAATAAAGGTAAATGGTGTATACCACGTAAAGGTTCATCTGAATATGATGATGTTAAAAAGATTATGTCTGGTCAGGACTCGAGGCCTTACGCTACAGGTGGTTATATAAATTTTTCTAAACAATTAAAACCAAAAATAAAGAAAGAACAACCAAATTTAAGTGATAAAGAAATTGCAAGTATTGTAGCAAAAAAATGGAAATCTTTATCTGATATTGTAAAGAAGTCTTTTGCTTAAAAAAAAAATTGAATTTGTTTTTTAACTTTCGAGTTAAAAAATATAAAATGAGCATTACTTTTATAGATTGGGAGAATATGGATTTTGGAGATATTAAACGACCTCTATGCGGGATATGTGGAAAACTTCAAAGAGGAAAAGGTGATTATAGTCCTATTACATATACCGTTAAAAATAATAATGGAATGGAAAAAGAGGTTGTCGTATATGAACTAACGCAAGATATATTATGTGATGATTGTGAGGATGTTTGGGAATGGGATGATGATAATTGTGGTTATAGAAAAAAATGAAAAAAGTAAAAAAAAAAAAATTGAATTTGTTTTTTAACTTTCGAGTTAAAAAATATACTTACTATAATGAACAGAGAATTTGAGATACAATCTGCGATTAACGGAATTACCGAACAGATAATTGATATTATAAGTAAAATTGAATATCTCGAAAACTTAACGGAAAGTGATTTAGATGTCAAAAAGGTAGAATTGAATATCGCCTTTTTAGAGAATAAGTTAAAAACTCATCAGTTAACATTAGTTGGTTTACGTAGTAATAGTTTACGAATTCAATTATTAGTTCAAGAAAAGATTAGACAGTGTATTACAGAAAGACAAGAGATTATTGAAGAATATTCTGAAAGAGGATATAATGATGATAACAACTATAATAATCACTGTCTTTTTCATAGAGACTTATGGCGTATCCTTGATGGAGAATAAATAAAACTTTTGTTTTTTTTCTTTAAAACTTTTATTACAATACCCAAAGGTATTATAATTATATACAACATTATAAAAAAAAATGTCAAGTTTCAATGGTTTACAATATGCGCGTATACAATATAAATAATGAACAAAAAAAAAATGCATTTATGAAAAAAATGATGGACTCGTCGATGGGCTGACTGGGGACGATGGACTGTCCTTATAATAAGAAAATGTTTTTTTTAAATTAAAAAGTTTTTTAAAAAAAAATTGAATTTTAAAAAATTACATATTATAAAAAATGGAAATGATGAATGAAAATGACGCTAATAAGGTTGACCAGACCTTAATTGGAGATATTAATTCTTTAAATAAATATATTAAGATGAAAGAATATAATACTCAATTATCTTTATATTTTACTGAAAAGATTAACGAGGATAAATTAAAATTTTTATATACATTTTTTGATGATTTTTATGAACACTTTGGAAAATTCAAAGACCCTAAAACTAAACAAACACTTACTGATAAAAGAACAATTCAAACTATGATTCAAAAAAGAATGACTAATAAAACTAATGAAATTAGATATCTTTCAAAAAGTAAAGTTGGACGATTAAATTCGAGTTCTTGGTGTTTACAAAATATGAATAAAATATGTAGACATTTTCTTACTGATGGAAACTGTATTGATTTAGATATTGTAAACGCTCATCCAAATTTTCTTTTATGGTTTTGCGATATGTTAAATATTCCGGCTAAATATTTAGAGGATTATATTGTTAATCGTGATGGATGTTTTCAAGAATATATGGATTTTCATAAATGTAATAGAGAGAATGCAAAAGAGGCTTATTTATCTTTAATAAATGATGATGGAAAACTTATTAGACACGATGACCCCATATATAACTTTTATAATGAAATGAAAATTATTCAATCAAAAGTATGGGAATTCTGTATGAAAGAACATCCTGAAATTATCACAAAATCAAAAGATAGTTTTAAACTAAAAAAGTGCAATCTTAAAGGTATTTGTATAGCTAACTTTTTACAAACAATCGAAAATAAGGTTCTACAAGTTATGATTGAATTTGTGCAAAAGCAAGGGTTTAATTTTGTAGCGCCCTGCCACGATGGTGGTCTTTTACCAAAAGATAAAGTTGATAAATATGGTCTTGAAAAATTAATTGAAGACCTTGAATTTCATATATTTGATAAATTAAATATAAAAATTAAGTTAATTTCAAAACCTATGGAATTAGGTAAAGAACTTGATGAAATTTATTTAGTAAAAAAAAATGAAATGGAAATAAAGGAATCTCGTGATGATATACCAACTATTAGGTTTGAAAAAAAAGAGGTTTTAGACGATTATTGTTTTAAGGATTTTTGGACTGAAACAAGAGATACATTTGATTCATTAAATGATTTATTATATTATATTAAAGAATATTTACCGAAAGTTTTAATTTATATTCATCATAATAAAGGAATATTTTTAAAAAATGAGGGTGCTAATGAAAGTTGTGTTGAAAAATTTAATGCTGTATCAGTTAATCCACTGAAAGATTTAAATTTTTATTACAAAGATATTATTAAAAAGAAAACCGAGGTATGTTCAATTCCTTTATGGAAATTAATTGAATTAAGTAAAGTTCGAACATATAGTAGTATTGTTTGTCGTCCTAATATTTCTAAAGTTGGAAAAAATGAATTTAATGTATGGATACCTTTTCTTGCTGATAAAAAAATTAAATATGATATGACTCGTGTTCAACCTATTCTAACATATATTGAAAATATTATATGTAATAATATTAAACACGTATATAAATGGTTCTTTTCTTGGCTACGTATAATATGTAAATATCCTCATATTAAAACTGGCATTGTTCCTTTATTATTTTCTAAAAAACAACGTGCTGGTAAAGGAACTTTTGTTAATTGGTTAATTAGTTGCGTTTTTGGATATCATTGTTCATATCAAACTAATATTACCAGAGTAACAAAAAATTTTAATAGTTTTTTGCAAGGAAAAGTATTTGTTTATATAGATGAATTACCAACATCTAATGGTGAATATCATAATATTTTCGATAATCTTAAAAATCTTATTACTGACCCTTTTTTAGATATTGAAAAAAAGGGTGTTGAATCTTATATGACAGATAACTTATTAAACTTTATCGCATCAACTAATAATAAATATTCAGTTAAAATTGAAAAGGATGACGGTAGATGGTGTGTTATACCTGTAAATGAGGAAAAAGTCGGTGATAGAGCTTTTTTTGACCATCATTATCAAAATGTTTTTACTGCTGAAAATGCTATTCATTTCTTTAATTATATGATTGATATCGATGATGATGATGAATTACTTGTTAATGTAAGAAATATACCACAAACTGATTTAAGACAAGAAATTCAAAATATGTGTTTAAGTCCACCTGAATCGTTTTTAGAAAAAGTTAAGAATAGAGAACTTGATATAGAAATCTCTATTATTGGAAATATTAAAAGAGATGGATTTGGACATATAAAAGACCCACTTATAAGTGAACTCGAATTAGGTGCTGAATATAAAGTTCGCGTTAAAGAGTTATATCGAGTTTATGACCTCTGGTGTGATGAAACTAATACGAAAAGAGGTCAAAGAAAGTATTTAACAGACCTTTTAGAGCAACACGAGGGAAAATTCAATATAAACAATGAATCCGTAAAACATAGATATTATATTATTTAAATTTGGAACCTTTTAATTTTATAAGACTATTTTCTCGTCTTATAAAAATAGAAACTTTTTTTTATAGTTCCAACGCATTTTAATTCGTTGTCAGGATATGACTTTTACGATGACATCTCCTCAAAAGGAGGAGTTGATAGAAAATATATATCTTTTATATATTAACTTATATAATTAAATATATTTGGAACTTGGAACCAAGACGAGTATCCAGTCTCTTAAAATCCAAAGTTCCAAATAAATCAATTTGTTCCAAAAAAAATATTTCATAAAAAAATGAAATCGTTTTCGAAAGTTCTTGTATAGACTGTTTTCGAGTCTGTGAAACCATCAAAGACTGTTTTTCAATTTAAATTATCTCCTCCAGAAAAAAAAAATTGAATTTTCATTTTACGTTTTCTAAAAAAGTTTAGATGACTACTAAACAATTAATCAATGATTTAACAGATATTGTAGAAAAAGAAACAAGAGATATTTCTAATGATATAACTAATCTCAAAGATAATATTGAAGATTGGGTAGGAAATATACGAGGAGATATAACAGGTATATTGGGTGATTTACAAGGAAATTATTGTCATATTGATTTGGGAACTATTCACGATGCATTAGAAACTATCGAAGAAGAACAAGATAAGTTAAAAGATGCAATAGATACTATCGCTCAAGAACAAGATAAATTAAATGATGATATTAAAGATATTCGTGAAAAACTTGGTGAAATATTAACTATCTTGTATTCACTACCAAAGTAAATGCCAACTCCAAAACCCCGCTGTATCTCTACCTTGAGACCCCTCGCCTGCATGCCGAATCCGATACAATCTCCGTCTTTCATTTGCATAGTTTTCGCCTTTTTCTAATAAATACATTCCGTAATCTTTATAACCACGTGCACCAATAGATGCTACTTTAACACCATTTTTAAAAACATCAAGTTTCTTTGATGGGTCTTTACTTACCTTGACTATAACGCCAAATTTCTTGGCTTGTTTCATCGTATAAGGTGTAATCATTTTATAAAAGACAATATCTTTTATAAAAAACAGTTTCCTTGAAACCACCAATTAATTTTTATCTTTCTTTTAAATAAAATATTATGCCATATAAAATTGTGCCTTTTAAATATGGGTTTCGTGTTTGTAAAGCGAATCAACCATCAGTTTGTTTTTCTAAAAAACCACTTACGAAGAAGAATGCTGTGAAACAACGGACTGCGATAAATCTGTCTGAACTTGGTCTGTCGAGACCTCGGAGAAAGTAGAATTCTTTTCCATTAATTCTTTACGCCAAGGGATTGATGTATTATACATCTTAATCTCCTCTGTAGCTTTCACTCTTTTCTCAAAGAATTCCTTGTATGCAAGAGCGTATTTATCTATATCCTTTTCGCTCATACCTATATGTTTAAGGTTCTGAAAGAGTTCTTGTATTTCACTCAAACTCTTTTTTTCGAAACCGTCAAAATATAAATTTTCATCTGTATCCATTTTTATTATGATAAAGAAAAAATTTAAAAATAAAAAAAAATCTTGGAAATAATTAAGATATATAAATGCCAAAAAAAACTTTTTACACAAAGGAAGAAATAGAAAAGCAAAAGAATGACGCTGTTGAACAGAAACCAGTGGAAAAAGACCCTCCGCAAATTAAAAATATTAAGAATGATAAAGAACAGACTGATATTGAAAAAGAATTGATTGCGGATGCAGTGAGTCAAAAAAAACCAAAAAAACCAAAACCTATTGTAAGGAGAGCGCGTCCCACTCTTATGGATGAACAAGGTAATAAGTTAAAAAAAGATGGAACAATTGATAAACGAGGTGAGACTGGAATTAAGAATCTACAAAAAAGTCGAGTATATCAACAAATACTCGAAAATAAGAAATTGAAAGAAAAAGAAGGTAAAGTAGCAATTCTTACACCATACGTAGATTCATCTGATTCTGAAGCCGAATTTGAAACAAAAGATATTAAATTAGAACCAGAACCAGAGCCAACGCCAACACCAGTCTCTAAAGGAACAGATGATTTCATCAGAAAACAAGAGGCAGAACGTGAAAAGATGCTTGCAGACCAACTCAAAGCAATGGAACTTGAAAATAAAAAATTAAAAGATTCTTTTCATTACAATTCTCATTTGAATCGTATTCAAAGTCTTGCTACTAATGTTAAATTAAAATTTTAATTCTTATTATAATAAATATGATTAAGGAAAATACACTAAATAATATTTCAATAAAACCCCTTGTAAATGCTAATGCACTCGATGAAAGTAAAGTTAAAGGAGGAAAAATGTTCCCAGACCCATATAACGTAACCTACTTATGTGCAAGGCGAAAAAGTGGTAAAACGAGTGTGATTGCCGAGATACTAAAAAAAACATCAGATAAAAAGACAATATTTTGGTTATTCGTCCCTACAAGTCGAGTCGATGAGTCGTGGAAAACAATTATACAATTATTAGAGGACAGAGGAAATACAGTTAATGTTTTTGATTCCATTATGGAGGGTAAGACTAATTTATTAGATGAGATAGTAGCAGATTTATCAGTAGGAGAAGAACAACCAAAGAAAGAGGAACCTGTAAAAGCACCAGTTAAGATATTGTTTGAAATACCAGAATCAGAAAAAAAGAAATATGAATACAAGCCAAAGAAGTTGGCAGCACAACACATATTCGTTTTTGATGATATTTCTCAAGAACTAAAAAATCCAGCTTTACTGGCTTTACTTAAAAAATCTCGTCATTTGAAAGCAGCAGTATATGTTTCATCTCAATACGTAAATGATTTACCACCACAAGCATTGAAACAGTTATCTTATTTCTTATGCTTTCGTTCAATGACTCACGATAAACTCGAACATATCCATAGAATGCTTGACCTTGCTATTGATATAGAAAAATTTGTTAACATATATGATTATGCGACAAAAGAACCGTATAATTTCTTATACTGTGATATGAAAAATCAAACATTCAGAAAAAATTTTTCTAAAGAATTAAATTTTGAAGAATAAAAGAGTATGTCGCTTTATGATAGTTCATTAACGGCACCATTAGTAATTAATTTTAACTCAAAAGATAGAATACAAGGTAGTAATTCATCATTTTTATCTCAACCAGTAGATTTAGGTAATAATCAATTTGACTCTGTATGTCTTGTTCAAGCATCTTTACCAAAATCGTTTTATAATATGCCCAGTGGTTATAATACATTTACATTACGAGAAAATGCAGCATCAGCCACAGTTACGATACCTGTAGGTTCTTATACACGTATTAATTTACAATCAGTTCTTGCAAGTAGATTAACAGCAGCATCACCAAACGGTTTAACGTATACTGTTTCATATCCAGCATCAACAGTAGCAGATACTTTTCATTATACATTTACAGTTAATTCATCAGTTATAACCGTTCAATTTATATTTACAGCAAATAATCCATATCGACAACTTGGTTTTGAAATAGCAACATATACTTTTACACCAGCTATAGGTTCATCATCATTAGAAAGTGTTAATAGTTTGAATTTATCATATATCTTACGTGCTTTCATAAAAACAAATTTAGTTCTTGATGCAACCGATGGAATTTTAGAGGAAATATTAAATTTTGGTTCTTATCCAGCATCAAGTGTTGTTCATTATCAACAATATAATTTTGATATGAATACGCGTAGATATAATCGTTCTACAACAAATTCGTGGCAATTCAGTTTAGTCGATGCATTTGACCAGTTGATAGACCTTAATGGTATTCCTTGGGCATTTAGTGTAGTATTTTATCAAAGAAATACAACTCACGAATTACATAAAACTGAATTAAAAATTACAAATGAGGAAAGATTATTTAAAATAGAACAAGAACAAAAACGAATTCAGGATGAACTTACACAGCAACAAAACACAACAACATCTGAAACACAAGGTTCTACATCAACCGCACCAGAGGGCTTACAAGCACCATTACCACCACAAGCACCATCTATTAATGATTTCACTCCATTATATCCAGTTGTTCCATTTGGAATTACGACACAATTTTTACCAACATCATAAAAAAAATTATAATTTTAAAAAAAATAAAAATTTTTTAAATTATCTTATACAATAAAATGGAACAAATCTCATCTGAATTAAATTATTCTCCTGTTGTGTCAAATCACTCCAGTGTTATTTACAGAAATGTATCTCCCCAAGGTTCAACATCCTTAACTCTTTCATCTGGTGCTTTATCCGGCCCTGTTGAATTCGTTTTATCAAGTTCGGCTATGCGTCTTGCAAAATCTCGTCTTAACTTTCAATTGAATGTCGCTGCTCCTACCGCAGGAGCCGGTTCTTTCAACTTTATTAATGCTAACACTACATCTATGATTGGTAGAATGGTTATCTATGATGCCGCTACATCTAATATTCTTATGGATGTAAATTCTTTTGAAAAATACGGTCAACTTATTACTCCCCTTTGCACACCTGCAACAGAACTCGCATCCAAAGCTCAAGCTCTAATTCAAGGAACTGGTTCAGTTGGAACTCAAATTACCAGTTTGACCTCATCTTTCAATCCTATTGAAGATATGTCTAAATCCAACTTTCTTACTGGTGCTGCTACTAACGGTTCATCTGCTGCTGATGGTGGTGCTGCTATTGGAGCCCCTATTAACAGAATCGCAGGTTATGCCAATTCTTATGTTGGAAAACGTGAATTCTATGTCGGTGCCGATAATGGTATTGTAGTTTTGGATGTTTCTTTACCTTTGTCTGCTTTCAAGATGACTGTTGCATCTGTTGATAAAGTTTTGTATTCTCCCAGTTCTCTTATTGTTCAAGTATATTTCAACGCCACTGACCAGTTCGGATTTTCTCCTGCTGCTAACAGCCCTGCCGGTGCTGGTGTCTCTCTTGGAGTTACGAGCGTTCAAAATATTAATATGTCTCTTGCTACTGAAGCCAACCTTGCCATTGTCAGTCAAGTTATCAACAAAGTTATGAGTGGAGGAGGAGTTTCTCTACCAATCCCTTATACATCAGTTGTTCGTCAAACACTTGCTCAAGGAGCTGCACATTCTTACCAAATTCAGTTAACTGCTGGATATGGAAAACGTATTCTTTTTATTGCAAGTGCTCCTTTCAGACCTGTAGGAACTGGTGGAACGTCTTATCCTGCTACTGATAGTATTAATAACAACAATTTCCACCCAAGAGGAACTTTAACTACCTACAATACTTTCTTGAATTCAGTCCCTATATCCAACCCTGCTGGATACGATTGCACAAAAGGTCAAGATTTCAGTATTGCCAACAAAGAATTCCTTGCTAAATCTTGCATCCAAACGTCTGGTGAATATCTATATTCTAACTGGGTTCACGTCGATTCTTGGGTTGGACACAGACCACTTTGTGAACTTGACCCTACTGCTATCGATGGTCTTGATGTTAGCGCTCAATCTGCTACTTACCAATGGCAAGCTAACTGGAACACTACTACCATCACTACCAATGGTTCATCTGCTACTTGGTGCAACGTTATAGTAGGTCAAAAGACAGCCAACTTTACCGCACAAGGTGTTACGGTAAATTAAAAAAGAAAAATTAATAATTATATATTTTATATTCTAAATATAAAAGATATGACACGACCCCGTAGATTATATACAACTGCAGAAGGTAAATTTTATTATTTAATTGATGGTAAAAAGAAATTTGTAAAAGCTCCATCAGGAGTTTCTGAAAAACAAATTGCACGAATTAATATTAAAAATATTGTAAATGTCCCAACTGCAAAAAGAATTAAAAGACGTAAAAAAAGAATTCAACCAGCATATGGTAAAAAAGTAGGTGGTGTATTAGAAAAAGGAATGATAGGAGCAACAACAGAACCAGCAACAGGAGAAACAACAGGAGGATTACCTATTTACTTTTTTAAACCAAAACGAAATATTCCAACACTTGATGACCAAGCAGAGGCATCAGCTGATACTAATATCACAAAACTTTCTAAAGAATTATTAAAAGGATTAGAAGCAAAACCAAGTTCAAGTAAGATACAACCAATGATTGCAAATGAGCCAACACGAGCAATTGAAGAATCAAAAGGAGAACCAGAAACACCAGCATCTAATCTACCAAAACCACGAAAACCTAAAGGAAAAACAGGGCCTGAACCAAAAATTAGAGAATCATCATTAGTAAAAATATTGACAAATTGGTATGAAAAAAATACAGAATTTCCATCTCTCGGTGAAGTTAATAATAAAATAAAATCTCAATATATGGATGTATCTCAACAAGAATATAATGATGCACTTGAAAAAGCAGGAAAGATAATAGATGAATATGTAGCCAGTGGAGAAAAAAAAGGTTTTTTTGAAAGATTCTTTAAAGGAAAAGGTGGTGATGGAGACGGTCTCTATAATGATGAAATTGAAAAAGTCGTTAAAAAGCGCATTAAGAATTACGTTCCTGTAATCGCATCTGATGAAATCAATGAACTACCAAGATACGTTGCTCGTGGAGATAAACGTTTTGGATTCGTCATTAATACTAATCCATCAACATCAGATGGTTCTGGTAATGATGGTTATCGAACAGGTCATTGGAGAGCAGTCTATATCAATAATGAGGATGATTATCCAAGCGTAGAATACTTTGACCCATTATCAGAAGGAAAGATGCCATCTGAATTAGTATCTATGTGTCGTAAAATCGCAATGAAAATGAATCCATCAATGATGTTCAAATATAAACAGAATATGCTACGTCGTCAATCAAAGATGACATCTAACTGTGGTTGGCACGCAGTTAAGTTTTTAGATGACCGTTATAATGGAGTCCCTTGGTCAGAGGCTACAGGATATGATGATTATATGGCACAACATAGTTCGGCACCAGATGATTCTCAGGATGGAGAAAAGGATATTTCCAAATATATAAAAAAATACGAATCATATATTTAAAAAAAAATTATTTTATTTCTTGTTGGTAATAAATAAAATATGTCTGAAATAACACCAGCACAGAAAACAGCATTATTGAAACTCGAGGGATTCAAAGAAATCAGAGACCAATATGCTAAAGAACAAAAAATGGCAGGGTCAGGTAAGAGACGTATGAAAGGAAAAGGGTTCTGGTCGGATGTTTGGGATTGGTTCAAAAGTGCAGGCACAACTGTCAATGAATTTTTAAAAAAAACCAAATTGATTTCAAATGTCGCAGGAGCCGTCCTACCATTACTCGCTCCTATGGGAACCGCTCTCTTAACTGCAAATCCCTTGGCAGCGGCCGCATCAGTAGGAGCCGCCAAAGCCGCAGCCGAGGGTATAAAATCACTCGGATATGGTTCTAAAAAGATGAAAGGAGGAGAATTATCTAACGTATTAGTTTTAAGACCACCTGAACAAAGAATGAGAGGAGTTAAAGGAAAAGGTTATGGACTACAAGATGCACAAGCTATAGCCAGAGCTATTACAGGTAGAGGTAATGATACTTTTGGTATGAATGGAGTTCAACAACAACATACAGCACCAATGAAAGCGGGTATTATGAAAAATATAAAAGGAAACGGCTCAGCACAAGATTATAGATTGAAACATGGAAAAGCGCTACATCCAAAATCGATGATTGGTGCCGGAGGTATTCCATATGGTTCTATATCATCAGAATTCGGAAATGTAAAATTCTAAAAAAAAAAGTTTCTTTAAATAAATGAATCAACAACAAGGAGACGGTGTTTTCTTACGCGAAGCCGGAAAATTCCCACCAGCAGACCGTAAACTCATCGAAGAAGTCGGAGGAGAGAAAGTAGAAAAACTTACTCTTTTCAGATATCCAATTCAATTATCTAAATTTGCAAAATTTATCGGAGCTTTGAAAAATACACCATACGACGACCTCATTCACATCGGTGTAGTAATCAACGGAAAATATCTCACAGAAAAAGACGCTGTATTAAATTTTGAAAGAGCAGGAGTCCCATCTCAATCAACCGATACTTTAGACGTTCAATTAGGAACAAAAAGTATAACAATCAACGATTTACTCGAAAACACAAGAAAGAGGATGGGAGACGAAAGATTTTCAACTTATAAAGCGCTCTCTTGGAACTGTCAGGATTACTTACAGAATATGTTAGAGGCTAATGGTGTATCAACCGCCGAGACTACAAAATTTATAAAACAGGATTTAGAACAAGTCGTTAAGAATCTACCATCATTTGCAGATGCGATATCTAACTTTTATACTGGAGCTAAAGCAGTTGTTAATCGATTAACAAAAGGAGAAGGAGATTGTCAATGCGGAGAAGGAGCTCTTGAAGATTTTATGAAAAAGAATCCTGATTATAAAGGGCCAACTCTTGAAGAGTCCGGACGAAGATATTTAGATGATATGAATAGGATTAAGAAATATTATGGATATGGAGAAGGAGAAGACCAACTTTATAACTATCAACTACCAAAAGCGAAATGTAAATTCTAATTTATTTATTTCTTTTTATTATAAAACTAATAATAAAATGACGAGTGCTTTCACATCAAACTATCTCGCACTAATGAATTTAACGGAAGTCGTAACAGATGTTTTAAATTTAGATGGAATAAATTATTCATCACTAAACGCATCCGGATATACAGGGCCAACAGGGCCAACAGGTTGGACAGGATTTACAGGATATACAGGATATACAGGATATACAGGATATACAGGACATACCGGTTGGACAGGATTTACAGGTTGGACAGGTTGGACAGGATATACAGGATATACAGGATATACAGGTTGGACAGGGCCACGAGGATTCACAGGATATACAGGATATACAGGATATACAGGATATACAGGAGCACAAGGATTCACAGGATATACAGGATATACAGGATATACAGGATGGACAGGGCCACGAGGATTCACAGGATATACAGGATATACAGGATATACAGGTGTAACAGGATATACAGGATATATATCAGCAACAGGAGTTTATTATTCAAATTATCCTTATTGGGATTCAGTAACAAAAACGTGGAAATCAGAAAATGGAACCACAGTTCATTTAGGGTCATTCGCAGGACAAGTTAATCAAGGTCTTTCTGCTGTTGGAGTTGGATATGCTGCAGGTTATAATAACCAAGGACAAGAAGCTGTAGGAGTAGGTCAATATGCTGGGTATGATAGTCAGAAAGCTTATTCTGTCGCTATAGGAACATATGCTGGATATGGAACACAGGGAGATTCATCAATAGCAATTGGTAGAGGAGCAGCTGAAAATAATCAGGGTTCAGGTTCAATATCAATAGGATATTACGCAGGACGATTTACACAAGGATTAAATTCTATAGCTATGGGTATAAATAGTGGATACACAGGTCAAGAAAGTAATACAGTTGCTATTGGATATCAAGCTGGATATGCTCTACAAAAAGCATCATCTGTTGCTATAGGAGTAAATGCAGGATATGCACGTCAAGGAGGAACTGGGCCATTAGGAGGATTATCAGTTGCTATAGGTTATGAAGCAGCTTTAGGAGACCAAGAAGGTTATGCAGTTGCGATTGGCGCGCTTGCTGGTCGAAATAATCAAGAAACAGGTTGTGTCGCTGTCGGGTGGAATGCAGGGAGCACAGCACAAGATGGATATTCAGTTGCAATAGGAACAGAGGCAGGTAGATATAATCAAAGTTATAATTCTGTTGCTGTCGGATACCAAGCAGGAAATTTCGGACAAGAATCTGGATGCGTAGCTATCGGATTTCAAGCAGGTAGAACAGGTCAAAAAGTAAATTCAGTATCAGTAGGAAGAGAAGCCGGTGAACAATTTCAGGCTACTGGAGGTGTAGCAGTAGGAAGTTTGGCAGGCCAAGTTAATCAAAACATCTATGGTATTTCAATTGGAGATAGAGCAGGTCAATTAGGTCAAGGTTCTGGAGCCATATCAATAGGTTGGTTAGCAGGTCAAAATACACAAGGTGAACTGTCGATAGCGATAGGAGCATTAGCAGGTTTTGAAAGACAAAAACCGAATACAATCTCTATTGGTAATGCAGCAGGAATAAATGACCAACTATCAGGTGCCATAGCAATCGGTTATAACGCAGGTTCTTATTCACAAGGAATAACATCCATTGCTATTGGATATGAGACAGGATTTGATGGTCAAGGTCTTGATTCAATTGCAATCGGAAACAATGCTGGAAGGATTGCTCAGCGCTCAGGTGCTATTGCAATTGGTTATCAAGCAGGACAAACAAATCAAGGAACTAATGCTGTTGCTATGGGATTTCAAGCTGGAGCTACAGGACAGGGAGTGTCTACAGTTGCTATCGGAAATCAAGCCGGTAAAGATAGACAAGGTGCTTTCTCTGTTGGTATTGGATACTTTGCAGGACAAAATTCACAAGGAGCATCTGCTGTTGCTGTTGGAGATACATCTGGATGGACAGGTCAAGGAGCAAACGCTGTTGCTGTAGGACTTTATGCAGGACAGATTTCACAAGGTCTTTCATCGGTTGCTATCGGAAATAGCGCCGGTAGAGGACTTCAAGCATCAGGTTCTGTTGCAATTGGTTATGGCGCTGCTAATACTAACCAAGGAATAAATTCTGTAGCAATCGGAATCAGTGCTGGAAATGGAACGCAAGGAAATTCATCTGTAGCGATAGGAGCTAATAGTGCTGTTTTTTCTCAAGGAGCATCATCTATAGCTATAGGAGACCAAGCAGGATTTAATGGTCAAAAACTACAATCTGTAGCAATCGGATATTTAAGTGGTTATACCAATCAAGGAGTCAATGCTATAGCAATAGGTTCAGAAGCAGGTGAATTTAATCAGTTTACAGGAGCGATAGCTATTGGTAATATAGCAGGTGGTTTTGGTCAAGGTTCTGGAGCTATAGCAATAGGTCGATTTGCAGGACAAACAAATCAAGGTCAAGGTGCTGTAGCCATAGGAACAAGTGCAGGAGAAACAGGACAAATAACAAATGCGGTAGCGATAGGAAATCAATCAGGACAATATACACAAGGTAATTCGGGGGTTGCGATAGGTAATTTTTCAGGTCAATACGGTCAAAAAGCATTAGCCACAGCAATAGGAGCACGTGCTGGTGAAACCAATCAAGGAAGTGGAGCGGTAGCGATTGGATACGTTGCTGGAAGAACTAATCAAGGTCAAGCGAGTATTTGTATCGGATGGGGTGCTAATTCAACATTTAATAATTCTATAGCAATTATGGCGCAAGGTAATACAACAAATCTATTTTCTGACAGAACAGATGCGTGTTTTATTAGACCTATTCGTCCAACTGCTGATACAACACCTGTTATGACGTATAATTCAACAACTTATGAAGTAAGATATAATTCATCATCACAAAGATATAAAAAGAATATAAGACCTGTAATAATTGATTCAGCGAAAGTAAATTTATTACAACCAAAATTGTATGATGTTAAAGACGATGAAACAAAAAAAGATATATTAGGATATATTGCAGAGGAGGTTGCTGCAATCGACAGAGTATTTGCAGGATATAGTTTAAAAGAAAATGGTGAAGAACAAGCAGAGACAATTGATTGGTTCAAAATTCTTATCTATGCTGTAGAGGAGATAAAACAATTAAAAGATAGAATTGAAATTTTAGAAATGAATTTAAATACATCTTGATTATAATAAAAAAATGGATGATTCAATGGTTATAGATTACATCATTGATTGTAAAATCAAAGGTGATTTAGTCGAGTGCGGAGTTCAAGGTGGTAGAATTGAAAAGATATGGATTGAAAAATTGAAACAAAAAAATGAGGAAAGAGATATTTATATGTATGACACCTTTACAGGATTGACAGTCCCATCAGAAAAAGATGTAGGTATTAACAATGAGTTTCAAACTGCCGAACAAGTTTTAGATATATGGAGACAACATAATATCAATGGAGTAAATACGTGGTGTTATGCACCAATAGAAAAAGTTGTATATGAATTATTACAAACTAATTATCCATTTCACAAATTACATTTTATTAAAGGTGATGTTCGTAAGACATTGTTAGATAAAAAGAATATTCCTGATAAGATTGCGATACTACGATTAGATACTGATTGGTATGATTCGACAAAAGTTGAACTTAAAACGATGTGGGATAATTTAGTATGGGGTGGTGTATTAATATTAGATGATTATTATTATTGGAAAGGACAACAAGATGCTGTTGATGAGTTTTTTAAAGGAACCAAGTATGAGAATCGAATTCAACGATTTCAGACTGAAGGGAGTCATATTGGATATTTATTTAAGAATCCTTAATCGTGATTCCAACTTTATTGTTTTTAATATTTATAAAGAATGATATTAAAAAAAGAATGAGATTGAACAAAAAAGGTATATAAAACAAGATAATAAAATTTTATTATGTTATTTATAGTGGTTTTTTTGTTTAATTTCAAAAAAAGATTGAGATTAGTTTTAATATAAATGAAATCGCGAGTTATTATATCAATTTTAATTTTATTTTTTTTTAATTTTATTTTCTTTTTGATAATAAACAAATGTCTAACGCACAAAAATTTGATAACAAAGAGTTTAAGGACATCATTATGAAAAATCGTCCTTTACTTGCATCTAACACTCTCAAAACCTATATGGCGAGTATCCGTAAAATTCAATCTATAGTTAATGTCGATGCTGATACTGTAGATGCTTTAATTAAGAATCGTGAGGAAATCGCTAAACAACTTGCAGAGGTTCAGACTCCTATGGTTCGTAAGAGTAAAATATCTGTAATCATTACTATACTTGATGATAAGCATAATGACCATAGTGAGGAACTTGATGATGCTTTAAAGTTCTATAGAAAAGAAATGACATTGGATGCTGCTAAAGTTGATAAGCGTGAATTGTCTCAAGAGTTAAGTGATAAACAAAAAGAACATTTAATTACTCAAGAGGAAGTAATGAAAGTTTATAATCAATTGAAAGCCGAGGCTGCACCTTTAATGAAAAAAGGCACACTCACAAGAAAGCAATTCGAAACAATACAGAACTTTGTATTACTATCGATGTATGTATTGATACCTCCAAGACGCTCAATGGATTATGCTGTCTTTAAAATTAGAAACTTTAATGAGGCAAGTGATTCAGAGGATAACTATATGGTCAACTATAACAAAAACAAAAGAAAAGGTCTTGCATCATTTGTATTCAATACTTACAAGAATAGTAAAAGACTTGGACGACAAGTTATTAATGATATACCAAAAACTCTTGAAAAGATAATTGAAATGTGGAAAACATATAATAAGTCGGATTATCTCTTAATTAATAATCAAGGAAAGCCTGTATCACAATCGAGAATAGCATCGTGGCTTAATGACATCTTTGGAGGTCGTCAAATATCAACATCGATGCTACGTCATATCTTTTTAACAAGTAAATATAAAGATGTTGACTTACAGGATTTGACTGATACTGCTAACGCGATGGGACAAACAGATATTCGTAGAACATTAAAGTATGTAAATAAAGATGGAGCAACTGCAGAAAATGAAAAAAAAGAATCTTGATTAATATAAAATGAAAATAACAAAAACATTTTATTGCCAATTTGGTTCTGAATTTACACCAATTAGTCTTGTTTCAAATCCTACTGCACCACCAACTGATTTTCCTGCACCAAGTGGAGAATATACTTATGGAAGTCCACCAGTTTCAGGCCCGATAACTGTTTCTATACCTATTAACATTCCTTTCAAAGTTAGAACTATTCACGTAAAAAATATTGCATATGTAAGTGGTATGGCTGGAAATCAAGGAACTGTAATTAATAATGGTGGTGTATTTACAACTTGCACACCTAATGTTGATTTTTATATTAATATATTATCATCACTTGTTGGTAATAGACCTGTTGGAACGGTTCACGCTGATAGTCAATATTCTGCTAATACAACACAAGATATTAAACATACTTTTCTATTACCGCAAGTGATTCAAGGAGTATATGATTTTTCAATTTATGATAATAGTGGTAATCAAATTGCACCATATCAATATTTTACTACACCTCCTGTTTTACCTGATGTTGGTCGTGATTATTTTTTCTTTGATAATTTTAGTATTACTATGGAATTTAATTCAGAATATGAAAATTAAAAAAACTTTTCATTATATAAAATGAAGCAAACACAAATAATATTTTTAACATTCACGGCTACTAAATCGTCAACTACAGCTCGTGTTAATGTTCCTTTCAAAGTAAAAACTATTCATACAAAAAGTATATCTTTATCTACTGGAAATCCTGCACTTGCGACTGGTGAGTATGTTACGATTGAAAGTGATTTAGTTAATAACAGTCCATTAGGTTCTACATTTAATATATCAACTTATTCTGCTGGAACTCTACAAGATATTGAAAACCAATATTGGAATCCACAAGTTGTTCAAGGTGAGTATACTTTTACTATGAAACGAAGTAGTGGAGCTTTATATCCTGCATCTACTAATAATGATACTGTATCATTGATTTTAGAATTTAATAGTGGCGAACCTGACACTGCGTAAATAATATTAATTTTAAAACCGATTATGGTTTTAAAATATTTTCTATAATTAAATTAATGACGTATGAGTCTTTTAAAAAAGATAATCCAAATTGCGCACGATATCTTACTATTGATGGTTGTATTAGTTGTTTAGCCATTACAGTCTATGTTGGCCTTATGAGTTTTCTAACGTATAAATTTATCAAGGACTATGGTCTTGGATGACGTTCAGGTTTTATCTTTGATAATGCGAGAACGATACCGTGAACCAAACCATTTGAATCACAAGGTAAAAATGGTAGTATTTCTGACGCAATTAAAGGTATTACTGTAAAAGCAAGAATTATGATTTGTATAATATCTCCTGTTTGTTCTAATTGTAAATCTTGTTGCGTGCAATTCATATTTATTATAATAAAGATGAATTATATTATTTATAAAGGAATTACGAATCCAAAAGTTCGTTTCCAAATACAAGGTCTCTATATGGGACAAAGGTTAAATAAAATGACACTAAAAAAAAATTTCAATTTTATTATAAGTTATTATTTTATGAAAATTATATTTGTTCTAATAAATGTCCTATCAAGACCTATCAGCGAGATATCCTGAATATATACCTGCTATAGTTCTTGCCGATAAAGATATAGAACCATTCATTAAAAAGAAAAAGTATCTAATCCCCAAAGACATTAATTTCGGAAGTGCGATTATAAGTATTAGAAAAAACATTGTAGGTATGAAATCGAGTGATGCTCTTATATATATGGTAGAAAATAGAATTTTATCTCCAAATATAATGATGCGTGAATTAGTGAAAAACGACTTTCTGTATATAAAAATAATTAAAGAATCTGTATTTGGTTAATTATACTGCATTTTCCAATTCGACAATATTCTGTCGATGAAGGGTTATTAAAAACTCGAAACGATTTAATTTCCATTCATAATCAGAATCTTGTCTATCTAACATATTAATCTTATTTTGATAAAACTCTATAGCTGCTCTTGCTGCTGCAAGCTCCTGTTCAATTTCTTGTTGAGATGGAACATAAGGAACATTATCTTCTTGATAATTATCCAAATCACAAAAACAACATTCACATTCACCTTGATATTCCATTTCTTCACAGATACATTCACAGTTGCAGTTAGTCATATTAGTCTTAAGAGCGAGTTGGTGATTTTTTTTTAGAAACCTAAAATAAAAATTCAATTTTTTTTTGGTTCGATTTAAAATGAGATTTTACTCTATGTATTTATTAAATTAAAAACAATTACTTTTTTACTACGAATAATTCTGAGAGTTCTGCTTTACCGTATTTGAACTCGAAATCTCCTTTTAATTGGAATATAACTTTACTATGACTTCTTGTATGTGTTTTTTCCCATTCCTCCATTAACATATGTCTATCTCTTGTTATAATATATTCTCCATCATATTTTTGTCTCATATACCACTGAATTCCAAAACGTGTGAAACTATGCTGATGTGTCAAATAAATTTGAAACTCTGACTTTGTAACATTTTTCTTAAAACCTTTAATTCCATATTTCATCACTTGAGTAATCTGTGATTTAGATAATGTTCTGGTGTCAGCGTAAAACATCTTGAAAGAACTTGTATTAACCATTGTAATAGTCTTAAGAGCGTGTTGGTGATTTTTTTTTAGAAACCTAAAATGAAAATTCAATTTTTTTTTTTTCGATTTTTTTCTGAAAAATGACTCAAAACGAGACTTGACTCTGTGTATGGACGGCAAAGCCGGCGCGTAGCAACACAATTAATTTTCAGAAAAAATTGAACCCAAAAAAAAATTGAATTTTTATTTTAGGTCTGGTATAAAAATTCACACGACTACCATGCAGACTGATTACGCTTTAGAAAACGCTTTAAAGGCACAGATAAGCAAGGAGCACAGCAGATATTTATGGGAGAAAGAATATACTGGTTATGTTTACAAGGCTTTATTCAAGGCTTGGGCTAAAACTAACGATGTTGATGCTGTATGGGAGTTTCTTGAAAATAATGAGAGAATTATTTATGTAAAATTGAATTCTAAAGAACTTGGTATCAAAACTGAAATCAAAGAATATACTACAAAGACTGGTAGGAAATTTATGGCTCATTATACGATTAATGGTAAATACTTAAAAGCCGTAAAAAAAGATGATGATGAGGAGGACAGATATTATACTGGGTTCTTTCCGATTTGCCGTGAATACTTTGATATCGATTTCAAATTGAAATCAGAATATAATATGTTCAGTGATTTTCTAAAACCAAAAAAACAAAATGAGCAACCTGAACCAAAAGAACCTGAACCAAAGTATACTATTGATGAGGAGGAAATGATTAGAGAACTGGCATCGGAATTATTAGAACACGGTGGAACTATTAAAGAACTCAAGGAACAAATGGAATGTGCAGAAA
>Ga0214917_10002743_pt1 | contig 21137 bp, 21 predicted proteins | sample LL_1208_BB_MetaG_FD_177983 | JGI IMG/M metagenome (GOLD analysis project Ga0214917, IMG submission 177983) | Freshwater microbial communities from Lake Lanier, Atlanta, Georgia, United States - LL_1208_BB | ecosystem: Environmental > Aquatic > Freshwater > Lake | place: USA: Georgia | collected...
TTCAAATCCACTGCCAAAAATGCCTTGGCATTAGGCACTTTACTGATTTGTTCAAGAAGTGACAATAAAGACCCGGGGTCTCTGTAAGCAGTTATCAAGAATGCATGATTGATATGATTCATTAAATTAATAATTAATAAAAATTATAAACTCACCAAATGCACAAAATAAATATCTTTCAACCCAATAATTATCATTCTTTAATGCATTAAATATTTATATTTCCCATACACTACAAACTTCATTATAGGTTAATCGAATTTAACCTAATGGCCTTAGGTTAAATCGACGTGAGATCTGAATTATTATAGAGTTATGGGCCATTAGTCATGGTCCCTCATTGGCCTTTTTTAATATTGACCCAGATCAGAATATGTTCATAGGGTTAATAGCTGACCTCAGCAAAGTACCCCACAGGATTTAGACAATTATGCTCGCAACGGACCTCGGTGGCAGGCAAAGTTTTATTGTTTTTTTTAATTAGTCTCAAGCTTTAGCCTGCTCAAGGTGAATCCAATCAACAATCTCATTGCTCGGCGTATAGCCAGTGACCAGCTTTTCCATCATCAAACGGATGACGCCGACGTCGTTCACATTCAGCGCCATTTCCAAGGCTTTCAGCTTATCCTCAAGCTCTGACCAAGGAATGAACTCTTCGTGGGCTTTCATTATCCGGGGATGGGATGTGGGCTTGGGGTTGTCACCAATGAGCAGCTCTTCGTATAGTTTCTCACCTGGACGAAGGCCAGTGATTTCGATTTCGATATCGCCATCGGGGTTTTGTTCATCTTTGACGGTCAGACCCGAGAGTTCGATCATGCGCCTCGCTAGGTCCATGATCTTGACCGACTGCCCCATGTCGAGGACGAACACGTCGCCTCCCTTGGCCATCGCGCCTGCTTGGATCACCAGTTGAGAAGCTTCGGGGATAGTCATGAAGTAGCGAGTGATCTCGGGATGGGTCAGCGTGATCGGTCCACCGTCACGAACTTGCTGACGGAACTTTGGCACCACCGAACCTGAAGAGCCCAGCACATTGCCAAAGCGGACCATGCTGAATTTAGTGCTTGGGCTGCTTGCAGCCAGCGCCTGCAGTGCCATTTCGGCCAGACGCTTGCTGGCGCCCATCACGTTGGTGGGGCGCACTGCCTTGTCGGTGCTGATGAGCACAAAGTCGGTCACACCGTTTTCTGCGGCGGCTTGGGCTGTGCGCAGTGTTCCCAACACGTTGTTCTTGATGCCGGCGGCCGGGTTGTGCTCCACCAGCGGTACGTGCTTGTAAGCGGCAGCGTGGTAGACCGTGTCTGGGTGCCAGGTGGACATGATCTCGCGCATGCGGTCCTCGTCCTGCACCGAGGCCAGCAGGGGTACCAGAACGGGCAGGGTGGCCGTTTCAAAGCCGGCCCGCTTTTCTTCCAGTTCCTGGTGTATGGCGTAAAGGGCAAATTCGCTCTGCTCGATCAGCAGCAGCTTAGACGGATTCACCGCCAGAATCTGGCGGCACAGTTCGCTGCCGATGGAGCCACCGGCGCCTGTGACCAGCACCACCTTGCCCACGATGTTCTTGGCCAGTAGGATGTGGTTGGGGGCAACGGGTTCGCGGCCTAGAAGGTCGTCGATGTCCAGTTCCCTCAGGTCTGAGATGCTCACTTTCCCTTGGGCTAGATCGTTCACGCTGGGCAAAGTGCGCACAGCCACGCGGGCACTGCGAACCTGGCTCAGGATTTCGTTGCGTCGGCGGCGCGAGAGGCTCGGCATGGCCAGAAGCACGTCGCTGATGTTAAGCGTGGTGGCCAAGTTGTCCAGGTCGGCCGGGTTGTAGATGGATTGGCCGTTGAGCACATGGCCGTGCAGGCGGTCGTCGTCGTCCAAGAAGCCTGCCACCTGCATTTCGTGGCTGTTGGCCATGGCGGCGGCCAACTGGCGACCAGTGGTACCTGCACCGTAGATCAGCACCTTGGGGCGAGAAGCGTGCTTGAGGATGCTCAGGTACTGGTCACCCAGCCAGACCCGGGCGAGCGCACGCGAAGCGCCCACGAACAATAGTAAAAGCATGGGCTGGATAATGCCCACCGTACGTGGTACGCCAGCCACGCCAATGGCGGTGAAGACGGAGGCATACAGCAAGCCGTATATGGCCACCGCGCGCGCCACCGCCAGCAGCGCCGGCCAACCGCTGTAGCGAAAGATGGATCGATACAGACCCGAGACGATGAAGATGGGTAGTGCGATACCAACGGAAGCACCGACCGCCCACAATGCGGTGCCGGACAGGGCGACAAACTCGCCCAACCGCAGATAGAAAGCCAACCACACGGACAGAACGCATAGTCCCAAATCGACGGACATGGCGACGAAGCGTTTTGCCGCTCGCGGCAACGCCAGCATCGGTACGGCCAATTTAAATATAGGCTGTTTCATAGCGAGCAGCCCCCTGAGTCCTGAGTCCTGAGTCCTGAGTCCTGAGTCCTCAAGATGATCTGTGTTTTTCCTCAATGTGACACACCATCCCTTGCCAGAACCTTCAACGCCGTCATCCATAAAATCTTCAGATCGAACCACAGCGACTGACGCTGCAAGTACTCAGCGTCCAACGCCACCTTCTGAGGGATCGGCAACTCATCCCTTCCGTTGACTTGGGCCCAACCGGTCAGGCCTGGCACCAGTTCGTGAACACCTTTTTCAGTGCGCAACGTAATCAGGTCATCCTGATTGAACAACGCCGGGCGTGGACCCACAAAGCTCATGTCGCCTTTCAGGATGCTCCATAGCTGGGGCAACTCGTCCAGGCTTGATTTGCGTAAGAAGGAACCAATCGGAGTCAACCAATGGTCAGAATTCTGAAGCAGGTGTGTAGCCACTGCGGGAGTATCAATCCGCATACTTCGAAACTTAGGCATTCTGAAAGTTAGGTTGCTCCGACCCACCCGATCGGACCAGTACAACGCTGGGCCGGGCGAAGTCAGCCGCACCAGCATTGCAATCACGCACATTGGCACGGTCAGCACTACCGCTAACACTAGCGCCAGGCCTAGGTCAAACGCGCGCTTTGCCAAGTCGGCCATCACCTGCGAAAAAGGTTTCTGAAATACTCGACATACCCCTCAACCACGTTCTTCTGCTCAAAGCGGGACCGTACACGATCCTTAGCCGCCAAAGCATATTTCTGACGCTCCTGCGGCAGCTCGCACCACCGGCTGATGGCGGCGGCCAGCGCCAGGGTGTCGCGGGCCGGCACCAGCAACCCCGTGCGGCCCTCCTCAATGGCCGCAGTGATGCCGTAGATGCGCGAGCCGATGGCTGGTATGCCCACAGCCGCCGCCTCCAGGATGACCGTGCTGAACCCCTCGCGATAGCTGGGCAGACAGAGGAAATCCGCCGCGGCCAGCATCTGCTGCGGTTCACTGGCGAAGGGGCGAATCACCATGCGCGCCGCAAGTGCCGGCGGCACTAGCGCACGCAGCCGCGCTTCCATGCCCTCCTCGTCTGGCCCCACCAGCAGCAGCCACAGGTCCGGCTGCTGCGCCGCGCTCTGTGCAAACGCCTGCGCTAGCTCCAGCACCCCCTTGTCAGAGGTGAGACGCCCCAGGAAGACGCACAGCACCGCCTGCTCCGGCACGCCCAGCGTCGCGCGCACCTGCGCGCGCGCCGCTAGGTCGGGGCGAAACCGCCCGGTATCCACCCCGCTGATGGAGCCCTCCCCCAGCACCTGCACGCGGCCGGGGCGCACCACGCCCTCCTGTTCCAGAAAATCACGTTCACTGGCACTGACCGCCAGCACGTGCGTGGCTAGGCGAGCCGTCAGCCCATCCATGCTCTTGAGCAGCCAGCCCGTCGGCCCGCGCCGCGAGGCCCACACCTCGCCCTGAAAAATATGCACCCGCCGCGGCACCAGCATCAGCCAAGCTGCGAGCATGCCCAGCAGGCCGGCCTTGGGCGCGACCGAGACCGCGATGTCGTAGCGCTCACGCGCAAACAAGCGGCACAGCGCGAACAGGGCTAGCAGATCGCGCCCGGGCGCGATCTTGCGCTCGATGGGCACCGCCTGCTCACACACGGGCAGCTCCAGCGGAGGCAGGTAGGCATCGCTGCGCGGGTTGAAGGCAAGCGTCACCGCGAAATACCGCGTCAGCTCGCGCAGATGCGGCTTGAGGAAGAAGTGGATGGTCAGCGGCGTGGCCGCCAGCATGCACATCCGGGGCCGCGCCTCGCTCACCGCACACTCCGCATGAGCCAGCGACGCCGCAGGAACTTCACGACCGACCAGGCCGCCGCCAAGGCAAAGACAAACACGCTTATCCGACCACTTCGCCATAATTTGCACAGGACTGCCAACTCATTCTTTTCATGCCGCCATAACTGACCACTCAACCCACCGGGGCTAAAGTCGGGACGGAACGAACAGGCCAGCGGCGTTTCCAGCCGCCAGGCCGGTTGTCCAGCCTCAATTATTTCCAACCAGAGCTGATAATCCTCCGCGTATCGCCGGCCACTGAAACGCAAAGGCAGATCGCGACGCAGCATCACCGAGCGCGTAGGCAACCGGTTGGAAAGCAGCATCTGCGCCAGCGTCAGCCGCGTGGCCGGCGGCGCAGCGTCCACCGGTGGGTCGATGCGCCCGTCGGCCGACAACCATGTGGCGTGCCCGCAGAGAACCACTTCAAGATGCGCTGCCAGCCAAGTCCACTGGATCTCCAGCTTGCGCGGGTGCCAGGCGTCATCAGAGTCCAGAAAGGCCAGCCAAGGCTGGGTTGCCGCGTCCCAACCGGCATTGCGCGCCAGTCCTGGCCCGCCATTCTGGGCCTGGGCTATCACCCTGACCATTGGCGCATAGGCAACCTCCAACTCGTGCAAAACGTCCAAGGTACCATCGCCACTGGCGTCATCGATGAAGAGAATTTCTTTAGGCTGCAGAGTCTGGTTAAGTACCGAATCAAGCGCGCGCATCACCTCCTTGCCACATCGGTAACAGGGGATGATCACGGAAATTGGCCCGGGCACGGTCATGTGTGTTGGAATTGAGAATGTTCAGGCACGCCCAGCAGCCCATTTGACAGTGGACTCAAGCCATCTGGATTGGAGTGCGGCAATTACCTAAACAACCATCACCAGGAACGCCAACCCGGGCAGTATCGTTTGAGAACTCCGCTCTTCAACGAAATAGTACCGAGTGATCGACATCATCTTTCATCTCCCCCTATCCATTACTAGCTTGGAGTGACACTCGGACGACGTTATCCATCGCTTGGATGAAACTATCCTTCACTGATGCTTCATAGAAACGGCCATCTAACACCGGCACGCCTCGTTGAATTTTCAGTGCCGCTGCTATACCGTCTGCAATCGATTGGACATCGTAAGGATCAAAGTAGCACGGGTAATCGCCCGCCACCTCACGCATCACAGCCAAGTCAGAGCACGCCAGCGGCGCGCCTGCTTCCATAGCCTCTAGGCAGACCCGACCAAAGCCCTCACAAAGTGATGGATAGACAACTGCGTCCGCTGCGGCGTACGACAAGCGCAAGTCCAAGTCAGTCAACTTTCCCGCAAACTTGATACGAGCTCTCGTCGTGTCCGTGGTGCTCGCCAACGCGGCAAACCAACGTGAGTCGGGGTTACCTGTAGCGAGCAAATTCAGATCAGAGTCTCTGGCGGCCAAAACATCAAATGCCTGCACAAGCCGCTCCACATTCTTCCGGTATTCAGACCCTCCCGGAAATAGCACAAAGCGGCCTTGCAGTGCATGTCGAGATCTAAAGTTCACGATATCTCTTACATCGACAGAATGCCCGAAATGATGCGAGGCGGCGTTATACACCACGCTTATGCGCTCCGCCGGCACGCCATAGCGCTCGGCGAGTTTCTGGCGGCTGGTCTGCGAAACCGTGATCACATGCTGGGCACGACGCAGATTGCTGCGCAGCATGGCCAGGTAGTAGCTGCGGATACGCGCGGGATAAACGCCCTTTAATTCATCCAGGCACAAGTCGTGCACCGAAATCACGCTGGGCACTCCCGTGGGCATGCGCACGTCGTGGTAGGGGCTCATTACCAGATCTGGCCGCAGCCGCGCCACCTCGCAGGGGAAAAGCACGTTGTCGTACCAGGGGTGCCGCAGGGGGCGTGGCAGCCATTGGGGCCAGGCCACGCGCACGTGCTCCCAGTTGCCGCTGCGCGGCAGAAAGTCCTGCTTGAAGTCCGGCCCCAGCAACACGAAGTTCGCATCAGCCCGATGCACCACCCAGGCCGCCAGCAGGGGCGCGAACCAGTGGGCGATGCCGCCGCCGTAGAGGGCGAGGTTTTTGGTGTCGATGACTATCTTCAACGGTGTGATCCGGTGCTACGCGGACCGAGCTGGCGATAACGACCGATCCATCCGACCTTTCGTCCAATTACTCCACCGGACAGCACGAACAGTAGTTTCAATAGGCGATTGAGCTGAATCGGCCAAGCCTGGGATCCTGTCTTATATATCGCCGGATGAAATCGAACACGCAGCTGATCCGTGAAGAACTCAATTGCTTCTAGCTTAAGGACTCGCTCAGACTGAAACTGAACTTGCTCGGCTTCTGCTCCAAACACCATGTTTATACCCAAAGGAAGATAGGGTTTGACATGGTCAAAGTCGTTATAAAAAGCGTCGTGAAATAGAGGCGTAGCGATAACGAGCGTGCCAGAATTACGGAGACAACGCAAATACCGATCGAGGAACGCCTTAAGGCTTACATATTCGAAATGCTCAACGATGTGTGACATGAGCAGCATGCCGTAGCGATCGTCATGCCGCTCGATTTCGTCCGGCCGATAACACTTGAAACCCTGAGCCCTTACTTTGGCCGCCAACACCGGGTTAATCTCAACACCTACAAGATGGGTGAAGCCCAATTGCCGCATAAGCAACAAATTGCGGCCATATCCGCAGCCCACATCCAGAACGGGAGTTTCGCGGTCCAAGCCCTGCAACAACTTCTTGAGCTTGCGTCGCTCATCGCTAAAGGACCGAATGAGCTCAAACATCAGCATCCACCTTACAACATATCAGACTCTATACAACTGGCGTCGGTCACAACATTCGGGGACCGAGCACCTTCATACAGAAACACTTATTGCCCCAAAAAACCGGAACATATTTCCGGAACCACTATCAACAGAGTGTCACCCTGCTCGAAGAACACGACCTTGGGCATGACATAGCGTCTCGCCACTGCATATCCAGGAGGCGGAAGATAATCGCTCGCCGAAACCAACGACACCTTCAAAAACAAGGCGATGTCCTTATCCTCAGCCACTCTTTTCTGCACATCAAATTCTGGCCTCAGGCGCTCCCAGCCAGGACCGTTGCCGAATGGTGCCACCTGATAGCTTGAAAAAGGACTCAATGCTGAAATAAACGCATCGTGTGTCGTATTTTGAAAGAACCGTACCCCACATTCTTCCATCTTCAAAGTACGCATGTCGCGATCCAATGATTGATAAAACTCTTGCACTTCTAGCGCCCATTTCTGGCCACGAAATTCCACGGGAGTTTCAACAACGACCGAGTTACCCATCTGCGTCCGCGAGGGGAGAAAATAGTTTCCATCCCCGCCTCTTCCTAGAGAAACCAGCAACAGGAAAGAAGACGCGACAAACAGTAGATTTTCAAACCGGCGCAAACTTGCAACCCAATACACCAGCCCTGCCCCGACAGCAACGCTCGTGGCGAGGCGAAATATCTCGTTTCCGTGAAGTGCCGCACTAAGGAGCAGAATGGAGAACGCCCCCATCAAAACCAAATTCGCCGATGATCGCAAAAAACCAGTCGCAATAAAAAAAAGTCTTGTCACAACAACACTGGCCCCCAAAATCAGCGCGAAAAAAATTACTCGCGGATTGAACCTGAGGAATTCGAGAACAAAAAATTGTGCAAGCTTTGCAACAGCCCCTAAGATTCCATAGGGCATCAGAGCCGAGACGTATAGGCGCGGCAGCTCTACAGACGTGGTGTACCAGTAGCCTATCAGACCGCCTCGCCAAAGAAAAAGAAAAAACAGCGCCAATGGAAGCAGCAAACCACCCCATACAGCAAACACTTCGAACACCAATTCGCGCCAACTTTTCTTTAAGAGCAACGGCTTTGCGACTGAAGCTATCAGTAAGAAAAGAAAAACCGCTGGCATTAAACCTTCACGGCAGAGCGCCGCCAACGCAAACAGCACCCCCGCTAGAAATGCGTTGCACACCTGCCGCCCAGGTGCCAAGAAAAACCACGCTCCAAAGACGAGGAAAGGAAATGCGATGTAGTTGGACCAAGGGTAAATAGCGACAGGATGCAGTAAACATGCACTTATATAAGCAAACAGAGCGAGCTTTTTACTAGCTACAGCTCGTAGGCTAAGAAAATAAAGCCCGACAAGTCCAACAACATAAAAAAATGCTGTGACTCCGATAAGCGCTTGCAAATTCCCCCCAAGCAAGGAATATGCCGCACCATGCACTATGGTTGTTAGCAGTCCATACTGAATGAATATTTCCTGATAGGGAATCTTTCCGACTGCCAAGTCTTTGGCATTGGACAACATCAAGCCCCAGTGATGAGGGTCGAGATTATAAGCCCCTTGCCAAAGCGAATGAGACAGGATAAGCACAGGGAAAAGACCCAGTGCAGCTACTGGAACCCACTGTTTGCGGCAGATGTCATCCAACCAAGCAAATTTCTCGTGCTGCAACAAACTGCCAACCTTTGCCCACATCAACACGACGACCTGTAATAGACCGAAAAACAGTTTAGTCAAAATTTACGCGCTCCAGCTCAACAACCAACGGCAGCGCTCTAACTTTGGTATGAATTGAGCCTATGTATTCTCCAAGCACCCCAAGGAAGAACAACTGCACAGAGCCTAGAAAAAAAAGACCGATCAGTATAGGAGCGACTCCCAACAAGAAAGAGTCCCAGAAAATCAGCTTCGCCATTAGGAAGCAGATCGCCACAATTAGGCTGAGCAACGACAGAATCATTCCTCCTAAAGCCATGACTCGTAGAGGCAGTTTGGAATGGTTCGTAATTCCAAGCATTGCAATGTCATACAGCGTGTAGAAGTTATTTTTTGTCACCCCCCTCACCCTTCTCGGTTGTTTGAAAGGCACCGTTGCAATAGGGAAGCCGATTTCGCATAACAACCCCCGGAAGTAAGGATAAGGGTCATTGATCCCTCGGAGAATCTCTATTACCGCCCTATCGAAAAGACCTGCGCCCGTTGCATTGCTGATCAGAGGAACTTCCGATATTCTGGAAATAAGCCCGTAATAAGCGTGACGAACCTTGACCATGACGGCACTTTCCGCGCTTTCAGGTTTGACCGCTAGCACTGTCTTGAAGCCCTGCTCCCATTTTTCGACGAACTCAGGAATCATCTCTGGCGGGTCCTGCAAATCCGAAGCTATCAAAACACAGGCATCACCACGCGCCTGTAAAAGCCCGTAATAAGGAGATTTAATATGCCCGAAATTTCGCGAGTTGATTATGAGCTTGATTCGCTTATCTGCGAAGGCCATCGACTTCACTTTAGAGATCGTCCCATCGGTGGAGGCGTTATCAATGAAAATATGCTCGTAGTCGTATGGGAGGTCCTTCATGGCTGCTGCGATCCGCGCGCACAGCGTCTCGACATTATCTACTTCGTTGTAGCACGGCGTAACGATACTAATTAGCTTGATCATTATTGAAAACAAAGTTTTTTTGCAACAAGTACGCAATCCCGGCACAAGGGAGTACTAACAGAAGCCCAGCCCAGTAGGCAGAAACGCCCCACCACACAAACACCTCAAGCGCTGCCAAGTTGATGATGTAGACCACGACATACACCAAGAAAAACCGAACTGCACTTTGGCCATTAGCAACCTCAAACACTAGGTGCCGAGAGGTCATGAAGTTAAACAGAATTCCAAGCGCCGTAGCCCCGAGTGAGCCCCACCGATGTCCAAATCCAGCGTACAAAAAAAAGGCAAAGCAAGCATACCCGAACAGGGTATTTAACACGCCAAACAGCAGAAATCGGACGAAACTTCCATGCTGCCTGACTACGGCGCGAAAACCAGAGGCCCCCAACCTTCTGAACTGAGCGGGACAAGCACGCAACTTAGTAATTGTCAGCAAGAATCGTTGACAAGACTCGCACATCGGCAGGCCGTTCATTCAACCGCCAACGCGGCAAGAAGCAATCGGGACTGGTCAAGCACGACTTGTGGATACCTTGCCTCGTCTAATGGCAGGTAATGCCATTCCATCTTGTTTTCCATAAAGGAGACACCATGCCCTTTTACTGTCTGCAGGATCAAAAAGCGTTGTCTATGATCATCTGGGGCGCGAGGCCGTATTAAGGCCGCGCGAATTGCGTCCAAGTCATGACCCAGGACGCACAAGTCGTCAATATTGTTGAAGCCCCTAAGCCTCTCCTCAAGAGGCAACATTGACGCGACCTGATCCGTAAAGCCAAAGCCTCGTAAGCGGTTGTGATCGATAAGCACGGTTAGATTGCGTAACCGATGGTGATTCAGAAAAATCAACGCCTCCCAAGTAGAGCCCTCCTGCCACTCACCATCAGATGTCATGCAATGGGTATGGCCGGGATGGCCGCTTAAGCGGCGCGCCAAGGCCGTACCCGCAGCGAGAGACAACCCATGCCCCAAGCTGCCGGTGGCAAATGGTATCTCCGCAATTCCCGATGCTGGAGGATGGCCGGCTAGTCGCGTTCCATCTTGGTGGAATTGTCTCAGTTCATCATCGTCCAGAAGCCCCTTGCTCCAAAGAGAAACATAGAGCGCTCCGGCCGAGTGCCCCTTCGACAATATGAACCGATCTTGGTCGCCAATGAATTCGTGGAAGAGAAGCAACATCGCGTCTAATGCAGACAAGTTTCCACCAACATGTCCAACACCTGATTCGAAATGCATACGGAGCAATCTCTTCCGTGCGGCTAGCAACTTATCAAAATCCAAATTCATAACCTTGGTTCCAAATAAGGCTAATAGTCAAGAGGGATAGAGAGTACCGTCAATAACAAGCGTGCAAGCTAATCAGCGCCGCCCAAGAATTTGGCGGAGGTCCACGACGCGGGCCAAACTAGCGAGCAACATGACGATTCCGCCGAAAATGACAAGCGAAAGCGCCAGGCTGGAGATGTTGGTCCAGATGCTAGAAGCACTGGAGGCAGATGGAGTCACCGCCAAGGCCAGCAGGATCACGACGCATGAACGGAAGAGCCAAGAGAAGGCGCTACAGATGTACTGTGCGGGGTGGTCCACCCTGCGCAACAACATCAAAAGCACCACCAGCAAGCCTACCGTATTGCCGATGACCCAATGCCATTGCACCAGTGCCACACTACCCAGCCACCCTGCCAGCAACACCACGCCTGAGCCGCTCAAAGCGATGCTCACACCGCCCGCCGCTATGGCTCGCCCGCGACCTTGCGAAAACAGAATCCTGGTGAAGATTGTGAACAGGCTGATCGGTATAGCGGCAAAGACGGTGGCGCGCAGCGCCTGGCTAGTCTGCACCACGGAAGCCGCATCGAACGATCCGCGTGCAAACAGAACCTGCACGATTTCCACGGCAAACCGTTCCGTGAAGCTGCAGCAGGCCAGAAGGGTGAGGGTCAGCGGCGCCACGACCCGGGTGGCTGTATGAAGCATGGCTTCCGCCCCGCCCTGCGAGGCCTGCGCCAGAAAGCGCGGCCAAAGTAGGTTGGCGACCGGAAAAGCCAACAGGCTGATGAGCACATTGACCAGTGTCACGCTGTACTGGTACGAGGCAACCAGCCCCGGCTGCATGCCCAGCATGGTGACGCGCTCGACGACCACATAGACCTGCGCCAGCAGGTACGTGAAGAGTAAGGCGGAAATAACTGAAAGGAAACGCGACTCCTGCCAAAGCGGAGCAAAGCCGCGCCAGACCCATCGCAACCCCTCCCGCTGCAGCCCGAGGACGGACACCAGCAGCGTGGCGAGCTGCGAAATCAGCAGGCTGAACACCAGCGCCAGGACCCCGATGCGCCCGGCCAGCAGCCACAGGCAGACCAGTCCGACGAGGGCCGAAGCGAGCCGCGCCACCGCCTGATAGACCGCGCGGTTGAAGCTCAGCAGCAGGCCGTTGCAGGTTTCGGCCAGGGCGTACAGCAAGAAGAAAGGCAGGAAGCCGAACAACAAGCCCCCCAGGCCCGGCTCATGCACCCCAAAGTGCGCCAACACCCCCGACGGCGCTAGCAGCAGCAGGGCCGTGGAGGCCAGGGCGAGCACGGCCTGCGCGGCCAGACCGGCCGAGAACAGAGCGCAGGCGCGTTCGCGGTCGGCACCAGCGGCCGTGAACACGGGCGGCACCAACGCCTCGCGCAGCGGCTGAACGTAGAACAGCAGGAGGTTGGCCGCGGCAAAGAGCGCCCAGTAGGCGTCCAGCGCCACAGAAGTGCCAAAACGGAAAGATACCACCAGTTGGTTGCCGAAGCTCAGCAGGAAGCCAGCCGCAGAGAGCACGAACAACCAGCCGAAGCGTTGTCGGAAGCTACCCATGACTTAGCCGGCCCGACCGCAAGGCACACGCAAGCCGGGGCGGTTTTTGAAACAGCTCATACCCGACGCAGATAGAACGAGCCCGGCTCCCTAGATTGAGTCAGGTAGGGGCACACTTTTTTCAGCAGGGCATGGTGGTGATGCTGCAGGTAATTCAGCGCGCCGATCACTTCCCAGTCACGGTTGTGGGTCAGGAAAGCCTCCAGCATATATTGTTCATTCCAGAACGATACCTCCTTGATGACCGCATTGGTGGAGTAATCGCGGGGAGTAAAAATGTCATGCACATGAACAACCACGCCCGGGGCTAGCCGGGGTAGGATCTGCAGGAATTCCGTCAGCACATCACCCTGCGGGCGGATCACGTGTGATGAGTCGATGAACAGGATGTCGCTCTCGCCAAGAGAGTCGAAGAGCGATGGCTCGACCTCCTCCACCCGGTGACGCAGGACCTGCACCCCAGTAGCTTCAAGCCAAGGCATTTCATAGGGCTCGACGCAGATATGTTCGCAGCGATACGCCGGGCTTTCGGCCTGGTTGCGCGCGATTGCCAGCCGCGCCACCAGCGTCGAATTGCCCGAACCGATCTCGATGATGCGCGCGGGCTTGAAATGCCGTACCACGCTGTACCAGTATTCGGCATCGCCCGCTTCAAACCCGCCGTTGTGGATATGGAACTGCGGCGGCTGGCAAGGCCGGTCCCAGCGTCCTTTGATCTCCTCCGCAAAGTTCATCTGCTCCAGCAAGCGCAGTTGCCCGGCCTCGTTCCAGTCTATTCCCGGCAACTGGCGCTCATCTTCCAGGGCGTGCCGCAGATGGCGCGGATTGAACATCGGCTCGTAGTAGTGATCGCGGATTGGGAAAACGCCCACCCGCAGCAAACAGGCCTTGGACCAAGGCAGTCGTGCCGCGCCGATGCGGCGAAACGCCTTCATCACTAGACCGGCAGCCAGCACCGGCAGCACCAGCGCCACGTCAATCAGTGGTAAGGCGGATCGCAGCATCAGTTTGATCATGTCTTGTCTCCGTCAGTGTTTGCGCATGCGATCGACCAGGTTCAGCACGCCCCCCAACCCGCTCAGCAGCGCAGCCGCGGCGCCCCCCGCGAGCTTGCGGTACGTGCCGCTGGATGTTGCCACCATGGCCTGGGCCGCCGCGTCCAGAGCGCCCCCCAGCATGTCCAGTGCCAGAAACGCCGCGAAATAGCCCTCCGGGCCGGGCCGGGCCACCTTGGCCGAGAGCGCTACCTCGGCCAGCAGGGCATCCGCCCGGTGCCGGTAGGTGTGACGCTCCAGCACCCGCTGCCTAGCGGCCTTTCCCATGGCCTCGTACCGCGCCGGGTCAGCCAGCAGCGTTTGCACCACCTCCAGCAGGGAGGCTTCGTCATGATAGACAGCGTAGTGCACGCCTTCCTCGAAGAGGACCTCGACGCCGTTGTCGATGATGGGGTCCGTCACCAACACAGCACCGGCGCCAGCAGCCTCGAAGAAACGCATGTTCACATCGTTGTTCACGCTCCGGTTGAACACGATCCGGGCGCTGGCATAGATGCGTCCCATGTCCTGCGGGCTGGCGGGGCCGAAGTAGCTGGACGGGAATTCCCGCCGCAGGACGGAAATGAGGGCATGCCGGAGCGGATTGGCGCTGACGTTGCTGGAGCCTACGTGCGCGATGTCCAGACTTCTGGGCGGCAGGGGTGCCGGTAAAAGTTCCGGAGCAAACCCCAGTGGCAACCAATGAACTTGCCGCAGCCCGTCCTGGCGCAAGCGCTCGACAAACTCCTGCTGCGCGATGAACGTCAAATCAAACAGGCGCCCGATGCGCAGGTGCTTGGCATAGTCCATGTGAGTGTCAATGCCGTACCAGGCCGTGAGGCAGGGCATGCGCTCCAGCCCCGTGGGGAACAGGCGCATGCTACCGCCTTCGACGAAGAGCACCAGCTCCGGTACAAAATTCTGCCTGGCGCAGATTTCAGCCACGTCCGCCGGACCTCGCACCCGCAGATCAGCGAGCGGGCTGGGCACGTCGGAGCAGACGAGCAGGTCGTGCCCGCCTTCCCGAAACGCGCCGATTAGGTAGTTGGCAGTTGTGGTCGGAGTCAGCGATGCGACAACGAGGATTTTCATGGTTTTGGGCAAACGGAGCGGAAAACGGCGGCGGCTTCCGGTTTCGGTCAGGCCATCATTGCGGCAAGCGGTTCTTCACCGAAGGAAAGCCACCCGCCCATTTGCTGCTGAAGTAGGCGGTATTCTTTTCGTGCAGAGCTTCGGTGTCGATGGTCTTGTGGAGGTAGGCGATGTCCACCTTCTGGGCGCTGACACCATGATGATGAAAGTGCTTGATGTCCACGGTGGGGTGCACCATGCACTTGAGACCGGCCTGCCGGATGCGGAAGCTGAAGTCGATCTCTTCATAGCCGGCGGGGGAGTATTCGACATCGAAGCCGCCCAACTGGCGGAAGGTGGCCGCGCGAACCAGGAAGCAGAAGCCCGACACCACGTCAGACTCGACCGGTTGCTCACCTTCCGCATAGCTGTGGTGCTGGAGGCTCTCCCAGTAGGAGCCGGCCGGGCCCACCTCGCCCACCTGTGTGTCGGCAAAGAGCTCGCACAAAGACTCCATCGCACCCTTCCCCACGGCAACATCATCGTTGAGGTAGCAGAGTATGTCGCCCTCCGCCATTTCGGCGCCCATGTTCCAGGAGCGCGCAACGCCGACGTTAACGCTGTTGAGGCAATACTTATGAATGTGCGGATGCGAAGAGACAAAGTCCACCAGTTCGCGGTCTTGCCCATTGCAGACCACGATCACTTCGTGCGGCAGGGTGACGTTGTCGTGCAGGTCGCGCAGCACGTCCGGCAGTGTGTAGCGCGGCATGAAGAAGCGCGCCTTGTTGAGCGGGCGCTTAAGGTGCAGCACGGGGATGATGAAGCTGACTTTGGGTTGCGGTGCGGTCATGGTCCGATCTGTTCGATGGCGTCCCAGAATTCGTCGTTGGCTCCGGCGAAGTTGGCCGGGTTGGCGATATCGAAGTGAAAGGAGGTGGCGCCGACGTTCTGGTTGGTGATGAGTTTGCAGCCGCACAAGGCGGCCTCGGTCACCACGCGGCCCTGCGGCTCGGGCCAGCGCGGCAGGAAGACGAAGTGCTTGGCGCGGTTCATGAAGAGAGGGATGTCGCTGTAGGGCATGCTGCCGTGCCAAGTGCCGAAGTCGAGTTTTTCACCGGGAGCGATCTTGCCGACGAAATGGATGTCGGCATCGCGGAAGCGCTCGCGCATGGCGGCCAGGCCCTTGGCCTCACCAATGTAGCCGACGAAGAGGTAGTCGATGTCACGATCCAACCCCCGGTTGTAGAAAGCGGTGTCGTCGATCATCGGCTTAAGCACGAAGGAGTGCCGGCCCCGAGCGTCGCCCAGGACGCCCTCGATGGTCCGCTGGTGCAGGGGCGACAGATAGACATTCAGCGCCGAACGGGCAAACAGCTTACGCACCAGCGGGTCGAGCGCAAAGCACTGCCGCCCGAAATCACGCAGGGCCAGGTTGTGGATGAGATGTGCCGGTGACTTATGCGCGCACTGCTCCTGCGCCTGGCCGGAACAGGGCAGGTGCCCGAGGTTGCAGACGTCCACATAGGCGTTGCTCATGTGGATGAAGGGGCGGTTGGCGGCAATGTCTTCCAGCAGGGCGGGAGGAAAGCGCAGCCAGGCGCCACGGCTTTTGAGCGTCTGCGGGAAGTTGAACACATCCACCAGCCAGTAAAGGTCGGCCGTGCCGGTGCCTTCATCTACGCCGGGGCGAACCGAACGCAGGCGAATGGTGTGGCCGCGTCGACGCCCGGTTTCGATCAGGCCGCAGGTGATCATCTCCCCGCCCCCGCCGTACCGGAGAGGGTTGAAGTAGGACAGGCAGTCGATCTTCACTCAGCCCTCGCTGGTGAGTAACTGGTCGAAGTAGGCAATGGTCTTCTTCAATCCCTCCTCCAGTGGCACCTGAGGCGCCCAGCCGCCCAGGTACTCTTGAGCGCGTGTGATGTCGGGCTGGCGCTGCATGGGGTCATCGGCAGGCAGGGGCTTGAAGACCAATTTGGACTTGGCACCGGTCAGGGCGATGACTTTCTCAGCCAGCTGGCGGATGGTGAATTCGCCGGGGTTGCCCAGGTTGATGGGCCCAGGAAAGCCAGGCGCGCCGTCATCACCGCAGGGCAAGTCCATAAAGCGGATGAAGCCCTCGATCAGGTCATCCACATAGCAGAAGCTGCGGGTCTGCAGGCCTTCGCCGTAGATGGTGATGTCTTCGCCGCGCAGGGCCTGAACGATGAAGTTGCTGACCACACGGCCGTCGTTGGGGTGCATGCGCGGGCCGTAGGTGTTGAAAATTCGAGCTACGCGGATGTCCAGGCCGTGCTGGCGGTGGTAGTCGAAGAACAGCGTCTCGGCGCAGCGCTTGCCTTCGTCGTAACAGCTCCGGATACCGACGGGGTTGACGTTGCCCCAGTAGGCTTCGGTCTGAGGGTGGACGGAAGGGTCGCCGTATACCTCGCTGGTGCTGGCCTGGAAAATGCGCGCCTTTAGTCGCTTGGCCAGACCAAGCATATTGATGGCCCCATGCACGCTGGTCTTGGTGGTCTGCACCGGGTCGTGTTGGTAGTGGACAGGGCTTGCTGGGCAGGCAAGGTTATAGATCTGATCCACCTCGACGTACAGGGGGAAGGTAACATCATGGCGGGTAAATTCGAAGCGGGGATGTTCGAGAAGGTGCTCGATATTGCGCTTGGCGCCAGTAAAGAGGTTGTCAGCGCAGATCACTTCGTCGCCACGCTCCAGCAGGCGATCGATTAGGTGTGAACCTAAAAACCCGGCACCACCAGTAACCAAGATGCGCTTGCGCGGATTGTAATTTCTCATGATTTCAGTCCTGTCCAAATAGATCACGGGTATAGACCTTGTGCTGCACGTCGAAAATCTGGTCTGTCAGCCGGTTTGCAATGATGACGTCGGCTTCGAGTTTGAATGCTTCCAGGTCGTTAACGATTCGAGAGCGGAAGAATTCCGGGTCCTTCATGACGGGTTCGTAGATGATGACTTCTACGCCCTTGGCCTTGAGGCGCTTTATGATTACCTGCACGCTGCTGGCGCGGTAGTTGTCGGAACCGGCTTTCATGACTAGGCGATGGACGCCAACGGTGCGCGGCTTGCGTTCCAAAATGTCTTCAGCAACAAAGTCCTTCCGGGTGCTGTTGGCGTCAACGATCGCGCCGACAAGGGTTTGCGGAATGTCTTGGTACCTGGCCAAGAGTTGCTTGGTATCTTTAGGAAGACAATAGCCACCGTAGCCGAAACTGGGGTTGTTGTAGTAGCTACCAATGCGAGGGTCCAGACAAACCCCTTCAATGATCTGGCGAGTATTCAGGCCATGCACGGCTGCACAGGTATTCAACTCATTGAAGTAGGCCACACGCATAGCAAGGAAAGTGTTGGCAAAGAGTTTGATCGCCTCGGCTTCAGTGCTGTCGGTGTAAAGCACAGGCACGTCTTTGCGGATGGCACCTTCCTGCAACAGTTCGGAAAAAACGCGAGCGCGTTCGGACTGCTCGCCAACAATGATTCGCGAAGGGTACAGGTTGTCATACGAAGCGCGTCCTTCTCGCAGAAACTCCGGAGAGAAAATCAAATTTTCACAACCCAGCCCTTCTCGCGTACGGCATTTAAATACAACAGGTATGGTTGATTTGATCACCATGGTCGCACTGGGGTTGACAGAGCCACCAAAAAGTGCATCCAAGTTTTACTGGTCATGACGTAACACTCAACCCTTGAAACTGCTGGAAACGCCATGTGCTGGTACACATGTCGTTTAAGCTGCGCATGGACCGCCAGTTCAAGCACTCGCCGGCCTTGTTGGGGTTGGCATAGCAGGCTGCTACATCGCCGGCACGGCGAGCTACGATTTGATACGGCACTTGGCAGCCCAAAGCCTTTTGAAACGCCTGAACCATGTCGAGCACGCTGTAGCCTTGCCCGGTGCCCAGATTGATGGCATGCCAACCAGTAGATCGCGATAGAAAGCCCAACGCAGCTGCGTGACCTTCTGCCAAGTCCATGACATGGATGTAATCCCTGACGCCCGTGCCATCTTCCGTGGGGTAATCGCCACCAAAGACGTTTAGTACCGTTCTCTGCCCTGTGGCCACCTGAGCGATGTAGGGCATGAGGTTGTTGGGAACGCCGTTGGGATTCTCGCCAATCAAGCCGCTTTCGTGGGCACCCACCGGGTTGAAATAGCGCAGGCAGGCGATGCGCCAGTCAGCGTCGGACGCCGCCACGTCGTTCAAGATCTCTTCGATGTGCAGTTTGCTACGCCCATAAGGGTTAGTTGCACTGGTGGGATGGTTTTCATCCAGAGGGAGGTACTGGGGTTCGCCGTACACCGTGGCGCTGCTGCTGAACACGAGCGTCTTGATATCCACCGACTGCATGGCCTGCAGCAGACTGATGGTGCCTTGCACGTTGTTGGCGTAGTACTCGACCGGCTTATCCACCGATTCGCCCACGGACTTCAGCCCGGCAAAGTGAATAACCGCTTCGATTTCGTGAGCGGCGAGCGTGGCCTTGAGCAACTCGGTATCACGCACATCGCCTTTGGCAAAAGGAATTGGCCGGCCTGCGATTTGGGATAGCTTTTCGAGAACCTGATCGCTGCTGTTAGAGAGGTTGTCGTACAAAACGATCTGATGGCCAGCACGCAATAGCACCACCGCTGTGTGGCTGCCGATATAACCCATGCCGCCTGTCAGAAGAACGTTCATAAGTTCAATCGGCTCCAGCCATATCGCGGTGCCAACACAGCACAGTCATTCCGACTTCCTTTCGGAAACCGACTTTTTTGGTTCAATTTCGAGATGGGATTCAATGCGATTTTGGCACGCTACCGCTGTGCCGTTTCACGATCAGCAAGCGCGGTCAGCAGGGCTTAACAGGGGAATTTCGAGCCTTTAGAGTTGCAACTGCTGCAGAATGACTAATGGATGACCGCATTTTGCCACACCGTCCTGACTTTGAGAAATGTTTGGGTGGCGCTTCAGCCGGCCTTGCGCAGGTTAGCCAGTTCAACCCGCACCCGCACTTGCTTGGAGAGCAGTTCGATCAACACCATAACGCGGCGCTCGCCATCAGCCATTTGGTAGATGCCTTCGATGCCAGCAAAGGGCGCTTCGGTCAGGCGGACGCGTTCGCCGGGTTTGAACAGGCGTTCCGGCTCCGCCTGCACCGAGATCTCCTGCGCCCGCAGAGCTTCGACCAAGCTATCGGCCACCTTAGCCGGCTCCACCCCAAAGCTGACCAGCCGGCTGACGCCTTTGGTCGAGCGGATAGGCGCCCAGCTGGGGGCTGAATCCCCCTGGCCCAAGCGAATGAAGAGGTAACGCGGGAAGAGGGGTTCGTCCGCCACCCTAAGCATGCCCTGACGGAGCTTTTCGGACGGGAGGGTGGGCAGATAGCACTGAAACCCTTGGCGCTGGAGGTTATCCAGGGCGCACTTTTCCTGTCTGGGCTTGGTATGGACGAGATACCAGTGCATGACCACCTCCGAAGGTTATTTTTGTTGTCTACATTTTACCCTTCGGTGTTGCAATGCGGCAATGCCGGGTGGCAATGAATACGTCCTATTGCGCCATCGTTATTACGTCCTTTTCTACTCGGGTGCGTCGTCCTGGGACCCCAGCAAGGGGGCATTGCAGGCAACGGCAAACGTCCGCCCTGTTCCCGGGATGCGGGCATCCAGAAGGACAAACAGAGGCAGCGAAGCTGGCACCATCGTGATCGCGATGACGTCGCGCTAGCCGCTTTGGCTCCAGCCAGGTGTCGACCATCAGTTGCCAAAAATCAGCCCTGCCAGCAGTTGCACTCGTGCCGCCTGCGACAACGCAATCAACCAGCGCAGCGAAGTGCTGATTCATGGTGAGGATGGTCGCATCCGCGATGCGCAACAGCTACGGCAATGATCCTCACCCGCCCAAGGGCTGACGATCGCCGCCATACAGGTATCGGGTTAGACTATTGTCGGCAGGCGGTCCATGCGTCGAACCCGGTGCAGCGCATCAACAGTAAGCGATTGTCGTCAAAGGGTTTCTGTGTATGCTCGCCTGGAGAAGTTCTAGGATATTTTTTTAAGAACCCAGACCGAGAAAGAGTCAAACTGACCGGGTAAGCGGGTGCTTTGTGGCAGGCCTGCCGGCGCCTATGGCACACGCAGAATCGGCGGAAACCGCGCATAGGTTGGGGAAAGCCCAGATGTGAAAAAGCCCAACCGAGAAGGATTGGGCTTTGAATATGGTGGCCTGGGGCGGAATCGAACCACCGACACAAGGATTTTCAGTCCTCTGCTCTACCGACTGAGCTACCGGGCCATGGTTGTGGAGTGTAACAGGGCTCATTGCAGAGTCTGGTCTTAAGAGGCCATTTTCTTACCCTTGCTCAGATCCACTCCAAGCTGCTTGAGTTTGCGATAAAGGTGGGTACGTTCAAGGCCAGTTTTTTCGGCCACTCGGGTCATAGACCCGCCTTCCCTTGAGAGATGGAATTCAAAGTAAGCTT
>Ga0214917_10002744_pt1 | contig 21137 bp, 30 predicted proteins | sample LL_1208_BB_MetaG_FD_177983 | JGI IMG/M metagenome (GOLD analysis project Ga0214917, IMG submission 177983) | Freshwater microbial communities from Lake Lanier, Atlanta, Georgia, United States - LL_1208_BB | ecosystem: Environmental > Aquatic > Freshwater > Lake | place: USA: Georgia | collected...
CCGTCACGCTTGTCCTCCTTCGCTCAGCAGCCGTGGGGTTGAGCCACCATTATCGATTCTCTGCCACTCGTTCACCAACGGCCGGTACAGGCTCTCAAAGTTGCTGAGGCCAGTCTTGAAGCGCCGGGCGATCACATCCGGTGGGATCGCATGTCCACCCTGTCGGACACGTAATTGAACTCTCGCCATCGCTTGATCAACAGATTGCAGTTGCAGAAAGACAAGCTTCACCGAATATCCCCGGGTCTGCCACTCGCCAATCCGATGGGCATAGCCCTTGCCCGCCAGTGTGGTTTCAAAGGCGAAGCTGATTCCGTCACCTACGCAACGATCGATCTCCTCCAGCATCAACCGTGCCGCCCGACGAGCTGCCAGTTCCGGTGCGAATGGCGACAAGCCTGCTGCGATGAGATCGGCATTGATGAAGGTGGTGATGCCCAACTCCAGAGGCAGGTATTCCCGAGCGAATGTGGTTTTACCCGCACCATTGGGTCCGGCAATGATGATGATGCGTTGTTTAGCCACTGAGCCCCCCAATCATCTCCAGAATCCGGTCCGTCACCTGCTTCAGTTCTGCGTCAATCTCCTCCAGCGGTCTTGGTGGCGTGAACACGTAGAAGTGCCGGTTGAAGGGGATCTCGTAGCCCACCTTGGTCTTGTCGTGGTCAATCCATGCGTCAGGTGCGTGCGGCAGCACCTCCCGCTCGAAGTAGGCCTCCACTTCCTCCACCAGCGGCACGTTCTCGGTGTCCCTCAAGCTACTGTCGGCCTGGGGCTTCCCTTTTGCCTTGCCCTTCTGTCCCAGAACAACATTCCCTGCTTCGTCGCGTAGTGGCCTCTCCACCGTGATGGTTCTGTAGCCGAAGTCCTCGTTCTTGAAGACCTTGCTGATGGGCTTGCCGTCCTTCTCACCCTCCTCAAATGCCCCGAACAGCTTCGTGATCTGCTCGATGTGCTCGGGGCTCAGCTCCTTGCGTTTGCTGCCCAGGCTCTTGCGCATTTTCTGCCAGAAGCCACTGGCATCGATCAGTTGCACCTTGCCCTTCCTCTCGGCGGGCTTGCGGTTACTCAGAATCCAGATGTAGGTGCTGATGCCCGTGTTGTAGAACATGTCCGTGGGCAGGGCGATGATCGCCTCCAGCAGATCGTTCTCCAGCACATAGCGGCGGATCTCGCTCTCACCCGAGCCGGCGCCGCCGGTGAACAGGGGTGAGCCGTTGAGAACAATGCCGAAGCGGCAGCCTCCGTCTTGCGCGGGCCTCATCTTGCTGATCAGGTGCAGCAGGAACAGCAGTGAACCGTCGCTCACGCGCGGCAGGCCAGGGCCGAAGCGGCCGCTGTAGCCCATCTGCTCGGCTTCCCGCTGCACCTCCTTCTGAATCTTCTTCCACTCCACCCCAAACGGCGGGTTGGAGAGCATGTAGTCGTACTTCTGCTCCGGCAGCTGGTCGTCCGACAGCGTGTTGCCGAAGCAGATGCTGTTGATGTTTTGCCCCTTGATCAGCATGTCGGCCTTGCAGATCGCGTAGCTCTCCGGGTTGAGCTCCTGGCCGCTCAACACCAGCCGCGCCGAGGGGTTCATGCCCACCAGGTGCTCCTCCGCCACGCTCAGCATTCCGCCTGTTCCTGCCGCAGGGTCGTAGAGGCTGCGCACGATGCCGGGCTGGGTGAGGGCCGCGTCGTCTTCGATGAAGATCAGGTTCACCATCAGCTTGATCACCTCACGCGGCGTGAAGTGTTCTCCGGCGGTTTCGTTGGAGAGTTCGGCGAACTTGCGGATCAGCTCCTCGAACACCAGCCCCATCTCGGCGTTGCTCACCGTTTCGGGGTGCAGGTCGATCTGACCGAACTTTTCGGTGACCAGGTACAGCAGGTTGGCCTTGTCGAGCTCATCCACCTGCAGGTGGAACTTAAAGCTCTCGAAGATCTCGCGCACCGCCGGCGTGAAGGCCTGGATGTAGCTGCGCAGGTTCTCGGCGATGTTGTCGCCGTCGCCCATCAGCCGCTTCATGTCCAGCGGCGAGGTGTTGCAAAAGTTGTGGCCCGCTTTGCGCAGCAGGAAGGGTTCCGGGTCCAGTCCCTGCCCCTCCCTCAGGGCCTTCTCCTCCAGCACCGCCGCCTTGGTGGGCTCCAACACGCAGTCGAGCCGGCGCAGCACTGTGAACGGCAGGATCACCTTGCCGTAGTCGCTCTGCTTGTAGTCGCCGCGCAGCAGATCGGCCACGCTCCAGATGAAGGCGGAGAGGTTCTGTTTGCCGGTGGGTTGCGGTGGGCTGGCTGTGGCAGCAACAGCCATGCGCTGGGGGCCAGGGGTGGAGGGTTCGGCCAGGGCCACGGAGCCTCCCCTGCCACGACCCGTGCTGATCAGGCCCGCGCTGATCAGGGCTGCCTTGACGGCTTCGTATTGGGGTTCATCCCAGCCGAGCAAGTTGCGCAATGCGCCGTTGCCCGCCGAGCCGCCCAGGGCCTGCAGGGCTCCGGCGAACTCCTGCTGCTGAACGGCTGTGGCGATCAAGGGGCAGACAGGGAACCTGGCGCCAGTCTGCGCGCGGCTGAGGCGTTTTGGTGGCGATAGCGCCGCTGGTTGATCATGCTCTGGCATGGCTATGCACGGGCTGCATAATCTCCGGCCACCTGCGCCCGCAATTGCTCCAGCGAGCGCACCAGCAGCGCCGCTGCCTCCCAGCCTTGAGGCAGCGCCAGCCACACCGGGCTGATCAGTGGGCTGGGCAGCGGCCGCAGCTGCAGTGGCTCCGCCCAGGCCGTTGTGATTGGGGCAGCGGGGCTGATCACCATGGCCGAGCTGCCATCCGCCAGCCGTTGCAGCCACTGTTCGGGGCTGTGGCAGTTGTTGCCGACGGGCCTCAAACTCAGCCCCTGGCTGGCGAGGGCCCGCTGCAGACCCAACGCCACACCGCGATGGGGCACCAGCACCGTGGAGGGGGTGGCGGAGGTGCCGGGCCGGCCGCTGCAGCAGCTGCCCAGGGCCAGGGGCATGCGGCCCACCGGCAGCAGCTGCAGCTCAGATCCAGCGAGCGGCCGAAGCTGCTGCAGCTCCAATCCCGACACCAGGGCCCCATCGAGCACGCCCTGGCGCACCAGCTCCAACCAGGCCTCCACGGAGCGGAAACGCACGGGCACCGGCAGCAGCCAGGTGATCCCCGCCAGCAGATGCTGGTGCAGCAGATCGCCGCCGATCCGTGCCACGCCGGCCTCCAATCGATGGCTCCGGCACGCCAACCGCAGCAGCTGCATGGTGGCCGTGGCGCCGTAGCGGCAGCCATGGCGGAGCCGCTGGTTCTGCTGCAGGCCAAAGTCTCGCGCCAGGGCCCGGTAGCGCCGGCTCACCGTGGGCTGGCTGAGGCTCAGCACCCCACTGGCCTGCAGGGTGGTGCCGCTGAGCTCCAAGAGATCCAGAAGGCGAATGTCCTGCAGCAACTCCGGCACGCGGTAGTGCTGGGCAGGGCGGGGGATGGAATCTGTGGTGGCAGCCATGGCAGACCCGGGCAGTTGTGCTGCAGGCAGCCTCCGCAGCCCGGGCGACATTCAGCCCTTTCCACCTGCGAAAGAGCAAAAGACCTGGGCTGATTCCTGTAGGGAGCTTCGTTCTGTGTTGCTGTTTCGCAGGAAGCGCTTGTCTGCTGAAGGGGGTTTCGTCAGGCTGCAGGGATGACCGCACCCCTGCGTTGCCACCTGCTGATCGGGCCTCCCGCCAGCGGCAAAACCACCCTGGCCGGGGTGCTGGCTGAGCTCACCGGTGCGGTGGTGCTCTCCACCGACGCGGTGCGCGGCGAGATCTTTGGCGATGCGGCCGTGCAGGGCCCCTGGCGCGACATTGAGGCCCTGCTGCACCAGCGCATCCGCGAGGCGGTGGCCGCCGGCATGCCGGTGATCGTGGATGCCACCCATGCCCGCCGGCCCTGGCGGCTGGCGATCACCCAGGCGCTGGCGCTGCCGGCACCGGTGGAGTGGATCGGCTGGTGGCTCTACACGCCGCTCTCCACCTGCCTGCAGTGGAATCACAGCCGCAAACGCCTGGTGCCCGAGCCGGTGATTCGCGAGATGGCCGCCGCCCTGGCGGATCCGGTGTTCGGGCCCTCGCGCGCAGAAGGGATGGCCTCGGTGGTGGCGGTGGTGCCCACCCAGGTGCGCGACCTGGAGCCCCTGCTGCGGGATGAGCTGGCCCGCCTCGATCACCGTATCCGCTCGGCCCGCAACCGCGAGAGCCGTTTTGCCCTGCATGGCTACTCGCGGTTGCTGGATCTCGAACGGCTGCTGTATCTGCTGCGGCTGCTGAGTGCCTTCCCGGATCTGGCGGCCGAGGATGCGGCCACCCGCGCTGAGCTGGAGGCGATCGTGTCGCCCCTGCCGGAGGGTGATCTGGCCGACCGGGCTGCCGCTGTTCTGCGCCGGCTCCATGGCGAGTGCTACGGCGATGCCGCAGCCATACGGGGCGATCTGGCCTGGCTGGAGGCCAATGGCTTCTGCAGCGCCGAACCGGTGCAGGCGCCGATCCAGCCACCAGCTGCGCCGCGTGAATCGGGTGGAGTGCATGGCGGCTACCCGCCCCTGGGGGATGCACCGGTGTTCCAGCGGGTGTTCACCCTGCTGCGCCATCTGTTGCAGCAGCCCTTTGATCGGGCCTCAGGCATTCCCCTACCGGAACACCTGATCGCCCAGATCGAAACCATCCCCGGCGCCTACCTGCCCGGTGAGGCAGCCACCCTGCGCAAAGACCTCGAAAAAATCCTCACGCCCTACGGCTTCCGGCAGCGCAACGACAACGTGCGCCACGGCTACGCCATCGGCACCGCCCTGCTCTCGGCCCATCGGCTGCGGGAGATCCACGGGGTGGTGAGCCAGGCGGCCGGGCGGCTGGCCGATCCCACGGCCCAGGATCTGCTGGCGGAGCTGGAGCAACGGCTCCATTGGGGCGGTGTGGCGATCGCTGGCACAGCGCCGGTGCGGGCCTTTGCCAATCGCTCGATTGTGAGCAGTGCCCTGGTGCGGCCCGATTCCCTCGCGGCCGAACGGCAGGCTGAACTGCTGGAAACCGCGATCGTGGAACGGCGGCGTGTGGAGCTGGAGCGCTACGCGTCGGTGGCCAGCTTCCCCGATAGCCCTACGGGCTCCTTCCGCGCCTGGCCGCTGCAGCTGCTGTTCCACAACATCGGCTGGTATCTCGTGTATGAAACCGACAATGTGGGGCGAGAGGAGGGCCTGATCCGCACTGAGCGGATCGATCGCCTCGCCCTGCGCCGCAGTGAACGGGGCTACCGCCGCAGCGATGACGCCCATGCCGCAGCGTTAGCGCGATTGGACACCTTGCTGTATCTCAGCGGCGGCATCTACTTCGGCGACAACCTGGAAGCCCAGCTGCAGCTCTGCAGCCCCACCGCCAGGGTGCGGGCCAGGGCGATGCAAACCCTGCGCTTCTGCTGCCAGAGCTGGAGCTTTGCCTTCATCCGCGAGGGCCTGCAGCGCTACCCGATTGAACACACCCGCTACAGCAAACCGCTGCCGGGCGACACCTGGTGGCATCACCCCAAGGCGCCCCACCTGCTGGAGCCCGGCCCTCCAACGGATACCCATCCCTATCCGGTGGAACTGGATCTGCCCAGCTGGACCGTGGAGCGCGACGTCGACCTGCGCAACTGGCTGTTTGGCTTTGGCGCCGGGATCCGCATCGAAGCTCCAGCGGCGTTAGCGGCGGAGCATCGCCGCTGGCTCCGCAGTGCGCTGGAGGTCTACACCCCGATCAAGGGAGCTCTCCAGCAGAAAAGCTGCGAAGTTGGAGAGTGAGCGCCCCTGATGGTCGGCAATCTCCATCAACTGCTGGTAGAGATGGTTGCTAACCGTGATCGAAAGCCGGCGCGGCTGCTTGAGGGGGATTGGCATGACGTGCCGATGCCGATGGCGTTGAAAACAGTGGGTCAAGGCTATGCGCTGAGGCCTGGATGTTCACTGTTGTTTCGGCGCCGGATCTGGCAATGATTCAGCCCGTGCATCAATCCGCGCTTCTATTCGCAATCTGCATAGCTCCGCCAGGCAGCGCGGTCGGCCGTGGCCCGTTGGATTGGGATCGTCTCAGAAACCGTAGGGCAGGCAGGCCTGTTGAACGTCTGCCACGGAGGCCATGACTTCCGTTGGCACGGCATCACGCATCGGCAGCAGGGTGATGACCTGAGCCAGCTCGCCGATCTCCTCCTTGCAGAGGTGCGATGAGCCGGCGTAGGCGCTGTTGCGGGTGAGGGCGCTCACCTGGGCCTTGGCCTTGCCGCAGCTCTGGGGCTGGCTGGTTTCCACGCAGGCCTGCACATTCTTCTGCAGGGTCCACAGCTCGTCTGTGGCCGCAACCGAAGCGCCTGCGGAGCCGAGCACCGCCACCAGGAGGCCCATGCGGCACAGCAGCGTCGAGGGAAGGGCCATCGCAGGCAGGCAGGCACGGGGCTGGAGCAATTATGACCCCCGGCGCCAGGCGGCACCCGTGGGCGCCAGCGGGTTGATCAGCCCAGCCGCTGGCGCGACGAGCGGTAGCTGCGCAACAGGGAATCGGGGCGCCACAGCGTGCTGAGCCAGTGCACCAGAGCATCGCTGCTGCGCATCAGCCGCGGAGCATGGAAGGGATGTTCGGCGCTGTAGAGCAGGCTCAGCAGCTGGGCCTGGGTATCCACCGGCAGAGGGGCGAAGCGCAGCTCAACCAGGCCGTTGTGGGTCGCGTCGATTAACACGGGCAGCTTCAGGTTGGGGTCCATCAGCTGCAATTCCGCTTCGCTGGGGTGGGCAGCTGCCTCGCTGGTGGCCATGGCCTGCAGCTGGAAGGTGCCGCCCTGTTCCGATAACAGTTTGGTGGTGCCCCATCGCTCGATCCCCTGCCATCGCAGGCAGCCGATCCGTTCGATCGGGAAGCTGTCGGCTCCGGAGCGCACCGGTTTATCGATGCAGGCCAGGGTGGCCACCATCAGCACGATGGCGTTGTAGAGCGTCCAGGAGAGCACGATCGACTCGCCTTCAAAGCCGGTTGCCTCCACGGCGCCGACCCCCAGCAGCGGCAGCAGATAGCGCAGCACAATGGTGAGGCCAATCAGGGCCAGCATCAAGAGCAGCGGCCAGCTGAGCCTGAGGTTGAAGTCCTGATGCTCAGACTGGATGTCTTTGTTGGTGACGATCCCGCCATACACCCGAAACGGGTGCCGCAGCACTTTCGCCATTCTTCGCAGGGCTGGAAAACAGAACAGCGTTTCGTACACCTCCATCCAGAACTGATGGTGGTAGTGCCCGCTCAGCCAGTTGGGCAGGGTGTAAAGGGCGATCATGAACGGGCCGCCATAGCTGAAGAATTCAGGGATCGGGGCGGCGATCACCGAGAAGCCGAGAATCAGCCCGAGCAGCGGCATCACCAGATAGGTGATCCGCCACAGGGGTGCCAGGAGATCGGCCGGTAGCAGGTACCAGCGCAGCTGATTCCAGTTGAGCTTTCCGATCAGGGGCAGCTCCTTGCCGCAGAAGTAAATCTGGATGTTTCCCTGCATCCAGCGCAGTCTCTGGTCAAGAAAATCGGCAAAGGTGCGCGGCACTTCTCCCATGCTGAGCACCTCATTGAGGTATTTAACCCGCCAGCCCTCGGTGATCAGTTTGGTGCTGGTCTGGTAGTCCTCCACGAGGCATTGCGTGACGTAGCCACCAATGGCGTTCAGCGCCGCTGTTCGCGCCAGGTAGGACGTGCCGCAGCACACCACCGCATTGGCCTGATCGCGTCTCACCTGCAGGAAATGGTAGAAGTAATCCAGATCTCCCGGCATCACCCTCTCAAGCCCGAGGTTGCTGCTGTGAAAGTCGGCCTGGAAATAGTGTTGGGGTGTCTGAACGAGTGCCACGTTCGGATCGCTGAAAAAGCCAACCGTTCGCTTGAGGAACTGGGGTGATGGTGTGAAGTCGCAGTCGAACACGGCAATCAGCTCCGATTGGCAGTGCTTCAGGGCGTGGTTGAGATTGCCGGCCTTGCGATGGGCATTCCCCTCCCGGCTCAGGTAGTCAACCCCCAGCCGGGCCGCCAGGTCGGCGATGCTGGCTCGGTGGCCATCATCGAGCACTTTGATGCGGAGGTTGTTGTATTGCAGGTTGCGGCAGGTGAGGATGGCCCGCTGCACGATTCGGGCCGACTCGTTGTAAGTGGGGATCCAGATCTCCACGCTCGGTTGGTGGGCCTCGGTCCAGGGTTCCAGCGCCGTGGCCTCACGGCTGCGGTGTTTCCAGTCGAAGCCTGGGGCCGGCAGCATCTGGAGCACCAGGATCGCCAAGCCGATGGCTTCCATCAGCAGCTGCAGCACGCTGCAGGCCACGCTGAAGGGGTGGGCCGTGTTCAAGGTGGTGCAGCGCCAGGCGAAGTAGCGCAGGCAGATCGCCAGCAGCACCAGTTCCACCAGGGCATAGCTCCAGCGCCGCCTGGGCAGCCAGCGGCTGCCGATGGCCAGAGCCCCGGCCAGCAGCACCGGAGGCAGGCTGTCCTGCCAGAAGTCGTTGGCCTGGAACGGCTCCGGCAGCACCCTCAGCTGTTCAGGACTGAGCGTGACAGTGCTCAGCCAGTCGGGGGGAGCGCCCAGCAGCAGCAGGCTGAGCACCAGCAGCAGCCCTGTGACCACGAGGAACGACCAGGCGCTGGCACCGATGCGTTCGATCCGTTCCCCGTTGTCGGGTTGGTTGCGGCCGTTTGTACTGGTCACTGGAAGGTCACGCGGGCGCCATAGCCCACAAAACACAACTTCTGTGGCGGGGCTGGCACGTCGTTGAGGATCCGCACCTGCACCTGGCTGAGCGCTTTTTGGTTGAGGGGGATGGGTTTGGGGTTGTCATTCATTCCGCCCGAGAAGCGGTCGATCCCCGAGCGGATCAACTCCACACGCCCATTGAGATCGAGCTCTTCGCCGATGAGATCAATGTGAGCCCGGCTGCCGATCTTCAGCCGATTCAGGGTGGCTTCGGTCACCGTGGCCACCAGCCAACGATGGTTGCAATCGATCAGCCGGATCACTTTCTGCTGCGCCTGCAGGTCGTCTCCAACCCTGGCCAGCAGGCGCCACACCAGTGCTGGCCGCGGCGCTTTGATCGTGGCTTCACGCTGCCTGTTCAGAAGCGTTTCTGCCGATTGCAGCTCTGCTTTGAGGCCCTCCACCCGTTTCTGCTGGGTGACGCGCTCGCTCTCCAGCCGTTTGCGCCTGAGCTGGGTTTCCTGCAGGCGCGGGGTGGGATCGATGTTGCCGCGGGTGCGCTCGAGGTTCAGGTCCCGTTGGGCCGCTTCCAGTTGGTTGGTTTCGGCACGCAGGCGTGCCTCGATGCCGGCCAGTTGTTGTTGGTTGGCCAGCATCGCGGTGCGGGCCTTGTCCACCACCCGCTCGGCCACGGCGCCAGCCTGAAACAACTGCTCCAGCCGCTTCAGATCCCGTTGGCTGTAGGCCAGCTCGTGCCGCTCCCTGGCCAGGTCGGCCTGCAGCCGGTCGAGCTGATTGCCTTGCCGCGCCACGGTGAGCCGGCGTTGATCGAGCGCATCCCTGGCATACACCTGCTCGTCCTGCTGCAGCAGGCCCAGTTCCCGGTCGGTGGCCTCCAGATTGGTCTGGGCGGTGGTCAAGGCGGTGCGCAGCCGCTGCAGATCTCCATCACTGGCCCGCACGTTCCGAACCGTGGCCACATGCTGGTTGCGCGACACCTGGGAGCCCACATCCACGCTCAGTTGCGTGAGTTCGCCCGTGATCGGGGTGGCCAGGTCGATCACGCTGCCCTCCACCACCGCATCCCGGGAGCGGGTGCTGAACACGTGCAGCAGCACGCCCACCGCAGCCACCAGCATGGCGCTGCCCAGGGCGATCACCAGCTGGTTGCCTCGCCGACTGGCATGGGGCTGCGCCAGGTCGTGATCGTGGCTTCCGTCCGGATCGGGCATGGACGCCTGGGCGGCATGGCCCCCAACACAATCGCCATGCCAAGGGGTTTGTCAAGACTCGGCCCCACTGCTGGATCACCAGCGCAGCATCCGTATCCAAAGCCACCACAGCAGCCCCACCGGCAGCATCGCCAGCAGCAGCACCTCCAGGCTCTGCAGCTGCTCAGGGTTCATTGCTCCCATGGATTGAAGCCATGCCCAGTTTCAATGGTGCGTTCAAGTCGAACAGCCTTCATGAAGCCCCGTTGCTTCCGGTGAAGAGCAGTGTCGAATCTGCTGCAGGGCTTGCCCGCCCCGAGTGGCCGATCCATCGTGGCTGCAACGGGATTCGGAGGCTCCGCTGATGGACGACACCCCCCCTGAGCACCAGCCAGGAGCGCGCTGACGATCCGGCCCCTGCTCCAACACTCTCGACGGATCTCTGATGTTCCTGGCATGGCTGTCGCCCCAGTGCCCAGTCGCCGTCCACTGCATCGCCACAGGTGCCCCGGACCCAATGGAACATCCCACTCGACACCTGGCCCCAGGTGCCAGCGCCGGCAGCTCCGCCCACAACTCAAAACCACCTGATCTGGAAACGATCAACCGACCGCACAGCTGCGCCCGACCCCCATGGGAAGGCAACACGGCTGAGCAGGCAAATGCCCGGGGCCAACGCTCCGGGCTTTGTTGTAGCCATGCTGCTGGTCATTGTTTTCTGGCCCTTGGTGGGCTCGCTCCCCATGAAGGTGATCGTGGATCTGTGCCTGGTGCCGATTGGTGTAGGGGTGCACTTGGCGCCCTACATCGCCGCCTGCGAGAAGGTGCTCAGCGAGGCCGGCCTCAAGATCCAGCTCCATCCCAACGGTACCGCCATCGAGGGCGAGTGGGAGCCGGTGTTCGCCGCGATTGAGGCCTGCCACCAGGCGCTGCTGTGATGCCAGGCCAGCGGGATCAGGCCGGCGAAATTCTCACGTTTTGGTTGGGCGAAACCCGGACCCGCCAGATCTGGCGCGACACCGCCATGGCCTTCGCGGGTGTTGGTGAATGGTGGTGATGACTTCAATCTCCGCCCTGGCAAAGCAGCCAATGGAGGCATGCTCGCTCCGTTGTTGCTCGAATGGAGGAACCGCGCTTTCGGTGCTGGCCCCAGCTACCGGGGCACCAGCACCGAAGGCGATAGCCGATGTGACCGCTCAGCTGATGGTTTCCTCAACGTGATCGAGTGGCAGGTATCGATCCCCTTGGATGGGAAGTGCTTCACATCGCTTCGGGTTTGCCGAAACAGACTCTTCTCGTCTGGGAGTAGAAATAAAGCTGCTGCTGAGCCCACTCGGAGCCTGCTGTTGAGTGCAGGATTCGCACAAAGCCTCGAGGTTGGCTGACATTCCCCAAAAGGGGACTGGTGGATCAGGGAGTTGCTCGAGGAAGTTGGACAAGGTCGTTCCATCTCCTTGTGACCATCGAAGCCCGCCGAACTCGAGAGGATTCCTACCAGGCCTACGCACGCCGCCCTAGACGGCTTGGTGCAAGCTCAATCTATCGTGGTGTGAGCTTTAGGAAGAAAACAAAACTTTGGACCGCCCAGGTGTATTGGAGGGGACGGCGCTACTTCTTGGGTTCATTCGAGACAGAGCGCGAAGCCGCCCTTGCTTACAATATGCATGCTCAGAAGATCATCGGCAACCTGGCGCTGTTGAACGATTTGTCTGGCGCCGAGGAGCTTGGCCCGAGTGGTGCCATCTTAGAAGCCTGAACAAGCCTTGGACTGCAATGATCAGCTCAATGCAAATCTTAGGCGTATCGCCTCCGTGGAGCAGGTTAAAATGCCTGGGAACGGCTTGAATCATGGATGCAGCTAAATAATTGTTCCATCCGCAAGTTCAGCGTTCTTCTTGATCACCATGATGCCACTGCGGATTGTGAAGCCGAGCTCATGGCGATCAGCCTCTTCCACGCGATCCTTGTTGATCACCTGCACATCTCTGCCGATACGGACATTCTTGTCCAGTATTGCTCTCTTCACAACTGACCTTGCTCCGATGCCAAGAGGGATTTCGCCACGTGAGCGAAGCACGCTTCGTTCCTCCTCAGACTCATAGCTGTCAGCGCCCATCACCAGGGTGTCGTCAAGCACAACACCTGCCTCCACCCTAAGACGAAGGCCCAGTACACAATGCTTGATGGCGCAGCTGTCGAGGATGCATCCCTCGCTAATGATTGAGTTGCGGATGTGGGTCTGGTGGATCTGAGTGGGCGGTAAATAGCGGGACCGTGTATAGATGGGAGCACGCTCGTCGTAAAAGCTGAAGGCAGGTCGCTCGTCTGTCAAGGCGAGATTGGCCTCATAGAATGCCTTGATCGTGCCGATATCTTCCCAGTATCCATCGAATAGAAAGCTTTTCAACATGAGGCCTGTTTCCAGGGCCGCTGGAATAACCTCCTGGCCAAAGTCGGTGGCCTGCTTGTGGGTATCAAGAAGGGTGAACAGAGCATCACGCTCAAAGACGTAAATACCCATTGAGGCCAGAAATGGGCGACGCTCTGCCTCTTTGGCTCGCAACCCAAGCGACTGAGGTCCACACGCATTGCGTCGAGAGCTGCCCCTTTGGGCTTCTCGCTGAACTCCTGAATCCTTCCAGATGCGTCGGTGCGCATCAGGCCAAAGTTCTCGGCCGCAGATCTATCAACGGGAAGGGCACAAACCGTGAGTGCTGCTCCACTTTCTCGATGTGCTATTACCAACGCTTCGTAATCCATCCGATAAAGCTGGTCGCCCGAGAGGATCAGAAGCTGATCCACATCCCAAGCTTCGAAGAGCTCTCGGTACTGGCGCACGGCATCGGCAGTACCCTTGAACCAGCTTGGGCTATCGGGTGTCTGTTGGGCCGCAAGAACCTCAACAAAGCCACCCCCGAATCCAGAAGAGAGATTATAGGTGAGGCTGAGATGGCGATTAAGTGATTGGCTGTTGAACTGCGTTAGCGTATAGATCTTGTGAATGCCAGAGTTAATGCAGTTGCTAATTGGGATGTCGATCAGGCGATACTTGCCGCCAAGTGGAACAGCCGGCTTTGCTCGCGTGAATGTAAGGGGCTGTAGTCGAGTTCCTGCTCCACCACCGAGGATGATCGCCAAGACGCGCTTCACTTGCTGATCTCCCTCTTGAGCAAGAAGTAGAGATGCTCGGGATCCTTGTACTGGCGTGGCAGGCACTTGTGGAGTGTCTCTAATCGATGCCAGCAGACACTTCGCCGAATCTGATTGACGGTTCTGTTCTCGAGAATCAGGATGCGTAGAGCCTTGCAGTAGAGCGTGTAATTTGCTTCCAGTTCTCCAATGGTGAGAGTGCTTGTATATGTGGAATCGCTCATCACGGCAACCGATTGGATGCCTCAATAGTCGATCGCCGACTCAACTTTGCGATGCCCCCACATGGGAGTAATTCAGGGGGGGCGGACGGGCATGAGCTTGGTCGCTCGCCTGCGCTCACTTGAAAGCCGAGGTCGTGGTTGCAGGAAGGATGGGATGTGCATCGGCTCTAGTTGTATTTTTACCATCCCACATCTCATCCCCTTCAGTACGGCTTGCAGCCGGTTGTGGACATTCAGCGTTTGCAACAGCCTTTTGGTATAGGTATGAGCTGTTTCATCGCTTACCACCAGCCGCTTTGCGATCTCACGGTCGCTGAGGCCACTGGCGAGAAGGTCGAGAACTTCGTACTCGCGAGGTGTCAGCCGCGGACAACTCAGGTAAGGAAGGATGCCGGTCCTCAGGGACGGACTTCGGTAGGAGTGGCCACCAAGTACGGCTAAGACTGCCGCTTGCAACGGTTGTTGGTCATCCACAAAGTCTGCTTCGGCCACCCCACCGCTTCAAGCCAAGGCGCATCAGCGCATTCAGCAGGGATGGCATCGCCGAGGGCCAGGATCACGGCATGGAGTTTCGGATGCTTCTGACGAGCCTGACGAACCAGATCGAACCCGTTGCCATTCTCAAGATAATCAGTGCAAATCAGCAGGGTATAGGGATCATCTCGTTGCTCCTCCAGGTAGCCCAGGCAGGTCTCTTGGTCGGTGACGGCACAGGTGATACGTGAATATCCCCTGAAGCTGCGACATAAAGCCCGCAATAGGAATCGCCCTTTCGCGGCCACCGCAACTCGACCTGGAATTTCAATCGACTCTAATTCCTCCTCTTGGACTTCATTGTTGGCATTGGCCAGGAATGGTGTGAGGTCCATGCTCTGCTGATGCCCCGCAATGGGTTGCAAATGAGTGTCTGACTAGCCTGAAAGTGAGAAGTAGCCTGCTCTGGCTTCTCCAGGGCTAGTCATCGTAGACGCGGCAGTTAATGTTGGAAGGGTTGAGGTCACAAAACACCTCTAACGGAGAGGGCGCCACGGTTTCCTCCGGGTGACGCTGCTGAAATGCACCCAGTTCTTGGATCTGCTGTTCAAGCTTTCGCGCCACGGCTTGCTGGTCGTTTTTTCGGGCCTCTTCGAGGGCGTTGAGGTAGGCCTGAAGTTGCTCACTGATCGTAGCCATGGAACATGCCCGCCGGGGCCTGATTTGGCACTAAGAGCCTAGCCCTTTCACCCTCGCTGTGGTGCTTGTGCTCATGCTCGTTGATGGGAGCTGGGCAGTAAAAGCGTTGGCGCACAGTGCATCTGAACAGATTTGAGCAGTGATCGGCAGGCCTTATCTCTGCGAGCACGAACCTGCTATCTGCTTGCTCCTGCGCCCCGTAGATTGAGGGCGTCAGATTAGGCAATCCCCATTTGGGGACAACTGAGCAGCGGGTTTGTTTGGCTCACTTGGCTTGCTGCAGGATGGGAAACCTGATCATTCCTCGTGAGGCGCAGTCTTGGTCTGTGCCGGGCTGGCACTCTCGGCGGGAGTGTTTTGTTGAAGCGCTGCCACATCCCGATCCACCTGGGCGAGACGACTGATGACGACAGCAAGATCCAGTGCAGTGAGATCTCCATTGGCTCCCCATTTCATGCATGTGTGTCCCATGCATGTCTGGTCGATTCTTGAGTCGAAGCCTGTCATGCACCTCCCTTCCGTATTTGTTCAAGTCTCGATCGTCTTGGTTGGACGCGATGCTCCCAAATGGGGTTAATGATCTCCAGCAGGCTCTTTCGCTCAGTCAGTCCTTGGCGTTCGCGTCTGGACCGGTGTGAGCCTCTGAGATGCGCGGATCAAGACCTGCTCAGGGCTGTTTGATTGGCTCGCTGCTACGCCCTTCCTCGGCGTGTCAACGGCGTGCACCGCTCAGAGCACCCCCAGATCCAGCACCAGATGCCCGCCGGTCCACACCGTGGCGGCGAGGGCATGGACGATCACCAGCAACGGAAAAACAGACACGGCATCAGCGGGGATCTCCACCCACGATGGGTGCAATCCAGAGGGCTGACCGTGAAGCTGATCGTGGTTGCCCGTGCATCTACACCATGGTGAAGATCAACACCCGCACCGACCAGGACCAGAGCCTGGAGAGCAAGGTGGTCAGCGTGAAGGCGCTGCTGTGATGTCAGGCCAGCGGGATCAGACCGGCGCGGTTCTGGAGTTCTGGTTTGGCGAAACCCGCCCCCGCCAGTGGTTTGCCAAGAATCCGGCCTTCGATGCGCTGGTGCGGGATCGCTTCCTCGGGCTGACCCAGCAGGCGCTGGCCGGTGACCTCGACGCCTGGAGCGCTGCGGCACCCGGGGGGGTGGCGCTGGTGCTGCTGCTCGATCAGTTCCCGCGCCAGATCTGGCGCGACACCGCCATGGCCTTCGCGGGCGATCCCCCGGCCCTGGCGCTGAGCCTGCGGGCGGTGGAGAGGGGCTGGCTGGAGGCTGAACCCCAGCAAGCGCGGCGGCAGTTCTGGCTGATGCCCTTGATGCACAGCGAAGACCTGGCGGTGCAGGAGGCGGCGTTGCCGCTGTTCGAGCGCTTCTGCGATCCCCGCACCGCCGACTTCGCCCGCCGGCACAAGGATGTGATCGCCCGTTTTGGCCGCTTCCCGCATCGCAATGCCGCCCTGGGACGGGAGTCGAGTCCTGAGGAACTGGCCTTCTTGCAGACGCCTGGCTCGGGCTTCTGAGCCCTGAGCTTGATGGCTTTTTGGCGCGTCCCCCCGGTGCACAGCAGTGTGGAAACTGCTGCAGGCCTTGCCCGCTCAGAAGGCAAACGCCCGGACCAACGCTCTGGGCCTTGTTGTACGCAGGCTCAGAGCCAGCCCAGAAAGCCGGTTCAGTGCGCACAACTCTCGAACCTCCTGGCCTTGAGGGCGACGCAACCGAGCCACTGGCCCTCGCCTATCAAAAAGCAACTGCTATTGAGAATCTCTTGCAGGAATGCCCTGGATCGGGGTAGGTTGCGAGTCGTTCTCAACAAGGATCGTTTTCGTGGGCAGTGGCTTGCGCCTCCTCGACCGTGAGCCCATGGCGGTGAGCCGCCTGGCGGCGGGCAGTTGCGTGCTCGTCTCTCCCTTTGCCGCTGCCGTCAGTGGAGCCCTGGAGGTTGTGGAGGGAATTGCGCGGGTTTACTGCCCCTGCGAGGAAACAGAGGGGATGACCATCGCCTTCCTTCAGGCAGGTGAATCGATCCGCACAGACCGACTGTGCAGTGAGGGCGTCTGCGTGGAGGCCATCACGCCGTTGGTGTTCCGCAAGCTCGGCGCAGACGCGTTGAGCGAGGGGTTTGACCCGGTGAATGAGTGGACACTGCAGTTGTTGCGCATCAGGCACCTCGGCAAAGCAGAACAGCGGCTGCAGGCCCTGCTCAGCCTGCTGGTGAACCGCATGGGGCTGCGTTGCGGCGACTGGTGTGTGTTGCCCTATCGCCTGACCCACGAGCGCATCAGTGAACTGATCGGCACCACGCGCGTGACCACAACCAGACTGCTCTCGCGCCTCCGAGCCGAGCAGCGGCTCCTGGTGCCAGCACAGGAACCAGTGCTCTGCCTCGATCCTGCATTCATTGCCTCCAGCCCCTTGGCTGCCTGATTCCGATCCACCCCGATGCCTGCGCAAACCTCAACATCTGATTCCGTGATCGGCAGCCTCTGCCGAGAGGTTGATGGCATCCGCCAGCGGTGCAGCCAACTGCTCACGGCGATGCGCTTCTGCCAGAACAGCGGCTTGCTGCATCGCCTGCGGTTGGAACTGCAGCAACTGCAAAATCGCCGCCGCGAACTACTGGCAACGGCGCGGCTTTGGCGTCAGCGACGCAGCGTGAGCGACGATCTGGCGCTGGAATTTCTGATTGAAATCTCCAGCCGCTCCATTGTGGCCTGATCCAGGCTGACAGGTTCAGGCCAGCGTGGCAGGACTGTGCTTGCCCTCGCTCAGCTCACCGTCGATGATCAGCAAGGCTGCCGGTTGGTTCTGAGCAAATCGGACCCGGCCCAGGAGATGGGCGAACTGGTTTTCGGAATCCACCTGTCCGTCCACAAGGGGATCGAGAAAGGTGGTGGAGCGCACATCGCCACAACGTTCGGCCATGCTGTAGATCTGCTGGAGCGAGGTGGTGACATCCGACTCCATCTGAAAGGAAGCAGCCAGGATCTCTTCTGGCGAGCTCCAGGTCTGCCGCGGAGCCGCAACGTCCTGCAGCAAAACGGTCTGGCCACGGGCAATCAGATAATCGGCGACCCTGGCAGCGTGTTCCTGCTCATCGCGGGCCTCATGCCTGTAGAAGTGGGAGAAGCCCCTGAGTTCGCGTTCGGCGAACCAGATCGCCATGGCGAAGTAAGCCGCGCTGGCCTGCCGCTCCATGGAGAGGTGTTGCTGCAGAGCCTCCAGTAGCGAGGAATCCATGGGCTGTGCCACCGCCCTTCCCGCAGGGCCGGTCTGCACCTCGATCGAGGAGCTCAATGAGGAGAGAGGCATGGCAACGGCTCCAGGAACCTGAAGGGATCATCGGGGCGCAGAGAACCGGCCCACGTCTCAAAAGCTACACACGGGCGTGCCTGCTGGAGCCCTGCCCCCTTGTGCGATTGGAAACTCCTAGTCTGAACACATCCATAAGCCCACTTTCGCAAGGCGTGCCCTGCCATGAGTCAGTCCACATCCAGCACGATCAACGACTGCCCCAGCCCCCAGATGGCTCTGCGCCAGGATAAGAAGAAGGGATGCAAGCAAAGCAAGTGCTCGAAGTGGAAGGGAGGCAAGTGCAAGTGTGGACGCGAGTGATGGCTCAGCTACGGCATGGGCCATTCGCCACACATCAAGGTAGGGGATAACACAAGCACCCCTTCGGGTTCGTTGATCACCAGCTTGCCCTGGGCCTTGAGCCGGCTGAACAAGCGTGTAACCGTTGATCGTGTCACGCCAATCAACTCGGCGATCCTGGAATGCGTGAGCAGGAATGGCAAGCAATACCCCTCGACTGTTCGCTGTCCAAAGCGAGTGGCCAACAGCTGCAGGCGCGAAGATGACCGAATGGAAGACCCCACTGGATGGCGCACAAGGTGTAGATCGAGTAGCCACTGAGCGATCAGATCTTGCTCGCCCAGTGGATCAGTCGAGGAGTGACATTCCATCCATGGCTCGCCGAGCGCCTCCACGTAGATCCCTTCAGGCAGAGGAAGGTGGAGCCATTCGGTATTTGATGAACCGCAGAAGGCCAGCGTTACATCCTGATGGGCCGGGGAAAAAGTTGCCGCTATGAGCGGGATAAGCGGGGAACTTCGTTTGAAGATGATTCACTGCAGCAGCGCAAGTTGATATTGCCGTGCATTTGATCGGCGCGCTTCCGAGAAGCGCCCTTGCAGGAGGCAAGAAGAGGCACATCAAGATGTGCTAAAAGGCACTGGCTGCAGTGGCAATCGCAATGCTTCTAAAGTCGTTTGCTGAAATGCTGCAATGTGCGAGGCGCTTTAAACGATGAAAAGGTCTAGGGTGGGGCGTCGCCAGCTGTTGCGTATCTTGCTTGTGGTGCTGCTTGTGCTCAGCGTGACCGCAGCGTTTGGCATCCTTTTGCTTTAGCGAGCTCCCAATCGGATGGCCTCTGTTGGGCAGTGGGGAGTTGGAGCTTCTCCTCGCTCCAGTGCAGCAAGAGTGCTGCTAAGAGGCTGTTGCGGTCGCCGTGTGCTCGGATCATCTGAGGGATTGCAGTCAGGCATGGGAGAAGCTTGGCTTGTTTCCTGGTGGCCGTCTTTGCATTCGGCACGGTTAGCGGCAACATTGGACACATCTCGGCCATGGATGGGCAACTCTCGTGTGTGCCTGCTGGTTGGAAGGGCTTTCGCTGCCCTGTTGCCTGGGTCGCACCAGCTCCGAAATTCAGCTGTCCCAGCGGCGTAACAAGTTGCTGTAGCTGCGGCTGATCAGATCGAAGACCTCGTCTTTACCGCTGCGCTCAAACAGCACCCGGCGAGCGGCATCCAGCTCAAACAGCAGTTCGCGCTGATCGGCATGGCGAATGCGGCTCTCGATCCAGCCCACGGCCACCAGCCTCTCGCCTCGGGTTACGGGATCCACGCGATGCAACAGGGTGCTGGGATACACCAGGGCATGGCCGGCCGGAAGGCGAAAGGCCTCCTCCCCAGATGGGGATTCCAGTACTAAAGCGCCACCGTCGTAGTTGTTGGGATCACTCAACGCCACGGTGAACGACAGGTCACTGCGACCGCCGCCCATCCAGGCGTTGTCGACATGGCGCCCGTAACCCTCCCCCACGCCGCTACGGCTGAACAGGATGCTGTGGATCCGGCGCGGGAACGCCACCGCCTGAACGAGGGGATGACTTTGGAGCTGATCCTGCAGCTCCGTGGCCAATGTTTCGTGAAGGGACGATTGGCGATCGAGCTGATGGTTGGCTTTCACTTCCCGTGCGTGCCACCCAGCGGTCTCCGTTCCTGGCCGCCAGTGCTCTCCCGCCCGTTGCAGTTGCTCGGCGATGGCCCGGCAGCGGGCCTCATTCAGCAGAGGCTCAATCAGAACGCGCATGAGAACAGAGCATGTAACCGTTGATACGGCGATGGGTGACCAGGTTGTGACGGCCGCCCTGACGGACTTTCGTCCGTTCAGGATCGATGCACCCACTCAAGCCAACCAGATGAACCGATCCAGCATCGCGCTGTTCCTCACCACCCTGGCTCTTGCTGGGGGCACCGTGGCCTGCGGCCAGGCACCGGAGGCCGGGGAGGAGGGTGGCTCCGAACTGAAGCAACTGCGCACTCCAGGCAAGCCCGCCGATGCCCAACCCTCCGGCAAGACCAAGGACGCGGCAGAAGAAGGTGGTGAAGGAGGCGAAGGAGGAGAAGGTTGAGGATGAAGGGCTTGGTGCGCCCTCGGGATCACATCCATCGCCGTGAGCTGCTCCAGGCCGGTGCCGGTGTCCTGGCAGCGGCTGGCAGCTGGCTGGGCCTGGGCTTGGGCCTTGGCGGCAGAGCGCAAGCGATGGGAGCACACTCCCCTGCTCAGCCGCTTCCCTTCGATCCGCAGGACTGCCTGCGCAGCTTTGATCACGGTCGCCTGATCGAGCAGAGCGGCAAGCCAATCCGAGTCTTCGAGGTGGAGGCCCGCAGCATCACGCTCCCCCTGGGGGGCGAGGTGCTGTTCAAGGCCTGGACGCTCAACGGGCGAGTGCCCGGTCCAACCTTCCGCGCCAGGGAGGGGGAGCGCATTCGCGTGCAGTTCCGCAACGGCGATAGCACTTCCCACAGCCTCCACTTCCATGGCATCCACCCCGCTGCCATGGACGGCATTGAGCCCGTGCTCCAGGGGCACACCGCCATCTACGAATTCGATCTGCCGCGGGCTGGTCTCTACCCGTACCACTGCCATGTGGCACCGGTGTCCCGCCATGTGGGCAAAGGTCTGTTCGGTTTGCTGGTGGTGGACCCACCCAACCCTCGCCCCCCTGCCGATGAGCTGGTGCTGGTGATGGGTGGCTACGACATCAACAACGACGGCCACAACGAGCTCTACGCCTTCAATGGCATTCCCGATGCCTACATGCACCAGCCGATTCGCATCCGCCAGCACCAGCTGGTGCGCCTCTACCTGCTGAACATGACGGAGCTGGAGACACCCCTCACCTTCCATCTCCATGCAAACGAGTTCCGCGTGGTGCGTCCCGGCTGGGTTGAGACCACAGACGTGGTGACGCTGGGGGTGGCCGAACGCCAGATCCTGGAGTTTTCCTATCCATTCCCGGGCCGCTACATGGTTCACCCCCACCAGGATCAGATCGCGGAACGGGGCTGCATGGGCTTCTTTGAG
>Ga0214917_10002745_pt1 | contig 21133 bp, 12 predicted proteins | sample LL_1208_BB_MetaG_FD_177983 | JGI IMG/M metagenome (GOLD analysis project Ga0214917, IMG submission 177983) | Freshwater microbial communities from Lake Lanier, Atlanta, Georgia, United States - LL_1208_BB | ecosystem: Environmental > Aquatic > Freshwater > Lake | place: USA: Georgia | collected...
GACATTGGCTGTCACTGCTGAAGGAGGAGGCGCCTTCACGGTGGCTGGAGCCACCGGGATCACCGCCTTCCTCTCAGCGATTAGACTCGCCATTTCGTCCTCAGACAATCCGAGATCCCCAAAGAGTTCTGGTTTAACAAACCATGCGATTCTCTGAATAAGTTCCGGTTTCTTTGTCCAGCTGGCTATTGACCGAATCTCTGTCTTGAGCGCGTTTGCGCTCAAGTCCGGATACAACGCTCGGAAATCCGCAATCAAGCTGTCAATGTTGATAATCTTACCATGAACAAATCGCGCAAGTTCAGATCGATCAACAGTTGGTTTTTCTGGTTTCGGTGGTTTCTCAACCTTGGGAGGTTTCACCTTCTCCAGCACCTGTACCACTGGCTCGGCAAAGAAATGAGAATCGTCATACACTTTCACCACAGCTTCGTTCCATATCAAGTTGAACCATTTCGCGTGATTCGGTTCATTCGAGTAATCAGTGTCGTTTGTTTCCAAATCGGATGGAGTAAAGACAATTAGTTGCAGAGTAGACTTCCCTTCACTATCGACGGCCATATCGGTTCTCCTCCTCCTTGCAACCATCGCTTCGTCATCTGACAATGCCTCGTCTTCCGAGAAATGTCCATCCGACACAAAGAAGGAGTTTTCACTCTGTGCATCACAATCTTGATCACCAATTTCTCCCACGACTTCTTCCTCTTCCTCTTCCTCGTCATCAGCATTTGAGTTCAAATCCTCACCTTCATTCTCTTCGGCCCATTCTTCGTCTGAATCTCGCTCATAATCAATGATCTGATCCGTCGCGAGGGGGTGTCGTCCCGACACCCCTGTCGACGCATGCGCTATAATCATCCTCACAGGGGGTCGTTCGCGATCATGGATTGCTATATAAACCGGTCGAACTTGTTTCAATCTCAGACGATGAACAGGATTCTCACCTGCATACACTGTGGTCTTTCTTGGAGCGATTTCGGATGGACCAAGGTAACGAATATTAGGACCATCACGCACATAGAATTGTCGCTTTACTGGCCGTCGACGACGACAAGTTTTTCTCACCCGTTTCCATCCTTCCAGGTACAGGTTGAATTCAGGTTGGTCTGGTGCTGGTCGAGCAACTGGATCAGCAGGTGGGCTCGATGGTGTCACGGGTCCGACATCATCACGCATCGGAGATCTCGATGCTTCCTTGTCATCGGGAGAAGTTTCTGATTGCTGTTTATTAAAGGTGAAAAATTTTAAAACACTTGGTTGATTCTTCATCGCCATTTCAAATGGAGTTAATTTTTTCGCCGCTGCTGGTGTCGATGATTGTGGTTTCTCTACAACCACTGCTGGCTCCGGGGGAACGTCCATTGACGGATCATATGGGGCAGGTGGTGGAGCATCTGCATCTTGGGGACCGTCCACCGGACGATTGTTATCCAAAACAATATCCGGTTCGTCCTGGACAGTCTGCTCTTCAGTCTCTTGAACCGTTCTTTCCTCCTCCACACCACCAGAAATTTCCTCAGACGGTTTCTTGACTTTCCTTGCCTTCTTTGCATGTGGATCATAACGTCGTGGTAAACCAGCGATTGGAGGAACGTCTGCGGGGACAAACTTTTCCTTCTTTTTCTTGGGTTTCTTGGGCTCCGGTGGAACCACAAACGACTCTGATGAAATAAGGATTGGTGGTGCATCTGCGTCTGCTGAATCAATGACAGGCGCAGAAACAATCGGGGGCTGAGTACTCACCACTGGTGGTGTCGACACCACCTGTGCGACTGATTTTCTTCTCTTCTTGGGTGGTTCTGACGCTGGTTTCTCACCCATTTCTTCCCCTACCACTGCTCCCTCCCCCGGCACTACAGAGTTTCGTTTCGTGTACTTGCGCTTTGGTTTCACCTCGTCACCTGCAACTTCAGGCACAGTTTTAGGTTTCCTGGCACGAGTTGATTTCCGGGTAACTTCTGCAGTGGTTGCTTCTCCTGTTGTCGGTGGTGGTACATTCTCACCGTCCTGATCAGGTTGAGCGTCCTCCGCATTGTCTTCAGGAGTTGCAGGTACTACCAAAGTATCGTTGGAGCCGTCACCCAACGAGTGGGCAAACACCGGATCAACTATAACGGTTTCTTCTTCCATGGAGACGACGACGACAAAAATTGCTAAGACACGTCAGTCATACAAAACAGCAAAGTAAATTTTAGTTCACTTACTATCTAAACCGGGTATACTAATATTGGGTCCAGCTTTTGTTTGCCGCTGGAGAACAAAGTGATGGACCCAACTAGGCGGACACGCTTGCTCAAACTCATCTTTCAGTTTCATACAATTCTTGACAACTTCATCGTCGGATTTGAACTTGTCAATGCACTGGAAAAACTTGTCTCGCGCTTCATAGCATTTCTGCCTATTCACGGTCGGTGCCATAAAAATTGTATACTAGGATATGAAGACTCGGGGCCGTTAAGAGCGATCAACAGGGCATTTTTGTGACTACCTATAATAACCTGCTGAACCACCAGTGAGAGAGGAAACGTTGACGACACGACCAGCAGCGGCGGGGGCCGCCGCTGGTGCGAATTGAGCAATGATCCTCTCTGCTTGTTCGTCTGACACAGCTGTTTGTGAGTCTGCGACTCGAACATCAGTAGCTTCGTTTTCTATCTCATCAGATCCCTCCAAACACTGTCTCAAGAGAGACCTACAAACCGTTTCGTCCATATACTCAAAAATTTCTCCGTCTGCAATTCTTGCATCAATTCGAGAATCAAAATCTGAAATTATCGTGAATGCGTATCCTTGGTCAACGAGGAACCGCTGACGACGTTCAGCATATTCCTTCTCGGGAGTGTCCCTGCTGACCAGGGAGTAGAAGTATGCATTGAACCCGTCTTCGTCCCTGTACGATTTCGGTCTTAGAATTCGACCAAGTCGTTGCGCTTCTTGCCGCCGACTACCATAGTGGGATGAGATCTGAATAACTACATTGGCATTAGGAATATCAATGGCATTATCACCAACTTGGGACAAGTATATCGTGTTGATCCGATTCGAGTGCTGGAAGCATCGAATGATTGCCATTCTCTCTTGCATAGAAACGGAACCACAAATGAATGGTTTCTTGGTCCTCCTTGCCATATCTTTCAACAGCGAGATATTGTCGCAAAAAACAATAATCTTGTCTCCTCGTTGTTCGTGGAGACGAACCAAGTATTCACAGGCTGTGAGTTTGCGTGGGTTTGAAGTGTAGAGAGAGCGTTGAATGAACCCGCTCGATGTGTTTAGATACGCTGTCCAAAATGGAAGCGTCATTTCACACCAAACTTCCACACATTGCACTCGAGCAATGTATCCTTTATCTTCGAGCTCCTGCCAGTTGGCTTCATAGAGTTTAGGGCCAATCAGGTACTGGAGATCCTCGATCAAATCGTCTTCGCGAACAAGGGTCGCGGTGAGACCAAGCTTGCAATGAGCTCGGACAATTGTTGCAACTTGACGAAACGTTTTTGCTGGCATTACTTGGACTTCATCGACAATCAAAAGACCCCATTCAAGTTCACGGACTTGCTGCATGACTGCTGCAGATGAACGACTCATATGCTCAAGGGAATGAGCAAACATGGAGTATGTGGAGACGAGAATACATGGTCGGTCTTCGGGGAGAGGTTGTTTATGGTCCGCGGTGAGGGTGATTACATCATTAGGGTCCATAGCCACAAACATTTCAAATTGACGTTTCCATTGATCAACCGCGACAGCTGTGGTTGTGAGAACCATTGTCCGACAACGCATAGTGCACGCGGCCGTGATTCCAGTAAGGGATTTACCCGCACCACAAGGGAGGACTATCAGTGCACTCCGAGCTCGTTTTCCTGAGAACATTTTGTGTAGAGATTTCTCTTGATACGGTCGAAGTTTAGTAGTTGGTCGAAGAGCCATTTCTATCTGAGGGAGGTCCGAGTCCCCCTTGAATTCGTACTCCTCGAGGAGTGGCATTTGTAAATCTCGATATGCAGCTTCCTTCACCTTCTCAACTGCATTAGGATCAATCTCAAATGAGAAAATACCTGTTTCATCATCCTTCTCGATGGAGGTGAGCTTGTGAGGGTGGATCTTGTAGAACTGCTCGACAGTCTTGATAAGCGACTCTACAGGAGATTCGATGAAGTATCGACGACGACGGAGAACCAAACGCAATTTCCCAATACGAGATCCGTGAGTCTGAATATAGTCAGTGAGCTTAGAGTCGAGCTCGTTTTTGGAGAACTTGAACAACGTCTCGAGGATTTCCTCGGATGACATCCCAAGACTGATCGCAGCATAGAGGGAAAACACTGTAATCTGATACTGATGCACATGTTTGGGACGACACAGGGGTTCAGCGATCGCAACGAGAAACTCACCGACTGGATTAGCGATCTCTGGGAAAAGTCCCGCTTCAAAGAAAATCCGACCATCGCCACACACCCACAGCGGTCGATTCGCGAAGTCCGGCTTAAGTTTGAAGTCTTCACGCATGAACAAATCATCTCCTTTTTCAATGTCGCCAATCATGGGAATCGGACGAACAGAGATTGAGGATGGCTGCGACTGTCTGACCGATGCGGAAATCGAGGTGATCGGCCTCTTTGAGTTCCGTAGAAAGATTGGCGCGACATCGTAGGCTGACATGCTTGGGAAAGGACTAGGGGTAACTTGAACTGAATTTTGTGCCAATGTTCGGAATTTTGCAGGAATGACAAAGTGAATGATTTCACTATTCACTCTCTTCCTTTTGGAAAATCATAAATACACATCATTCGGAGTTGTTCCACGTACACCTGCGTCAACACACCGATCATTTATGTCTACGTAGTCTTCCATATGTCACTAAGGTCATCGAGGATGACAGATGCCCTCTCGCGGAAACCCCTAGGCCAGACCTTGGCGAGCCGAAAACTTCCGACTAGATCTCCACTCAATACAGTCCCGGAGTTTGACAGGTCACCGAGTAGCCGTGGAGTATCACCAGGTAATTCGGCGAGATCATACAGCCATGTTATAGAGGGATATTCTCCGGCTGCCCGTAGTGAGGCAACCGACCACCTTCCGATGACCGAGGATGCGCAAGATATTAGGGCACGGATGGAGGCGGAACTGATCGCACTTCGTCGTGCTCAGAGCGTTTTTGCAGACACTCATCCGTCTGTTGACATTCATGGTAAACTTCAAGATTTGCAGGAGATCTATATTGGTGATTTACTTGTAAAGGACTGTCAGATTTCCCAGCTTAAGGCCGAGGTTGATTCGCTCTCAGCAGCTGTCACATCTGCTCGCTCGTCTGTTCCATCAACTACGTCGACATCTGCGGGTGTGTCAGGGACTACTACTCCAACAAACACATCAACGCTAGCACTACGAGTTCAGTCTTTGCAGAAATCGGTCGCACAGGAACGACAGCGCCGTATGGACGCCGAAGCCAAGCTGGAAGAACTTATGAGATCATCAGATGCTGCTTCTCGATCCTCATCGAATCACAAGATGGAAGTACATCAACTCCGGACCCGACTCACATCTTTGCAGGACACAAACAAGCGTCTTCAGGATCGTCTTAGTGCGATGGAAGTTGCGAATCGAGAGCTTCGAAACCTTGCGCAAAATCCGTCCGAGAATGTTTCCCCGATTGTATCGGGAGCAGCATCGCCTGCTGCCAGTTCATGCGCTGGTGGTACAGATAAAGTTCCATACGTGAAGTTTGCGCAGCTTCGAGCAGAGAAGCGGCAAAACGAAGCGAAACTGAATGCGCAGATAGAATCGCTGAAACAAGAGAATCAAAACTTACTTACCCAAAGGGATGGAGAGATTGAGAAATTGAAGGATCATCATCGTCGAGTGATTTTGGATTTGGAAAGAAAGACACGATTGGCCGAATCATCCCGAACAGAGGACAGTAAAGAACTGCGAGATCTTCAACTGCAGTTTGAGCAAGTTGTGAATGAGAGAGATAGTTTACAGAAACAAGTTGGGCAGTTGCGAGGAAAAAATGAGTCATTGATGGTTGAAATTGATCAGAAAATCGCCGAAATCAATGAATTAATAGAATCGGAGAAATTTTTATCGCTAGAGCTGGAAGATCGGGAAAAACTTGTTTCTGATTTACAAATGCATGCAAATTCGAAAGAAGAGCTAGAGAAACTGAAAGACGAGAAAATGGACCTTTTGGAACGAATTGAGGAACGCGAAGATATGTTGAAATCTCTCCAGGATGAATCTGCAGAGAACAAATCAGTGATTGATAAATTGAGAGAGAAACTGGAGTCGAAGGAGAAGGAGATTGGAATGATGATTGCTCAAGCGGAAGAGTTGGATGGTCTGTTGAGTCGAGCGGATCAAGATGTTCATACTAGTCGTGAGAAAGTGGCGAATTTGGAAAAAGAGTTGGCAGAAACGATGAAGAATCCTCAAATTGAGGATCTCCGGAAAGAACGGGAAAAATTGGTGGCGGATTTAGCCCGAATGGATTCTCTGCTGAAAGCAACAACGGTCAATTCCGATACTTTGTCGAACCAGTTGAAGGAACAAATTGTTTCACTTCAGCGCGAGATGGAGAGTTTGAAACAAACAGGGCAAGCAGCAGAAACCCGAATAAAAATTTTGAATGAAGAGAAATCTTTGCTGACATTGAAACTCGAGTCGTATACTGCGTCAAAACCGTCACCGAAGAAATCGTCGGATGTTGCTGAATCGAAAATCAATGCTCTCGAGAGAGAATTGTCTTCAATGAAACGTGCACTGGGTGCAAAGAAACATGTGCCCGATGATAACGATGATTCCTACGACACTAGTCTGACTGGCCATGCGGAGGTGAGCGGTGACGGCGCTGAGGACGGCGTCACGCCGTCCCCAGAGCCGTCGGAGATGCCGTTGACAGAAAATGTTTTGAAGGCCGAGAATATGTTTCATGACGCAGTGGATCTATGTGGAGAAGGTTCATTTGCAGAAGCTGTTGCGTTGCTAGAACAAGCGTCTGCGATTCTATCGAGACTACCGAAATCAGAAATCTCCAAAAACGATCCAACTACTTTGAAAATCCTTGAATCAGATGTGTATGGTCAGCTCGGGGTCGCATTCCAGTCACTGTCCCAGGTAGCCGAAGCCATTGAAGCATACATGGCAGCAGTGGATGTTGATCCAGAAGCACACGCTTGTCACGCTAATTTGGCAGTTCTTCTCCATCATCAGTCACGATTAAAGGAAGCAGAAACGCATGCAAAAATCGCAATTGAACTTGCTCCAGAAATTGACGAGTATCAAACACTTTTATCTCAAATAAAAACGTTTACTCCAGTTTCCAGTTCGACACACAGCAACAAGTTTAGAGCTTCCACTAATTGGTAATCAACGTACACCTAATATATATTGAAAAAATTTTGTTTTTTTTTTCAAATTATTTTTCTGCGCAGTATTTTTTCATGAGGGCCAAAATTCTTAATCCTCTTGCTTCCGTCTTGTCCCTGATCATTGGGGCGACCATCACCATGGTTCTCGAAGAGACGGAGGATGTACAGTGGATACATACAGTGTTGGTGGTTCTTTCGACATGTTTGCTGGTAGATTTACAGCCAGAATTTGAAGGAAAAATCTTACGAATAGTCAAGAAAATTGTTGCCCTTATTCTCGGCTTGGGGCTGGGGATTATAGGGGGACTCATCGTCCGTGCAATGGCATACAATTGGTCGAGTCCGAGATGGTCAATTCTTCTCGTTCGTCTCCTCTTTATCTCATTATTTTTGCTCGCATCGATTTTAATTGTTCAAGGAAAAATTTTCTCATCCACACTGTTCCAAGGTAAATGGAGAATTGAACCGTTTCATATGTCTTTGTTATGCTTTGGTTCAGCTCTTCCTCTGTTCTCTGCTTCATCGTCTCTTGCAGTGTCACGATGTGTTGGAGTCCTTTTTGCCTCGGCCATCACGCTCATTATCAATACGATTTTCTATGTTATCGTTAATTATATAGAGTTGAAGCAAGGCCTGAAAGGCACAGTTGGACGAAGAGTTATTAGTCAGCACCGAACGCTTGTGGAAACAGTCTTGCTGCTGTCCCGATCAGCTCTCCAAGGCAACGAATCAGACAAGGAGAAATTCGACAAACTTTCTTCCAATATTAGGAAAGGATTGAATGAGTTGGATGAAAGTGTTGCACCGGCTCCATGGCAGCGGAAAGCTAAATCATCTTCAGTCTCACGAAAAGTTGTCAATATGATTGGGTCACATGTTCGTACACTTGGTTATGAATGCAACTCGTTGTTCTGGGGCACCATGAGTGTTGCCTCTACACCCTTTGTCTGTACCTACGAGGATCAGCCGGTGGACCTCCCACCGGCTGATCTCTCGTACATGAGTGCGACATCGTCAGTGTTAACAACAGATCTTCCCCAACATATTTCCACCTTTACAAATAATGCTATAGTATTTTCGCGTTATTTCGGACCATCTATTCGAAAAATAGATTCCGGGATTCGCGATTTATCCAAAGCATTACTTCAGGAACTTTCTTCTGCTATAGACGACGAATCTCGCGCGGAGATCGTTGATCGAATAACCTCGTTAATCATAGGTTATCAACTGGTGGAGGGAATGCAAAGCATGGAGTTCAACTTTAAACAGGTTGGAAGACATGCAGAAATTTTCTCATCCAATGGTAAACGATGGAATATGTGCGCGTATTTGGTCAATTTAGGAGCAGTTATTGTTAGTATAATTGATCTCACACGAACGGTGATTTCCTCATTTGGACTCCCGCAAGATGTACAAGACAGAGCAATAGTGAATTTGACTGATTATGCTCAAAAAATTTCCGCTATTCAAAATCTTGGTTCCATGAACGATTTACTCTCTTTATCAAATCCTGTTATTGCTGTTTCCTCAATCGACCAGACAGACTCTCCAGACCAATCATTAGTAGTGGATTAGAAATGCGTTTATTTTTTCGGATATTAAAGAGTGGTTTTATATTTTTTGCGTTGTAACATTGGCATCTTAGTACTAGTGGAAAATGAACCCATTGCAAGGAGATAAAGGTGCTGATACTACAGCTAATGAGGTACCTGTTCCGAAGAGCACTGCGCAACGCGCAGTGCCTCCAGCGGATCTTTTGCGATCTCAGCGTTCGTTTATTTTTGTCCCTAAACCTCTGTCAAAAGAAGCGATAGATATTTTTACATGGAAGCAACTTCGGGGTCCAGTGGCTGTTACTTTTGCATGCATGCTCGGAATGTGTTTGGCGCTCGCGGACGAGTATTACTTCAAAGACACTCCCTTCCACCTCAGCGCGGCGGGAGTTATGGGAACAACTCTGATGTTGATGGATATGTCGACATCAGAGAAATTCTATGTGCAAACTTTTTTCCGTATAGTCGCAACCATTGGTGGAATTGGGCTCGGAATGTCACTAGCATACGCCGAATCGTTCATCTCACAGACATACAAGGGCAATCAGAAAGAGTTGCATGACGACGATTGGAAACTTATCTTGTACCGGAGTTCGACTTTAATTCCAATCGTTTTTGTTTGCACACTTATGATGAAAATCATGCCCAAATACACTTATCCGTTTGTTGTGTTTGCCGTGCAAACACCCGCGGCGTTGTTCGCCGCGGATGTTAAGGAAGCCGTGGGGTTAGGGTTGTCTGCATTGTGTGCCGTTATAGTCGCCATTATAGCTATTGTGACATTTGAAAACTTCACCACTGATTCACTTTTAATGGACACCAACAATCGTGCAATTCAAGGAGTGTTAGCCATCACACAGTTTGCGCTCCGAGGAGACAGTTCCTCTGATTTCTTGTCCAACACTGAAACGGTCCATAAATCGATCAATTCGGCCGAATCTTCGATTTCAACGTACAGTCAGTGGCGAAGAATTACATGCAGATCGGTCACGCACGATTACTCCCTATTGATCAAACCAATGAAACCTTTGTTCTACCAAGCGTACTCGGTGTACTGGGGTAACGTGGATAGTTTTCGGGCAAGTGAGTACCATTCGGAATATTTGTTTTGTGACACGAAAGACCAGTTTGAGAATTTTTTCAAACCACACGTTGACGCCATTCATAAAGCTATTGACGGGATCCGACAAGAACTCGGTGAGTTCTACTCGCACATGTACCACGAAGACGAAGAGGTGATTACGATGCTCGAGCGGATTGTTGACATGTATTTGTGGAACGGTCTTTGTGCTATTCAGGAAGACTTGAAAGCAAATTATCTCGAGTATAGGGACGAATGTTATTCCACGTTTGCCCAACGATGGAATATGACGGATTACCTGAGAGAGTTTGCCATGATAACGTTGGCATTAGTAGAGTATTTGCGAGCAATTTCTTCATTGTTTATTTCGAGCGAAAATGGAGACAAACAAGCGGTAATCTTTTTGCGACTCGACGAATTATCGGAAGCTTTGGACGATTTAAGACGCGAAGAATCGATCCAGAGATCGATCCGTAGTCGAGCAAACAGTAGGTCTTTCCCATCGTCTCCGAAAGGCGGAAATCCGCCGCCATCAGGCGAGGGAGCAACAGCAGATATTTTGTCTTCTGCTGCTGCTCCAAAGCGATCTTCTGTGGTGACGTTCCAGCAAGTTGAACCACCAGTAGAATCGACAGCTGGACGACAAACTTCTCCAAAATCAATTTCACGATCAACGACAAAATTCGGACTCTAACATGAACCGGAAATTTTAAAATATTTTTCGTTTTTTTACAATTATTTTTTTTCTTCTAGCTGTTTTTTGCATGTCGTCCGAGGCTTCTTCGAAATTTTCAAAATCGTTTGTGGATATTAAAAAATCCGTCTCTCGGATGAAGATTCTCGCAAACATTAAACCGCCAGTTGTGATTAAATTATCGGCTGAAACTCGTGAAGTATTTACGTGGAAACAAATAAGGGGTCCATTGTCTGTGACATTTGCATGTTTATGTGGTCTTGCGGCTACTCAAGTTATGTGGTACTATGATGTGCCAAAAGCGATGAAGATCAAAACAGCTGCTGTCTTGTCAACAATTATTCTTATTATGGAAATGGGTACATCGGAAAAAATGTACATTAAATCAACTTTTCGTGTCATTGGTGTCATGATAGGAATTTGTATTGGTATAGTTTTTGCCCTCATTGAGAGCACTGTCCAAAAATACTTGGGAATTCAATCACTGGGGAACGGCACAGACAATGAATGGATAATTCTCCTATTCAGGGTGTTGGTTCTTGGCCCATCAATTTTCATTGTTTGTATTCTCATGAAACTTAAACCCACTTTTGCCTACGGTCTAAACGTTGCCGCTATCAATATCCCCGCAGCAATGCTTGCCAAAACCATTTGGCAATCGCTGGGTGTTTTTGTGGGTGTAATGATGGCTGCATTTCTCTGTGTAGCATCTCTCGTCATCTTTGAGAAATTCACCACTGAATCGTACCAGATGGACACCAACCGAGTTTGTATTCACGGAGTGTTGTCTGTTTTTCAGCTCGCCCTCACTTCGGATCGAAGTAATGGCGAAAAATTTTCCAAGCACGCTGACCAGGTTCATAAATCCATTTCTGCTGCTGAAACTGCTCAAGATACATATGCCCAGTGGCGACGGTATACATGCAGAGACGTGACTCATGACTTCAAGGCATTGGTTAAACCTACTCGGCCTCTTTTCTACAAGGCATACTCGCTCTACTGGGGTAATGTGTCGGCGTTTCACGCCGACCAGTACCGAGCGGAATGGCTCTTTTGCGACACCGCCGAGAAGTACGAACAATTGTTTCGAGCATATGTGGATGATCTCGTAAGGCTTATTGAAGAGATCAAGGATGACCTTGGACTCTTGTACTCGAAACCCAATATGCCACAGGTTGAGAAGGACGCTATTTTCGATAGAATCATAGTGTACAGACTCAGCGGGAGAATTGTGCCAATACAAGAACAAATGAAACAAACATACATCGCAAACAGAAAGACGTGTTTCTCGTCCTATGGTCAACGATGGAATATGCTCGATTACTTACGTCAAGTTGGGATGATCTCAATGGCACTGGTCGAATACATGATCGCGCTCGTCAAAGTTTTCCAAACCGGGGAAAGCAAGGAACGGTTCATGAAGACTCTAGATGATCTCGAAATAGCGCTAGACACTCTTCGTAAAGAGAGTGAAGTCTCAGGAGCAAGTTATAGGTCGAACATGCCGAAAGATGATGGATCTTTATCGCCGTCTGTCACTATCGACACACGACCGAGTAACATATCCCTTCCCTTAAATACCATGTTTTCCGAAGAAGTACAGGAAGGGAGTTCAGGCCAAAGAGAATCGCAACCATTATTACCGCGAATAAATACCAATCTGGGATTATAATATTCCCCATGCTTCAATACATGATATTGCGCAGCAAATGTTACCGTACATCTGCCCAGCTCCAAAATTTTGCGAAATTGGAAAACTTCGGCGAAGAATATCAGCATCTACATCACGCGAGTGGTCGTTCACATAACTTAACGATACCCGGGCAATGGTCAGGAAGAGGGCCTTCTTCTGTATCCGTCCTGACTTTGTTGATTAAAGTTCCACGCACCTGAGCTTCGACACAGTATGGAAACCAACATAAACCGGAGACTGCTTGATCTTGAATCTATTAACATATATTAGACTCTCGGTCCCTACGTAACGATTCGGTGAGTTTGGATATAATATAAGGGTACTCGTCTTCATGTAGGCATCTAAAAAATGGTACTAACCAGAAACAGCTTCCGTAGAATTTTTTTTCGCGGAACATTGAATTGAGTTACTACGAGCCGAATTATCATACAATTTGTCTTTTTATAGCGTGCATTAAGGAGAATGCGTGGATTATTCTTGTTTTTTTTCGCTTGCTTACCCACGATTGAATCTGCTTCTGCTTCGCCTAAACCTTCACGCCGGCCCGGAATTGCGACAGTCCGACCGTGATTCCTTTAAATTAATACGGAATGTCCCAGCACCCAGAGTTTTTCGGTGATCTTAGCCACGGAATACTAACTGATATACTCGAAATAGATTATACTCGCGATTTTACAGTAGGTGAGAAGCATGCGTTCGGGTAAATTTGAATTGGCCGGTAGAGAATAGGCTTTTTAATAATATTTCACATACTTCAGAATTGCGCGGATAATACTAGCGTATAGTCTGAATGGTTCTTCAAAATTTTTGCGAAATTGAAAAACTCTAGTGAAGCCGCTGACGAACAGCAGCGACTGCTTTGCATGAAAGTTGGTTCGCAACACCTATCAACGTCAAGCGAACTATCCAATACATTCCAGGGGCCGTTATCTGTAACGTTCGCCTGTTCTTTAGCCGTTCTGACAATGATGATTGTCGAGCATCATGCACCTGGGCTTCGGCAGAATGTCGAAGCCAACCTTCTCATTACAACGATCATTGTGTCTATGGATACAGGTACATCTGAAGCGATATATTTAGTCACCGTTCTGCGATTCCTGGGCTCCTTGACTGGTGTTGCCGTAGGGCTATTGATACAAGCCGTCGAGTTGGCCTTAATTTCGTATCGTCATTCCAGTCTTTCCCTTGGAGGAATCATTGCCCTCCGTCTCGTTACTCTCACGCCTCCAATTTACGCATGCGTTTATTATATGAAGAGGTACCCCCGGTACATGACAGTCTTCTTGCTTACTGCGATCAACTGCCCCGCAGTTGTACTATCTCAGAGATCCCACGCAGCCCTATCGATAATTATAGGGACAGTTTTCGGATCTGTCACAGCTATACTGACCTGGATGATTTTCGACCGATCATCCAGTGAGAAGTACCTAATGCATTCGTGTATTGAAACAACGCATGACATTCTCTCTTTGCTTCAACTGGGATTAGACAGACCAGGAATGGACCTACAAACAACAACTCGTCTTACAGAGAAGATCCAAGCGAATATCCTGAGTGGGAAACAAGCATATACCCAGTACGCCATATGGCGGGCTTGGCTTTGTAGTAAAACGGTTCATAACTTTGATCCTATATATGACAGACTTCGAGATTTATTCTTCAGAGCATCCTTACTAGCAATCAAGGAGGAATCGGACGAATCCCTTCAATCCTTCTACGGAATGATAAGCGCACCTTTACGATCGATTAGAATGAGCATGAACGAAGCGAAGGATAAAATTGGGGTCATTTTCGATGATGATATCGATTTCGAATATCGATCCAAAATTGTAGGAGATCTGATTCAGCAGGATTTCCAGGACGGAATTATACTGAATTTCGAAAGCTTGTCAGATACCGTCGCGTTATTCGACATGACGGACGTTCGGCATGCACAGTACATGACGGAGGTTATCCTTGCAATCCATGCATTTGGTCGCCTGCTTGAGGCAATGACTCAGTCGATTCTTGATATACCCGAAAGGGAAAGGGAAATAGCGAGGATTCATGACTCACTGCGATACCTTTCCCGATATAGGGGTGAAGCTCGGCCGGACTGAAGAGGCCTGACTTGATGACGGTCGAACAAGAAAATAAAATTAGTATCGTTCAAATACACATGGTACAATGTCGAAACGGGCATGTAAATACGGTTCTAAAAATTTGTGTGCGTTGTCTTGAACCATCGAGGACTGAATTCCAACCATGGTTAGTCCGAAAGTTCTGTGGACAAGGATCAAAAAGCCGTTAGCGGCGACCTTAGCGATTGTTATCGCGACTATTTGTGTTTTGGTAGCATCATACTACGAACTGGTAACTGTTGATCCCGGTAATCTCGCTTTTATGACCGTCCTACTTGTTGATATAGGTTCAGCCGAGACTTTCTACGTCACGGCATTCTTTCGTACGGTCGGTGTGTTGCTCGGTCTTGGAGTTGGTGCGGGTATTTCTTTTATAAGTAACGCGTTGAAGGCAAGCGATGTTTCCTACGTTGAAATCAATGCGTTCCGTGTATCCATGCTCGCGGTTGTAATATTTGTTCCGCTCATGGTGGATGTTAGCTACCCTAAGTACTCTTACGCTTCCATTATGTTTGTTTACACAGTCACATCGTTGATCTTTTCGGGTCTATCAAATGCGACCACAATAGCTACGATTGTTGCCCTCGTTGGTGGACTTATAATTGCGTTCATTATAATGTTGATCTTTGGGTACGACTCGGCCGAGGGACTGCTTCTTATGGACCATCAGAAACTTATAACGAAGGTTTGTTTGATGATGAAGATCTCTGTCCGGGCGAATCCGACTTTCCGCGATGAGTACTTTAAAACTCTGGATGAGACTAAACAGTCTTTCTCTACCAATATCGATAGTATTAACAATTATGAGCGATGGATGCGTTGGACACGCCGACGGCCACCATTGGATTTCGTTCTTCTCACCCAATCACTTCGTCCACTTTATCATCAAACGGCATCTTTGTTTTGGTCATTGTGCCGTGATCGTCTAATATCTGCGGGCGCCGCTACAGACCCCATCCACCTCTACTGTTCCTCTCCGGAACTCTACTTTGATCACTTCCACCAGTATGTGGTATCGATCGTGCAGTCTATTGAATCGATGGAACAGAATCTCAGCCAAATCTTCCAAACTCATCCCCGACATATTCTTCGCAAAATTCTACAGCGAGGAGCAACTATGGCAAGCAGCAAACGTAGATCATCGATTCCCGAGTCACCTGGTCCTGATCATGTTCTGAACCGCATATTGCACGAGAATATAGAGGAACAGTTTTTGCATAATTGGATTGCAATGAAGGGGAAATTTTATGAGCAAAAATCCGTCTCACATACTGATTTCAGTCAGCGGTGGCTCATGTCAGATTACCTGTACCAGCTACTCGTTGTTCTTGTTGAGCTCCTCGACTACCTCGGGGTTGTGGCGGACACTGTGGTTCGTAGCGACGACGTTCGTCGTCGCGCGATCCACAGACGGATCCGCAAACTTTTAATTACCATAGAAGCGTTGACTCGAGACGGTTTTTTCCGTGGACTAAAGAGTCGAGATGAAGGTGATGACTCGGGTGGTGTTGAGCACCTGCGGCCGATTCTGGGAACACAAAGTTTGGAATTTGATGATGAACTTGCATCGATCGCCGATGACGAGGATGATAATTCAGTCACCAGAAAACGCGATGAAATAATTAATAAACAATTCAATAATAATTTTGATGATTAGTTTTTTTTTACAGGAATTTTTTTTATTTTATTCCTGTGATTAACCAACTAGTGCCGCCTAGTCACTGAAATGAAATCGGCGAGTTTGACGCCCGAATCAACAGCGAGTCGACCTTTGGGTTGGTTTGAGATGCCACCATTAACGAAAAAAATATTTGCGAAAACTGTCGATCCAACAACGCGGTTAGTTGGTCGATTGTTGCGCCCAATAGTGCATGTCCCAAAACGATCAGTTAACAAATTAAGATCAAAACTTACTTGGAAAAATGTACAGGGACCATTGTCTGCGGCAGCAGCAGTTGTTTTGGGAGGTCTCGCAGCTGTTTTTTCTCAAATGTCTACAGGTATAGCCCTGAACCCAGCCAGTGTGATGTCCATCACAACGATTGTTATGGAGCTCGGTAGTACAGAGAAATTTTATGTCCGATCAACTTTGAGAATCATTGGAACACTGATTGGTGCCGCTTGTGGGTTTGGTTTTGGTTCTGTTGCTGTTGTTATTGCAGGAAGTGCAAACGCAGGGATACAAGATCCCGACTATATAGCAGCGGAATCGTTTCGATTATCGATGGTTGCCATAGTGGCTCTAATTACTTTTTCAGGGATGAAATTCTACGAAAGAATGTCTCATGCGTACATGATGTTTGGAGTCACTTTTTTCTCCGTCCTGTATACTGAGACATACATATCAGCCGCAACAGCGGTGTTGTCAGCGGTTGCTGGTGTTATGTGTTCGATCTTGACCATTCTCTTGTTTCAATTCCCCAAAGCCGATGTCATGCTCGCAGAGACTCATCGAGGTGCAGTTGAGAGTTTATTCACCTTGGTCAGGTTTGCAATCGAAGCGGATCCACGATGTATGGACGATTTCGATGACTGTGCAACCACTGTGCGGAAAGCCCTCACTTCGACTCAAGCTAGTTTCCAAATATATGCTCAATGGCGGCGATGGACACGACGGACTGTCGTTCACGATTTCGATCAATTGTCCAGAGCCACAAGACCCCTATTCTATGTTTCTTATTGTATGTATTGGTCTCTAGTAGAGGCTCCATCGGCCGCATCAGACACTGGCGGTATTTATCTGTTTTGCGACGATCCGTCGCAATATAGTCAATTTTTTGAGCAACCAAGGATTATGTTTGAGGGTGCAATTATGTCGATCCAGGCCTCATTGACCCTTATCCTCGTCAAGGACCCCAAAGACACGGTACCGCCCCAGCAGCATCTTGAGATCATTGTTTCACGCCATTTATGGCACGGATGTATGCGTAACATCCACATTCTCAAAGAGGCGTATATAGAGCACAGGGAAGAATGTTTCAGCTCCCTCGGCCAGAGATGGAGTTATGTCGAATATATCAACCGATCAATCGCACTCACTCTCGGTGTGGTCGCGTATGTGAATGCTATAGCCGGGATATTCCTTCCCGATGTCGCTCAGTACATTCATCCTATGCTGGAAGATATATGTGAGAATTTGAGCCAAATCCGAAACGAATCGGGGCTTAGAGATGGGAAAGAAATTCGGAGAATCCCATTATCGCGAAACGCATCAACTGTACCAACACCACTATCTAGTCGAGTTCCTCGAGGTATGGAAGTGTTTGAAGACCTCGATGATGGTGAACCTGCTACTACATACCCCGGGACTCTAAACAGGTATACATATGCGCGTATGCGGCGAGCCGCATATGGGAGTTTGTCACCTGTCAGTTCGGGCGGGAGGACGGCAAGCCCTCCTCAACCTAGTAAAAGACGAATTAGTGATCCGTGAATCGCAATTGGTGTAACAATTACTACTGTAGTAAAAATAAAAAGTGCGCAGTCTCCTTGTTCTCTTTATAACTTTGGTGAAACTAAGCTGTGGGTGCCTTGGTCACCTCCTTGTAGATGATACCAGATAGACATATGGGGTAGAGCAGTATGCAAAACACCAAGGTGGCTACAACCATGACGGTGAATTTATTCTTCTTGTCAAAACCATACTTTTTCAAGTATAGCAAGAAGGGCATCACAAAGCACATGGTGTTACCACCGAGAAGACCGGCAATAGACACAGGGAGGTCTACAGCGGCTCCGGCAACATATGCGAGAGCAAAACTGACACCAACAAGAACTAGGACGAGTCCCATTCTAATCATTCTCTCCTTTTTACCAGTTGGCTGATTGTCACCGTAAATAAGCGACATAATCGAGCAACGAACTGGCTGCATTAGCAAAACGTAAGAGATAGACACCGAAAGGGATGCGCAAATGAAGGCGATAATGACGGGAATCTCATCACCATACTTTTCAACAAAGTTGTACAAGTAATTGGATTCAATAGAGCCGCCAAATGTCATGTATGGCAAAACCATGATGGGGAGGTATATCAAGAACCCAGTCAAAGTTGAGCAAACAGATACAGTGTTGAGTCGCTTCATGTTAACGTCCTTGATCTCATTGGCAACGCTAAACACATTCTGCTGGCATGCGTATGCAAAAATAAAAGCAGGGAAAGCTGCAAATGACTTTACAACATCTCCAGGCTTCAACAAATCAACACTCAAAGCAGTGCATGGAGTATAAAAGAATGTCATTATGACGATATAGAGAATGCATGCAAGACCAATCATGTTGGGGATCTTGGTTGCTGTAATCTCTTTCATCATACAGAGGGGGGTGAGGAAAGCCAAAATACCGAGCTGGATAACCAACGTCATACTCGACAATGACCAACTAGCGGTATTCCACTTGAAGATTCCATACATTCCACTAGTCATCAACTTTCCAAATGTTTGAACATAGCAAATGCAACCACCGAAACAGTTGATAACCAGAGCCGCATCAATAACCCATCTAGCCTTAGGCATCAAATCAGACGAGACAGAGTAAAATGACGGCTTAGAATCCTTATAATCCAAAGCTAACATCGCCAAGACCTTCAGGGATAGCCACGTGATAAGCGCGGCAAGCCCAAGGAAGAGAACACCCAAAATCAAACCAAATGAGGCACATCCGAATGCCATAAAGAACATACCTGAAAAATAGACAAGAGACATAGAAACGCTACATACCGGAACCGATCATGGACTTGGTGATAACGGTGTACCCAGATAAAACAGTACCCGTTCTCCCGTCGTCCATCTTCTTGCCGTCAAGTGATGCATCCATAGACACATTTACGAGCCCGTTAGATAGCTCAGTGTCTGATCTAGCAGTTTGAACCATGAGTTTTTTTTTGCAACTCTTGTAGTGCGTATTCATGCTCTTGACCAGGGTAAAATTTGTCGACTGTGATGGCCTTTAAGGTTGAATGAGCAACTACATTCCTGAATTCGTACCCGAACGATTCTCGTATGAATTGAAGTTCTTTCTCTCCTGGACTTTCCTAAAAGATCCCATCGCGGTTTGCGTTGCTGCGATAATACCCCTGATTATAGCAGTTGCTATCAACCAATTTGACCTAAGGACTACTTTCAATTATGTATACATATCCACGACAGTTCTTCTCATCATGCTTTTCGGAACTGCTGAGAAAATACTCGTATCTACAGTCTATCGTGTAGTTGGTACTTTGGTTGGAGTGGGAGTTGGTGTGCTTCTTGCGTTTGGACACGGTGAGCTAGCCAAGCATGGTGCAAGTAATATCGCTCTCTGTATTTACCAATTGATTTTCTTTGTTTTCATTGTGTTCGTGATCGCATTCGTCACGCGAATCTTTCAACGATATTATGACATGTTTCTTTTGTTTGGTGTGTCGGTTGCGACCTTGATCTTCTCCCCAGATTTGACAGTGGCCTATTCCCGAACCTTGTCAGTGTTGATTGCGGCCATATCGGCTGCCATATTCACGATCATTTTCCAATACACGCGAGCCGATCATATGCTTTTTAGGGAACATCGAGATGCTGCCGCTAATCTGTTTGAGCTATGTGAGTATGCAATTTCATCGGAGCATCGTGAGAAGCATGAATTCGACCGTCGTACCCATCAGATGAGGATGAGCTTGACCTCGGCCGACTCTATTTGGGAAGCATATAATAGTTGGTATCGGATGACATGTAGAATCCCCAGATATGATTTTGCTTCGTTATCCCAAGCACTACGTCCTCTTTACTATGAGGTTTTCTCATTGTATTGGAGTCACGTGGAAACAAATCTAAGGCCTCGTGACGCTACCAGACTTTATTGCGATACGGAGGCGGACTATATCCGTCTTTTCAGGCCACTCATTCAGGGTATCGTTGGGGGAGTACGTCAATACAGGTTTCGTGTGAATGCTCTACTAGACCCGAATTGCAACCACAATGACAGGCGCGATCATATAGAAGTAATGATAGGACTTATAGGTGGGCGTTTTTACATGAACTTACAATTAATGAATATCCGATACGTCGAGAACCGATTAGTCAGTTATTCCAGTCGAATACAACGCTGGAACATGACTGATTACATGGTTACAGTAGCTTGTGTTATAATGGAGCTTGTCGATTATACACGCAGCGTCGTTGAACTGTTTGCAAAAGTGGAGCCCGTAGTCGAGTACACAGATCAAATGGATCGCCTGATGGTATTGAAGAACCGACTAAACGATCTCCGGTTCGAAACACATAGCTTTGAAATCGCAAGCGTTGTGCCCGTTGTGAGACCCCGGATATTAGGATTAGAGGAATCCGAAATAACATAGCGAGCGCTGTCGCAAAATTTTTTCTCATCATTACAATAAAGTACATGAATTGAAAAATTACATCCTAATTATATGAATGAGCCTACATGCTTCCTTGTTCCCTCTCGCACGAAAAGTTGGGCTACAATATACTCTATTGGGATAGCAGCTTGTTCAACATCCTGTTCCCCTATCTGGGGAGGAGGCGGGAACGGGGACGTAATTCCTTTTGCTGATATGGGGAAACCCATGGCCTGTGCCATTTGAGCAGCCATAGCTTGGCCTGCAGCGTTGTGAGCGTAAAGAGCTTGATCC
>Ga0214917_10002746_pt1 | contig 21131 bp, 17 predicted proteins | sample LL_1208_BB_MetaG_FD_177983 | JGI IMG/M metagenome (GOLD analysis project Ga0214917, IMG submission 177983) | Freshwater microbial communities from Lake Lanier, Atlanta, Georgia, United States - LL_1208_BB | ecosystem: Environmental > Aquatic > Freshwater > Lake | place: USA: Georgia | collected...
CATTCTTCTCAGATTGAGTAGGAATCTTCTGTGGAACGCGATTGGCAGAATACTTTGTTTCTGAAAAAATCGGACTCGCTGGAGCAACATAGTGGTTTCTCCTTAGCAATTCATATGCTACGAAAATAAACAATACACCTAAAATCGGACTTCTATATACGAATAAACTGACTGTTACTATAAAAAGAATTAGCATTCCGATAGGAGAATCTAACACAGGAACAAACCATTGAGGTGTTGAAACTGGGAATACGATATAAACGACGAATAGAACGAGAAGAATAATATCGAATACATCGAACTTCTTTAATTGTGAAATGTTCATCATAACTCAATATTAAATATACTATACGATTACATTTTCAAACGCTGGGACAATTCCGGAATTGTCCCAATCATCAATAGGGACGTAACCATATATCCATATCTTCCATCTTCTCCAAAAACGGTTCTGGTAATGCAGGACTCAATAATTGTGCAATAAACGTCCATTTCAATAACACGAATGAAAAAAACAAGATGCTAAATATTGCTAAAACTATAAATACAGTCTTTAGTTCCATTTACTATTCTATAGGTAGTATGCCTACAAAACTCCTTTTAGGACAATTCTGGAGAGAGGACGAACGAGCGTAGGCATAATGTCCCAGAATCAAACTATAATCAAAAAACATAAAGCAAAATGCATAAAGACATATACCATCACCATCTTCTCGCTAAAAAGAAAATATCCGTATTAATCTATTAACAAATGAATCGACAAAAACGTTCTTCCGGTCCCAAATTTAAATGGCAACCCGCAAAACCGAATAAACCAATACAAAGTCAATCTACAAATACGCCTTCAACTGCGGTAAAAAATGTCCAACCGTCATTTCCACAAACACTAAATACTTATCTGGGACCGAGAGGTTATACCATTTCTAAGACAGAATTGTCCGAACAGCAAGTGCAGCATTTAAGAAAAACACTGACAGTTAAACCGGTTGCCGGTGGTGCTGCATATGGTGCAGTAGATACGATAGAATATCCGATTTACCGCGAATCCAGCAATAAAATATACTTGCCGCGATTCTACGGCAAAACAGTATTCGGAGAGGTAAAACGTATGGCAATCCATCCTGGCGATGATATTGGTATCGAATTTGCAGGGTCATTGAGACCAATTCAACAACCCGTTGTCGAAGCATATGTCAATGCGGTCAATGGTGAATTTGGCGGCGGCGGACTTCTCGAATTACCGTGCGCATTCGGAAAAACAGTATTGTCGCTCAATATTATTGCGAGGTTGAAGAAGAAAACACTCGTAATCGTGAACAAGGAATTTCTACTAAATCAATGGGTAGAGAGGATATTGCAGTTTTTGCCTACCGCTAAAGTTGGACGTATTCAAGGACCCGAAATCGATATTGACGGCAAAGATATTGTCATCGGAATGTTGCAGTCGATTTCGATGAAGGATTACGACCCGTCCGTGTTCGCGAGTTTCGGTCTTACCATAATAGACGAAGTCCACCATATATCGAGCGAAGTATTCTCACGTGCGCTTTTCAAAATTGTTTCGAAATATATGCTCGGACTCTCGGCAACTATGGAGAGGAAAGATGGAACCACTTATGTATTCAAACAATTTTTAGGCGAAGTTGTTTTTAAGGGAGAACGAGAGGAAGAACATAATGTGGAAGTGCGTGCCATAGAGTATGTGAGCAAAGACCCGGAATTCAATAAGGTCGAATGCGATTTTCGCGGAAATCCGAAATACAGCACAATGATTGTGAAATTATGTGAATACGGAGACCGAAGTGACTTTATTGTCCGAGTTGTGCGCGATTTAGTAAAAGAACAACCCGGCGCACAGATTATGATTTTAGCACACAATCGGTCTCTTCTCACTTATTTGCATGATTCGATTGTGCATCAAGGATTTGCTACAGTTGGTTATTATGTGGGTGGAATGCGAGAAGAGGCGTTGAAGTCGACGGAAGAACGGCAAGTCGTAGTAGCAACGTATGCAATGGCCGCAGAAGCACTCGATATTAAAACGCTAAATAGTCTTGTAATGGTAACTCCAAAGACGGATATTGTGCAATCGGTCGGGCGTATTTTACGCGAGAAACACGATAAACCTCTTGTAGTAGATATCGTGGACAAACACGATGTCTTCCAAAATCAATGGACAAAACGCCGCAGGTATTATAAGAAATGCGAGTATACCATCAAAATGATAGATAGCGTTCGGTATAAAGGATTTGATGCAAATTCTATGCTGGAATGGAAACTGGTTTATAAGAATGCGAAATCCAATGCAGTGAAATGTAAAGGGGATTCATCTGATGGGGAAGAATCGGACGATGCGGAAGAAGAAAGTAAAAAACGGGCGAAAGTGCCGAGTAAATGCATGGTGGTTTTCAACGACGAAGAATGCATAGAAGATTAGCGTCTGGACATTATAAACGGATGGTAGTACTAAATATCGGAGTCAATTCTTTGTCGTGTGTAATAATCAAAATCGCATTCTTCCTCTCACTATAGTCTTTTATTAATCGTATGAGTTCTTGTTTCAAAGCAGAATCCAATGCATTGGTGGGTTCATCCAATATGAGCACTTTCGAAGGATTGATGAGTCCTCCTATAATATTCACCACTTGTCTTTGTCCGCCCGAAAGATTTTCCCCTAAATTACCGGATTTCTTGTTTTCAATATCGACGTTTTTGAAGAGTTCACGTATTTTCGGGTATGTAAGAATATGCCGGAGTTCTGCCGAGCAAGACTCGGGATGCAAACACCCGTACATCATGTTTTCTGCAACCACGCGGTCGAACAATTTGCCATTTTGACTCACATAAGTGATATTCTCGCGGATATAGTCCGGCGATATATCATCGATATTCACACCGTCAATATAAACCTTTCCATCTTTCACGGAATGCATCTTTAAGAGGATTTTCATAATGGTAGTCTTACCTTTTCCAGACAGTCCAGTTATACCAATAATATCATGATTGCGGGTATTAAATGTGATGGACACACCGGAAACTACGTCTGTTTCACTCGATTTATATCGGAATGCAATATTATCGAATTCGATTTTGTGGAAAGGCAATTCTATCTTCTCGAAATCGCGGTTTACTTTCTGCAATGTGATATCTTTGAAGTGTTTCAATACCGTATTTGTTCTTCCTACGAATTCCACGCAATCCGATATTGTATAAACAACTCCTAACATCTTATCGCGATAAAGCACCAACATTGTCATTGCAGTTAAGAAGTACGTTATCGATATATCCTTTTTATAAAACAGTTGAATAATATACCATAATAATACTGCGACCAATATAGATACGATTGTATTGATATATAAACCGCATTTTTCAGTAGTTGACTGGAATTCGAGTGCTTTATCAAATGCGTCTTTCGATTTATCTTCAAATATACGCGATTCATATTCGGTTTGTCCTCTGTAAATGATTTTGTCGAAATTATGTAGAATTTCGAGAAGACGCGCTTCATTATCATATTCGACATCTACAGCGCAACTGTTCTTCTCAAACATTATATTCCAGTTAAATGCTACAATAGACGCCATTAATAGGTTTCCGAATAAAAATATGAATCCCAATTCAATACGGGTAATCAATAAGAATGCGGCGACAATTAAAACGAAACTGACATCCGGCAATATTATACTAAATATTGTATTAAAAAGCATAAAACAGATAGATGCGGTCCTGTTTATAGGGGAACTTATTCGCGGGTAATTAATCTCATCCATATTCTCCTTGTTGGATTCCAACAGCAAGTTCAACATATTGTATCTTAACCATTGACGCATTTTTGTGAGAAGTGTGTTCTGTAGACTTTTGTAGATGTAACTCACAACGAGGAACAATGCAAATGCAATGCATAAATAATAGAAAACCAGTATAGTACGCGATTTGTCCATTTTCTCTACGGATTGTACAATTTCTGCTGTGATACGGGATATTCCGTGTGCTTGTATTCCATTCACCACAAGAGAAAGAATAACGAGCGTAATTGCGGTTAACTTCTCTTCGCTAAAATAAGACATTAACAGCTGAATAATTATATTTGGTTCTGATTCAGACATTTAATACTATAGATACAATTCCACACTATATATTTTGCAATTATAATGAAAAATATATAGAATAATATGGGAGGTTAGAGACAATAATATTGCACCCGTTAATGACTGCGGCGATTCTTCGATTTTCTTTTACGTGATTTTTTTCCACCAGTGGTCTTCTCTGTATCCGGTTTAGATTTATTTGTACTAAATGGATTGATACTGTCAATCACTTTGGAAAGCGTACTTTGGGGTTTTGGTTCTGATGTGGGTCCTTCTGATGCTTGTGCAGGTTCTGATTCTGATGATTGTGCAGGTTCTGATTCTGATGCTTGTGCAGATTCCGATGCTGATGCTTGTGCAGGTTCTGATTCTGATGCTTCTGTGTTTTCTTCCGATGATGGTTGGGCAGATTCCGATGCTGATGCTTCTGTGGTTTCTTCCGATGATGGTTGGGCAGGTTCAACATACGCTTGTTCAGGTTCTGGTGTTGATTCGACTGGTTTTGTTTCATCTTGAGTGGGTTCGACCGTGGATGGTCCTTCATACGGTATTAGACTCTGTTCTTTCTTGGATTGTTTTTTATGGTGCTTTCGTGTTTTAAATTTTTTATCTAAGAATTGTTTCAATGTGGGGACCTTACATTTCTTCTGTTTTTGAATTCTGGCAACTTCTCGTTTGTATTCCATCAAAATCTCCTTTTCTACGCGTTTAATGCCCGATTTCTTATTCCTGCTCTTTTTACTTACCCGACGGTTATATTTTGCAATCATTTTTAATTCATCGCGTTTTGTATTGTTAAATAAAGGACTATAGTAACTTTTATCAAAACCCTTGCGTTTTTCTGGTGCAAAATTCATTATATGTAATTATTAGATATTTATCGTCTATTTGATGACTTAACTGCAGTGAGTTTTTCAATATGTATAATCCTCTCGTCTTTTCTAGTTAAACGTACGGGTATCCATTTCTTATGTTTTTGGTTGAAAACGCACTCAATTGGAGAGACTAAATCGAGACGGACGTGTTTATTAATATCCGTATTCTCAAATACAGATTCGTCTTCACTTTCTTCTGCTAAATCCAAGTTGTCATTTTCCCGTATGCGTCTAAATATTTTATTCATAAACACACTTGTCTTGTAGGACTGTATACCCGCCAATCCGCAATATACTGCCACCCCAATTCCACCATACGCATACAAATGATATAGATCCAATTGCGGGTCGGCAGTGATGTTAAACACCGCGGGATATTTGTACGCAGGTTTTGTGAAATCGAATGTCGGAATTGGATTCATAATTGCCGCAGCGGTCATTTTCTGTGCAACCGTAGCAGAAGATACTGGTGCCACTATAGACGATGGTCCTACCCCGCGTTTTGGTATAGCAACATTTACATATGGCGAAACCCGGCGCACTTCTCGATATTGAATATGATGTGGCGTGTAACCAGATTTCGCTGCAATATCTGCTGGAATAATATGCGTTTGCTCTTTTCCAGCTTCAACATACCACATCATAGGCAATGCAATGGTCGTATCGCGTATCTTCTCGACATACTCATTCAGAAACCCTATTTTGTCTCCGAAACACAGATTCGTCAATTTGTTACCGCAATAGTAATAAATATCTTCTGCTATGAAGACCTTGATGGGTGATGACGGCGCTTCATAGATAGTTCCGTAAATGACTGTGCCTAGACATAAATTGCCATAGAAACTGGATGGTCGAGGATCTACCGCGCAAATCTGTTTTTCTTTATCGAGTCCAATTAAATAACATACATTTTCGGACCCGCCTTGCTTATACGTATACCACATGAAATGCTTCTTTCCGAGAGATATTGAAACTGCAACAGAATCGGATGGGCAAACTTTCTTATGGGAAACTGTTTCATAGGAAAGTTCGAATTTGGGAAATCGCTTTAATAACGCATCATATTGTGTAAGAGAATTCATTGTGTTTTTTTGCTAAATGGAAAATCAATTAGTATATTTTATCTGGTTTTATTTATGTCATTTTATGCAATCAATTTTTCCATTTTATTGTCTGGATATTATTGTCCCGAACGACCGTAGAGTGTTTCGTAGGTAGAATGGACGTATTATAGTATAAATTTTACTCTTTCGACTTTGTCTAATTCACCGGGATATCCTTCTGCCAAGAAATCGCGCAATTTCTTCTGCGACTTTTCTTGACTGTAGTTGTCGCTCCACCATTTTCTCGGAGAGACAGACGCAGGTTTGTTGAGAAGACGATTCAAGGCAGTTTTCACATCTTTTTCGTCGTTGAACAGTTCGCCAGTATGGTAATTAATATACTTGAATCCGCACATAATATTGCGATTCATAAGGACTTGCAGATTTTTCGTGAGACATTCTGCGACGACGCGCGGAGAAGCATCGTATATATTCGGCACAAACAGAAATTTTGCTTCTCGCATTTTCTGTTGAAGAACATGCCAATCCAACCATCCGATTACCTCTAAATAGTCTCCGTATTCCTTTTCCAGACCACAATTCTCTCTTCCGACAATCAGTCCTTTCAATCCGAGTTCGAAACACATGATCGGAAAACACTCCTTTGCTAATTCGAAATTGCGGTTGAATGCGTTCCATCCGTCGAGAGGACAATTATCCGAGTCTTTATTGCAAATATAAATGAAATCGTATTTTTTCGGAATTGACGCAAGTTCTGTTTCGTCCTCTGCATTGTAGAAGTCGGATTCGCTTATATCGGCGAGACGGTTCGTTTTTGTGAATCCATATTCTTCTGCACTACGGAAACAGCATAACCAATCGCGTATTTTACCAGTATAGTCGAATGTATCTTTGCGTTCATATTCGCCCTCCGTCGAATCCATTTTGTCGCGGTTCGGAAACGATTTATATGCAGTAATGCCGAATACGTGGACGCCGTTTTTCACATATTCATTGTATCTATCCTCTGCCGCCTTTTCGCGGAAAAACCCGGTTACTGCCACAAATGGTAATACTCTGTCGTCTTTGTCTGTAAAATATCGAAACGGAAACATACGATTTTCCTTCTCCTTAAACCTCTGGACGTATTCGTCGCGGTCTTTTGCTTCCATACCCTCTCTTCCTCTCAATCGGATTCCAAAAAAAGGATGGAATAAGCAAATCAATATGATAAAAATCAATAGCAAAATAATGTAAATGCGCCTCATTTATATTATGAGTGGATTTGATAAAATTGAACGACTTTTTATTCATAAATATTCAGTAACAACTAACCTCTAAAACTCATTCTAAACCCACTCATTTATCTACGTTTTAACTTACAATCATGTCGAAGTCATTTCATGCATATTTCGAACACAATAATGATAAAATAAAATTGGCACAATCCAAACTCGAATGTTACAAAGATGAATTGGAAAAACCAGGTAAAATCACTAAAAAAAAAGAAAAAGTAGAAAAACAAATAGCGAAAATGGAAGAAACGATTACGCAACTAGAGTTTCTTGCTGGTAATCCAGATGAGCTGGTCAATACATATTTGCAATCTCTACCAATAAATCGAAAAAGTATTTGTCTTGAAGATATGTTTGAGATGCATTCTATCACAAAGATTCCGGATTTATCGCGATTTAGTGATCTCCAAGTGTTGCGTTTGTCGAATAATCGTCGCCTCTCATCGGGGTTTGACCGATTACCGACGACGCTAAAAGAACTCTACTGTCACAAAACCGATATACCAAACGAAGATACCGCGTGGATACTGCGTCTTGTGAATTTGGAGTCGCTTGAATTGTCTCGCAATGACCGTATTATCGAACTACCTGACCTTACAGCACTAACGAATCTTAAACATTTGTATATTAACCAAATGGAACTACGTAGTATTCCTACACTTCCTTTCACGATCCAGACTCTTCTTACACCGATAACTAATGTGTCTCGGTATTTTACCAAATCATTCTATGCGAATAAGACGAGGTTGAGTTTCAATAGAGGGTATTGCACTACACCTAAATCGGACGCAACGCGAATCATTCTCCATATCAACCGTGTAAACCAGTTCGATAAAATTCGAGAGGAGCTTATTGCGAAAGGAGGGAGAATAATAATGAACCCTGCTAGAATCGAACGCCTTTTAGATCAATCCGAAATTGATTTAGATTCGGATTGGTCAGATATATTTGAATTTCAGAAAAGACGTGAATATTCATATTATTAATAATCATTTCCTACATATTATATTCCTTATTCGTATCTATATTTCACTTGTATTCTACCTACGAAACTCCCTATGGTAGTTTCTCCGGAGAATTATCCAATTCATACGTTCGTTCCTCTCTCCGGAATTGTCACAATTCATAATTTGTTTGCAATTCGTAACAGTTTTTTTTGCTTCCATTCCCTATCTTCCTCTCAATCGGATTCCAAAAAAAGGATGGAATAATGCGCTTCATTTGGAACAATTCCGGAGAGAGGAACGTAGGAATTGGACGATGAATGCGAAGTTCCGGAGAAAAGGAGGTTTGTAGGAATAATGGAATCTTTCGCTGTCTATTTTTTATATTTTATGTAAATTTTGTGAATAACGAACAATAATATCAATAGGAAGGAATATTTTACGAATTCATTTACAATAAAAAACACGCTACTACTTGAAGGTGATTGAACCGTCTTAAGCATAGCATTATAAAGTAAAAACAACAATGCACTTGAATAAACAATGTACGTAGGATAACCGTTTCGCAATAGCAATATAATATTAGATATAACTGTAAGAATACCAATAAATACACTAAATATCAAATAAATAGTTTTATTACCAAAAAATTCTAAAATATCACCTGCGTTTAAATCTTCACCCGCTGTATAGTTTGGATTTTTATACAGGTTATAAATGTATGAAATTATACATTCACCTTTTAATAATGTCCACGATAATACTAATAATACGAAATATAGTATAAAAATGTCGTCGACCCAAGATTTATTGAAGATAAGTCCATATGATGATACAAAAAGTAAAAATATAATATGAAATGCGCCCCAAAATAGACCAGTGTAATTATTTTTCATATATATATATAATCAGTTACAAAATGTATAGTTGTGGTAATATTATTACAATTATATTCTACCCACGCGATAATTCATAATGAGTAATTCATTACGGTCTTCTGCGCGTTTGGTTTTACGAGACCATCGCGCATAAACTTTCGTGGTCTTTATATTGAATTCCTTAAACATATTTCGCATAGTAGGACTATCATTGATGGTCATCAGAAATTTACCGCGGATACTTCTCAGAACATCTAAAAGACGCGAATAATCGAATTCCTTGTGTTCGCCATATCCATAGATGGCGCGTGTCTTCTCATATGGTGGATCAAAAAAGAAAAACGTAGTTGGAGAATCGTATGTTTCCACCACTTTGGCATAATCTTGATTCAATATTTTTGCGGTTTTTAGACGCGACTGGTAAAATGTCAGATTTTTCAGTATTTTCGTAGGGTCCGCCTTTCGGTGAATCCCATAAGAAAGACGAACAGGTGACCCGGAGAATCCATTGCATGCTTCTATTTTTGCGTGGATCAGACGTTCTGCCGGTGTTCTCGGCGTTTTTCGATAAAAACGTTTTATATTTGGAATCGTGTTCAATCCTCTCGGATATTTTTCGGGGTTGGTAGGCGCAGAGAGGAGAAGACGATGTTGGTCATAGGTATGTTTATCTAAATCGTTTAATATATTTTCTTCTGCTACGGGCGTTTTATTATAAAATATTGCACCAGAACCGAAGAATGGTTCAACATATCGGTTATGGGGTGGAATGAATCGCATAATCTCCTCTCGCATAGGGAATTTATTGCCTTGTCTACAAAATGGCGGAGGAATGTTTGCGGGTTCGTAACGCCTATTTTTACGAGTTTTCTGCATAGTATATTATGTCTTATTTTTATATATCGGGATTATGCCTACAAAACACCCTACGGTTGTTATCTTGGGGGTGTTGCGTGTTAACTTTTTACTACATACGTCTTGGTAAACGCCAATGTGTTCATTACATCTATCATAACGTCTTCCGATTGAAAGTCGATGGTAGTTATACTTGTCCGACACATAGCACATCTAAACGGTTGTCTTCTATCCAACTTGCGTATCATACTCTCTATACACATTCCGCAATAGGTATGTCTGCAATTCATACGAACCGCACAACCATCGAGGACTCCACACATACATATAGGACAGTCGTCTTTTACCTTGAGTGTATCGTCTATTTTTCCTGTAACTCCATATGCGTTTCGGGTGATAAGTTTTTTCTTTGGAGGTAAAAGAAAACGCCAATATGATTCTTCTAATATCTTTTTTTTCTCTTCTGGAGTACGTTGGTCGACTGGTTTTTCTTTAATGCGTGCGATTTCACGCAATTTCTTTTTGGATTTTCGAATTATATTTATATTCGGTAACGAGTCATTTACTTCTTCTAAATTATCGAAGATGTTATTTGACGACATATTGGTTGGATTTTAATAAAATAGAATGCTTATTGTATTTGATTAAAAAGGCAGTTTTGTTTTACGTTCAATTTTACATATGCCCACCTAGACGAGAAACCATTCTATGTGTGAAATGGTAAACAAGACCGAAAACAACTGCGTGGACCGCAGCGACAGTTAACTTAGACCCACCGGGTGGGAGACTGAGCAAAACACCAGGAACGAGAACGAAAAACAGCAGAGCAACGTAAACGGAAAGCAACATTTTATATAATATAAAGGCGATAAAGTTTATAGACTACTTAGTATATTTCTAAATATGTTTCGTTTTAACATTGTTTCGCCAGGTTTCGTATAATCAACGGTCGAATGTAACATTGCATTGATATCCTCTCTAGATAGAACAGACACAACGCTAGAGGATGAACTATAAACTTGTACGAATGCACCGGTTTTATCTTTGTACTGTTCGGTATGTTCTTGGTGCGAATTTTCATTGAATAGTCGCGACAACATCTCAATAAATATGATTCTATATGGATTTTGAATAGACGCATACATATTGTGCGTCAATATATGGATATGAACCCCGTTTGATAGGAGAGTTCGAAACAAATCGCGCAACATATTGATCCTAGTTGGATTTACTATATACGCAAACATATCGTCGAGGAATTCTTTGGATGGTATCACGAGAGGAGGAGTCCGGTTTTTTATCGTTCTTTTCCTTCTACCGCTTCTCTTACGAGACATTGGGACAATTCCTCTTCCTTGTGAACTTTCGTTAATGGATTTTATGGAAAACCCTTCTGTGCAACTAATTGTGCCGTCCCAATCGAATAATGCATATTTCGGGTAATCGGTTGATGATGCCGACCATTTTTTTAACGCATTAGCAATACGCTTTGTTATGCCGCAACTTATAGTATTTGAATCACCCGTTTTCAACAATGTCTGTGCGTACAAGTTTCCATTTTTCGCTAAATCTTTCGTGTATCTATCTTCTCGAATATCCTTATTCGAAACATGTATATAATCCATGAAGTCGGAATAACTACTCATGTCCTCTATTGAACCAGTACCCCAGTTTTCATACATATTGTCTATGAATACGATATTTTTACGAATGGTCGACATAGATAGCAATATATTATATGATTAGGACTATAATGTACCGATAAATGCAGTCAACTCATTATGAATCCATTCCTTCTCTTCGGACGGCAAAAAATCCGACGACTGTAACTTTACTAGACTCGGTTCTGTCCCAATTACTGTGAGAGGATGTAACGTTGGAGTTGTGGTCGGTTTCATATCTTCTACGATTTGTTTGTATTTAGATTCTTGGAATTCGAGAACGTTTTTCATTTTAGGAGAAGTGTAATGTATTTTGCAGTATTCCCATAAATGGTGTACTAAAAAAATGATTAAAATAGAAAATATAGCATTTATTATTAAGGAATACCACATATTGGTTGGTATTTATAGTGTTTTACTAGATTTCGAAAACACTATATTCACGAGTCTGTTTTAGTTCGTATCTGACTGTTTTTTTTTATTTCTTCATCGGTTTAAAGAATCCGGTTATTTCGCGTGCATTGTTTTTCTGATTATCCAATTGCACTAACCATTTATCAAACAATAGAGGTTTTACCTTTTTCGAACAGAACTCATCGTGTTTCTTTGCGAATATTTCTTGGTCGGGGAATTTCTTCCTTAATTCTGCTACTTCGCTCTTATGTTTCCTTATCGCCAACTGCTTCTTCTGGTTATCCCATATTTGTTCTAAACCGAGTCCATACAATTGCTGCAGAGGTTTCATCAACTGTTTTGTAATGTAATGTGCATAATCGATTTTCAGATTCTCCGATACAATATATTCCGGCAATTCGATTTTGTCTCCCTGTAATTTTGCTGCAGGGTTATTGAAGAAGACGAACTTGATTCGGTCGCCAGGTTTCGGTTTATTACCCGGATCTCGTTTACCAATTCGGTCTGCCAATACTCGGTGTGCGATTGTCTGTGGATTCTTATAATAACTGCTGAGTGCACGTGTGATGGTCAATTTATCCATTGGAACTCTACCTGCGACCAATTCCTCTAAACACCGGTTTAAGAACTCGACGGATTTCATGATATCGTTTTCCTTCATCAATATATTCAGAATCCCGCCATAAACGTCTTTCAAGTAATCGCACGAATCGCGGCGTTTGATGGAAAGACCCATGTATTTCAATTTGCCTTTCTTCGGGTCGGTCTCATATAGCATTCCTACATACCGCTTCTTTTTTAATAGAATAAACGGCATAAGTGTCTTCTCATAACTCAGTTCCATCGGCGGTTTCAAGAATCGCGTACATAATGCGGCAGCGTCTTGTGCAATTTCAATCGTTATTTCCAATGCTTTTGCTCCACGGACTTTCTCGCCCGTCTTCGGGTCTTCTAAGTTAAAGGTAAAGAATACAGAATCCGTGTTATGTACTATGAGATTACCGATTCCTGCTGCGAAATGGTGGTTATCAGTTGTCAAGTCGTAGACGTATCCTTCGTAGGGAATTTCGGTTATAGAATCAATTTCAACGGGATTGTCATCTTCTTGCAAATATTTTTGAATCTTTAGGGAAAATACCGACCCTTCAGAGACACTTAATATGATCTGCATTCCACATTGTTGAGCAGCAACTGCTAAATTTGATAGATAAATCCAGTCATTTGATAAGTACTCACAATAGGAAGAATTGATGCTGAACGTATGACTATGCGAATCAACCGGGCAATGCAATAATTCATCACCGATCTTGACGTCTTTAGGGGAAACTTCAGTCCCATCCATTCTCAAAAGTGAATGGTCATCGGTCACATCCACTAATCCGGTATGTGTCAATATACGAACCATTTTTTTGTGAGGCGCCAAGACATGTCTTATCACACGATGAAGACGGGTCCAACCCTTATCCGTCCAAGTTTCTATTCCTGGACGCATTTCACAGAATTCTTTGGTTTGTTTACCGGGTTCCTCACATATTGCCCATCCTCTCTCTGTTCCATATTTCTCTGCTAAACTTTCGATGGTGCAGATATCCAGGATTCCATCCGCGGTCCGAACATACACCGGAGTATAATTTGCAACACTATCTCCATAAACATACTCCGCCTTTGTCAACACCGGACCGTGGCATTCCGTATCATATTCGCGATTTCCATATACTTCTTCGATGATTCGTCGAGCATAGGTAATCATCATACGTCCAGTCGCAGTCGTTGACGCAGCAACATCCTTCTCATAGAAAGACGAAGTTTTAGCGCCACATTGACCGTAGAGAGAATTCGCCGTCACCTTATAACCGAGTTGACGTTTATCGAGTACATTTTGCATAAAGGGGTCTGGTTCCGTCTTCGCTTTTTTCCGAGTATCCGACCTCGCTTTCAACAACTCCTCTAGAATACTCGGCATAATACCTTTGCGATTCTCCGGGAACTGTGCCCATCTACACACTTTTTTACCGCATTTCGTTTTCACCGCGGCGGAGGTGGGCGTTTTTCGGACATATCGGAAGGTATCAAATTCGATGTCGATGTATTCATACCCGGGTAATTCATCATAACGGTATTTACCAGTATTGCGGTCGATTTCGCCGGTCTGTTTGAGAAGTCTACCTTCTAAATCATATTCTTTTGTCCAGACTTTGCTGTCGTGGGAGAAGTTCTGACTTATCATCGACGACGGATAAAGAGACGCATAATCTACGCACGCAACCGGATTGTCCATGTACATAGAACATTTCGGAGGCAAAACAATTGCGCCTTCATATCCTTCATTGCCGCCCGACTTCTCCAAATCCGGCATCAGCGTATTTTTGTCGCGGCATTTCTTTGCAACATAGCTCGTCAATTTAATGCCTTGACCGCGGAATACTAAGAAACTGATTGGGACACTGCAAATCGACGACATTTCGACATATCCGGTCAACACGTCGACTTTGGACATAAGATGATGAACCAAGTTGCAATCCTGAATACAGTATTTAGCAACTCTTGCCCGGTCGGAAGCGTCGCCTTTGGTCAAACGGAAAATATCTTGCGGTGTCACATCGTCTTTCGCCATACCCCACTTGATATTTTTATGTGCGGTGAGACCCCCGTGGTCGCCGCGTATGACAATGATATTGGTTTTCGGTCCATCGACAACCGAAGGATCCGCTGGTCGGTTACGCAGAATATCTTCCACTATGAATTTCCGCCCGCCGTCATAGTAATCACTGGTGAAACTCGTTATTTCGACGTGTATGAAATCGCCGACGTGTAATCCCATCAGGTTTTTGCTGTATAGATGGGTCGCCACATTACCGTCAGTATCGTGTACGACCTCAACGCGTTTGATATCATCGCTGATGAAATACGACGCCATATCGTCTAATTTATAGGACCCGAAATTGTATTCACGACGCAAATACATATACATATCGACCTGGAATCTACCAGTCATTTTTATGTATTTTAGGTCGTAATCGCCACTCGCTAATGCGACGGTTGTATGCTCGATATCTATAAGCGGTTTCTCCGGTTGAAGTCGATTGTATTTTTCGTTGGCGCATACTTCGCTTAATCTGCGTGAGAGGAGCAAGAATGTCTTGGTGCATTCATTTTCAATTGCTCGGCGAAACATGAACTCATAATCAAACCCGAATATGTTATAACCGATAATGATATCGGGGTTCTCGGTGGAGACGAAATCCGCCCATCTTATCAGTAATTCGCGTTCGGTCGCAGTGGTTTCAATCGTGGCGCCTTCTACTGGGTCACACGAACCGACGACGAAGCAATGATTCAGATATGGTTCCGGTTCTCCATAACGCATAAAGGTCGACCCGATGAACGTGACTTCGTCGCCCTTTAATGGTGGGAATAACTGCGTCAATGCTTCATCTACACGAATGATTTTTGCGTCTCGGTTGTATTTATCGGAGAGGAGCAGGTCGACAATGGTCAAGTTTTTCGCCACTTTAATAGCAGATTCATATACCGGATAATTGTCGCGTTCTTCGTCTGAATCGTGGTATTCTTCGACTTCTTCTTGCGCCTCCGATTCATTGTCTGAATCCTCTTCTCCTCGGGCAGCATATTTATCCGTTTCGCGCATTTTATCGAACATCGCACCAATGGTTAACAATGCAGTTTTATCTTCCTCGTCGTCTGTCTTTACTTTATTCATATTTTGGAGAGGAGTGTTCAATAATGCTTCAATCATATTTGCGATACGTGCTCTGGTCACCTCTCGTTTTGGATAAACGATGTCGACATCGTCGAATTTGCCGTAACCAAATCCGGTCATTACCACATTTCGGATGAGGTCGGCGGTTTCTTCCGGTGAATCAATATCCGCCCGCAAATACGCATCGACTAAATGCTGTGCCAATTTTTTATACGTTTTTTGGGGAAGCGGGAAATCGCCGTGGGACGAACTCGCCTCAATATCAAAACTCATTATTTTATAGGGAACACGCGTCTCCTTTTCGGGTAGAGGCGTAATATAACTCGATGGACAAATACATTCGAATGTGCAAGTGGTTGTTTGCGTCGAAGGTTTGTATGCCTTGTTATACTGCACACTAACCCAACCCGAAGGACTGATATTTTTAATATGGAAGTAGCGGAGAAGCGGGGGAATATTCGATTCGTAAATACTTACCTCTGTGTTATTAAATGAAATCGTGGTTAATTGTCTGTTTCCTGCGGCATTCTTGGAATACCACATATTTTTCATACGGTTAAATGCCGCTTGATTGTGAAATGTGATTCGGATAAACCGGTCTTTCTTTCCGGCAGAGAATCCATAGAGTTTGTGGTAATCGACCAAATGCGCCGAATCCACTTGCGACTCTAACCATTTGACGCCGGATTTCGCGTATAATTGACGCATAAATGCATTGACAATGGATTGGTCCCATTTATCGCCTACGTGTAAGAAGAAGAACGGTTTATAATCATGCACAATCATACTGCAGGTTTGTCCTTGCTCATTGACGCCAAACATTTGAACCATAAATTGGCGTTTGGTAGAGGAAGACGAACCGTCGCTATCGGAAGCGGAATCCGACCCGCTTGTGGTTCCGGATTTAATTGCACTTAGACTTTCGTCGAACGTTTTAAAATCAATGAGACGGAATGTTTTGTTTACACTCATTTTAGTCGGTTTCTTTGATTGCATACAACTCGGTTATTAATAGTTTTTGAAATCGTATATTTATCTCGTTTTCAAAAACAGGTTTTTAAGATTCAATTTTGTAAATTTACCTACCGAACAAGAAGTCGAATACACCACGCGTCTTCTTTTGTGTTTTTCGTCTTCTCGTATTACCGCAAACATGTCTAGAATTCGTACAATTATGATGTATACTGCGTCTATGATTATGCCGTCTGTATCGGTTCCTTGTAAAGTATCGTCGTCCGCCTTGTAAGTCTTGCATCAACCCGGGCATCTTAAATCCCGGCATAAGTTGATTATCCATTTCTATATTACTATCGCCACCGTGTAAATACCATTCTGCCATTTGTTTTGCCTGTCGAACACCACTATAGTAATCAACCTTCCCGTTTTTTATACGAAAAAGCGTCGGATACCCTTCAACTTTAATTTTTACCTTATGTTCTTCTTCTATTTTTTTTAGTTCGGTATCGACATCATTTGACTCTATTCTCACATACACAATATTTTTGCTGCCTTTTTTATGATTGATGTGACGCTTCATTTTATTCCACTCGGGTTTTAACGTTTTGCAGTGACCGCACCAATTTGCATATACATTTCCTACAACAATGTCTTTTTTGGGATTCTTATGTTTTTTTCGACCCCCTAATTCTTCTGGGTCTTTATCGTGCTCACCGTTGTCCATGTATTGTATACTTTATACGTATATTGTATCCCTATGTGAAATTTTCGATTCATATAGTATATAATTCAATTGAAAAATGGCAAAGAAATCCAATATATACCAGATTATTTTTCTGATGTTTTTGCTTATTGCATTTGGACTAGGAGCATATGTATATTCGACAATGGATCTCAAGCAAATGATTGCGAGAATGGAGGGAATGGATACATTGAAAAATCAGCATCAGTCTCCACAACCCGTTACACCGGAAGGTTGCCCGGATTTACTAATTCAACGCGGACCATCTTACTATTTGTATAATACAAAAATGCCGGTTGTAAACGGTTCAAACCCGATTGTTTTTAATAGTTTAGAAGAATACAGTGGTTATTTCAATCTAAAGAACTCGACCGCAAAACAATGTCCTCCGCTATTTTTGCAACAAGAAAACGATACACAAGGTAGTGATGTCTACAGGATTCGACCGAGTCCATTTAATCCATTCGCCGGTATCCCCTCCAACTCACCTCTCGTACAAAAATACGATGGAAAATTAGTAGATGAGATGGATGCTTCCCGCGATAATGGTTATAACAAAAATATGTATCCCGGATTCGACCCGGAAAATTTACATATCGGGAGATTGACGGAGCTCGATAAAATCCATGAATCCACGGAAAATGCAAAAATGAGCGATAATGCAATGGATTCAAATTGGGGTGGTGTTCTATATACACAATCGCAGGTTGATTCGGGTAAATATGTGGAAAATGAGGTAAGTCGTACGAATTATTCTACTCCTAAAGGGGCACAAATGCTTCCTATCTATGGACCTTCGCAACCATATCCTTGAACGTATGAATGGGACAATCCCGAAGAGAGGATGTAACGAAGTAGAGAACGTAGGAATTGGATGATTCTCTAAGGCACGAGTAAGAGAAACAACCGTAGAATTTGTTTCGTAGGTAGAATGCATCAATTACACAAGAATGCTTTGATATTCTGTATGACCGCACTACTCAATTTGCGTCGTTTCCCGACTCCGGCGTCCAGATAAATCGCGTCCAATTTTTCGGGATTTGTCCGAATGTCCATTATCAACTGTGTAAAGGACCCTCCGAAATGTTTCAATACTTCGGTAGCAATATGACTACTGATTCCCGGTATTTGCGAGAGGAGGATTTCGCCTATATTTTCCGGTGTAATATTATCGCGTTTTGACTTTTTAACGAAATTGCTATAGGAAACGGGCGGCACAGATTCGCTCTTCTCTGACAAGGAATAAGACGGAATTGTTTGTCCCTTCTCAAATTCATTGCGGATTTTCGTTGCCATTCCCCAAATTAATTCGGCGGTTTCCAATACAGTTGCCGTTTTGAAAACGCTAAATCCCTTGAAATACGATAGACTTGTCATAGCAGATAATATAATCTTCTTGTCTGCGGGGTTTCGGAGCGTCGAGAAGACGCCTTCCAAAATGTACACAATATTATGCGGATGCATTCCACTGGTATGTATGAGACGATGCGATTGCTCTTCATATCTGCCGTCGCGTATGCTTGCTAAAAGGTCCGTAAACGATTTCCTCTCGTATAAAAGGATTTCATTCGTGTCGTTTATTTTGATTAATACGTCTCCGAGAAGAAGCGCGGAAGTTTCAATCGTTATCGGTGTTGTTGTATTTGCTGCCGCGATTTCCCTTACTTTCTCAATTAACGCGTGTTCTCGTATATCAATAACAATCTGCATTGTTTGCTGCAAAATAATATAATAACTATGATTCGGTCATTATATTGTTTATTTAAACACTTACAGAATATTCTACCTACGAACCAGATTTACGGTTGTTTCTCTGTGCCGTGGCGAATCATTCTCCCCAACTTACTTCTGGATTAACGCATGGGGATACGTGGGTCATTTCCAGTAGGTCGGACAGTGTTTTTGGTGAATACGAGGGTGGTATTCATCTTTGCACGAGTGCAGCATCTTCCGTTAATGGGGTCGGTTGAATGCAAGAAGATACTTGTCCAATGTTCGCGTCCGATTTGGTATGGGAATCCTGCTTTCTTTTCGCCACCTCCTTGGTTTCGAGTTGTACTCACATTGCTTAACATTCTTGTTTTATTTGAGTTTGACCAGGCACCTCCTTTTGGCATATTTACTAGGTATATATAACCACCAACATATTTTATTTTATTCACACTGAAAATTGAACCGGTCATTTCAGATAAAACAGATATGACAACTATCTAAAGGAATTATTGCAAAATAATAAAGTCGAGATAAACAACAACACAACTAAAATGACCGATTATATTGATGACGATATTCGCGTGGTTCGTTCAGAGAATGGTTCAGAAACGTACATATTTGACCCGTACAATCCTCTAAATAGGTCCATAACGAAAGAAGATGTCGAAGGTATTCTTAAATCATATGGCATTCATATTCCGATTCACAATTTGGACTTATACAAGCGCGCATTCATACACAAATCGTATATAAGACGACCTGCTTTGGAGAATGAACAGAACAGCGTCGTTATTGTAGAAAAACCCGCCGATTGTTTACCGCTTTCTACGAAATCAAATGAACGCATTGAATTTTTGGGAGATGGTGTATTAGAATGTTTCACTAAATTGTATCTTTACAAGCGTTTCCCAAAGGCGCAGGAAGGGTTTATGACAGAGAAGAAAATCGAGCTGGTGAAGAATGAAAGTATAGGCAGAATTGCGATGGAAATGGGTTTGAATCGATGGTATGTCCTCTCAAAACACGCCGAAGCAAAACAGACGAGAACCAATCTGAAAAAACTCGGGTGTCTCTTTGAGTCGTTTGTAGGGGCGATATTCCTGGATTTCAACCGCATACAAATACACGACGAAGATAAATGGTTCGACAGTGTATTCGTGAGCGGTCCTGGGTTCCAGATGGCAGAGATATTCATACAATCCGTGTTTGAACGCCACGTAGACTGGACTGCATTGGTAAATAATGACAACAATTACAAGAACATATTGCAGGTAATTATTCAGAAGGAGTATAAAGTGACGCCGCACTATTTGGAATTATCGCCTTACCAAGAAGCGACGGGTTACCATATGGGCGTCTATCTCTGTTTAGGACAACCGATTCATGAAGCTAGGGCGAAACTGAATGAATGTATTGTGTGCAAAGGTAGGTTTAAAACACACGCGGAGATACACGAATATATGTCGGTCAACCGGAAAATATTCTTGTTCTTGGCGGAGGGAAAACATAAAATCAAAAAGAAGGCGGAACAAATTGCGTGTGAGACGGCAATACAATTGCTGAAGACGTTCTAATAACAATGACACACCTTTGGTTGAAGACGTTCTAATAATGACACACCTTTGGTTGAAGACGTTTTGCCTTTTACATCTTTCCACATTTCATTCTACCTACGAAACAAATGCGCAGCGCCTACGGCGCTTTGTAGGCATAATATTTTTTCTATGTTTACTTTTTTTTATTTTTCTACTTTTCTTTGTTTTTCTATTTTTACGTTTAATCGCACTTCTTTTACCTCCAATTAACCCACTATATACAAACCCCATACCAATGGGATCATCAGGGTTATAATGTTTATGTTTATCAACTTTTTTTGGATATATTATGTCACATACATCATGTGTCATTTCGATTTTTTTAATTATTTCATCATTATCATTAT
>Ga0214917_10002747_pt1 | contig 21127 bp, 30 predicted proteins | sample LL_1208_BB_MetaG_FD_177983 | JGI IMG/M metagenome (GOLD analysis project Ga0214917, IMG submission 177983) | Freshwater microbial communities from Lake Lanier, Atlanta, Georgia, United States - LL_1208_BB | ecosystem: Environmental > Aquatic > Freshwater > Lake | place: USA: Georgia | collected...
TATGACAGCCTGTACGAGACTGCGGAGCCTGGCTCTATTCCTCAAGCCATTCTTGTGCTTGGCGACTACCAGTACAAGGCAGCGTTTGCAGCCGACCATGAGATCAATCTCACAGCGTGTCTTGTGCAGTTGATGATGGAGGTCAAGTTCAAGTGAGAAATCCTTATAAATTGATTCTCTCTAATGCTAAAGGTGCCCAACATGGATGGAATGCAAAACATCAAAAGGTGGGAATAAATCGCAGGGTGAAAGAATTTACTATTACTTGGAAAGATGTTCAGCGAGTTTTCATAGAGCAAAATGGAAAGAGCAAATGGCTGGGTATTCCTATTGATGCTAATGATGTGTTTAGGAAACATTATCCTCTAGCACCAAGTTTAGATCGTTTGGATAACGATAAAGATTATACTCCAGACAATATCTGTATTAGCACACGGTTTGAAAACTACGGATTCAACCAATGTGATGAGAGTGTAAAAAGAGAATGTGTTGAGAAAATTGTGGAGTGTAAGTTCAAAGGGACACTATTTGATTTTCTTAAGTGAGGAATCTTTATGACCTATGGACTACCTGATTATTTGAATGCCATCAATGTAAACAAGGAACCGCTCTTGGACGAGAGCGAGTCATATACAAAGCAGTCGTATCCCCCGTTCGTGGTGACGCGCTGCTTGTCGTATTTCCCTGACACACTGTTCGCCGCGAACGAGATGAACATCCGCCCCCACTTGGATTCAAAAATGCACTTTGACTTCCTGCGGGGTGCAGTGCGTCCTCGCAAGCGGTTCTCCAAGTGGCTGAAGCGGGAGGAAGACACCCGCGTAGCCGCTCTTGTGGAGTACTACAGCATCTCCACGCGGAAGGCGCGGGAAGCACTGTCCGTGCTGTCTGAAGGCGATGTGGAGGAGATTCTGGCGGCTGTGGACAAAGGTGGAAAGCGGCGTTGATCTAAATAGTTCCGTGTCGGTTCAATATTTGGGAGTGAACGCAACATGGAACAAAACGAACGCTACATTGACCTTGAGACAACCGATCTGCTTGAGGTCACGCTACAGAAACCTGATGACTTCTTGAAAGTCCGTGAAACGCTGACCCGCATTGGCGTATCGTCCCGAGCCGAAAAGAAATTGTGGCAGTCCTGCCATATTCTCCACAAGAAGGGCAAGTACTACATTGTCCATTTCAAGGAGATGTTTGCGCTTGACGATCTGCCCACCTCCATCAACACCGAAGACACTGGACGGCGCAACACCATCGCGTGTCTGCTTGAGGAGTGGGGCTTGGTGAAGATTGTGGACAAGACAAAGATCACGGACAAGGTTCCGCTGAACAAAATAAAGATACTGCCGTTCAAGGAGAAGGGGGAGTGGGAACTCTGCCCTAAATACCACATAGGACGGTCAAAGAAAAACATCAAACCCGAAGAGTGAACAACGGAGATACATTATGAAACTAGTGATCAAGTTCCCCACCCGCAATCGTCCCGACAAGTTCAAGGCTGTGTTTACACGCTATCTCACCTTCCTTAGTGGACGGCATGATGTGCGTTTCATCGTCACGATGGACGAAGACGACCCCACGATGAACACCCCCGAGATGAAGCAGTGGCTCTCTACCCGCGCACAGAACGCGCAGATTGAGTGCTTCTATGGACACTCCAAGAGCAAGATAGAGGCTTGCAACGCGAACCTAGAGGGCGTGGACGGCGATGTGTTGCTGCTTGCGTCTGATGACATGGTTCCCGTGCAGATGGGATATGATGACATCATTGCCAAGTGCTACGAGCAGGCTTTCCCTGACTACGATGGCGCAATCAAGTTCTGGGATGGACTGCGCCCAAAAGAAGACCCGCTGATGACCTTGACAGTCATGGGATTCCCCCTGTATAAGCGGTTCGGCTACATCTACAACCCCGAATACAAGTCCCTGTACTGCGACAACGAACAGACACAGGTGTGCATGGCGTTGGGTAAACTGCGCCGCTGTGACCTGTGTATCATTCAGCACCAGTGGACGAATGAGCCGTTTGATACTCTCCACGCTCGTAACGAGAATGCGGAAATGTATGGAGTAGACGGTGAAACCTTCAAGCGACGAGCCGCAAACAAGTTTGACATGGAGAGGATGTTCAATGTCGCAACTGCTTGAACACTATTGGCAAGACTCCATGTTTGGAGAGGGATATTTCACCTATCCGAACCTATACTCCTATGTTGTTCGTAAATTTCCCACGGACTCCCATTTTGTTGAAGTTGGTTGCTGGAAAGGACGATCTGCGGCTTACATGGCGGTGGAGATAAACAATTCCGAAAAGAACATCAAGTTTGATTGCGTAGACACATGGAACGGAAGCGTCACGGAGGACGCTCATCAAAATGATCAATCCGTAAAGTCTGGCACACTATACGATAAGTTCATGTCAAATACAGAACGAGTAAAGCACATCATAACCACAATTCGTGGTGATTCGGTTTCTGTCGCCAGTAAATACGCAGACGATTCGCTTGATTTTGTATTCATAGACGGCGATCACCGTTATGAATATGTTAAAGCAGACATTGAAGCCTGGCTGCCAAAGATGAAGTCGGGAAGCGTGTTGGCGGGTCACGATTACGGATGGTGTGAAGATGTTCGTAGAGCAGTCCATGAAGTTTTGGGAGAAGGCACAGATTCATATACAGATCGTTATGGAATAGGTTACAAGTCATACGATGATCCTTGGAGCGAAGGCTGCTGGATCATAAACATTGATTGAGGAAAATTATGCCAGTACCAGCAAGTGAAATCAAGTTCAGCATTCTGATTCTGTCCATCCCGTCACGCTTTGAGTCGCTGAAGGCGGCGGTCAATCACCTACAAGAACAAGCCGATGCCACAGGGCAGGGCAAGTCCGTTGAGATTCTTGTGTTGCTTGACAACAAGTCCAAGAGCATTTCCGAGAAGCGCAATGACCTCCTGCAAATGGCGCGTGGAAAGTATATCGCGTTCTTGGATGACGATGATGCCGTGAGCAAAGACTACATGAGCGCGATTCTCAAGGCTATTGATGAACACGATGTGGACTGCATCTCGTTTAATCAGTGGTGCAGCCTTGACGGTGAACCGATGGATGTAGAGTTCGGTATTGGCAATCCACACGGACAGTTGTGGAGGGACGAAGACGGCTTTCTTGGCGACATCAAGCGTCCACCTTACCATATGTGCCTGTGGCGGCGAGATATTGCGGTGAGCGAGGGTTTCAATCCTGTGTATGGAGCCAACGGGCAGTCCACGGAAGACATTGACTGGCTCATGCGTCTGTATCCAAAGATTCAGACCGAGCATCACATCCCCGATGCCCTGCATGGCTATATTTACAACTCAAAAACCACGGAATCACTTGTTCCGCAGGATCAGCAGTGAAGGTAATTTCGTATAGCCTGTGGGGAGATAAGCCCACATATACGGTCGGTGCGGTTCGGAATGCTGATCTAGCAGCACAATTGTTCCCTGATTGGACTTGTGTGTTCTACTGCTTTCAGTCCGTTCCCGCAGAAATAATCGCGCAGTTGGAATCTCGTCCGAATGTGCTTGTTCGGCGGGTGGAAGGCGATTACAATACCGCAGACAGCCGTGGTATGTTCCACCGTTTCCTTCCTGCTGATGAAGAGGGCGTAGAGTACATGATGAGCCGCGATACAGATTCCCGTCTGTCGGAGCGTGAGCGGCTGGCTGTGGACGCTTGGCTTGCCAGTGGCGCGGATCTCCATGTGATGCGCGACCATCCGTATCACGGCGTACCCATGCTTGGCGGTATGTGGGGAGTGAAGGGCGGCAAACTGAAGGGGATTGCCCGTGATATGGAAGAGTTTCAGCCGAGTAGCGACAAGGGACAGGACCAGTCGTTCCTGTGGGAATGTGTTTGGGGCAAGGTAAAGGACGGTGAACTGGCGGTCTGCGTTCACGATCCGTTCTTCCAAAAGTCTCCATTCCCCGATGGGGCAAAGCGCGGCGAAGAGAACGGTGGCGTATGGTTTGTCGGTCAGGTGTTTGATGAAAACGACAAGTACAATAGCCAAAGTGATTTGGACATGGTGAAAGGACAGCCGTGATGAATAGAACACTTTTTGTCCATCATCACTTAGGAATGGGCGATCACATAATCTGCAATGGACTGATACGGTCTTTGATTGGAAACAGTTCTGTATTTCAGTCTGTTGCTGTTTTTGCCAAAGAAAGAAACTCCAAGAGAGTGCAGAGAATGTTTGACGATGATCCACGAATCATGGTCATTTCTATTCCATCCGATGTAAATGAGATTCTTTATGCGAATGCGGTTGTAGAGCAGTACAAGATATGCGATTTCATCCGTTGTGGTTTTGGAATGGGACAGAATTTAGAAAGCATGGGGATGGTTTCTAATTTTGACGAAGGGTTCTATGCGTGTGCTGGAATTCCTTTTGATCATAGGTGGACTCACTTCCGTCTTCGTAGAAATCGTGAATCTGAACAAGAGGCATTGAAGCGGTTGAATCCAACAGGACAGCCTTTTGTGTTTGTACACGACGATCCCTCAAGGGGATTTATTTTGAATCCCGAGACACCAAAGGAACTTGCCGTGATCAAGAATGATCCGTCAATTGATATGTTTGATATGATTTCTCTTTTGGAAAACGCATCAGAAATCCATTGTATGGAAAGTTCTTTTAGGTGTCTTATAGAACACATTGACACGATTGTTTGCCCTCTGTATCTACATACATCAGTCAGAGCAGACATGAATGGAAATTTCTTGCTGTCAACTAGCAAACGAAATTGGATACGGTCTTAAGTTCAGAAAACTCTTTACAATGATGTGAAACAGAAAGGTAATTTATGAGTATTGATATTGCATCCGTGATTGAAACTGCATTGTCTGAAAAAATTCGTCAGACCCTTGACCAAAAGTATGTCCCCGAACTACCAGACGATCTGATCGCCACAGATAATCTTGGCGAGGTCATAGAGAAGTTGTGCATTCTTCACATCAGAACTTGGTTTTTGGAAGACATGATTGGTGTTGCAAAAACAGATGAAGAAGTCGCCTCTTTGAAGAGAAAAATTGACACTTGTTTCAAGCAAAAGCGACCGCAGTACATTCAGGCTATCAATCGTATGGTGGATGCTGCCATATTGAATGGCAGGACTTTGACTGAAGACTCTGTGAAGATTTACAAAGGCAATTAACAATGATGGAAACCAACTCCAAGATTTTTGTGGCTGGTCATCGTGGTTTAGCGGGATCTTCTATTGTTAGATGTTTGGAGAGCAAAGGATTCACGAATTTGATTGTTCGTTCTAGCAAGGAATTGGATCTTCGCAACCAACAGGCTGTCAGAGAGTTTTTTCTTCAGGAAAAACCCGAGTTCGTATTTGATGCTGCGGCAAAGGTCGGTGGTATACTTGCGAACAGCACATATCCCGCTGATTTCATATACGACAACATAATGATACAGAGCAATCTCATTCAGAGTTCCTACGAGACAGGTGTGAAGAAATTCCTGTTCTTGGGATCTGTTTGCATCTATCCAAAAGAATCACAGTTGCCAATCCGTGAAAACCATCTTATGACTGGTCCTTTGGAGACAACCAATGAAGCGTATGCCATAGCAAAAATCTGTGGTATAAAGATGTGTGAGTTCTATCGCAAACAGTACGGCTTCAATGCTGTATCGGTTATGCCGTCCAACCTGTACGGTCCTGGCGACAATTTCCATCCGCATAATAGTCATGTCATATCTGGACTAATACAGAAGTTCTACGCTGCCAAACTTGAAGATAAGCACAAGATTGAGTGTTGGGGTGATGGCAGTCCTGAGCGGGAGTTCTTGTACATTGATGACTTGTCTTCAGCCTGTTTTGATGTGATGCAGAAATACGATCATCACGAGATCATCAATATCAGCAGTGGAGTTGAATACACCATCAAAGAGGTAGCGGAAATGGTGAAAGAAATAGTTGGATTTCAGGGAGAGATCATTTGGGATACAACAAAGCCAAACGGAACCATGAAGCGTCCACTCAATATCAACAAGATAAAGAAGATGGGATGGTTCCCAAAGGTTAATCTTTATGACGGTATAAAGATCACTTTTGATTGGTATGTGAAAAACTATCAAGAATTACAACAAACACAAAGATCCATGAGAAGTGGAGCGTGACTATGAAATTGATTACGGTGTGTTCGGATTCTCACAATGAGTTGCTAGAAAAGCATCTTCTTCCTTCATTGCCATCAACATTAACAGCAACAGTTGTGAAAACGACTCAACGCGGTAATGGAAATCATGGATGGAATTCAGAATTCATTGCAGCAATGAGGGAGAAACTAAGCGTTGTTCTTCATCATACAAAAACAGAAAACGCTCCTTTCATCTACTGCGATGCAGACATTAGATTTAATCCTCAAGTTGATCCAGTTCCGTTTTTACTAACAGTACTAGAGCAAAATAAATTTGACATAGTGTGTCAGCGAGATGGTGGAGACATATGTGCTGGTTTCATGTTGCTTGATCCATCCGAGAAGAACGCGAACTATTTGCAGGCTGTTCTGAACTATATGGATGCCAATCTATCAAAATGTGATCAACTTGCTTTCAAGGAGTTGTATCACTCAAACCTTTATCCCAATGATGCAAAACCTCGCATTGGTCTACTTGACGTAAATGTTGGGTTTGGAAACATGAACCACTTGCAACCAAATGTCTTATGGACTTCGGACAATGACATGATGGAAAGACACAGGGACATCGTTCGAAAGCAGTTCATGTGGCACGCCAATCACACAATTGGAGTGCAAAACAAGATGGAGATGCTTGATAGGTTCAAGATTATTTGTGAAGGTTAAACACAAGGAATATCAGCATGAAAGTGCCTTCTTACAGCATAACCATACAAACATATGTTTACAGATATGAATCCTACTTCAAATCATTGCTTGAAACCATACACAAGCAAAGACCCAATATTGAAAAAGTAGTATTCGTCAACGGACAACACAAAGAACAATTTAGCGAGGACTACAGAAGGAACATCATGCAGTATGCATCGTGTTTCCCTAATACATTCTTGGTTATGTCTCCGTTCATGCGAGGCTGCTCGCATATGTGGAACACCTGCATAAATTACACAAGCAACGAATACATTCTGGTATTGAGTGATGACATCATAATTCTTGATGGATTCTTTGACCACTTTGAGGAGATGCTTGCCCACAACCGCCAACTAGGAGATGAGTCGTTTAGGATTAATTGGCATTGGGGTCACTTCTGCATTTGGAGAAATGATGTTCTAGATCCAAATAGAGTGGGGTATTTTGATGAGCGTTTGATTGCATTTGGTGATGAAGATGGAGATTGGATGTGGCGTTATCAAGACAAGTTCAATCGTCATATGAGAAACTACGGAACAGACAGGCTTCCGTTTAATTCCGACAGTGTTTTGATGCCCGGAAAGAATACCAAAACACACAGCGGAAGCAAATACAGTGCTTTCAACCATGAATTTTGGCTTGAGCAAAAGATGGAACCCGATATTGGGGGAAGCAATGATGCTCATGGGTTGTATAGAAACAACCCACAAAAGGTAAGACCAGGAATGGAAACTCCTAACTTTTATCCTGGTGAGAAGTGGTATAGAGACAACATCCATCTAGTATGATATCTGTCTACGGATCAACTGGGTTCATAGGATCTCGTTTTTGTTCGATGTTTGGAGATACTACGGTATCAATACCAAGAGAACAAGACGATCCTGCTTCAAGTGAAGTGCTGTATTTCATAAGCACTACTCACAACTACAATATATTCACAGAACCACACAAAGACATAGACACGAACATGAGTAAGTTGATATCGGTTCTTGAGGAGTGTAGAAAACTCCACGGGCAGAAAACAGTTTTCAATTTCGTGAGTTCGTGGTTCGTGTACGGCATGAATGCCACTCTCAACACAAAAGAAACGGATCATTGCGACCCGCGAGGGTTTTATTCCATAACTAAAAGAGCGGCAGAGCAGATGCTGATCTGCTACTGCGAAACATTCGGAATGAGTTATCGTATACTTCGGCTTACCAATATTGTGGGAGAAACCGATCCTAAAGTTTCTCATCAGCGAAACGCTGTGCAGCACATGATCGGATTGCTGAAGAAAAACGAACCAGTCAAGTTGTACGACAATGGTTCGAACATACGGGACTTCATGTATGTGGATGATGCTTGCAGGGGTATTGATGTGTGCGTCCGAACTGCCCCGATGAATGAAACCATAAACATCAGCAACACACAGCCAATTGAAATTGGAAGCGTGATTCGTTATGCAAAGGAGAAATTGAATTCTTCCTCTCCTCTTGTTTCCATTGATCCTCCACACTTCCACAAAGTCGTACAGGTGAAAGATGTGTGTCTAAATACAGACAAACTTCGATCCTACGGATATCAACCCACCATAAATACTCTTGAAGCAATCGACAGATTGCTGTGAGTACCGTGAAAGAACATCATGTATACAGAAACAAAAAAGAGAAGTTGGACAAAGACCGTTGTTTGGCGGCTTATAGCCACCGCAAACAGTTTTGCGATACTGGCAGCAGCCATTACAGGCAGTGCTTTATGGAATGCCGTCTGCATGAACATAACGGGACTTTTTGTGTACTATTTCTATGAACGAATATGGAATCGTATTTCTTGGGGAAAAGTTCTAGTGAAGGTTCAAAATAATGGAGGCGAGCATGAATAAAGTCATGGTTGTTGGTGGGGCTGGCTACATCGGAACTTTGATTTCATCTGAACTGCATGATCGGGGATACGATGTTAGCATTGTGGATCTCTTGTGGTTTGGGAACCATCTTCCCGCCGAGTTAAAGAATCGGGTAAGGGTTTGTGATGTATTTGATCTGAAGCAGTCCGATCTTGAGGGCTTTGATGCAGTGGTGTTTGTTGCTGGACTGTCAAACGACCCTATGGCAGACTATTCTCCTGGCAAAAACTTCATCTCCAATTCTGCAAGTCCAGCGTATCTGGCGTATATCGCAAAGAAGGCTGGTGTGAAGCGAATGGTTTACGCCAGTAGTTGCTCCGTGTACGGATACGCGGTGGATGAGTTTTATGATGAAAGCGGTCCCACCACCGCCGTTTATCCGTATGGAATATCCAAACTCCAAGGCGAAAGATCGGTCATGCAGTTGGCATCCGAAGATTTTTCGGTGATTGCGTTCCGTAAAGGAACCGTTTCGGGGGTCAGTCCTCGTATGAGATTTGATCTAGTCGTGAATGCGATGTTCAAGACAGCGGTTTCCTCCAACACAATAACCATGAGCAATCCGTCCATATGGCGACCCGTGTTGTCAATAAAGGATTGTGTGTCTGCATATGTTCGCGCAATAGAAGCAGACAGTCACATATCTGGTGTGTTCAATGTTGCTTCCGAGAATTGTACCGTGGGAGCGATTGCCGATGTGGTTCGAACAACCGTTCAAGAAAAACTGTCCATCAAACCCATCATAATCAACAACAACATTCAAGATGTTCGAAACTACAAGGTTGACTGCACCAAGGCTACCACGGTTTTGGGATTCGTTCCCCACAACAATGTGAGGAGTATTGTGGAAGATTTGATTGCAAACAGGGATAGTTTCGGTAACATGGAAGATCCTAGGTACTACAACATCAAGACTTTTGTGGACATGGAGAAAACCAAGTGACTGAATTGACCATATCAAAAATCACGGAAACGCTTCACGAAGCGATTAGAAATCGCCTTGCAGAAAACAAGAAGCAGTGGATCGCTGGACAGAGTTGGGTACAGTATGCAGGAAACTATTTTACGGACGAAGAATACATCGCCGCAATAGATTGCTTGCTGAATGGCTGGCTTGCACTGGGAGAAAACGGAATTCGTTTTGAAAACAAGTTTTGCTCTCGTCTTGGAAAGGATCACGGCTGTCTTTCGAACAGCGGATCTAGCGCAAACCTGTTGATGGTGACGGCATTGAGTTCCAAGAAACTGTGGAATATGCCGAAGGGAACCAAGATCATCACCCCCGTTGCGGGCTTCCCGACAACTATCAATCCAATAGTCCAAAACGGGTACGAGCCAGTGTTCATCGACATTGAGTTGGACACGCTCAACCTGAATATTGAACAGTTGGAGTCTGCTGCAAAGGCTGGTGCAAGTGCATTGGTGTTTGCTCATGTTCTCGGAAATCCGCCAAACATGGATGCCGTGATGGATATTGTCAAGCGGTACAACTTGGTTCTTCTTGAGGACTGCTGCGATGCTCTTGGAAGCACATATAAAGGTCAGCCGCTTGGATCTTTTGGAGAACTTGCAACCTGTTCTTTCTATCCTGCCCACCACATAAGCATGGGAGAAGGAGGATTTGTTGCCACAAGAACAAAAGAACAGGAAATGGTTGTCAAGAGTCTCCGAGAATGGGGCAGAGGTTGTTACTGTTCTGGTAAAGCGGCTTCATGCCTCAAGAACGGGATGTGCAAGAAGCGATTCAGCAACTGGTTGCCCTCTCTGCCAGATGAGATTTTCGACCATAAGTTCGTGTACGAAGAGATAGGATACAATCTGAAGCCACTTGATCTACAGGCTGCTATGGGAATAGTTCAGTTGGACAAACTTCAGTGGATCATTGACCGAAGAAAGCACAACTATCAGAGACTAATGAGCATCTTTTCGAAATACGAAGACAGGTTCATTTTGCCGAAGGCTACCGATGGATCTGATCCAGCGTGGTTTGCCTTCCCGATGACGGTCAGAGAAAATTCTGGTTTCAAGAGGAGCGATATCACTGGCTACTTTGAAGACAACAAGATACAGACCCGCAACTACTTTGCTGGAAACATTCTGTTGCAGCCTGCGTACAGCGGATTCGTGAACTTTGACCCAGTGAAAGCATTTCCTATGGCTACCACAGCAACAACGAACACATTCTTTCTTGGAACAAGCCCCGTTATTACTGATGAACATATTGACTATATTGAACAAACCTTGAATGCATTTTTTGAAAGCAAAATCAAATGAAAGCATTAGTAACTGGTGGAGCAGGTTTCATTGGATCTACTCTGGTAGATCGTCTGATTGCAGACGGACATGATGTCACGGTGATCGACAACGAATCATCGGATGCACACGATCAGTTCTATTGGAATCCTGCTGCTAAAAACTACAAGTACGATATCAATGATTGTGTCATGGTTCGTAGATTGTATGAAGGTGTGGATACTGTTTTCCATTTTTCAGCAGAAGCACGAATTCAGCCGTGCATGGAAGATCCGCTGAAGGCGGTGGAAGCAAATATGCTTGGCACAGCAAGCGTATTGCAGTGCGCCCGTGTGTGTGGTGTAAAGCGGGTAGTGTATTCTTCAACATCTGCTGCCTATGGATTGAACAATACTCCTCCACTGATAGAAACCATGCCCAATGATTGTCTCAATCCATATTCGTTAACTAAGGTTGGTGGAGAAGAATTGTGCAAGATGTATTCCAAACTATACGGATTGGAAACCATCATCTTCCGTTATTTCAATGTCTACGGAGAGAGACAGCCTTTGCGTGGACAATATGCTCCTGTGATCGGGATCTTTCTGCGTCAACGAGCAGCAGGGGAGTCCATGACCGTTGTTGGCGATGGAGAGCAGCGGAGAGATTTCATTCATGTGGGAGATGTAGTCGAAGCCAACATCAAGGCATCAGAATTTGTTGCTCCACACAATCACTGGGAATGGGGTCAGGTCTACAATATTGGAACTGGCAAAAATCATTCCATTAATCAGATTGCTGCTCTTGTAGGTGGAGATAAGATACATATTAGTCCTCGTCAGGGTGAGTCTCGAATTACTCTAGCAAACACAACCAAAGCAAAAGAACACCTTGGATGGACACCGAAAGTTCGTCTTGAAGACTGGATTGCCGAGCATAAATAACCGTAACAGGAGATCGTGAACAATGTCTACAGTATGCCTCTCTATGATCGTCAAGAACGAAACCAAGATTCTGCATGAGTGCTTGGACTCCATTCATCCCCATATTGACTACTGGGTGATCGTGGACACAGGCTCCACGGACGGAACTCAGGAATACATCAAGAAGTACTTTGCCGAGAAGGGAATTCCTGGTGAACTGATTGAGAAGCCGTGGATCAACTTTGGACACAACCGCAGCGAAGCACTTGATCTGTGTGCAGGCAAGGCTGACTACGCGTGGATGATTGATGCAGACGACCGCGTGGTTGGAAGATTCAAGTATCCCCACGGCAAGAACCTCACCGCTGACGCTTACGCCATCAAGTGCGGACGCGATCAGTGCGTGTGGTGGCGCAACCAAATCTTCAAGACAGGGATTGGCTGGAAGTATGTGGGCATTCTGCACGAATACGCCCACTGCGACAAGCAGCCGCTCCACCAAGAGAAGATTGAGGGCGACTACTACCTTGAGGCGCGTACACTCGGTCAGGAGCGCAACGGCAATGTGACACCCGTGGAGAAGTACTCCAAGGATGCCGAACTGCTCGTAGAGGCTCTGAAGACGGAGCCGAACAACTCTCGCTACCAGTTCTATCTTGGGCAGTCTTACTTTGACTCGCAGCAGTGGGACAAGGCGATTGAAGCGTACTACAAGCGGGTGGAGATGGGTGGATGGGAAGAGGAGTGCTACTACTCCCTGTTCCGCATCGCGCTCTGCGAAATCTCCAAGGAGTCTGCCTGGCCAGTGGTTCAGCAGAAGTTCCTTGATGCCTACGACTACCGCCCGTGCCGCGCCGAACCACTCCACGCCATAGCGCGGTTCCTGCGGATGAACGGTCGCCCACGCGCTGCCTACCTGTTTGCCAAGGAAGCCGCTCAGATCCCGTATCCGCAGCAGGACATTCTGTTCATTGACACCAATGTGTACAAGTGGATGGCACTGGACGAACTGGCGGCTACAGCGTTCTATGTGCATGACTACAAGAGCGGTTTTGCTGCCTGTGAAGCCCTTCTGAAGCAGAACAGACTGCCAGAGAGCGAGATTGAGCGTAATCAGAAGAATCACGCCGCATATCTGGAAAAAATGCAGCAGATTGGGCGTATGCAGCCACAGCAGGCTCCCGTGCCGCAGACTGTTCCCGCCATAAATAAGACAAGAACCTTCAAGCGGAGAAAGTAACAATGGCAAAGAACTCACGGAGCGGAAAAGGCACGGGCGGATTCGCAAGCGCAAAGACCCGCCGCGCACGAAAGTACGCGGTACTCGTCAAGGCTAACAATCGCGCTCGTAACGCCGCAGCAAAGGCACGGTAATGGCATCAGCGTACTACGACATTAACGCACAGCAGCATTCCACTCTGAACTTTCATGCAGAGTACTACGACGAGAACGGCAATGCCGTTGATCTGACGGGATACACTGCGCGACTCCATGTTCGTCCAAACAATGACTCCTCCAAACTGTATCTCATGGTCACCACATCGGGGGTGACGAGCGGAGGTTCCACAGGTGAGTTTGGCTCAACCGCTGGCATCAGCGGCAGCGGCGGCATATTCCTGAACAAGGGCGAGACGGGCGGGGTTTTCACTGGCGGCATCCTTATCACCGCCGATGCCACCACGATGGGATATGTCCGTGTGGGATCGTGGAAGTATTCGCTTGACATCACGAAGGGTGTCACCACGGACGAACTCATGCAGGGTCAGTTCGTGGTGGCTCCGAAGAACACCCGATGAAACTGAAGGTCAAGGAAACTTCGTATTCCGTGAAGCCAAAGCAGGACGAGGGAAAACTCGTTGTGCGCTACGACTCATTCACGGTAAAGCCCAAGCCACGCGGAGTGAAGATTTACGAAAGCAAACTCACCTCCGTGCTGAAGCACGACCGCCGCAGCGGTGTGCGTATTCAAAAAGTGCAGAACAACAAGATTCTGAAGCAGTGGGATTGACTCCTCTGCGACTTGTGATACAATCCCATCAAAGGAGACTTCATCATGGACAAGCCTACACTTGGTTTCTATATCATTCCAGACACAGGCGCAACTGTTCCCACATTTGCAACAGACGGCTCCGCGTGTTTTGACATCTGTGCGCGTTTCCACCACGATCCCGAAAACTCCGACACCGATTGGGAAGCCCACAAGCCCGTGGTTGCCTACGGTCCACAGAATGTAAAGATGGAAATGCATCCCACGCAGGGAGTGCTTGATGTTCCTGCGGGATGGCGGTTCCTTGTTCCCACGGGACTCATCCTAGACATTCCCGAAGGCTACTCTGTGCGCCTTCATGCCCGTAGCGGACTCGCCCTGAAGGAAGGCTTGGTGCTTGCTAACGCAGAGGGCGTGATTGACTCCGACTACACCGATGAACTGAAGGTGATGGTGACCGCCGTGAGCAACTGCTTGGTGAGCATCCCCAACGGATCGCGCATCTGCCAGGCAGAACTGGTGCGGAATCAGCCTGTGGAGTTTGCAAAGATTGATCACCCGCCCCTGAAGAAGACGCAGCGTGAAGGCGGATTCGGCAGCACGGGACAGTTTTCATGGGACGCTAACAAGGGAGCCTAATATGACACGCGATGAACTACTGGCATTTCATGCCGAACTGTGCGGCGCAGCCCGCGATCTGATGAGCAAGAAGAACCGCGACTACGCTGGCAAGGAAGGCACGGAGCCGTTTGCGAACTTTACCCGCGTGGAGTCTATGGGCATCTGCAAGACCGAGCAGGGCTTCATGGTGCGCCTCACGGACAAGATGAGCCGCCTGTCCTCCTTCATCCATGCTGGCAAGATGAATGTTCAGGACGAGTCCTTCATGGACACCTGTGTGGATGTGATTAATTACATGGTGCTGCTTGCTGCATATTTGAAAGAAAAGGAGTCTTCAAATATGCAGAAGGGTATTGATTCAAATAATAGAGGCGGTAAGATTGGGGCATGATTCGTCACCTTGGCTACGCCTGTCAGAACCTGTCGCTTGCCGAAGGGCGGCGACCAAAGGATAGGTTCTTTACCGACCGTACCCTGCGGATGGACGGCTTTTCGTTGGAGCGTGTGGGAGAACTCGGTGCGCGGAACGCCGCCGATCTGCTCCCCATCCTCCAGTGGAATGTGGCGAACGGCATCCGCTTTTTCCGTATCGGCAGCGGGATGTTTCCGTTCATGGATCACCCCACGCTTGGCTACGGGATTGGGCAGTTGCTCCCGCAGCACGAAACCGCCATCCGCGAATCGCTCAAGAGCGCGGGGGAATACGCAAAGGAAAACGGAATGCGCCTGTCGTGCCATCCTGGTCCGTACACTTGCATTGCGTCCCCTGATCCCGACACCGTGGGGAAAAGCGTACAGTGCCTAGCCATGCACTCACTCATTGCCGACCTGTTGGGTTACGGTGACGAGTTTGCCATTAACATCCACATGGGCGGCGTGTACGGCGACAAGCACAAGACGGCTGATCGCTTCCTGCGGGAGTTTTCCCGACTGCCCGACAGCATCAAGCGGCGGCTCACCCTTGAGAACGATGACAAGCCCACGATGTGGAGCATGACTGAACTGTACACCCAAGTGGCAAAGCACTGCCCCGTAAAGTTGGTGTTGGATGTTCACCACCACCGCTTCTGCCATCGGGAGTCGCTGCGCGAAGCCGCTGACATGGCGTTCCGCACATGGCAGGGGTTCTGTGAAGTTCCGAAGGTTCACTACTCGGAGTCCAAGGCGGGGGCGCGACCACAAGCCCACTCGGACTACATTCGTGAAGAGATTCCTCTGCTGTCGGATACAGTAGAGTACGATGTGATGATTGAAGCCAAGGCAAAGGACTTGGCACTGCTTGAATACAGAAAGGTTCACGCACCGTGTTTGGTTTGATTCTCGCTACCGTGCTTTTTGCTGCTCCCGTTGACGGCAAGGCTGCTCCTGCTCCTCGCGTTCCCCTTCCTGTGGAGTGCTACACTGTTGACAATCTCTTGGATGCCATGTACACGGTGGAGTCCAATCGGGGCAAGAATCTTGTTGGTGACGGCGGGAAGGCGATTGGTCCGTATCAGATTTGGCGTGAGTACTGGCAGGACGCTGTGGAACACGACAAGTCTATTGGTGGCAAGTACGAAGACTGCATGGACAAGGCGTATGCCGAAAAGATCATTCGTGCGTACTGGAAGCGTTACGCTCCGAAGGGCGCGACCCTTGAGCAGTTGGCACGGATTCACAACGGAGGACCACGGGGTCATAAGCGCAGCGCGACCGTGAAGTATTGGCAGAAGATCGTGAAGGCGATGCGGGGGTGAGGTGTGCCGTACAAAGACCCAAAAAATGCCAAGCGTGATGCCTATTTTAGAGAGTACCGCAGGACTCATAAGAAAGAGATTGCGGAAAAGAATAAGAAGCGGTATCTGAAAAATCGTGAAGCCTTCTGCGAAAAACAAAAACCTGCTCTATCTGAATACAGAAGAATCATCAGAGCAAAAGACAGAGGGTGTTATGTTCCGTTGACGGAAGATGAGAAACAGTCTTTGCTGCTGATTGAAAAAACTCGCAGGACTTTGGTTAAAGAAACGGGAAAGGCGTATGAGATAGATCATATCATTCCGATTTCTTATGGTGGACTTCATCATCCGATCAATGTGCGAATAGTTGAAGCCGAACACAACAAATCAAAAAGCAATGATGTGACACCCGAGGCTGTTTCTCTTGCATACCAACACTATAGACTGTACTATGATCGTGTTGGTTCCGAAAGAGCGATAGAGTTTGTAAAACAGTTGTCTGCGGGACTTGGTATTGAAGATTTACAGTTTAATGAAACAACCACACCGATCATCATAACAAAGCCAACACTAGAGGATTTTTTCACATGAGCAACCCATTCGGATATTCGTATTACCTTGATATGTACCGTTGCCGCGCAGGAGCAGCGGATGACTTGGAGTTGCACTACCGCTTTCTTGAGCGCGTGGTGGACAAGATCGGCATGACCCGCATGAGTCAGCCCATCGTAATTCACGGTCCAACTGCTTTTGGTGTGGAACTCTATCCCAACAAGACAGGGGTGAGCGGTTGGGTTCCGCTTATTGAGAGCGGCATTCAGATTCACTCCATTGAACCCACCCACTTCATCACGCTTGATGTGTACTCATGCAACAAGTTTGACAAGCAGATCATTCTTGACTACGCACGGGAGTGCTTTGGATTTGTGGGGCACGAAGAGCGGTACTTTGAGCGTGGCAGGTTATACGGCGACATTGCCTGATGCGGGGGTAAGGTATGCCGTACAAAGACCCCGAAAAACAGAAGGCAGCAGACAAGGCTTGGCGTGAACGCTATCGTGAACGGAAAGCGGCGACAGACAAGGCTTGGCGTGAACGCAATCGTGAACGCTATCGTGAACGGAAAGCGGCGACAAACAAGGCTTGGTATGAACGCAATCCCGAACGGAAAGCGGCGACAAACAAGGCTTGGCGTGAACGCAATCGTGAACGGAAAGCGGCAGTACGCAAGGCTTGGCATGAACGCAATCGTGAACGAGCAGCGGCGACAAACAAGGCTTGGCGTGAACGCAATCCCGAACGAGTAGCGGAAAAACGTAGAAGACGAAGATGCAGAAAGAGAAATGCTTCAATTCACTTGACCGCAAATGAAACCCAACAACTTCTCATTTTAGAACGCACTCGCCAAGAACTCCAAAGGGAGACAGGACGAGAGTATCACATTGACCATGTTCTTCCTATTGTTCACGGTGGCATCCATCACCCTGTCAACTTGAGAATACTTGAAGGTGAAGAAAACCTTTCAAAAAATGCAAAACTCCTTCCCGAAGCGATTGCTCTTGCCCCCGAACACTTCCGCCTGTATAGTGAGAGGATCAGCACTGAACGCGCATGGGAGTTTGTGCGCCAACTTGCGGAAAGATTGGGATTGGATGAAGACGATTTGGACGCATTGGTCACCGGCAAGCCACTAAAGAGCAAGCCCACACTAGAGGATTTCATGGCATGAACACACACCGCATCATTCTTGGCGACTGCATTACGGGCATGAAGACGCTGCCAGACGGCTGCGTTCAGACTTGCATCACATCACCCCCCTACTTCGGGCTTCGTGATTATCAAGGAGGAGAAGCCGAGATTGGTCAGGAGGACACCGTTGACGGCTATGTGCAGAAGATGGTGGAGGTGTTCCGCGAGGTACGCCGCATTCTGCGTGATGACGGCACGGTATGGCTGAATCTTGGCGACTCGTACATGGCTGCAAAGAATGTGGCACCTCCCCCACAGACCATCGGAGGTCAGCGTGGAATGCCATCAGATTTTGTACCAGGTAATCGCAGGGAACAGAAAGGACTAAAGCAAAAGGACTTGATCGGTATTCCTTGGAGAGTCGCACTTGCTCTACAGGCTGACGGGTGGTATCTGCGACAGGACATCATTTGGAGCAAGCCCAATCCCATGCCCGAGAGCGTGGAAGACCGCTGCACGAAGTCGCATGAGTACATCTTCCTGTTGTCCAAGAAGCCCAAGTACTACTACGACCACGAGGCTATCAAGGAACCGCTTGCAGAAGCATCAATCGGACGAGCACAAAGAAAGCAAAAACTGATTGATCGTGAAGGCGTTGGAACTCTTGGAAAGCAGATTCAAAATGGGGTTGATGCCACACACGGTTACGCTGGTCTTGCTATGGGTAGAAACGGAAAAACAGGATATTCAGAAGACGGCAAGCGGAACAAGCGTTCGGTGTGGACGGTGACTACCAAGGCGTACAAGGGTGCACACTTTGCCACTTACCCAAAGGACTTGATCCTGCCGTGTGTGTTGGCAGGATGCCCTGTTGGTGGCACGGTGTTTGATCCGTTCACAGGCAGCGGCACGACTGCCGTGGTAGCACTGAAGAACGGACGAAACTATATCGGAACCGAACTGAATCCCGAGTATGTACAGATCGCGGAAGCGCGAATCAAAGAATCAGTTCCACAAACCCTTGAGGAGATTTTTGAATGAGTAATTTCAAGCCTATTGGAAAATGGATTTGGGTACAGTCGCACCTTGGTGGTCAGAAGGAAACCGAAGCAGGCATCATCTACAATGAAGTAGTCAAAACCCAGTACATTTGGGCTACGGTTACCGCAATCGGTGATAAGATAACGGAAGACATCAAGGTTGGAGACAAGATTCTATGGGATCGCACCAAGAACCAAGGTCAGGGACATGATGGCGGTGACATGGTTCATCAGGACTGGATCGCACTCGTTGAGCGTTAAGGAGCATCGTGGACTTCTACACTTCCGTTGACATTCGTGGCAAGAACATCCTGTATCGGGGATGGAAGAACGGGCAGCGTCAGCACCTCCGTGTGCCGTTCTGCCCTACCCTCTACATCCCGTCCAAGGACGCAGGAGAGTTCACCACCATCAACGGCAAGCCCGTGCAGCCCATTCAGTTTGACGGCATCGGAGAAGCCCGCGAGTTCATTGACCGTTTCAAGGATGTCTCCAACTACGACATCTACGGAAACACCAACTTTGTGTACCAGTACCTTTACAAGGAGTTTCCCAATGAAGTTGATTACGACTTCAGCAGCCTCCGCATAGCCAACTTGGACATTGAGACATCGTGTGACGGCGGTTTTCCCACGCCATCCGCTCCCACCGAGCGGGTCATTGCAATCACGATCTCAATGGGTGACAAGACCTATGTGCTAGGCTTGGGAGACTTTCATATTGACGGCGAGGGAGTTTCCTGCATTCCTTATGATGACGAGCAAGAACTGCTTGCAGGGTTCATTGAACTGTGGCGGTTCCTTGATCCCGACATCGTGACAGGGTGGAACATCCGCTTCTTTGATATTCCGTACCTTGTGGCGCGGATGAACTACCTTGAAGAAGGATGGGGAAACTCCCTCTCGCCGTGGGGCAAACTCCGCGAGACTGTGGTGAATCGCATGGGACGCGACCAGACCGCGTATGTGATCAGCGGCGTGGCTACCCTTGACTACTTTGAACTGTATCAGACTTTCACCTATGTGAAGCAGGAGTCATACTCCCTCAATCACATTTCCAAGGTGGAGTTGGGCGAAGAGAAACTGTCGTATGCGGAATACGAAACCATTCAGGAGTTCTACACACAGAACTTTCAGCGGTTCATGGAGTATAACTTCCAAGATGTGCGGCTCGTTGATCGCCTTGAATCCAAACTGAAACTGCTGGAACTGGCGGTGGCGTTGGCGTATTCGGCGCGGGTGAACTTTGAGGATGTGTTCTCTCAAGTCCGCACATGGGATGCCATCATCCACCACCACCTGATGAGCAAGGGCATGGTGATTCCGCAGAAGACCGATCAGAAGAAGGATGATCAGTACGCGGGTGCGTATGTGATGAATCCCATCGTGGGCAAGCACGATTGGGTGGTGAGTTTCGACTTGAATTCTCTCTACCCACATTTGATAATGCAGTATGGAATCAGTCCTGAATGTGTTGTGAAGCAGCGAGATTTAGAAAATCGTATTGACGAAATTAGAAGGGAATTAGAGGGTCGGGGTGTGCATTAGCGAATGGGGATATACATACAAGTGAGGAGATTACTGTATGCCCATCAAAACTTTCAACATTACACACAACGAACTTCGCAAACTTTTTATAGAGCAGAATCTTTCACGGAAACAAGTAGCCAAGTATTACGGATGCTCGGAAGTGCTTGTAAAAAAGAAGTGTCAGCAATACGGTATAAAGAAACCGAAGCACCTTGAGAGTGCAAACAAAGAAAGAAAGGCAATCTGTAGGTGCTTATGGTGTGATAGAGAGTTCATAGTTCCTAGATTCAGAGTGAAAAATAAAAAGTGGCTTTCGAAATACTGCTCACTCAAATGCTCTTCTGATATTAGATATTTGGGAGAAGAACATAAACGGGCTATGTTGAACTCTGTATCTGCAACACGAAGATCAAATGTCAAGAATGCTTTTGACCAAACAGCAGACATCGACAAGATAAATCAGTTCTATATTAAGGCAAAACTTCTATCGAAGCAAACAGGAATACAGCACGAGGTTGATCACATAGTACCCATCTCTAAAGGTGGTAAGCACAATGAGAACAATCTTCAGATACTGACAATGTCGGAAAACAGAAGAAAAGGATCAAAGTATGTTT
>Ga0214917_10002748_pt1 | contig 21116 bp, 13 predicted proteins | sample LL_1208_BB_MetaG_FD_177983 | JGI IMG/M metagenome (GOLD analysis project Ga0214917, IMG submission 177983) | Freshwater microbial communities from Lake Lanier, Atlanta, Georgia, United States - LL_1208_BB | ecosystem: Environmental > Aquatic > Freshwater > Lake | place: USA: Georgia | collected...
CGTTCCCAGCGGGTCGACTCGTGCCGCGGCACGAGCACGGCCGCCTCTTTCCCCGCTCGGGAAATCCGTTGGCTGAACGCGGCGGCCCGCGCCTCCGACCAGCCCGTGGCCGGCGACGATCGGATCCCGTAGTAGCCGAAGTGCGGCAACGCCCTCTCGAGCAGGTGCTCTGCGGCGAGGATCGCGATCCGCTCGTTGTCGGTGTCGACATAGGGAATGCCGCTCTGCGGGTCGTATGCTCCGCCACCGCCGCCGACCGCCACGGTGGGCCGGCGTGCAGCCACGACGGCCTTGGCCACGCGCGGCTCGTCGAACGACGCGATGATCCCCTGCCCCGACCACGACTTGAAGTCGGGCAGCCGCCGCGATTCCTCCTCTTCGACATACAGGCGCCAATCGCCCACCTCGCGGGCGTACCGCGCCACACCCTTCGCGATCTCGCGGTCGTAGGGCAACGACGGATCGACGACCACGGCCACGAGCGGCCCCGCGGCCGCTCCGACTCGACCTCGTGAGGTACCGCCTGCACAACGGGACCGCCTTCTGGGGCTTTCGTTTCGCAAGCGGTCACTCCCACCCGCGAGCGCGGAGCCAGTCGATCGCGCGGGCTTTCCAGTCGAGTTGGCCCGGCAGTTTGTTTCCGGCCTTGAGGCCATAGCCGTGGCCCCCCGCCTCGTAGATGTGGATCTCCGCGGGCACCTTCGCCTCCACGAGTTTGTGGTAGAGGTTGGCGGAGCCCTGCGGCACCGACGCCGGATCGTCGCCACACTGGGCGATGAACATCGGAGGCGCGGTGCCGTCGATCGCGACGTCAGACCGCAGGCCTTGATTGCCTTCGCCCACGATCTTCCAGGCATAGAGCAAAAGCACCGCATCGGGCCTCGCCGACACGGCCGGATCCGCCCCCGGGAACCGCGGCTGGTTCGTGGCCGCCACGAGCGCGGCTTGGCCGCCGGCGGAGAACCCGAGCACGGCGATCTTCGCCGGGTCGAGATGGAATTCGGCCGCCCTGCCCCGCACCTCCTGCACGGCCTTCTGGACATCCTGCACCGGCGCGGCATTCGGCACCGGCATCTTCGCCGTCGGCACCCGATGCACCACGAGAAAGGCCACGATGCCGTGCTCGTTCAGCCAGCGGCACGCGTCAGAGCCCTCGTGCTCGTCAGCGAGCACGCCGAACCCGCCCCCGGGCACGACGAGCACGGCACTGCGGAGCTTCGCCGGCTCGGCCCGCGGAATGTCGTAGACCACGAGGCGCGGATTCGAGACGTTCGAGCGACGCGAGATTCCATCGGCCTTCCTTTCGACCGTCTCGGCCGGCTCGACCGGCACCCGCGGTTCGGGCACGCCAGCCGGCCAGAGCACGATCTCCCGAGGCTCGGCACCATCCGCAAGAGGCGTGTGCCACGCGGCAGGCATCGAGACGACGATCGCGAGGAGGAAGATAAGGAGGCGGTTCATGCATTGATCTCCTTGACGACACAGGCCGGCTCGATGCCCGTGAGCCGGAAATCGAGAACCGAGAAACGGTAGGTAAGCCGTTCGTGATCGATCCCCAAGTGGTGAAGCACGGTCGAGTGCCACTGATCGCTCGCATTCGGCAAGAAACCGCGGTCGCGACGCAACCTTTGTATCCGGCTGCCGTTGCAGAAACCATGGGGACAGTTCGGCCGGCAGAAGTCAAGGCTGCCGTGCTTCTTGGTTCTGCGGCACGCGAATTTCTATTGACCACCGTCGATTGCACCGAAATTTTCTTTTGCAGGGATTTTGTCAACGGGAGGTCGCATGAGTGCTTTCAACGATCGAGTGTTCGGCAACGGCAGGGCGACGGTGCGGGTGGTGTTCGGCACCCTCGGCCCACAGACGCTGTCGGTGAGCCAGGGCACGCCCTCGGCGCCGCCGAGCAGCGGCATCGTGGGCAGCGGCACGACCCAGGTTGCCGAGGTGGTCACTCAGCGGATCCGCCTCTAAAGAGGCTCATCGCTCCGGAGCGTTTTGAGGGGCTCGTTCGCTGGAGCACCTTCGAGCGCGGGCTTGCTGCCGGCTCTGAAGGCGCGTGGGGCACAATCCGCCAGACGGTGAGCAAGAACTGCCTTCGCGCATTCGAAAGCCTCGCCCTACGGAACGAAATCATTGGCGTGGGTGGCGGCTCATGAAAGCTCGCCCGAAAGGCTATGCTGCGGGGACGTGTCCCCTCGTCAGTCGGCCCGACGGAGCATGCATCCATGGATCGCCAGCACGCACCCTCAAATCCCACGCGGCGTGAGTTCACCACTGTGAGCGCCTCGCTCGCCGCGGCGGCGACGTCTGCAGCCTCGTTCACCGCCGCGATGGTGCATTCCTCCCGCGCGGCGGCCCAGGAGACCCGCGAGTTGCGAATCGGCGTCATCGGCTGCGGCGGCCGCGGCACCGGCGCGATCAACGACTCGCTCTCCATCAACTCGGGCGTGAAGCTCGTGGCGGTGGCCGACCTCTACGGCCGCAATTGCGAGCGGGCCTGGAAGATGATGCGGGAGGCCCACCCCGACAAGGTGGCCGCCACCGACACGAGCCACGATGGCCTCGACGGCTACAAGCGGATTCTCGACGACCCGAACGTGGACGTCGTGCACGTCACCTCGACCCCCGGCTTCCACCCGCTGCACGCACGGGCGGCGATCGCAGCCGGCAAGCACGTGTTCGTGGAGAAGCCGGCCTGCGTCGATCCGGCCGGCTATCGGCTCTGCCTCGAGACCCACGACGATGCCGTGGCGAAGGGCCTCGCGATCGTGGCGGGCACGCAGTATCGCCGCCAGGTGAACTACGTCGGGGCGGTCGACAAGATTCGTGAAGGGGCCATCGGCGACATCATCGCCGCCCAGGCCCGCTACTGCTCGCCCGGCATCTGGTATCGCCCGCGCACGGAAGGAATGAGCGACGCCGAATACCAGCTGAACAACTGGTATCACTTCGTGTGGCTCTCGGGCGACCAGCTGCTCGAACAGGGCGTCCACAACCTCGACGTGATCAACTGGGTGATGGGCGACAACCCCGTGTCGGCTTACGGGTCGGGCGGCCGGTTTACGCGGCCCGACGACAGCGAGCTGTGGGACACGTTCGGCGTCGACCTCGAGTATCCGGGCGACCGGTTCGTGTCGTTCCAGTCGCGGCACCTGCCGAACACGCTCTCGGACGTGGGCAACGTGATTCACGGCTCGCAGGGCACCTGCCATATCGGCGGGGGCAACACCGGCTCGCGCATCGTGGACCGGGCCGGGAAGGTCGTCTGGGAGATGAAGGGGAGCATCGCCGACGCCTACAAGCAGGAGCACAAGGCCCTGATCGACTCGATCCGCGCGAGCAAGCCGATCATCGAACTGAAGCAGATGGCCGACAGCTCGCTCGTGGGCGTGCTGGGCCGCCTGGCCGCCTACACCGGCCAGAAGGTCACGTGGAAGTTCGTGGCCGAGGAGTCGAAGCTCGATCTCTTTCCCAAGGACCTCACCTGGACATCGGCGCTGCCCTCGCCCGGCTTCGCTGTGCCCGGCAAGACGAAACTCTCCTGACGCGCCGCGCGAGCACCGGGCCGGCTCTGGCCCGACCGCTACCGGCCGGATAGATTGCCCCCCATGAAACACGACACCCCATCCAAGCACTACAACGTCGGCACCATCGGCTACGGCTGGGCCGCCACGGCGCACATCGCCGCAATCAACGCCACGAAGCAGGGCCGCGTGACGGCCGTCTGCTCCTCGAGGCCACTCGATGCCGCGGAGCTTTCCGCGAAGCACGGCAGCCCGATCAAGACCTACGAGCGCGTCGAGGACATGCTCGCCGATCCGGCGATCGACGTCGTCGACATCACCGGCCTGCCGAGCCTCCACCGCGACCAGGCCGTGGCCGCCGCCAAGGCGAAGAAGCACATCATTCTCGAAAAGCCGATGGCCAATTCGCCCGAGGAGGTGGCCGACATCGTCGCAGCTGCTGCAGCCAACGGCGTGAAGGGCTGCGTGTGCTTCGAGTGCCGATTCTCGAACCAGTTTCAGGTGACGAAGGCGCTGCTCGACGAGGGACTGCTCGGCAAGCTCCACTACGGCGAGGTGGACTACTACCACGGCATCGGCCCGTGGTACGGCCAGTTTCGCTGGAACACCGCCAAGAAAGACGGCGGCAGCGCACTGCTCACAGCCGGCTGCCACGCGCTCGACGCCCTCCTCATGCTGATGGGCCACGACGTGGAGAGCGTCACAAGCCTGAGCACGAAGTCGGCAAGCACGATCTTCAAGCCCTACGAATACGACACGTCGAGCGTGACGCTCCTGCACTTCAAGAATGGGGCGATCGGCAAGTCGGCCGCGATCGTCGACTGCCTCCAGCCCTACTACTTCCACACGCATCTCGTGGGGAGCGAGGGGAGCCTGCTCGACGACAAGTTTCACTCGATGAAACTCAAGGCCGACAAGGGCCACTGGAGCAAGCTCTCGATGAAGATGCTCGACTCCGGTGACGTGAGCGACCATCCCTATCAGGCGCAGTTCCAGGCATTCTTCGACGCGCTCGACAAAGGCGCCGACATGCCGCTCACGAGTTTTAAGGACGCGAAGAAGACGTTCGACGTGATCTTCGCCGCCGACAAGAGCGCTGCCCAAGGCGGCGTGCCCACGAAGGTTGTATCATGAAGCGTTTCGCGGCTGCTGTTTTCCTTACTCTCGTCGCCGCCGTCGCGGGAGCCGAGCCGCCCACGGGCTTCACGTCGCTCTTCAACGGCAAGGACTTTTCCGGCTGGCGGGGCCGGCCGCACTTCGACCCGGCCAAGGAAGCCGAGGGCACCGAGGAAGAGCGGGCCAAGCGGCAGGCTGAATGGGACGCCGACCTTGCCGCCCACTGGAAGGTGGAGAACGGCGTGATCGTGAATGACGGCAAGGGCGTGTTCCTCACCACCGACCGCGACTACGCCGACTTCGAACTGCATCTCGAGTGGATGTTTCCCCAACCCTGCGGCGACAGCGGCATCTATCTGCGCGGCAACCCGCAGGTGCAGATGTGGGATCCGACCTGCGAGCGAGACTTCAAACTCGGCAGCCAGAAGGGCTCCGGCGGGCTCTGGAACAACGCGGCGGGCACCGAGGCCAAGGATCCGCTCGTGAAAGCGGACCGGCCCACCGGTGAGTGGAACGCCTTCCGGATCCGGATTCAGGGCGACCGCGTGACCGTCGTCTTGAACGACCAGCTCGTCGTCGACAACCAGCCGCTCCCGAACTACTTCACGAAGGGCGCGACCCCCCTTCCCGACCGCGGCCCGATCCAGATCCAGACGCACGGATCCGTCATGCACGTGCGCAACGTGTTCATTCGCGAGCTCGGCACGCTCGACGGCTCTGGCCCCGGCTGGCGCGACCTCGGCGAAGCCGACTTCGAAAACGTGAACTGCGCTCCCGACACGTGGTCGTGGAAGAACGGCACGGCCCGCTGCACGGGCAAGCCCGTCGGCGTGATCCGCACGAAGAAGCCGCTTACGAACCTTGAGCTCTCTGCCGAGTGGCGGCACCTGCAAAAAGCCGGCAACTCGGGGGTCTTTCTCTGGGCCCCACCCGAGGTGTTCGTGAACCTCCCGCCCGACAAGCTCCCCCCGGGCGGCATCGAAGTGCAGGTGCTCGACCACGGATATACCGAGCAATACGAAAAGCAGACCGGCAAGAAGGCCGACTGGTTTCGTACCGACGGCGACGTGTTTCCCGTCGGCTCATCCGACATGAAGCCGTTTCCGCCCATCGCCCCCGATGGCAAGCGGAGTTTTCCCACGGCCCGGCATTCCCGCGGCACGCCCGAGTGGAACCATTACTACGTGCGGGCGATCGACGGCGAGGTGCGGCTCTGGGTGAACGGCCACGAGGTCTCTGGAGGCACCGACTGCTTTCCTTCAACGGGCTTCATGTGCCTCGAGTCGGAGGGCGCCCCCGTCGAGTTTCGCCGGCTGCGGATCCGCGAACTGCCCGACGCCCGCACCGGCTTCGCGCCGCTCTTCAACGGCCAGGATCTCTCCGGCTGGCAGGGGCAGACCGACGGGTACGAGGCCGTGGCCGGCGAATTGCGGAGCAAGCCCGGCGTCGGCGGCAACCTGCTCACGGCCGAGGAATTCGGCGACTTCGTGCTGCGGTTCGACTTCAAACTCACGCCGGGGGCCAACAACGGCTTGGCGATCCGGGTGCCGCCGCAGGGCAATGCCGCCTTCGACGGGATCGAACTCCAGATCCTCGACGACGGTCACGAGAAGTACAAAGACCTGCAGCCCTGGCAGGCCCACGGCTCGATCTACGGCGTGGTCGCCGCCGAGCGGGGAAAGTGCCTGAAGCCAGCAGGCCAGTGGAACTCTGAAGAAGTGACCGTGCAGGGCACGAAGATCAAGGTCGTGGTCAACGGCAAGACGATCCTCGATGCCGACACGGCGCCCTTCCGCGACGGCCAACCCACGCCCGATGGCAAGCCGCACCCCGGACTCGCCCGCACGCGGGGCCACATCGGCTTTGCCGGCCACCACGACGAGGTCCACTTCCGTAACATCCGCGTGAAGCGACTCGCGCCGCAGTCCTCCGGTGGATGACGGCACATTGCTTCCGCCCACCACCACGCACCATCCTTCGTTCCCATCTCTCGGATAAACCTCACCATGACGACCGGCTGCCGAATCCATCTCGTCGCCATCGCCCTGCTTTGCGGGCGGGGTGTCCTTGCATGCCCGCGCATCCACGCTGCCGAGGCTGGTCCGCCTGATCTGCTTCCCACGGTCGGCTCGATCGAGCGGCTCGATCCGCGGTTCGACGCACTCGTGCCGCAGAACGCCGTCATCGAGGTGTTGGCGAGTGGGTTCGAATGGGCGGAGGGGCCCGTATGGGTGAAAACAGAGGGACACCTGCTGTTCAGCGACATTCCGCGAAACCGGGTCAACCGTTGGAAGTCCGGGCAGGGCGTTGCCGTGCACCTCGAACCAGCCGGCTTCACCGGCATCGGCAGCTACGGCAGCGAGCGAGGCAGCAACGGACTCACGCTCGACCTGCAAGGCTGCCTGATCTCCTGTGAGCATGGCGACCGCCGTGTCAGTCGGCTCACGCCCGGCGGCGGTAAGCGCACGGTGGCCGACAACTACCAGGGCAGGCGGTTCAACAGTCCCAACGACTGCGCCGTCCATTCGTCGGGTGCCATCTACTTCACCGACCCGCCGTACGGCCTGCCCAAGGGCTTCGACGATCCGGCGCGGGAACTCCCGGTGTGTGGCGTCTACAGGATCGCCACCGACGGCACGGTGACACTCCTGTGCGACACGATGACGCGGCCCAACGGCATCGGCTTCTCTCCCGACGAGACGCTGCTGTACGTGGCCCAGTCGGATCCTGCAGCTCCGCTCTGGAAGGTGTTCACCGTGCGGGCCGACGGCACGCTCGACGCCGGACGGACCTTTTTCGACGCCGCGAAGCTCCTCGCGCAGCGCAGGAAGGGACTCCCCGACGGGCTGAAGGTGGACCGCGTGGGCAACGTGTTCGCCACCGGCCCCGGTGGCGTGCTGGTGTTCGCTCCCGATGGCACCCACCTGGGCACGCTGCTCACGGGACAGGCGACGGCCAACTGCGCGTTCGGTGACGACGGCAGCACGCTCTACATGACGGCCGACTCGCTTCTGTGCCGCGTCAAGCTCGCGACCGCCGGCCCGCTGCCCGGGCCGTGATTCGGACGAGGCCGGAAACCCGCCCTGCGCCGCGATTTCAGGCGGACCAACGCCAGGGCAGTTTCACTGGCGGCCGAGAGGGGTGGTGACTAGAATTGGCCCCAGCGGCCAACGTCGCTGCCCCGCCGATCGACCTCGATGGTCCGCGATTCGGGCGTTTCCTCCCGAATCGGCGACGCGGGTAACCCTGACAGGAACGTGTCACATGGGTTGCTCGACTGGCACGGTGATGCTTTTTCGTACGGCGCCGTTTCTGACCGCCGCGGTGGGCTGGTGTACGGTCGTTGCGGCGGCCGCCCCGGCGGCTGCCCCTCGGCTCTCCTTCAACCGCGACATCCGGCCGATCCTTTCCGACAACTGCTTCGCCTGCCACGGTCCCGACAACGCCAATCGTCAGGCGGGCCTGCGGCTCGATACGTTCGACCTGGCCACCGCGGAGCTCGACAGTGGCTCCCGCGCGATCGTGCCGGAGCAGATCGACGAGAGCGAACTCGTCGCCCGGATCGTGTCGGATGATCCAGATTCCGTCATGCCGCCTCCGCACGCCAAGATCGGTCGGCTCTCGCCCGAGCAGGTGGAGACGCTGAAGCGGTGGATCGCCGAGGGCGCACGATACGAACCGCACTGGGCGTTCGTGCCGCCGGTGAAGCCGGAGATTGCCCTCGCCGCCCCATCTGGCCATCCCATCGACGCGATCGTAACGCAGAAACTCGCTGCACGCGGTCTCGTCCTCCAGCCAGAGGCGGACCGGGCGACGCTCATCCGCCGGGCGTCGTTCGACATCACCGGCCTGCCTCCCACCCCCGCCGAGGTCGAGGCGTTCGTCGCCGACGGAGCACCCGATGCCTACGAGAGGCTCCTCGACCGGCTGCTGGCCAGCCCGCGGTACGGCGAGCGGATGGCAGCCGACTGGATGGACCTCGCCCGCTACTCCGACAGCTACGGCTTCCAGGTTGATCGGCCGCGGCCCGACATGTGGCCGTGGCGCGACTGGGTGATCAGGGCCTTCAACGACAACCTGCCGTGGGATCAGTTCACGCTCTGGCAGGTGGCGGGCGACCTGCTGCCGAACGCCACGCCGGAGCAGGTCCTCGCCACCGCGTTCAATCGCCTGCATCAGCAGGAGAGCGAGGGCGGCTCCGTCGAGGAGGAGTATCGCGTCAATTATGTGAACGACCGCGTGACCACGTTCGGGACGGCGTTCCTCGGGCTCACGTTCGAGTGCTGCCGCTGCCACGATCACAAGTTCGACCCGCTGTCGCAAAAAGATTTCTATTCCCTGTTCGCACTCTTCGACGACATCGACGAGGCGGGGCTGTATTCGTTTTTCACGCCGGCGGTGCCCACGCCGAAGCTCCGGCTGCTCGATGACAAGACGACGGCCGCCCTTTCCAGGGCCGAAGAGTCTGCCGCGGAAGCCGCCGCCGCTTGCGACCGGGCTATGGCGGTGGCCAGAGCCTCCGTTGCAGATTGGATCGCCTGCAAGGCAGTGCCGCCCGACGCGTTCGAGGCAGCCGGCGGCACGATTCCAGGGGAGATGGTGCGGTTCGCATTCGACGGCCGAGCCCAAGACGGAACCTTCGCCGACGGCCTCGGCTCGAAGGAGTCGGCCACGTCTCCCGCCGAAAACACGGTCGTTGTCGACCCGCGTGGTGGCACTCCCTGCACGGCGCTCAAGCTCACCGGTGACCATCCGGTCAAGACGCAGGTGGGGAACTTCCGCCGCAGCCAGCCGTTCACCGTGTCGGCCTGGATCAAGCCTGCGATGCGGTACGACCGCGCGGTCGTGTTCCACAGGTCGCAGGCATGGACCGACGCCGGCAGCCGCGGCTACGAATTGCTCGTGGACAACGGCCACCTCCGCTGGTCGCTGATCCATTTCTGGCCGGGCGACGCCGCGAGCGTCCGCTGCGTGGAACCCCTGTCCGTGGGCGAGTGGACGCACGTGGCCGTGTCGAGCGATGGCTCGGGCAAGGCGGCGGGGCTCCGGGTGTTCGTGAACGGGAAGCCAGCCGCCACGGACATCGTCCGCGACAGTCTCACGCGCGAGATCACCGGAGGCGGTGGCGACACGATCACGATCGGCGAGCGGATGCGTGACCACGGCTTCAAGGACGGCCTCGTGGACGACTTCCGCGTGTTCAGCCGCCTGCTTTCGCCGCTGGAGGTCCGCGAACTCTCCGCGCCGGGCGCAATCCGGGCGGCTCTCGAGGCACGCAGCGATGACGAAGCCCTCGCCGAGTACTTCGCGGCGGCGTTCGCCACGGAGCCGGCGATCGGCCGTCAGAAGCTCGAGGCGGCCCGCCGCGCCCGCGACGACCTCGCCGAGAAGCCGCGTGAGATCATGGTGATGCGGGAATTGCCGCAGCCGAAGATGGCCTACATCCTCGAGCGTGGCGACTACGACAAACGCGGAGCGCCGGTCGAGCCCGACACACCGGCCGCGCTGCCCCCGTTCCCCGCCGACCAGCCGCGCAATCGGCTCGGTCTGGCACGCTGGCTCGTCGATCCCGATCACCCGTTGCTCGCCCGGGTGACGGTGAACCGCCTCTGGCAGTCGCTGTTCGGGCTGGGGCTCGTGCAGAGCCCGGAGGACCTCGGCAGCCAGTCGACGCGGCCCGAGTATCCCGAGGTGCTCGACCTGCTCGCCTGGCAATTTTCCCACCCGACGGCCGACGGCGGTCTGGCGTGGGACATGAAGAGGCTCATGAAGACGGTCATGCTCTCAGAGACCTACCGCCAGCGCAGCATCGCCGACCCCAAGACGATGGCCGACGATCCGCTCAACGTGTGGCTCGCCCGCGGCCCGCGGCACCGGCTGCCCGCGGAGATGATCCGCGACGGCGCACTCGCCGCCTGCGGCCTGCTCGTGGAGAAAGTGGGCGGCCCGCCGGTGAAGACATACGATCTGCCCGAATCGTTCAAGCCCGAGAAGGCCGACACCGGCGAGTCGCTCTATCGCCGCAGCCTGTACACGTTTTGGCGGCGGAGCGGGCCCGGTCCCGTGCTCGAAAGTTTCGACGTGCCCAAGCGGGTCGTCTGCGTCGCGAAACGCGACACGACGAACACACCGCTGCACGCCTTCGTGCTCATGAACGGCCCGCAGTTCGTGGAGGCGGCCCGCGTGCTCGCCGAGCGGCTTCTCGCCGACTCCGCCGGCGATGCGGATCGTGCGCTCGCCCGGGCGTTTGAAGGGCTCACGAGCCGGTCCCCGGATGACGAAGAGCGACGGATTGTCCGGACGATGTATGAGCAGCAGGTGGGCTGGTACCGCGATCACCCCGAAGAGGCGGAACAACTGGTCGCCATCGGTGCCATGAAACGGGGCGACGTCCTTCCCGTGGCCGACGTGGCGGCGGCGACGGCCGTGATCAACGCCCTGATGAACTACGATGGAGCGGTGGTGAAACGATGAACAGGCGCGACTGGCTGGGGTCGTTCGGGATGGGATTCGGCGGGCTGGCGCTCGCCGAGATGCTCGGCCGGTCGTCCTCGGCGGCCGACACCCGGGGCGACGGTGCAGGCGGCGTGCTCGGCGGCTTCCATCATCCGCCGAAGGCGAAGCGGGTGATCTACCTCTTCCAGTCGGGCGGGCCGTCGCAGCTCGATCTCTTCGACCACAAGCCGTACCTGCTCGACAAGACCGGCGAGCAGTTGCCCGAGAGCGTGCGCGGCGGCCAGCGGCTCACCGGCATGTCCGGCAACCAGAGCTCGATCCCGCTCGTCGGCTCGCCGTTCGCGTTCCGGCAGCATGGCCAGAGCGGCGCCTGGGTTTCCGAACTGCTCCCCTGGACGGCCGGAATCGCCGACAGGCTGTGCTTCGTCCGCACGATGTACACCGAGAGCATCAATCACGGCCCGGGCGTCACGTTCATGCAGAGCGGCCACCAGATCCCGGGGCGGCCGAGCATCGGCGCCTGGCTCGACTACGGGCTCGGCAACGCCAACGACGACCTGCCGTCGTTCGTCGTGTTGATCACGAAGAACAAGGGCGGCCAGCCGCTGATGAGCCATCTGTGGGGCGCCGGCTTCCTGCCGACGAAGCACCAGGCCGTGCGGTTCCGCTCCGGCGCTGATCCGGTGCTCTACGTGAACAACCCTCCGGGCGTTTCGCCGGAGAGCCGTCGGCACGTGCTCGACGGGCTGCGACAGCTCCACGAGCACCAGTTTGCCGGCACGCCGGACGCCGAGATCACGGCCCGGATCGCCAACTACGAGATGGCGTTCCGGATGCAGGCCAGCGTGCCCGACGTGACGAACTTCGCCGACGAGCCGCAGAGCGTGCTCGATCTCTACGGGCCCGATGCGAAGGATCCGGGCACGTTCGCGGCCAACTGCCTGCTCGCCCGCCGGCTGGCGGAACGCGGCGTGCGGTTCATCCAGCTCTACCATCAGGACTGGGACCACCACGGCGGCCTGAAGGGCGGCATCGCCCGCGAAGCGAAGCAGACCGACCAGCCCGCGGCCGCGCTCGTGCAGGATCTGGCCCAGCGGGGCATGCTCGACGACACGCTCGTGGTCTGGGGAGGCGAGTTCGGTCGCACGAACTACTGCCAGGGGCTCTACAAGCCGGGTCAGGACTTCGGCCGCGACCATCATCCGCGCTGCTTCACGATCTGGATGGCGGGCGGCGGCATCAAGCCGGGCACGACCTACGGCGAGACCTGCGAATACGGCTACAACATCGTGAAGGACGGCGTGCACGTCCACGATTTCCACGCCACGATGCTGCACCTCCTCGGCATCGACCACGAGCGGCTGACGTACAAGTTCCAGGGACGTCGCTACCGGCTCACCGACGTGCACGGCAAGATCGTCAACGGCATCCTGGCCTGATGTGGGGCAAGCGTCCCGCTTGCCAAGGTGCCTGGCGACCGAGACGATCGCCCCACAGTCACAGCGCGTACACGGCGATCGCGGCGGTCATCAGGCACGCCGCACCGACCCGCCGCACGAGCGTGGCCCGGTCCACCCGTTGCTCGAGTTCGTGCCAGCCGAGATGGGCCAGCACCGCCCCGAGGACGACCGACATCACGCCGCGGGTCGACTGCACCACGTTGCCGAAGACGACGCCCACCAGCGCAAAGCATGCGTAGAGTGTGGCCATCGCCATCAGCCACGCCACGGCGTAGACGGCCGCGGTCCGCCATGCCGCTCCGGCCGCGCCCGGCCGCGGCCGACACCACCCCGCCAGCAACACCGGGGCACACGCCGTCCCGCAGGTGACGTACGTCAGGAGCATGCCCCGCAGGGCGGCGAACAGCCTGCCATGCGAGCCCGGCACGGGCATGTCGAGCGCGTCGATGAGCCGTACGATCGACAGGTCCGAGAGCGCGAAGCAGCCGCAGACGAGCAGCACGCGGCCCAGGGCCCGCAGCGGCAGCCCGCCGCCGCTGCCCTGGAGCAAGGCGGTCGCCGCCACCGAGAGCGCGACCGACAGCCACTGCACCGCCGACAGCGGCTGACGCAGGAACATCGCGACGATCAGCGCGAGGATGAAGACCTTGAGCCCCAGAAACGGGCTCAGCCGCGAGGCCTCGAGGCTCCGCAGCAGATCGAACAGGATCACGTTGCCGACGAAGTAAAACCCCGCCGCGGCGGCGAGGGGGCCGCCGAATCTGCCCGGAGCAGGCAGCGTCTCCGGGTGGAGGCCCATCACGGCGGCGGCCGCCACGATGCCCATCACGACGTGCGCCCGCAGAAGCAAGCCGAGTGCCGCGGCGAAACGCTCGCCGGCGGGCTGGGCGAGCGCGTGGTGCCGGGACAGGAGGTACGCGAACGACACACACGCCCCCGAGGCGAGTCCCGCGGCGACGCCGAGCCATGCACTTGCGGCGGCCTGGACAGGGGGCATGTGGTGGACCGTGGGAGGGGACGGATATCGGCGGCGATCCGCAGGATACCGCAGGACCCGTATTCCCGGCGCGATCCCTTCGATCGGCACGGTCGCGGTGTTGGCTGGCGCGTCGTCGGTGCGTCGCAGCCGCCCGTGCCGAATCCGGCTTGTAGAGTTTCCACAGGAAAGGATTCCCTGCCATGGCCGCATTTGATCACGCGTTCGATGCCTCGTTTCCGACCGCCCGAGGCGCCACCGCCCGGGGCCGGTTTGAGCCCCGCGAGAGGGCCGCCGTGGTCGAGACACCCCGCGACCGCACGCGCGATCTCGTCGCGCTCGCCATGTTGGCGTCGTGCCTGTTCCTGATCGCCTCCCTCGCCACCTACGACCCGGCCGATCCGCCTGCGGCCCGTGCCTTCCCTCCCCACGCCGTGGCGACGAACGCCTGCGGGCTGCTCGGCGCGGCGACCGCCGCCGTGCTCGTGGAGTGGCTCGGACACGGGGCCTGGCTCTCGCTCGGACTGGTCGTGCTGCTCGACGTCGCGCTCCTGCGCCGACGGCCGCTGCCCGATCTGCCGGTTCGGGCCGTCGGGGCCGTGCTCGCGACGCTCGGCACGTGCACGCTGCTGGCGATGTTCCTGCCGGCGTCGGTCGGTCGGCCCGTGTGGGGGCCGGGAGGCGCGGTGGGCGCCCTCGGCCAGACGCTCGCCACGCGCTACCTGGCCACGGCAGGTGGGGCCATCGCCGCGGTCGGCACCACGGTGACCGGCCTGTTCCTCGCATGCGATCACCTGCTCGTTCGGGCCGGCCAGTTCGTCCTCGCCACCTCTGCGTTCGTCGTCACGCAGTTGCGATCGGCGTGGGAGACGGCCGCTCGCCGCCGGGCCGAGCGGCTCGCGTCGCGTGAGGACATTCCTGTCGCACACGGCCCGTCACTGGGCGACCGACTGGCCCGGCTGCGGCTGGCATCCGCCGCCCCCGAAGACGATGCCAGTGCCGACTCTTCCGCCGCCGACGGGGAGGCTGACGATGCCGGCCCCACGATCAAGGTGCGACGCCGCGAGACGCCGGTGGTGGAGGAAGAAGCCGACGACTCGTTCGAGGCGGATGCGGATCACCTCGCGGACGACGTCGATGACGCGGCCGACGAGGAAGCCGCATCCGAAGACTCGGAGCCGGCCGCACAGCCCGTGCCGATCCGGTCGCTCAAGAGGCGGTCGGCGGCGGTGCTCGAGATGGCGCCCGATCCGACGGCCGACTACGAACTCCCCTCCCTCGACCTTCTCCTGCCGGCCGAGCAGTTGCAGCTGGACGCGCAGGAGCAGGAGGTCCGCGAGCGGGCCCGGGTGCTGGAAAAGACGTTCGCCGACTTCGGGTTCAAGGTGCGGGTCGTGGAGATCGAGACCGGACCGGTCATCTCGCAGTACGAGATCGAGCTGGAGGCGGGCCTGCGGCTCGCCAAGATCGCCAACCTGGCCGACGACCTCGCCATCGCGCTCCGCGTGCCGAGCGTCCGCATCGTGGCCCCGATCCCCGGCAAGAACTCCGTCGGCATCGAGGTGCCCAACACCGACCGGCAGATGGTCCGCCTCCGCGAGGTGATCGAGGAAACGCAGGCCAAGAGCCGGACGATGAAGATCCCGATCTTCCTCGGCAAGGACGTGGCCGGCAACCCGATGGTGGTCGACATGGCCGCCATGCCCCACCTGCTCATCGCCGGCCGCACGGGCACCGGCAAGAGCGTGTGCCTCAACTCCCTCATCGTCTCGATGCTCATGACCCGCCGGCCCGACGAGGTCCGCATGCTGATGATCGACCCCAAGATGGTCGAGCTCACGCCCTACAAGTCGCTGCCGCACCTCATGCACCCGGTCGTCACCGACATGAAGAAGGCCGAGGCGATCCTGGCCTGGGCGGTGGACAAGATGGAGGAGCGGTACGCGATGCTCGCGAAGGTGGGGGTGCGGCACCTCTCGCAGTACAACGCGCTCGGCCGCGAGACGATCCTCGAGCGGATGAAGCCCGAGAGCGACGAGGAGGCCGCCGCGATCCCCACCACGATGCCCTACATCGTCATGATCGCCGACGAGATCGCCGACATGATGATGACGGCCGGCAAGGAAATCGAGCAGCACATCATCCGCCTCGCCCAGAAGAGCCGGGCCGTCGGCATCCACCTCGTGCTCGCCACGCAGAAGCCGACGGTGGACGTGATCACCGGCCTCATCAAGAGCAACCTGCCGGCCCGGATCGCCTTCCAGGTGGCCAGCCGTACCGACAGCCGCGTGGTGCTGGACGAAATGGGGGCCGAACGCCTCTTGGGCAACGGCGACATGCTGTTCCTCTCGCCCGGGACCAGCCAGATCCTCCGTGGCCAGGGCACGTATCTGTCCGACGACGAGATCGGCCGCGTGATGGCGGCGGTGGGCACGGACAAGCCGCAGTACGCGGAGGAACTCGTGAACCTGCAGCCCGCCCCGTCGGGCGATGCGGCCAAGGGCGGTCCCAGCCCCAAGGACAAGGACGAACTGTACGAGGCGGCGGTGGAGGTGGTGATCCGCGAAGGTCGCGGCAGCGTCTCGCTCCTGCAGCGGGCACTCGGCGTGGGCTACGGCCGTGGAGCCCGGCTCATTGACTTCATGGCCGAGGACGGCGTCGTCGGGCAATACGCCGGCTCCCAGGCCCGCGAGGTGCTCCTCACGCTGGAGCAGTGGGCCGAGCGGAACGGCTCACGGCCGGTGCCGGCCGATCCTGCGCCCCGCGGCAAGCTGAAGATCCAGCCGCACGCGGCCCCGGTCGCCATGGACGAGGATGAGGAGGCCGACCGCGAGGACGCCTTCGAAGACGAATTCGAAGACGATGAACTCGCCGACGAAGAGTTCGAAGAACACGAAGACGACGACGCCCTGTAGGTGCAGACTGGCAGTCTGCACTGCCCCCTCTGCCGGGAAACAGGCTCGAAACGACGTGGATTTCAGCCCGGTCCCATTCCGACTAGGCTAACACCATGCGCACGATCGAAATCTACGACACCACGCTCCGCGACGGCAGCCAGGGGGAGGGCGTCAACTTCTCCCTCGAGGACAAGCTGGCAATCACCCGCCGGCTTGACGAGGCTGGAATCGATTTCATCGAGGGCGGCTATCCGCTCTCCAACCCGAAGGATGCCCAGTATTTCGAGCGGGTGCGGGGCCTGAATCTCCGGCACTCCCGCGTGTGCGCCTTCGGCATGACCCGCCGCCGCGGCATGACGGCCGCCGCTGATCCGGGCATGAGGGCCCTGATCGATGCCGGCACGCCGGTGGTCACGATCGTGGGCAAGACGTCGGCCTTTCACGTGAGCGAGGTGCTCGGCGTGTCGCGCGAGGAAAACCTCGCCATGATCTCCGACACGGTGGGCTACCTCACCCAGGCCGGCCGCGAGGTGTTTTACGACGCCGAGCACTTCTTCGACGGTTGGAAGCTCGATGCCGACTACTCCGCTGAGACGATCGTGGCCGCCGCCCGGGCGGGAGCCACGCGGATCGTGTGCTGCGATACCAACGGCGGCACGTTGCCCGACGAAATCGCCCGCATCCTCGGCCTAGCAGCCGGGGCCCTGAAGAGGGCGGGTCATGACCGGCCGCTGGCGATCCACTGCCACAACGACTGCGATCTCGCCGTCGCCAACTCGCTCGCCGCCGTCGCCGCCGGTGCCGTGCAGGTCCAGGGCACGATCAACGGGATCGGGGAGCGTTGCGGAAACGCCGACCTCATCTCGGTGGTGGCGAACCTCGCCCTCAAGCTCCCCGGCTACACGGTGCTCGGCGGCAATGGTGCGGCGCACCTCACCGAGCTCTCGCGGTTCGTCTACGAAACGGCGAACATGAGCTATCGCCCCGGTCAGCCCTTCGTCGGCTCGAGCGCCTTCGCCCACAAGGGAGGCATGCACGTCCACGCCGTGGTCAAGGCGACCGAGTCGTACGAGCACATCGCTCCCGAGGCCGTCGGCAACTCGCGACGGATTCTCGTGAGCGAGCTCTCGGGCCGCTCGAACATCGCGGCCCTCGTGACGCGGGCCGACGTGAAGAACGATCGCACCCTGCTCGATGCGGTCTTGGCGGAGGTCTGCCGGCTCGAGAACGAGGGCTGGCAGTTCGAGGCGGCCGGCGCCTCGTTTGACCTGCTCGTCGATCGCTGCGCGGGAACGTTCACCCCGGCGTTCGTGCGCGACAGCTACAACGTCGATGTGGAGAGCCGTGGCGACGGCGATGTCCGCACGCTCGCCACCGTGAAGCTGCAGGTGGCAGGTGGGCTGCGGCACGAAGTCGCCGAGGGCGACGGCCCCGTGAACGCCCTCGATGCGGCTCTCCGCAAGGCGCTCGCCGCCACCTATCCGGCCGTCGAGCGGATGCACCTGCTCGACTACAAGGTCCGCGTGATCAATGCCCAGGAGGGCACGGCGGCCAAGGTGCGGGTGTCGATCGAGAGCACCGACGGCGACCGCGTGTGGGGCACCGTCGGCGTCAGCGAAAACGTCATCGAGGCCAGCTGGCTCGCGCTCGCCGACTCGTTCCACTACGTGCTGCGCCCGTAGGGCTGGGGCCTCGGCCCTGTCCGTCGACAGGCCTGTCGCTACGCGGCCCCGTCAAGCAGTCGCATCGTCTCATCGAACGGACGCAGGCCGGCGGTCGCCCCCACGCCCGTCACGCAGCAGGCCGCCGTGGCCGCCCCGAGCCGGCCAGCCTGCTCCAGTGGCATCCCACGCAGCATGCCCGTGATCAGCCCGGCGAGCAGCGAGTCGCCGGCACCGGTGGTGTCGGCCACGGGGCCGGGCGCCGGGATGCAAGGAACCTCGAGAAACACCCCTGCCTCCGGGCTCAACAACGTGCCCCGCGACCCCAGCTTCACGCCCACGATGCCCCCCGCCCCGTGCGCACGGTAGCAGTCGATGATGGCTCGGGGGTCGGCGAGGCCCGTCTGGTGCCGAGCCTCGTCGAGGCTCGGCACGTAGAGATCGAGGTGCGGCAATGCGGGGGCGATCACTGCGAGCGTCCCCCCGTTCCCGCCCGTTTCGAGCGCCACCCGGCAGCCCAGCCCCCGAAGGAACACCACCGCCTCACCGATCGCCGGCTCGAGCGCCGGCAGCAGCCCGAAGTAGCCCACGAGCGCGAACCGAGCCCGGGCGAAGTGTGCTTCCTGGCGACGGAGATACCCTGTATCGAGTGTTCCGCAGACTCCCACGTGATGGGCGAAGCTCCGCTCACCACCCGGGTCGATGAGCACCGCCGTGGAACTCGTGGCGAGCGACGGGTGGGCCTCGACCGCGTCGGTGGACACTCCCTCGGCATCGAGGTGACGCCGGACGACACCGCCCCACACGTCGTCGCCGACGATCGCCGCGGCTGCGACCCGCATCCCGAGCCGCCGCATCGCGATCCCGGAGTTGCAGACGATCCCGCCTGTCGTGACGTCGATCGGATCGACGTGGAACAGCCGGCCGCCCCCGATCGGCGCAGAGAGACCGACCGGCTTGACGAGAATGTCGGCCGTGCAGGTGCCGCAGACGATGCAATCGACAGGTGACTGTGGCATGACCGTGCTTCCGGGCGGTTCACATGCATGTCAGGCCGCGTGTGTCGAGCCGTGCGACGCACCGGCATGATACGCGACGCGCGAACTGGCACGGCCTCATTTTTTCCACTATCCTCGTGCCGCCCACGACAGCGTCACCGATGGCGTATCTTCCGTGAAAATCATCCGTTTTCTCAAGGCCGGCCGACAGCAGTTTGGCCGACTCCATGACGACGGCCGCACGACCCTGCTGGAGGGGGACCTGTTCGGCGGCCTCCGCGACACCGACCAGACGGCGCGGGTCGAGCGGCTGCTCGCTCCGCTCGACCCGCGCGACATTCTCTGCGTCGGGCTCAACTACAAATTGCATGCCGCCGAAACCGGAGCCGAGCCCCCCGCCCACCCCGTGCTGTTCATGAAGAACTCTGGCGCGGTCCAGAATCCCGGCGACCCGATCGTGCTCCCCCGCAGGCTTCGCAGTGACCAGGTCGATTACGAGTGCGAACTCGCCGTCGTGATCGGCACACGGTGCCACAACGTGGATCGAAGCGACGCCCTGCGGCACGTGCTCGGCTACACCTGTGCCAACGACGTGTCGGCCCGCGACTGGCAGCGGAACGGGGGCGGCGGCCAGTGGTGCCGAGGCAAGTCGTTCGCCACGTTCTGCCCGCTCGGTCCCGCGCTCGTGACCCCCGACGAGATTCCCGACCCGAACACGCTGGCGATTCGCACGATCGTCAACGGCCGGACGCTGCAGGACTGGAACACGAACGACATGATCTTCGACGTGCCGCAGCTGATCGAGTTTCTCTCGGCCAGCATGATATTGAATCCGGGCACGGTGATCCTGACCGGGACGCCGCACGGCGTGGGGGTGGCCCGCACGCCACAGGTGTTTCTGCAGCCCGGCGACAGCGTGACGATCGAGATCGAGAAGATCGGATCGCTCACGAACCCGGTCGTCGAAGAACGCTGAGGCCCGCAACCCCGACCTGCCCCCACCGATGGAACCAGTTTCCATCAACAGTGTTGCCCGCCTAGGAAACTCGCTGTTCGCGTGCTGAGGCGTAGCCGAAGCGAGCGTACAAGGGTTCGCGCTCAGCCCCGCCCGTCACTCTGCCGGCGATGGGGAGGCCGACGCCTGCCGTAACCAGCCGAGGATCCTGGCCGTGGGTCCGTCACCAGCCGCTCCCAACTCCCGGTTCAGCGTGAGGTGGTTTTTGTCGGCTGCATGCACCACCTCCGCCGGCACGCCCGCGTCGCGGAGCTTGGTGGCGAGGGCCTCGGCCTGCTCGCGGCTGTCGGCCCGCATGCCGACGTGAAACAGCAAAAAGGGCGGAATCGACTTGCCGGCCCCGACGTGCTCGATCGGCGATGCCCGCCGCTGGGCGTCTGCGTCGTCGCCAAACACCCGCACGTACATCTCCCGCATGGCGGGTAAACGGGCGAGCTGCAGCTGGCGGGGCACGTCGTAACCTGCGCCATCGAGCAGGATCGTGCCCGCGATCACCGCGAGGTCTAGATCGCACCGTTTCAGCAGCGTCTCGTCGGTCGACGCAAGCGCGACGAGGTGCGCCCCGGCGGAGTGCCCCATGAGGAAGATCCTATGCGGGTCACAGCCGTGCTCGCCGCCGTGCTCGTGCAGCCAACGAATGGCCTCCGCCACGTCCTGGGCCTGCTCCCGCGGCGACACCGTGTCGGCAAGCCGGTAGTTCGTGCTCGCGAAGGCGTACCCCTGGCCGACGAATGCGGCGGGCTTGGCCCCGACCATCGACTTATCGCCCTTGCGCCACGCTCCCCCGTGAACGAAGAGAACCACCGGCCGTGGCCGTCGGTCGCCGGGCGCCTGTTCCGAGAGATAGAGATCGAGCGTCTGCCCCGGCTCCGCTGACGCGGCCGAATATGCGATGTCCCGCACGACCCGGATCGCCGGCGCGATGTCGGCGGCGCAGGCCGCGGTAACCGGCAACGTGAGCCACACGATGGCGAGCTTCACGCGTCGGGAGAAGCGTTTCATATCGGGAGGTT
>Ga0214917_10002749_pt1 | contig 21115 bp, 23 predicted proteins | sample LL_1208_BB_MetaG_FD_177983 | JGI IMG/M metagenome (GOLD analysis project Ga0214917, IMG submission 177983) | Freshwater microbial communities from Lake Lanier, Atlanta, Georgia, United States - LL_1208_BB | ecosystem: Environmental > Aquatic > Freshwater > Lake | place: USA: Georgia | collected...
AAACGGGTGGAAAAATCTTTCGGAAAACATCTATGGCCCGGTGAATGACGGTTCGGCCAAATCTATTTTCAATGCGTGGATGAGTAGCTCGGGTCATAAGGAAAATCTGCTCCGAGAATCCTCAACCCTGGGCGGTGTTGGAATCGCCCAAACAAAGTCGGGCGCAGTCTGTGCCGTATTTAACGGGGCCCAACCTGCCCCACCCCAGCCCGTTGCAACTTCGGCTAACCCCTCCCAGGACAGCGATGTGGCCTTTCCAGGTGTGGGGATTCCAGATTTCGTTCCAAAAGGAATGCGAGACCCAGCCGCAGCCCTTCCATCCAATTCAGATGGAAGAAAACTTAACCAACTTGGAAGAACAAACTGATAAAACTGAATGCACATTCAAAAGTAAAATCACAAGAGATATACGTCACTGATCCAGAACGCCTTAATGAAATTTACTTTAACTCGGTAACCGGCAATTCCACCCCCTTACTTCGCTCGCTAGAACGGTTATTAATCTCTGCTAACGGATTCGCTTATAAGTCTCGTCGGGCTATTGCCTAGAGCCCGTTTTTGCGAAATATTGGGACATGGATTTGACCCGAGCTCAAGATCGTTGGAGTAAGTACGGAAAGTTGGCGGGGATCTGCGCCTTTTCATTTTTTTTGGCCAAGGGAATTCTTTGGCTCGTGATTCCTGGCCTCATCATCGGTAGCTGCGCGAAATGACATCACCTGCCGCTCCGAATCCGGACGGCATCATGGCTCGACTGAAAGCCGGTACAGCCGCCCAACATGCTGTTGCAGAGTCCAAACCCCTCGAAGCTGCCCTCATAGAAGGATCAATTGGTCGGGCACAGTATGAGAAATACCTCTCCCAACGCTGGTTGATCCATCGAGAGTTGGAGGCGGCTACTGACCGAGCCCTCAGAACGGATAATCGTCTTGCCTCTCTCGGACTCCCTTCACTCTATCAAACCAAGAACCTGGAAGCCGATCTTGCCCACCTTCAATCCAACCTTAAATCGATTCGTCCCCTTCCCGGCGCTACCAACCTGATTCAGGAAATCCAAAAAGCTACACCAGCTACCCTCATGGGAATCTACTATGTGTTTGAGGGCAGCAAAAACGGAGCCCGCTATATTTCAAAATCGTTAGCCAAAGCTGGCCAAACGGCTCTTCGCTACCTCGATCCCCACGGGGAACAGCAGCGGCCGCTCTGGATGAAATTTAGAGCCGATATGGATTCGATCTCATGGACGTCCGCTGAACAGGATCAGATGGTTAAAGCCGCACAAGCGACTTTTGATGCCATCTCTTCGTTAGACGACGCCATCCACTCAGGCTGATTTACGGCTTCCAGTTCGGATTATCTTGCCGAGCCGCTTCGTTCGCCCAACGGCGCATATCTCGTAGCTCAGAAAAATTAAGCAAAGATACACTGCCATCTAATTGAGCCGTTACTGCCTTTTCCGAGTACGCTAGCCTTACTTGTCCATAAGCTTTTGCCGATCCACTTGCGCTCCAAGCGGATGGCCACTTGGGTGAAGATTGCGGTGAAGTCACATAGTAGTATCCGTCCACATTTTTGCCTTTCATAGGATCAACACCCCTTGCGGAAGAAAAAACAATCAGCTGAGATGGCTTGACCGCCTGAGACAAGCGCGTCACACAGGTGCCATTTTGTACATAAGAGTAGGCAGGTTGCCCGTTTTCATGTCCCCCAACAAAATAGGAGTTCATTCCTAAACTCGGGGACGCACTGACTAAGTAGCTCTGATTTGGATCATTCGGGTCGAGAGAATTTGCCCTCTCGTTCACTAAGATCGCACCCTCCAACTGATAATTTAAATAGGGCGCTAAACGCCAAGGCCACCTCGAGGCTTGGCTACTGCCCGCTTGGAATTCATTACCATGACTATCGGTCGCCACCCCATCCTCATCGTATCCTTTCAATAAAACTCCATTCTGGTCCTGTGCAGCTGCTAGATAGGCAGTAATTAAACTCTTTGCCGCAGCTGTCTCAGACGCCTGCTGTCCAGCTAACCGCGCACGCCCTAAAACTGGGGTCGCTAAGCCTACTAGGAGTCCGGTCACGGCAATAACCACCAAAAGCTCAACTAATGTGAACGCGGCCTGAAAACGGGTACGGCTAGAAACGACGAACACTAAAGATTTCTCAGGAAACAGACTGGTTTCGAAAACAGGACCTAAGAAAAATTATCCCCCATATTCCTAGCCACAGTAAGGAGGAGATATTGGGCTCAGGAATCGCTAGGAGAACTGGCCCCAATCCAGTGGCCTCCATGGAATAAAATCGAGCCGTTGTGGCCAGAGGAGAACTTGTGATGCCAACAAGACCAAATCCAAAGTTTGTGGCGGGGTTTACAATCCAATCATTAACCGCGGATGTTACATCAATCTGAACTTGCCCTGCCTGGGAAAGAGTCACTTCCGCAACTCTAGCTCTTCCATAAAGGTTGCTTTGGTACCAAGTGGAAAGGGTGGCTGTTTCGCTTTCCGAAAATTCTGCACCGAGAGCCACAACCGCAAGTCGAAAGCTACCCGTTGTAAGATAGTCGTATACCGGGGGCCCTTGATACCCAGGAACAATGGTGCCAGGGGTTTTAAAATCTTTAAGATTGAGTTGAAGAAACTTGGAGCCCGCAGTGCTCCATCCCGACAGGTTTGAAAATTCGATTCCAGCAAAATTAAAATGCCCGTCATAATTCGGATTCGTATTCAAGATATTCATTCCAACATGAAATGTTCCGCTGTTGAGAGCGCCAGTCCGAGCCGTGCTGTAACTTTGAGTATAGTAGTAGGTGTCTGCATCAAGGGATGCACTCACGGTTTCAGCTTCAACCGAAAGAGATCCAGCCATCCAAAGGCCTATAAGTAAAAATGTTGCACGGCGCATAAATAAATAGTTAGAGGGCAAAGAAAAATTTGCAAATGACAACCCCCCCATCCCGAACGCTTATTCGAATAGCCCAAGAAGTCGCATTAGAATACCTTATCTATTAGCACTTTTGTGTCTATATATGAACGACTTGTGCATTTCACATTACTCGTTAGGAGAAGCTAAAAAATACCGTCCTCTTGCGACTGCGACATTTTCCGCTATCAACTACATCGATGTCCGAATTCGATCTCAAAGACACGATCCTCACCCGACTAGGGGAGAACTACGACCTCCACGATAAGTACGTCAATCGTACCCTCGTCAAAGTTCAACGCACGATTGGCTTTGATAAAATCTATGCCCGTGCAGAAGGTGCCTACCTATACGATCTCGACGGCAAGGACTACCTCGACTTCCTCAGCGGCTACAGCGTCTTCAATATTGGTCGCAATCATCCCACCCTACAAAAAGCCATTCGGGATGTTCTTGATCTCGACCTTCCTAACATGGTTCAAATGGACTGTTCCGTCCTCTCCGGCCTGCTCGCCGAAGCTCTCGTCAAAAAACTAGGCCCTTCTCGCGATGCCTGCTTTCTCTGCAACTCCGGAACAGAAGCAGTCGAAGGAGCCCTGAAATTCGCCCGTGCCTCCACCAAACGCCCAAAAATCCTCGCCCAAGAGGGCTCCTACCACGGCCTTACCTTCGGAGCTCTCTCGATCACCCACTCCGGTAATTTCCGCGAGGATTTCGGCCCCTTCCTTCCCGGTGCGGGTTTTGTCAAATTTGGCGATCTAGCCGACCTCGAATCCAAACTCCGCTCCCGCGATGTCGCCGCTTTTATTTTCGAACCTGTCCAAGGCAAGGGGGTCAAATACCCGTCCGATGATTACTTTCCCGCCGCCCAAGAACTGTGCCGAAAATACGGCACTCTTTTCATCGCCGATGAAGTTCAGACCGCGCTAGGCCGAACCGGTAAATGGTTCGGATTCCAAAACTGGAACCTTGATCCCGACATTGTCACGATGGCCAAAGCCTTGTCCGGTGGCTATGTCCCCTGCGCCGCCATCGTCATGCGTCGCCCCATTTACCAAGGCATCTTCTCCCGCCTTGATCGTTGTGTCGCTCACTCCACCACCTTCGGTCGAAACAATCTCGCCATGGCTTGCGGACTCGCCAGCCTTCATGTCACCGAAAACGAGCACCTCGTTGAAAATGCCGCCCTCCGAGGAGAACAGCTGATGTCCCGACTCCGCGACCTCCAGGAAAAACACGACGTCATCTCGGAAGTCCGCGGCAAAGGCCTAATGATCGCCATCGAATTCAAGGAGCCCCGCTCTCTCAAACTCAAACTCGCCTGGAAGGCCATTCACGCCATGGACAAGGGGCTCTTCCCCCAAATGATCGTCACTCCCCTTCTTCAAAAACACCGAATCCTCACTCAGGTCGCCGCCCACAACTCCGACATCGTGAAGATCCTACCTCCCCTTATCATCGGCGAGAAAGAGATCGATCGCTTTGTCACCGCATTCGACGACGTTCTCAGCGATCTCGGCAAATTCCCGGGCCCGCTTTGGGACTTCGGCCAAAATCTCGTCAAAGCTGCACTCTCTCAAAAGAAGTCTTCAGCCGAATCAGTTCCTGCCTAACCCCTCGTGTCAGCCATTCTTTACGTCAAAGAGGGCTGCCCTTGGTGCGAGGACGCGGAATCGGAACTCCATAAACACGGCGTGAAATACGAACGCCGGGAAGTCCGCTCCAATTCCGCCTACTTCAATGAAATGAAGGAAATCTCGGGCCAATCAAAAGCCCCCGTCCTCGATATCGATGGGCGTATTCTCGCTGACTTTGGTGTCGAGCAACTCCCTGCTTTTCTCAAAGACTCGTAAAAATCGTTGCGGGGGCAGGATTTGAACCTGCGGCCTTCAGGTTATGAGCCTGACGAGCTACCTGGCTGCTCCACCCCGCAATAAAAGCATGCTCTTGAAGAGGAGTGGAGTCAATCTCGCCTCAGGAATCCACCTTGAGTGCTTGATTTCTCTGCGTTCCTCTCTTGTCTCCGGCTCTCGATTCCTTATATCAATCCTATGTTTGCAGCCGCTGGAATCCTCTACGCCTTCCAACACTCCGAACCAGCTGGCAAAGCCGTGCTTTTCTGCCTTTTGCTTGGCTCGATTTTTAGCTGGTCGGTGATCTGGTCAAAATGGGTTCAGCTCAACGCTGTTCTTAAATCGACCCGGGCTTTTCTCCCCATCTTTCGATCCGCAACGGAACCCCTCGAACCCTACCTCTCGGGTCGACCCCCAGGCGATTCCCCCCAAGCCATCATCTACCATGCCGGCGCAAAGGAGCTCTGCTTTCATCTCACAGGCTCGTCCGTAGTCGACTCCACCCTCGCTGCTCGACTTTCCTCCGCTCGCTCGATCAGCGAGACAGGAATGAACTCCGTCCGCACGGCTATGGAGCGTGCTGTGGGCGAGGAATCTCTCAAACTTGAATCAAACCTCATTCTACTCGCCACCGCCGTCAGTGGTGCTCCCTTCCTGGGTCTCCTGGGTACCGTTTGGGGTGTGATGGATGCCTTCAGTGGTATCGCAATGGCAGGCCAAGCCAGCCTAGCCGCCATGGCCCCCGGCGTATCGGGCGCCCTGATCACCACCGTTGTCGGCCTCCTCGTCGCCATTCCCGCGATGTTTGGTTACAACTTCCTCACCACCTCAATCCGCAGCCAAAACATCCAGATGGAAAACTTCGCCGCAGAATGCGCTGCCGTTTTCGAACACTGCTTTACCTCACGCTCATGAGACGCTCCCGTTTCCATACCCAGACGCATAACCTTGCCGAGCTCAACATCACCCCTTTGCTTGATCTGGTCTTTGTTCTCTTGATCATTTTCATGATCACCACTCCTTTGATGGAACAACAACTTCCCGTGGATCTTCCCAAATCAACCACTTCGCTACCAACGACCATGCCCGATCCAAAATCAATCCTCTCTCTGACCCTCTCCAAAGATGGCTCAACTCTTTTGGGCTCAGAGAAAGTTCGGATCGATCAACTCGCATCCCTTCTCACTCAGCGAAAAGCCCGTGACCCTGAGCTCGTTGTCTCCCTTCGGGCCGACTCTACTCTTCCTTACGAAACGATTTTCCGCGCCTTGGAGGCCGTCCGCTCCTCAGGTGCGCGCCTTGACCTCGCGAATACTCCGGACATTCGCAAGTGAATCCCCGCGGGCGCCCCTTTCGGCGTACCGTTCTGATCGTCTTTGGTATTCACGTAGCTCTCCTTCTTCTCTTCGGTCTCCCCATGGCCCAGTGCCATAAACCCCCGTCCCTGCAACCCGTCGAGATGATCGACCTCGGTTCCCTCCGCCCTGGTCCAGGACTGCCTTCCCCCACTTCATCGCCAGCTCCAGCCAGCCCATCCCAACCCGCATCCGAAATCAAAAATCCAAAATCCGAAATGCCTGTGGCGCCAAAGCCAGCACCTATTGAAGAAACAAAGCCCACCCCAACTCCCACAGAGCCGAAAATTGAAACGCCTACACCCCAAGAGCCGAAACCTGAACCTGTTTCCACCCCAAAGCCCGAGCCCCTTCCTCAACCTGAACCCAAACCTACTCCCGCACCCAAACATCAGGTCAAAGTCAGCACCGCAAAGAAAAAAGTCTCCGTTTCCACCTCGCCCGCTTCAACGGAAAACAAATCCACATCCACCCAATCCCGCGAACCAGCGGGCCCAAGCGCTTCCGACATCAAAAGCCGTCTGGCCTCAAAAATCCCCGGTGAAGCCGGTGGGGGCGGAGGAGACGGTGCAGGCAACTCAGGACGACCCGACGGCGTTGCTGACGATTTCTCCTGGTATCGAGCCCTGATCAAACAGTCGATCCAATCCGCCTGGAAAAAACCCCCTATTCCCGCTGGCGAAAAGATCTATACCGAGGTCGAAATCAAAATTTCTGAATCCGGCGCAGTCACCTTCCTCCGAATCTCCCGACCCTCGGGGGATCCCAGCATGGATGCCTCAGTCGAACAGGCCGTGCGGTCCACTCCACGACTTCCCAAACCTCTCCCCGCCGGACTCGGCTCTCCCGATTACACCGTCATCCTCCAGTTTAAGCTGGAGTAAGAAAACAAAAAACTCCGGGAAGCCAAAGCCTCCCGGGGTTTAAAAGACCATCGTTTTTTAGAAACTATAGACCACCTCTGCACCCGCGTAGTGACATGGTCCACCCGATTGCACTCCGGTCACCTCGTTGCTATTGGGAGTCACCTGATCGGACGTAATTCCAGTACCCCAATCCAGCCGGTACTCAGCACGAAGAAGCAGATTGTCGATTACGTTAAATGCCGAGGTAATGGTATAGCTCCAGTAGTTATTTCCCGTCAGATGACCACGCGAGAAAGTCGGGAAGTCATTCGCATTGGTCGAAGTCGAAATGGCACCTGTTGTGCCGAATTTCCCGGCATTATTACTTCCCAAGTAATCAGCCCGACTCGCCAAACTAAACCAGTCGTTAAACTGATACTTGGTATAAACCGCCGCACCGTACCAAGTAGTATTGACCGATATATTTTGAGTGGAACTCCAAGAGGCATTTCCTAGTGCTGTATCAAATGCGAACAGAAGTTTGTCATTCGCAAATTTAGGTGCCCAGTTTCCCCAAGAATTATAAACGACCGCATACCCATTAGCGGGCGAGGCAAAATTGTCCACAGGATAGCTTGAGGTGGGTTGACCACTATTTTGATAGCTCGTGTTGTTTTCTAAAGCAGTGCTGTACTGAAAATTGTTACTCCAGTTCGCATTGCCACCAGGAGCAGTCACATTCAGTGCCGCGAGAAGAGCCACGCCGTCGCTATTACCATTCACAGTGGTGTTGTTGTCGGTGTTGGAACCGTTCACTACTCCCAATTTAGCATCTAGGTAGTCATCAAAGCGGTAAGAGGAAAGAACTCCCACGTAGGTCAACGGAAACGCGTTCTGCCAAAGTTGGCCGTAGGTGATATTCATATTTGCAGGACGTTCGATCACTTCGTACCCCAAAATGGTGACAAATTTTCCAACCTTAAAGTCCCAACCATTGCCCACAGGAGCACGAAGGCTCACATATGCCTGCTCTAAGAACAATGCATTGGAATTACCCTGACCATTGTAGTTGCCGTTGACGCCAGTGCCGGCATTGGAGGGTTGACCACGATTGATTAGCATCTGCGCGTCCTCACCAATCATCACGTCCGCTCGAAATCCGGCTTGGGCCCGATTTTCTGAAGTCAAAGCCTTCTCTAATGCAATCTTAACCGCATAGAGATTAAAATCACCCTGCTGGACTGAATCATCCGCAAATCGACTATTCACCTGGCCTCCAGAAACCGAGCCAGTGAAGTTGTAGCTATATCCAGCGTCCACGTATCCAGAAAGCTTGATCCCTTTCTGAGCCGTTTCGACGAAGTTATTTTGAACCATTTTTTTCGTGTCTTGAGCGGAAGCCCCTGGAGCACTATCCGCCACGGACAGACTGGCAGCAAAAGCAATCGCGCCAATGAATGCTGTAATGTTCTTGATCATTTTGTTTTATCTCCTTTGGTTTTTGTTTTCCGTATTTATGCAATTATTTTCGTTCGAGTATTGAAATAAAAGAGTTTGTACTTTTGCTTGAGAACAACGCTGTTATTAACTTTGGAATAAACACGTTTGTTGAATACAAAAATTTCACTCGCACTTTGGCCCCTATGCTCTTGTCTCTCGCGATGAAATTCATCCTCTCCATACTCCTCTTCACCCCCTGCCTTCTCTCCGCTCAATCCTCCGCCCCCGTCATTGTCATTGAGCAAACTCGCAAAGTCGACGTTGCCATATCTCCGATCTCAGGTGCTGAGGGCCCGGCCCTTACAAAAGTCCTACAAAACGACCTGGACCGTTCAGGTGCGTGTCGAGTGGTCGAACCCGCTTCTGCCGCCTTTACTCTATCCGCTACTGTTACGCCCACCGGTGTCGCAGGTCGCGCAATCCCAAAAGCTGGAGGAGCCCCCTTGGTCGACTCCTCCTTCAGCGGGGACGCCCGTCGCGCCACCCATCAGTTTGCTGACGCATTTGTGGAAGCCCTCACAGGCACTCCAGGATTTGCCTCCAGCCGGATTACCTTTGCCTCCGCTTCAGGTGGAAAAAAAAGCAAAGTAAAAGAGATCTACATCTCAGACATCGATGGAGCCAATGCCCGCCAACTCACGCAAGACTCCGCTCTTGGGTACTGCCCAAAGTTCTCCCCTGACGGAAACAAAATCGCATACAGTTCCGACAAGAGCGGCTACCGCGATACTTATGTGATCGACCTCCCAACCAAAAAACGCTCTATCGTTGCCCAGTTCCCCGGGCAAAATACCGGGGCCACCTTCTCCCCCGATGGGCAAACTCTCGCCCTCAGCCTATCCAAATTCGGTAATCCAGAAATCTGCACAATTCCATCCTCTGGAGGCCAGCCTTCCCGCCTCACAAACACACGCGGGACCGACTGCTCACCCTCTTGGTCCCCCGACGGAACCAAAATCGTCTACGTGTCGGATGAGCGTGGTAGCCCCGGCCTCTACACCCTTCCCGCAACCGGTGGAACTCCCGAAAAACTTAACACCGAATCCTCCTACACTACGGAGCCCGACTGGTCCCCCGACGGAAAAAAAATTACCTACAGCATCACCTCAGGCGGAGGCCAAATCGGCGTATATGACATCGAAACAAAAAAAGCCCGGATCGTGAGCCGCGGTTCTGGACTCGAAAGCCCCTCATGGACAAGGAATTCCCGCCACCTGGTTTGCTCTCAAAATGGGACGTTAGTTCTGCTTGACTCACTTACAGGGGAAGCTATCAAGATACCCAATAACTTGAGTAACAACACCGAACCCAATACAACCCGCTGAAAAATATGAAATATACCTACCTCTCACTTCTAGCCCTCCTCGCCATCCTTTCCGGGTGTGCAGACAAAGACAAAAAAGGTGACAGCGCAGCCTTTGGCGATAGCACCGACAATATTTACGATCAGTCCCTCCCTGAACGCTCTGGCAATCCAGACACCGCAGACTACGACACCCTCAAAGCCGATACTGTCTTCTTTGCCTACGATAGCTTCACCATCGAAGCAAAAGAACGCCCTAAGCTCGACAAACTCGCAAACTACCTGAGCAACAACTCGAACACCAAGATCGTGATTGCAGGTCACACCGATGCCCGTGGCACCCCCCAGTACAATCTGGCCTTGAGCGAAAAACGCGCCAATGCCGTTCGACAATACCTGATCGGTCTTGGTGCCAGCGGTTCCAACATCAGCACCATCGGTTATGGAGAAGATCGACCAGCTTCTGAAGGGGAATCCGATTCAGCCAACAACGCAAACCGACGCGCCGCCCCCGGGATTTTGCGTTAAGAAGGTTCAGCCATCCGGCTGAACCTCCGCCGGAAATCACCTGGTGATTCCTGCCCCAACAAGTCCCGATAAGCCCCACCTCCTCCGCCTGCCTAACTGGTTGGGAGACCTCATTCTTGCCCTGCCGTCCGTCCATCTCTACCAACGTTGGCTTAACGAACGCGCCCCACTTCTCCTCGTCGGGCCGCCAACCCTTTCCTCTCTGGCACCGATTCTCCTACCCGGAATCGAATTTATCTCTGCACCCTCTTTCCCCTTTGCCCTCCACTCGATCCTGAAAAAAAAGCAGGTCTCTGCTGCCACACTCCTTCCCAACTCCCTCCGCGTCGCTCTCGAAACTCTTTCCATCCCTTATCGCGCGGGATTTTCCCAACCGCTAAGAAACTCCCTCCTCACAGAACATAAGCCCCGCAGAACATCCCCATACGGCTACGTGCACGTCGCCGAGCAGTACCTCGCCCTATTGGAAGATCTTGGCCTTCCCAAAAGCAAAGCCGAACTTCCGCCAACCCCCACTCTCCCCAAACCAAAAGACGCTCCCTCCCAGCCCTACCTCGCCATCCTTCCTGGCGCCGCCTACGGACCCGCCAAACGCTGGGACCCTGCCTCCTTCGCTTCCGTCATCCGGGACCTTCAAAAATCTCACTCTCTCGAACCGGTTCTCCTAGGCGGCCCTGGAGATATCGAAGCCTGCAAAGCCGTTGCCCAATCCCTCGGGTCCCCCATTACCGACCTTTCAGGAAAGACCACAACTCTTGAACTCGCTAACTGGCTTGCTCACGCCCGACTCATCCTATGCCACGATAGTGGTCCGATGCATCTAGCCGCTTTCCTTCGCAAACCCTCAGTCGCCATCTTTGGATCCACCGAGCCCGCTTGGACCGGTCCCCTCGGCTCCTCCGTCACCGTCGTCCGCCACAAGGTCTCCTGCAGCCCCTGCTTCCTTAAAACCTGCCCTATCGATCGGCGCTGTATGACCCGACTCACCCCCGAAGAAGTTTTGTCTGCGTGCGTCCAAAGGTTGAACCAAAAATGAGCACCAAAGGCACATCTCGCGTGATGGCTGCCATCGGAGCCTCCCGAATTCTCGGTCTCGTCCGCGAAATTCTCCTCAACACCTTCCTCGGTGCAGGCAAGGAACTCGATGCCCTCATCGCCGCCTTCCGCATCCCCAACCTCCTGCGGGATCTTTTTGCCGAAGGAGCCCTCTCCACCGCCTTCGTCACTACCTTCTCCCAAAAACTGGCCAAGGAGGGTAAGGAGTCTGCCTTTCGACTCGCCAGCAACGTCAACACCCTGCTTTTCATTGTCCTTTTTCTCATCGTCGCTGCCGGGATCATCTTTGCCGATCCTCTCGTCCGACTCCTCAACCCCGGATTCGCCGCCGTCCCTGGTAAACTTGATCTCACCATCGAACTCACCCGCATCTTATTCCCCTTCATTCTCTTTCTTTCCCTTGCTGCGGTTTACATGGGACTTCTCAACAGTCTTCACCACTTTGGTCTGCCCGCTTTTGCATCCGCCGCCTTTAATTTCGTCTCCATCTCCATAGGCCTACTCCTCGCTTGGATCCTTGATCCAACCTACGGGGAACGCTCTGTTTACGGATTCGCCATCGGTGTCCTAGTGGGAGGCCTTGCCCAGTGGCTCGTTATGGTTCCCCGCGCCATCTCACTTGGTTATCAACCCCGCTGGCTCCTTGTTTGGAAAGATCCCGGTCTCAAACAGGTTCTTCGCCTTCTTGGCCCCGCATCGATCGGAGCCGCCGCCGTCCAGGTTAACGTCATGATCAACGGCTACTTCGCTTCTTATCTCGCAGATGGCTCTGTTACCTGCCTCAACAACGCCTTCCGCCTCATTCAACTTCCCATCGGCCTTTTCGGCGTTGCTGTCGCGACCGTAACACTCCCACATCTCGCCCGGCACGCTGCCTTGGATGAAAAAGTGGCCCTACGCGATCGTCTCCTCGTGGGTGTTCGTCAAACTCTCTTCCTGACCCTACCTGCAGCCATCGGTCTCTTCCTTTTGGCCGAACCTATCGTTGCCTCGATATTCCAGTACGGCCGATTCAGCTCCGAGAGCACCGCACTCACAGCTCTAGCCCTCAAAGGCTACACACTCGGCCTAGTCTCATACGCGTGCATGAAGGTTGTCGCCCCCGCCTTTTCGGCTATCGATCGTCCCGGGATTCCGCTTCGCGTCAGTTTGACTGGAATTTTTCTCAACCTCACCTTCAACTACATTCTTATTCGAGTCTACAACCTCGGCATTTTAGGACTCACTCTCACCACAGCCTCTGTGGCGACTCTGAATATTCTCCAACTGGTGTGGGCATCCCAACGTCACGTAGGCAGCTACTTCGAACCCCACTTCCTCCAAGGGATCGGAAAGATACTTCTCTGCTGCGTCACCTTGATTGGAGCCCTACTTCTAGGCCTCCAATTCATTCAACCCATGGGCCAACCCATCCCCGTTCGTATCGGTGGAACCTTAGCGCTCGTTCTTTTGGGAACCGCCTCCTACTTCCTATCCGCAAAACTCTTAAAACTCCCCGACGCCTCTCTCCTCTTGCGACCAAAAAAGCCCTAACGGCTTTGTCGCCCCTCCAGCCTCTTTCTGCTATAAATTCAAAGCTGGCGCCCGTAGCTCAGGGGACTAGAGCAGCGGATTTCTAATCCGCGGGTCGGTGGTTCGAATCCACCCGGGCGCGACGCCTCATTCCCTAACTTATCTCGAACTTGCAGCCGTATTCGTTGAGTAAAAAATCACCCGATTACTGCCTTTCACCTCAAAGTAGTGTGCCGGATTCGAATCCGGATTCGTCGGGTCACAGTGAAACTTCACCTCAGTAAAGTCGTCGAATCCATCATGGTCGGAATCAATCAGTTCACCCAGCGATCGAGGTGCCTCAAGTGCCTCCCCCTTCTTTACCCATCGACCCTCCAACCAGTAAATCTCCTGTCTAACCAAGGCGCGATTCAAAGCCACATCCTTCGCCTCCTCCTTCTCCCGTTCCAATCGAGCTTCCTTGGACTCAGGCGTCTCCAACCCAGGAGACGGCTCGATCATCACTACCCCATTTTGATTAAACTCATTCCACACTGTCGATACCGCATCTTCTCCCATCCCAGATAACGGCAAAATCGCCACTACAAGTAGAACCCCGCGACTATTAAACAACCTCATCCCGTAATTCTGCAATCTCAACACGCCCTACCAAGCCAATTTAACTCCCAACCGAATCACCCCGGGTCAGCTCATTTCTCCACTCCCGTAACTCCCTCGCTTTCTGCGCGGATAGCTTTTTTGTTTTCGGGGTCTTTCTTTCACCTACCCTCGCAAAAAGAATCCGCCCCACCATCTCCGTTCCCTCTTCAATCGGTAAATGCCCAACCCCAGGGAGTACATGTTCTCTTGCCTCAGGGAAAACCCGTCGCCACCGCTCTACCGCCTGCTTGACCGCCCCAAAGGTCTTCTCCCCACACACAATATCCGTCGGAATCTTTAAGCCCTGAAACTGTTCGGGCGCTCCAGCACTTTCAAACATCCTCAAATAAGCCAATGTCACCCGATGATTCACTTGAGCAAATGATTCAGTCAGATCAACTTTTCCTGACCTCTTCTCACTAAGGAACAGATTTGTAATCCATCGACCCACCGGATTGGCAAATGCTGTCGCATACATCATTCGCCCCAGGACAGGAATGAGAAAGAGGCGAAAATACCAAGGGCACTCTGCAAAGGGATCAATCATCACCAGTCGTCCCACCACACTCCCTCGCCCCATCTCCACTAGCTCCCTTGCCACGAATACCGCCATCAATCCTCCCGTACAACTTCCCACCAAGGTTAGATTCTCTTTTTCCAGACCCAGCAACTCAGTTGCCACACTCCTCGCCACCTCCCGAATCTCCCAGCGGGCGGGTTCAGGGGATCGACCACACCCTGGCAGATCATAGCTGTAGAACGAAATCGCCTCAGGAAGCTTCTGAAGCAACGGTTGAAAGGTCCTGTGATCCCCGCTCCACCCATGGAAACCCACAACCACTTTTCCCCCTCTTCCTGTTTGGACACGGTGCATACCCAATTCTCCCTTTTTCACCCGCCGAGACAATCCAGACTTCCCTTAACGATTTGCCGCTTTTAATCTAGTAATTATGAATCGTCCTGATTTGCGCAGCTGGATCTTTACCCTACTAGTTGGAGGAGGAGTTCTCGCAATCAGCCTGATTGTTTTTGTTCTTAGCTATCTCCGCCTCCGTGCACTTTAATCGGCCCCTTCATCCCCTAGCTCACGTAAAGCCCGTTGCGAGGCCTGATACCCTTGCGCCGCAGCTTTGCGGTACCACTGGATTGCCTGCGCCAAATCTTTTCTCACTCCCTGACCGTGGTAGTAGCAGTTTCCCAGTCGATGCTGTGCCGCAGGGTAGTTCTGCGCCGCCGCTTTTCGAAACCAACGCACCCCTTCCTGCTCATCTTGGGCGAGGCCTTTCCCAAAAATATAACAGTCTCCAATGCTGATCTCGGCAGGCGCAAAATCCTGTCCGGCCGACTTTCTCCACCATCGAATCGCCTCCATTAAGTCGGGCTCTACCCCCATTCCCTCATGAAAGCATCCCCCTAGGTTGAACTGGGCTTTCATCTGCCCCGCCTGCGCCGCCTTCCGATACCAACTCACACCCTCCACCATGTCTCTTTTGACTCCTAATCCGAAAAAGTAGCAGTCCCCAAGCTGATACTGCGCATCCGCATCTCCGTCCGCGGCTTTTCCCTTCAACTCCTGACTGAATTTGGGTGTGGACTCAACCGTCTCTCCCCAAGACAGACAGGAAATGATCCAAAGCAGGAAAAAGATATTCCATTTCATTTTCTCAAAACTGATGCCCTTCTGTTGATTCGCAAGCCTGTTCCTTGACGAAGCCAATTCATCGGCTTGGATGAGCCTATGAAGATGATCCTTTGCCTCATTGCCACCATGGCCCTCAACCCAGTTTATGGGGAAGACAAGAAAAGCAGTAAAGATTCTTCCGAACCATCCAGCAACCTGACCCCCACGGCCGAGCGCCCTCCCAATATGGCTAACCCAGTAAAACCGGGTTGGCTCCCGCAGCGACACGGCAAATAGAGTCCACCAAGACGGCGACTAAGGCCGTTTCAGCGCTGGTTCAGGCATCTCGCCCTTACGAAGAGCATCCAAGGTGGCCGGTTCGGTCATCCGAGGTGTGTTCAAGCTCCACATCTCCATTAACATTTTGCTCATCTTCTCGGTCTTCTCCCCGCTCAAACTTCCCTTCGCCTTCGCCTGGCTCAACGAATCCTCAGGCTTAGTTCCCGCTGTATTCAGATCGGCTAAAGCTGCCAGACCCTTACGAAACAGCTCTTTTCGATCCCCATCAGCTTCCGGATTGATGGCTGCAGTCACTTTAGCAAGAAGCGCGTCCTTATCTGCTGCAGGCACCTGCGCCATGGAAAAGGAGGTAAAAAGGCTCATTACAAGTGCAATAACAGTGATGGTAGATTTGATTTTCATAAAATAAATCTACCTTACGTCTCTTTCCCGTCGATCTATAACATTCCACTCACACCCTTTCCACGTACCACAGGTTGTGGGAAGATATCTGTATGAGTCGCCTTTCTCTCATGCCCAAAGTGGGTGAAATTCCATCCCTTCTTCAAGCCACCCCCTCAATGCTTCGAGATTCCTTCAAAAGGAAATACCGCAAGACACCTTGGGGAACGTTAACGGGAGGCGTCTTCTCCATCCTCTATCTCCTCAATCCCCTCGATCTCATCCCCGAAGCCCTTCCCCTCATCGGGATCGTCGACGACACCTTAGTTTTTGGGGTTTTCCTCGCCTTACTCTCCCGGGATGTTAAAAAGTATCTTCTCTGGAAATCATCTCATGAAAAATCAAACTCCAACCCCAAAAAAACCTGACTCGGGTATTCCAAACTGGCTCTTCTACTCCGGGATTGGAATGGTTCTTTCCTTAGGTGCCGCCAAAGTCTTCTTCGGCATCCTCCGTCTCTACCGCTAATCGCTTGCTACTCGTCCAACCAGTCGTCCACGGGTCGAAAATCCGTATCTTTCACTACCTTCTCGATCTTTTTGTGCGGCACAGGCTCAAACGGTAAAATCACCCAAGCACTCTTGCCCGCACGCTTACCCCGAATCACAACCCGCAAGGTGTTCGGTGAAGCCTCAGCCACTTTTCCAGTAACATAAATCTCTGCCACATCTGCACTTAAAGGCACACGCTGACAAAGAAAAGCATCCGGTATCGCTCCCACATCCTCCTCAAAAGGTCCCTTGGCTTCCGCCTCTTTTCCCCGCAACTCCTTTAAACGTTCCTCATATCCAGAAATCTCATTTTGAATCGCCACAGCATCCCCACGAAACTTTTGAAGTTCCTTAGCCTGAATCCCTACCCGTTGCGATTTGTCCTCTAAACTGGTGCTCGCAGGACTTCGCAACTGTTTGGCTTTTGTGCTTAATCCTTTGTATTTCGCGTTCCAATCCTTCTCGAACTTGTGCCATTCACTCAGTTTTTTCTCAATCCACCCGAACTGATCGGGCATCTTAATGCTGGGTGGAGCCCGATACAGCGCCAAACGATACTCATTCGCAGCAATTTCAGGTTGCTGCAGATCATCATCCTCTTCTGGATGATAAAATAATCCCACCTCACGCGCCCGAACCTCCACCTCTTCTAAGAATTTTTTCCTCTCGGTGTTGAATTCCAAATCCAAGCTACCAGCCTCCTCTAACCAGAGACGGCTGACAGACGTTCGATAATCCTCATACACGCCCTTGGCTTTTGTCGTTTCCTCCTTCACAACAGATTCCACCATCCGCACCTTTTCCTGGGTCCCCGCCGCATCCGCCTTGGCTAAGGCCAAAGTTCTTTCTAACTCGCGGATTTGTGGCCGTATCGGAGCAAGCCTTCTTCCATAGTCCCGCCGCAGACCCGCCAAACGCTCTGAGAAATCGTACAACACCAAAACCTCCGGCCGATCCCCTAGACGGATCTCGTCCAAATCCACCCGCACACGAACCACCGTTTTCCTCCACTCCACCCAGCCCCCATAGATGACAAGCCCCGCCACAACCGCACCGATCGCAAACCATACCTTTCGATCCAAATTACGCATCGATTGAAGCAATGATGATCCAACATCCCGAGCAATCCTTCCCGCTCCCACTCGCCGCTCTTCCACTGCGCCCGCTGCCTCCACCCCAGGTTTAGGCGCAGGTACGGCTGTAACTACTTTTTTACGTACTCGTGGCTGATTCTCCTCGATCGGCCGAACTTTGAGCCTCAATTTTTGCTGAGGTGCTTTTCCCCCTTCCCCAGACGAAGTTGGGTTTTTCTCCTCTGCCATCCTAACGCTCTTCTGGGTAGCTTCCCAGAATCCGCAAATCCTGCGTATGGTTTTGAAGTTTCAGCAACGCCTTCCGAAACTCAGGCCGGTCGACATGACCCCGCACATCCACAAAGAAAACGTATTCCCAAGGCTTCCCAGGTGCAGGGCGTGACTCCACGCTCAGCAAATTCAACTTTTTCGAAGCTAAAACCCCTAAAGCCCGATGCAAAGCCCCCGCTCGATGCGGTAGGGTAAAGAGAAGGCTCGTTTTATCTTTGCCCGTCGCCCCGGCGGGTTCCTGTCCCAAAATATAAAATCGAGTGCTGTTCCCTGACCGGTCTTGAACGTCACGCTGCCGAACCACCAACCGATACAGCTGTGCCGCCCAAGGACTCGCCAAAGCCGCTGCGCCCCTTTCCACTGAGGCACGCCGTGCCCCCTCCGCCGTGCTAGCCACCTCGACGAACTTCGTCTTGCTCAAATTCATAGCCAGCCAGTGCCGACACTGCGCCAAAGCCTGAGGGTGACTGTAGAGAACACGGATCGGCCCGCTCTTTGTTTTACTCAGAAGGGCATGGCGAATCGGAAGATAAACCTCTCCACAAATTGTGACATGGGAGTTCAGCAAAGCCTCTTGAGTCGCCCCAACAGCTCCCTCGTTCGAATTCTCGATCGGGACAACTCCCGCTTCCACCTCGCCTCTTTCCACCGCGGAAAAGATCTCAGCAATGGTAGGACACGGAACAAGGTCCGTTGCCGCCCCAAAGCGCTCCCGGGCCGCTTGATGACAGTAGGAAGCCGCAGGCCCTAGATACGCCACCCTCGTTCCACCTTGGCAGTGCCGACCCGTGGCCAAGATTTCCCTGTAAATGGCTTTTAAATTCTCCTGATCCATCGTCCCCTTGAGTCGGGCACTTAATCTTCGAAAAAGTGCCGCCTCCCTCGCTGGAGCAAAAACCGACTGCCCACTCTCTAGTTTTTGGCGACCAATCTGGCGAGCTATTCCAGCTCTCTGCTCCAGCAGACGAACCAGCTGATCGTCCAACCTGTCAACTTTGGTTCGTAGACTCGATAGTTTCATGGATCAGCTCCTTTTGCTGTGGACTCGCAGGATCAACGGGTGTGGGAAGTTTGACTCTTCTTAACTCCTCCGAATTGGGCAACTCCTCCAAATCCCTGAGACCGAAATGCTCTAAAAACAGTGGAGTAGTAGAGTAAAGAATCGGTCTTCCTGGTGCGTCGCTTCGTCCTGAAATTCGTATCACCCCACGCTCCACGAGAGTGTCCAAAGTTCCACTGCAGTCCACCCCCCGTACCGCCTCAATCTCTGCCCGAGAAATCGGTTGCCGATAAGCAATCACCGCCATCGTCTCAAGTGCAGGAGGACTCAAACGGGGCGGACGAACCACCCCTTTCAACTTCGCGACCCAGCCCGAGAGATCTGGGGCCGTTCCAATCCTAAATCCACCCGCCACCTCCCGTAAGATCAACCCGCGGGGAGCCAATCTCTCCGCCAAGTGGGTTAGCTCCTCCCGTACCTCCTCCTCTTTCACGTCAGGCCAACCCTGCCCCCCCTCCGGCCCATCTCGTAAAATCGTGGCCAGACGCGAAGGCTCCATCGGCTCTGTTGCCGCAAATAAGAGTGCTTCCAGTACTCGTGCCCATTCCATAGTTCGTATCCTTTAAACTGCGGAATCTCCACTCGGATGACCAGTTCCTTCCTCTGTGGGAAGGCTTGCCGTTGGAACCCCTAAAATTCCCTCTGGGGTTCTTCGAATTCGAATCGGCTTCAAAGGCCCCTCTTGTACTGCCGCAACCTGACGAAGCCGGATCAACTCTAACATGGCCAAAAAGGTAACCACTACCTCTCCTCGGGAAGACATGTTCCGGAACAGATCCTCAAACAGAACCTCCTCCCCAGACAAAACCCGATCCAAGATAAATTCGATCTTCTGCCCTACGGTGAACTGCTCGTCCTCAAAACGACCCACCTTCGATCGATCCTCCAAAGAACGAAGGACTTTCTGAAACGCCCAAACCAGATCAAACATCGAGACTTGGCCCGGTCCCTGCATCGCCTGATTCACGACCACCCGCTCAGGGATTCTTCCAAAGATTCGGGAGTGTAATGCTTCCCGATCCCCCAACTGCCCCGCAGCCTCTTTAAACTTACGGTACTCGATCAACTGACGGATTAACTCCCACTTCGGATCCTCATCCTCAACCTCTTCGGGGGGTCGATCCTGTACAGGCAACAGGGTCCGGCTTTTTAGATAAATCAGAGTTGCCGCCATCACTAGAAACTCACCTGCGACCGCCAGATTTTCCTCCCGCATCTTATCCAGACGCGCCAGATACTGCTCGGTCAACTTCTCCAAACGAATCTCATAAATATCCATCTCCTGCTCTTTAATAAGGTGGAGGAGCAGATCCAATGGTCCCGTAAAAGCGGATAGCTCAACACGCAGGGCCTCACTCCCCGGCGTCTCCAGCATCGGAATCATTTTTGAGTTCCCACAGCAGCTCGAACCCGAGCCAAGACTTGCTCCGCCGTTTTCCGAGACTTGGCTGCGCCACCCTTCATCCACTCCTCCACACGAGGCAAATTAGAAGCCAATTCCTCCCTCTTTTTTCGCATCCCGTCAAACTCCCGTAAAACCAGATCGGCTAGGCCCTTTTTTAAATCCCCGTATCCTGTGCCGCCTTTTTCCATCTTTGCGCGATACTCTGAACGCTCAGCATCCGTCCCCATCAATCGCACCAAACCCCACAGGGTACTGCCCTCAACTGCCTTAGGGGCATCCACTGGCGTGGAATCTGTTTTGATAGCCATAATTTTTTTCCGTAGATCCTTTTCTGGGGCGAAAATCTCAAGTGTGTTCCCATAGGATTTGCTCATCTTCTGCCCGTCCACCCCGGGAACGACTCCGGCATCTTCCCGAATGATCGACTCCGGCAACTTAAAGACCTGCCCATACTTATCATTAAACTTTCCTGCAATATCTCGTGCTACCTCCAGATGCTGTTTCTGATCCTGCCCGACTGGCACGCGATCGGCATCATACAAAAGAATATCTGCTGCCATTAAGACCGGATATGCAAAGAGACCGTGCGAGTGAGAGATTCCCTTGGCGACCTTATCCTTATAACTGTGACACCGCTCCAGCAATCCCATCGGGGTGACGGTGGAAAGGTACCAAGCCAACTCGTGGACCTCAGGAACTGCACTTTGCCGAAAAACGACCGCCCTTTCTGGATCCACACCACAAGCCAAGAGATCGAGAAAGGTTTCCCTCACCAATCCTTCCAACTGACCCACCTCACTAGCACCTGTTAAGGCATGGTAGTCGGCTAAGAAGTAGTAGGCCTCCCCTTTGGCCTGTAGCTCAACAGCAGGGCGTATCATTCCGAAATAGTTCCCCAGATGAAGCCGCCCGGTGGGCTG
>Ga0214917_10002750_pt1 | contig 21110 bp, 16 predicted proteins | sample LL_1208_BB_MetaG_FD_177983 | JGI IMG/M metagenome (GOLD analysis project Ga0214917, IMG submission 177983) | Freshwater microbial communities from Lake Lanier, Atlanta, Georgia, United States - LL_1208_BB | ecosystem: Environmental > Aquatic > Freshwater > Lake | place: USA: Georgia | collected...
GCTGCGGCGGGTGCGGCGGCTTTGGCGAGATTGTCGAGGCGTGCACGCGCCTCGTCCGACCAACGTCCGCTTGGGTGTGCGCCGAGAAACGCGCGATAGGCCGCGGCGGTGTCGGTTGTGCGCGCGAGTCGCCAATCGCGTTGTTCGCGACGTTCGTCGGCGAGTTGCTTGGCTTGTGCGGCGTACGGACTGTCAGGGTGTTTCGCGGCGAACGCGAGGTAGGCTTCTTGCGTGTCGGCAGAGCGCGTGACCTCCCAGTCGTTGCGCTCGCTACAACCGACGAGGAGCGTCGCACCGAACAGCGCGAGCGCAATCAACCGCGCACGCGCCGCGCGCTGCTGCATCGACCAGGGCGGAGATTTTCCGAGGCGCATCCCCCGGATTCTAGGTCAAGCGTTCCCCACCCGCACGGCGTCGATTTCCGCTCGCACGAAACGGTCGATCCAGCCACCACGCCGCGGGGATTCGAAGAATCCGCAATGTCCGCCGGTTTCGGTCGTGACGATGCGCAGCGAGGGGTTGTTGGCGAGCCGCGCGAGATCGTCCGCTGGGATGATCGGGTCGTCCAAGGCGGTGACGATGGTCGCAGGCACGCGTAGCGCCGCGAGTCGCTCGCCGGTGATCGCATAGCCGCGGAAGTAACTCCAAAGATCGGCAAAGCCCGCGTGCGACAACAGCAAGCGTTCGGTCATGCTGCGCAGGTCGCGCGCATCGACCAACGAGGCGAGATCGAACTCGTCCGGCCAAAGTTTGTGCTTACGACGCAGCGAACGAGTCCATTTACGTACGAAATATTTGCGATAGAGCGCGGCACCCTGCTCGAGCGCGATCAACGTCGTCGCCGGATCGAGTACCGGCGACACACCGATCGCGCATGCGACATCAAGACCCACCGTGGGTGCGTCGTTCGCCGCGCGCAGCATGAAATTACCACCCAGCGAAAAACCGGCGAGTGCCAAACGGCGCGCCGAAAAACGGCGCTGCAGATCGCGCAGTGCACCCAGCACTTCGGGCAAACGACACGAGTGAAAGAGTCCGCGATTGAGATGGTGCGTATCGCCGTGATCGCGCAGATTGAGACGTACGACGTCGTAACCCGCGGCGTGTAAAGTCTGTGCGAGCGAGAGGATGTAGAGCGAGCGAGCGCTGCCCTCCCAGCCGTGCAGCAAGACGACCAGATAATCGCTCGCGTGCGGTTGCCGAGCGGCCGAATGGAAGGCCTGCAGGCGCACGTCGTCGCCGCAGTCGAGCAAAAGTTCGCGACTCGTCTCGAGCATCGTCCGCGCGCGCCATTCGACGAACGGTCGGCGCAACGGCAAACTCGGCAGCACCGACTGCAAATGTGCGCCGCGCAACCAAGGGTGCGGTGAAAATCCGTCGATGTGGCGTGCGCTTTCGGACATGAGCGTGCTTGAGGTGGCGCGGGAGTGTAGCGCAGAATCTCCGCATGTCCGTTCGCAAAGACCACTACATGCTTTGGCATGCTTGGCTGCCGCTCGCGGTGTTCCTCGTGCTCGCAACCTTGCTCACGACCACCGACATCGATCTTTATATCGCCGATGCGCTCTTCTACGACCCGGTTACGGCGAGCTGGGTCGGCAAAAATACCTGGTGGGTGGGCCAAGTGCTGCACACCGGCGGACGCAATCTGATGCGTGCGCTCGGCATCTTTGCGTTGTTCGCGTGGCTCGCTTCGTACGTTCCGGCTCTCGCCGCACGCTGGCCCGCGCTAGTCGTCCACCGTCGGCCGTTAGGCTATTTCGTCGCGTGCATGGCGTTAGTACCGCTGCTCGTCGGCGGCCTCAAGCAAGTGACCAACATCGACTGCCCCTGGGATCTCGAACGTTACGGCGGCACGCGGCCGTTCGTGCACATCTTCGAAGATCGACCGAACGAGTTGCCGCGCGCCGCGTGTTTTCCTGGCGCGCACTCCTCGTCGGGCTTCGCGCTACTGTGTCTTTATTTTTTGGGCTGGCGAGTCGGGCGGGCGGCCGCGCTCGCGGGCCTCGCCGTCGGCCTTTCGGTCGGTGTGATCTTCAGCTTGGCGCAGCAATCGCGAGGCGCGCACTTGTTATCGCACGATCTGTGGTCGGGGTTCATCGCGTGGGCGATGTGCTTCACGCTCTATCGCTACGCGTGGCGCAGCGATCTGAGTTCGCGACCGATCGTCAGTCCCGCAGACCCGTCCCGCGATTCATGAGCGTAATCGCGATCAAATAGAGTGCGACGCAGGCGAGCGTCATCACCGTGAACGCCGCGCCGACGTGGACGTCGGAGGTGCCGAGAAAACCGAATCGGAACGCGTTCACCATATGCAGCACGGGATTCGCGAACGACAGCGCGCGCGCCCAATCGGGCAAAAGATTGATCGAATAGAACACGCCACCGAAGTAAGTGAGCGGCGTCAAGATGAAGGTCGGTATCCAATTCACCTGATCGAAATTTTTGGCGAATACACCATTGATGAAGCCGGCGAGCGAGAACACCGTCGCCGTGAGCAGCGCAGCGGCGAGGGTCGCGAGCACGTGATGCACCGAGAGGTGCGTGAACACCAACGAGACGACGGTGACGACACCACCCACCAAAAGTCCGCGCAATACGCCGCCGCCCACGTACCCGAAGACGATCACCCAGTTCGGTTGCGGCGAGACCGATATTTCTTCGAGGAAGCGCTGAAACTTCGCGCCGAAAAACGACGACGACACGTTCGCGTAAGCGTTGGTGATGATGGACATCATGATCAAGCCGGGCGCGATGTATTGCATGTAATCGACACCGCCCATGCTGCCGACACGCTTGCCGATGAGGCTGCCGAAGATCACGAAATAGAGCGTGGCCGTGACCGCCGACGGCACGATCGTCTGACCCCAGATGCGCATGATGCGCCCCATTTCGCGCAGCACGATGGTCTTGAAACCGATCCAGCGCACCATCGCACGACTGCCGATGGCACCGCTCATGCTGCACCTTGCTTGTCGACCAAGCGCATGAAGATCTCTTCGAGTCGATTCACTTTGTTGCGCATCGAAATGACGTGGATGCCGTTGGCCGAAAGATGCGCGAACAACTCGTTCAGGTCGCGATCTTTGCTGACTTCGACTTCCAGCGAATTTTCGTCGAGCAAGGTGATGTCGTAGCCGGCGACTTGCGGCGCCGCGGCGAGCGGCGAGCGCAAGCTCAGCACGAACGACTCGGTGTGCAGCTTCAACAGCAATCGGTCCATGCTGTCGCTCTCGGCGATACGGCCGCGGTCGATGATCGCGATGTTGCGACAGAGCGTCTCGGCTTCTTCGAGATAGTGGGTGGTGAGGATGATGGTCGTGCCCGCAGCGTTCAGTTCGCGCAGGAAATCCCACATCGAGCGACGGATTTCGATGTCGACGCCTGCGGTCGGTTCGTCGAGGATCAAAAGTTTCGGCTCGTGCATCAGCGCGCGCGCGATCATCAGTCGACGCTTCATGCCGCCGGAGAGCGTGCGGGCCATGCTGTGACGCTTTTCCCAGAGCGATAATTTCGTTAGATATTTTTCGGCGCGCTCGCGGGCGATGTGGCGCGGTATGCCGTAAAAACCCGCTTGGTTGACGACGATCGTCTCGGGCGTTTCGAATTGGTTGAGGTTCAGCTCTTGCGGCACGACGCCGATGCAGGCTTTGGCAGCCTCGAGCTCGGAATCCATGTCGTGCCCGAAGACGCGCACGGTTCCTGCCGTTTTGTTGACCAGCGTGGTGCAGATTCCGATCAGCGTGCTCTTGCCGGCGCCGTTCGGACCGAGCAATGCAAAGAAATCACCCTGCTCGACCGTGAGGTCGATGCCCTTCAGCGCCTGAACGCCGTTTTTGTATTGCTTGACGAGACCGCGGACCGACAGTGCTTGCATGGGTGCGACATGCTAGCGGCGCAGTCCGTCACCAGCAAGGCGCTGCAAGCCCGCCAAGGTGTTGTTGCGCAGGGCCTTGGGGTCTTTCGCCGTCGCCGCCCGCAAGCGCTGCGCCCAAAATGCACGATCGGTGCTCCAGCGCACCGTCAGCCAACGCGTCGACTGCTCGGCCGACCAATCGAGTCGATCGAAATTTCCGCTGCGTAAAGCCTCGCAAGCGCCGGCATTGAGACCGAGGGTGAGCGGCGCGGCGGCCAATCGGGTGCGTGCCACGTGCCACGCGAATTGCAACGCCGCAGCGGCGAACAGTCGCCCCGCAGCCGTGCCCCAGACCGAATACGGCGGCGCAGCATCGGCGATCGCGGGGACTTGCGCGTTCGAGAACGTACTCGGCATCGAGCGCGGCTCGCTACGCAAGGCCGAGGCGATGTCGATCGCGAACAGCAGGTATGGGGCATCGGCGACGCGCGGCAGCGCGCGCTCATCGAGCGTTTGCCACTCTTCGACGTCGGGCGCCAGCCCGAGTTTCGTCGCCTCGCATAAGACCTCCAAGCCGCGCACATTGAGTGTCAGCACCTGCGTCAAAAGTTCTGCATCGGCGTGTTGCGACAGATGTTGCGCCATTTGCCGCGCGGGCGAGTTGTCCGGCCTCATGGTCGATCTCCGTATGTCATGCCTGCATCGTGCCGCAGCTTTTACCGCTCGCAGCACTGCATTTCGGGACTGTTTTCACGGAAATGACTTACAGCCTCCCCGATCCACGGCTTTGGTTCGCTTTTTTATCTTTGGAGTTCGATCATGCGTATCACCGAATCACGCTATAACCGCGACCGACGTCGTCACGATCTGGCCATGCGCCTGCTTGCACTCGAAGCGCGCACCTACACGATTCGCCTGTTCACTGGCCTCACCGAAGATCGCGTGCGCAAGCTCTATCGATCCTACGTGCGCGAGGAAACTCCGATACGGCGCCGACGCGGCCGCTCGCCGCGCCAGGCCGGATATTTCCTGCGCGCACCGGCGGTCGCCAACGACACCCGCGCGCTGGCCTCAACGCTGGTGCTGTTCGGCGCGATCCGCACACGACCGGAATTGCGGCAAGCGCCTGCGCTCGAACAGGGTCACAGGCTCTGCGACGCCTATGAAACCTATCGCGAGGTGGTACGCGAACCGCTAATCGACTTCGAACACGGCGAGTTACTCGCCCACGCGCTCGCGCGAGGCGACGACTTGCGTGGTGTGGTCTGTCGCGGCTGCGGCGCCTTCAACGTGCTCGAACGCGGTGGTCGACCTACGCCGCGCTGCTGCGCATGTCCGGCGCCACTGCCGGAAGACACTGATAGAATCGCCGGCGCCGATGCCGCTAACGCAACCGATCCAACCACCGAACTTCCTCGCCGGTCCTTACATCGACCGCCGCGCCGAATGGCGTGAGCAACACGATTGGCACGAACATGCGCGGCGCGATCCGCAGGCGCGATTCGTGCTGGCGCGTGGCACCGCACAACTCGTCGCTGGCGATCGTCCAGCGATCGTATTTGCCGATGCGACCCATCCGCTCGTGCAGCGCGCCACGCTCGAGTCGTTGGTGTTGCTCGGCTGGTATCGCGATGCGCCCTGCGTGCTGCTGCAACTCGACGACGCCGATTCGACGGCGCTGGTCGCGACGTCGGAGCACGCGGACGCACGCTTCGAAGAATTGCGGCCACTCGCACCGCAACTCGAAGCGAGTGAAGCCGGTCTACTCGCCTACGCGCGCGCCTTGAGCCACTGGCAAGGTCGGCATCGCCACTGCGGCGTCTGCGGTGCGCGCAGCGTGCCGACGCGCGCGGGTCACGTGATGCAATGCACCGACGCTGCGTGTGGCAATCAAGTTTTTCCGCGCATCGATCCGGCGATCATCGTGCTGGTGAGCGACGGTGAGCGCGCGTTGCTCGGTCGCCAAGCCACGTGGCCCGCCGGCCGATATTCCACCATCGCCGGTTTCGTCGAACCCGGTGAAAGTCTCGAAGATGCGGTCGCGCGCGAAGTGCTCGAAGAAACCGCCGTTGTAGTACAGGAATCGCGCTATCACTCCTCGCAACCCTGGCCGTTTCCGTCGTCGCTGATGCTCGGCTTCGAAGCGACCGCTGCGCCCGGCTCGATCGCACGCGCCGGCAGCGAACTCGAAGATGCGCGCTGGTTCACGCGTGACGAATTGCGCGCGGGCACCGCGGTCCTGCCCCCCTCCACCTCGATTTCGCGTCGTCTCATCGAACGCTGGCTAAACGCGCGCGACCGCGCGCCGCGCTGATGTGCCTCGTCGCCCTCGCTTGGGATAGCCACCCGCGATATCGCGCGGTGGTGGTGGCGAATCGTGACGAGTTCCACTCGCGCACCGCCGCGCCGGTGGCCGCGTGGGCCGATGCGCCGCATTTGCTCGGCGGCCGCGATCTGCAAGCGCGCGGCACCTGGTTTGCACTCGATCGGCAACGTCGCTTCGGGCTGATCACCAACTATCGCGAGCGCACACGCCCACGACGCAGCGCACCGACGCGCGGCCGCCTGATCCCCGACTATCTATCCGCGTCGCTACCCCCGCGCGCATTTCTTGCATCGATCGAGGACGATTCGGCGGGTTACGCGGGCTTCAATTTGCTGCTCGCCGACCAGCACGATCTTTGGTACGCCTCGAATCGGCTCGATCGATACGCACGTCCGCTCGAGCCGGGTATTCACGGCCTGAGCAATCACACGTTAGACACGCCGTGGCCGAAGCTCGCCCGTTTGCGCGCTGCGCTCGCGAGCTGGACCACGGCCGCGATCGACGACCCGACGACACTGTGGGCGGCACTCGCCGATCGTGATCGCGCGGCGCCCCCGCAATTGCCAGAAACGGGCGTCGGGCCCGAATGGGAGCACATCCTGTCGGCGCCGTTCGTGCTGCACCCCGAGTACGGTACGCGCTGCTCGACCGTGTTACTGCTCGGTCGCGACGGCAGCGTCGATCTCGAAGAGCGCAGTTTCGACGCAACCGGCGATGAAACCGGTCGCGTGCGGTGGCGCTTGGCACCGGGAGAGTGGACGGCCGCCGTACGCTGACGGGTAAAATCACGGCTCGATGCACCGCTCAGCCGTCTCCGTTCGGGTTTTCGCGGCAGCGCTGCTCGGCCTGCTGCTCGCGGTGCCGTCGCGGGCCGACATCGACATTCAAATCGACGGCGTCGACGGCGCGATGCGCCGCAACGTGCTGATTTTTTTGAGTCTCGAACGCTATCGCGGTCGCGACGATCTCGATGCCGCTTTGGTGTCGCGTCTGCAGGAGCGCGCCGAACGCGAAGCCGCCGCCGCCCTGCGCCCCTTCGGCTATTACGAACCAGTGGTCAAAACTCGCATCGACGCCGCCGGCAACGGTCGTTGGCGGGCGCGCATCGACATCGACCCCGGTCCGCCGATCGTGCTCACCGAAGTGCTGCTCGACGTGCGCGGCGCAGGCGCTGCCTTGCCGGCGTTTCGCCGCATCGTCACCGCGAACGCTTTGCGTCCCGGTACGCGTCTCGATCACGGCACGTACGACAGCGTCAAAGACGAGCTGCGACGAACTGCGGCGACGCTCGGCTACGCCGAGGCGAACTTCTCGCGTAGCGAAATCGAGGTCGACGAGCCGAATCGACGCGCCAGCGTCGCGCTCGTGCTCGACACCGGTCCACGCTACGCTTTCGGTCGCACCAACGTCGCAGAAGTCGGCCTCGACGAAACCTTCGTCCGTCGTTATCTGCGCTATGCGGAGCGCGCGCCGTACGACGCGACCGAACTTCTGCGTACGCAGTTCGCACTCGACGACAGTCAATATTTTGCCTCGGTCGAGGTGGTGTCGGGCACGCCGAACGCCGAGTCGCACACCATTCCGGTCGACATCCGCACCGAGCCGAATCGGCGTAATCGCTACACCTTTGGCGCCGGTTATGCGACCGACACCAAAACTCGCGGTTTGCTCGGCTGGGAAAATCGTCGTCTCAACGAGCGCGGCCATCGCTTCAGGCTCGACTTCAAAGCGGCACAACTCGAACAATCGCTGGCAGCAAAATATCTTTTGCCGATCGGCGATCCGGCGCTCGAAAAACTCGAGCTCGAAGCGCGCGAATCGCGCGACGACAACGGCGACCTCGTCACCCGCACCACGCGGTTCCGTCCCGCAGTGACGCAAGTGCTCGGTGTCTGGCAGCGCGTGCTCTACACCTCGTTCGCACGTGCGCGCACGATCACCGCCGCAACCGCGCGCGCGGCGTCTAGCGCCGAGACCACCACACTTTTGATTCCGGGCTTCACCTATGCGTCGGTGCCGCGCGGCTATCTCGGCGAAGCGTTGTTCTCGCGCACGTTGTCGGTCGACGTGCGCGGTTCGACGCGCACGTTCGGTGCGAACGCCAATTACCTACAACTGCGACTCGACGGCGAGCGCGTGCTCGATCTGGCGCCGCGCTGGCATTTGTTCGTACGCGGCCAGCTCGGCGTGACGGCCGGTGCGGTCGCGGTCGATCTGCCCGGCACCGAGCGTTTCTTCGCCGGCGGCGATCGCAGCGTGCGTGGCTACGGCTATAACGATCTCGCACCGACCGATGCGGGTGGCGCGAAGATCGGCGGCCGACATCTGTTCACGGGCACGGCGGAGGTCATCCGCGATCTGCCGCGCAATTTCGGAATCGCGGCATTCTTCGACGCCGGCAGCGCGTTCGATCGCTTCGGCGACCCGCTGCAATATTCGGTCGGCATCGGCATGCGCGTGCGTTTGCCGGTCGTGACGCTCGGTATCGATCTGGCGCAGCCGCTTAGCAATCCTTCGTGTCGCAATGCGAGTCCCGATCCACGCTGCGGCACGGTGCGCGGCTTCGATGCACTGCCTGGCCCGCGGCTGCATCTAAATTTCTCGCCGAAACTGTGATGTTTCGTATGACACGCTGGTCGATGTGGAGCGGCGTCGCGCTGCTGCTGCTCGTGAGCGTGCCGCTAGGCGCATTACTTTGGCTCGTGAACTCCGACTCGGCGCTCGCACTAGCGACAGCCCGCGTGCCGCGCAACATCGCTGGTATCGAGTTACGGATAGAAGGTGTGCGCGGCTCGCTCGCGCGCGGCTTGCACGTCGATTTAGTCCGCGTCGATCACGAACTCGTCACCGTCACGGTGACCGACGTCAATGCCACCGTACGCGTTTTGCCACTGTTGTGGCAATCGATCCGCACCGCCGATGCTCGCTTGGGCAACGTCGACATCGCGCTGCATCCGCGTCGCACGCCACCGACGAAACGCATCCCACGCTTCCTGCCGGAATTTTTGACGATCACTGCGACGCCCGCACGGATCGATCGACTCACGATCCATCCGCTCGAAGGCGCGCCGGTGGTGTTCACCGACATCGTCGCCGATGCGGTGCTGCGGCCCCGCACGCTGCAAGTGATCGAATCGCACGGTCGACTCGGCGTGTTCGCTCTCGAAGCGAACGGGCGTATGACGGCGGCCGATCCGTTGCGATTCGACATCACGGCGCGCGCCACGGCGACGCCGCGTACGGGACCCCGTTGGGTCGCAGCCGTCGAAGGCCGTGGCGATCTGAACGCGATGGAAGTGACCGGCGGTCTCGTCGAGCCGTTTCGCGCCGACCTGCGCGCGACCACCTTGCGTTCGTTCGTTCCTTGGAGCATCGAGGGTCGCGCAGCTGTGCGCGATCTAGATTTGACGCGGTGGGGCGCGAGCCAAGTATTCGGTCCGATCGTCGGCGAACTCGCCGTGCGTTTCGATCGCAACGGCTATCGCGCGCGCGGCGCGCTGGTACCGACGGGACTACGCGCCGGCGCCATCGATGTCGATGCGCAGGGCAAACTCGTGCAAGGCACGTTGCAATTACAACGCGCGACGCTGCGCCACGGAGCCTCCGGCGCGAACGCGGAAGTGACCGGCGCCATCAACTTCACAAGCGGTGGACCGACGCTCGCCTTGCGTGCGAATTGGTCGCGCCTGCGGTGGCCGCTCGGCGCCGGCACGAGCACCTTCACGAGCAACGCCGGCAGCGCGACGCTAGATGGCGTTTGGCCGTACGCATTTTCTTATCAAGGCGACGTGCGCATCGTCGATTTACCGGCCGCAAACACCCGCGCGAGCGGCGCGCTCGACCATGGCGAATTGCGGATCGTGCGCAGCACTTCCGAGGTGCTCGGCGGAACGCTCGATGCCGAGGGCTCGCTATCTTGGCGTCCGACGATCGCGTGGTCGTTCAAAGGTCACGCGCGCGCGATCGACCCCGGTCGCATCTCTGCGGCATTACCCGGCACTTTGAGTTTCGATTTTGCGACGCGGGGCACGACCGTAAAACCGAGTGTCGAAGTGACGATCCGTGATCTCGGCGGCCGCTTGCGCGGCACGAGCGCACAAGGCGGCGGCACGCTGCGCATCGCCGACGGCGGACTCGCCTTCGAGCGCGTCGAATTACGCGCCGGCGGTTTGCGGCTCTTTGCCGATGGCGAATTGCAAACACAAAAACGTGGGTTGCGCTTTCGACTACTCGCGGACGATCTCGGCGTGATCACGCCGCAAGGCGAAGGACGCGTGCAACTCGAAGGCAGCGTCGGCGGCAGCAAACAAAATCCGATCCTGCAGTTACGCGGAAAGGGTGAAGGCGTGCGCTTATTCGGTGTCGCACTGCAGCGAGTGGACGTCGACGTCGACATGGCAACGGACGCCCGCGCGCGCATCACGGCTCGTAACGTCGCGATGCCCGGCCGGAAACTCGATCGCGTCGAATTCAAGATCGACGGTCGCGCAACGGCGCACGAGTTTGCACTCGATGCGACCGGTCCCGAGTTGAAACTCGCCGCACGCGGCAATGGCGATTGGCGCGACGATCTTTGGAGTACGCGCTGGACGCGCTTCGATCTGGATCTTGCTGCCGACGCAGAACTCGGTCTGACCGATGCATTCGCGCTACGCATCGGACCGAAACTCGTCAACGCGTCCCGCTTTTGTCTACGCGGACGAGGCGATGCAGAGCGCACCGGTGACGGCACGCTGTGTGTCGCGGGGAATCTCGAAGCGGGCCGTTGGAATGCCGCGCTCGACATTCGCCGCTTGCCATTGGCGAGCTTGCTCGACAAACCTAACGCGCGAGCGACCTACGACGGCATCGTCGACCTCAATGCCGAGTTCGGCGCCGTCGACGACGGCCCGGTGCTCGGCAAAGCCCACGCCGATTTGGGCCAAGCACGTTTGCGTTGGCAGCGAGTGGGCGGCAAAGAAGACATCATCCCGCTCGGTTCCGGCGTCGTGACGCTGGAGGCCACGCCCAGCGGTCTGAATGGAGAGTTGCGCATCAGTGCTGGTGAGGCCGGCACCGCAGAGGGCCAGCTACGCAGCACACGGCTCGGCACCGATTGGCGCGATGCGGCATTGCGCGCGAACTTGCGCTTCGATTCGAATGCACTCGCACTCGTGCATCTGTACGTGCCGGAAATCGATCGCGCAGCCGGTCGCTTGCGCGCCGACCTCGACGTCGGCGGCACGCTCGGTGCGCCGATCGTCAACGGCGCGATTCGAATCGAGAACGGCGAACTCGACCTCTATCAAATCAACCTCGCGTTGCGACGCGTCGCGGCCGAAGCACGTCTCGTCGACAATACTTTGAAGTTCGACGCCTCGGCAGCCGCCGGCGACGGTCAGTTGAACGCCAGCGGTTCGTTACTTTGGCGGCAACGCTTGCCATACGGCGAATTACGACTCGCCGGGCGCGAACTTCGAGTCGTCGACGTTCCGGAAGCGCGAATTCACGCCTCGCCCGATCTCGTCTTCAAAGTCGACGGCCGCGACCTGCACGCGAGCGGCACGGTTACACTGCCCTACGCCAAGATCGTGCCCGCCGATCTCACCGGCGCGACGCTCGCCTCGACCGACGAACGCCGTCTAGGCGAGGCGCCGCCCGACCCGACGAGCAGCTTCCGCGTCACGAGCAATCTCAAGCTCGCGCTCGGCGATAAGGTCACGCTGGACACTTTCGGGTTGAGCGGCAAACTCACCGGCAGCCTAACGCTGCAAAGCGCAGCCGACGGCACGAGTCGTGGTTCGGGCGAGCTCGGCATCACCGAGGGCAAATACGTCGCGCTCGGCCGTCGACTCGACATCGATCGTGGGCGGCTGATCTTCGCCGGTGGCCTGATCAACGACCCGGGTGTCGATCTGCGGGCGACCAAAGAATTCCCAGACGTGAAGGCGGGCGTCAACGTTCGCGGCACGCTGCGTGCGCCGCGGATGACGTTCTTCGCCGAGCCATCGTTACCGCAATCGCAAATCGTCTCGCTCATCATCGCCGGCGGCACGCTCGAAGGCGCGCGTTCGGGCGACGTCGCCACCTCCGGCCGCAGCGCGTTGATCGCGCAAGGCGGTGCACTGCTGGCGCAGCAGCTCGGCTCGAAGATCGGCATCGAAGACGTCGGTATCGAGCAGAATCTCGCCAACGAGACCTCGCTCGTACTCGGAAAATATTTGTCGTCGCGGCTCTACGTGAGTTACGGCATCTCGCTCGCCGAAGCGATCAATACCATCAAGCTGCGCTATACGCTCAACGACCGCTGGACCCTCAAAACCGAGTCCGGCAAGAACGCGAGCGCCGACATCGTCTACACGGTCGAGAAGAATTGAGCGCGTCCGTCAATAACGGAACGTGTAATTGAGCTTAAGCGTGGTCTCGGCGAGAAACGGTCGGAAGTTGCCGTAGTTGTCCTCGCGCCAATCGTAGTTGACGACGAGATACGCCATTTGTCCCATCGTCGGCCACCAACGCAGACGGCTATTGAGTCCGAGCCTGCGTGACACGTTGTCGTATTGCGCGACGTTGAGCCAGGCCCACTTCACGCCGAAAGCATAGTTGGCGTTGAGCGTATAGACACGTGCGGTGAAGGCGGAACGCGGCAGTTCGATGCGGGAATTTTGGATGCTCGTGCCGAGCAGCAATCGCGAGTGCGGCTTCCAAGTCATGCCGAGCTTCGCATCGCGACGTCGCCCGTCGTAAAAATCGCCATCCTCTAAGTCCCAAGTGAGCGCGAGCTTGCGAAACCCAGCGGTCGAGCCGTACAGCCGCAGGCGGTCGTAGTCGTAACGTCCCACCGGCACCGTGAGCGGGCCGGGTAGCACGAAAGGTTTGTGCAAAACTTCGGTGTAGCGAGCGAGATCGAGTGCGAAGGTGTCGCCGGGCTGCGTGTCCAACGAAATCGGGGTGAGTATGGTCGCCCGCGATTCGAGTCGGCCCGTTCGATCGGTGGTTTGTTTGACGTCGAAGCCGTAGAGCCAGCTACGGAATAGACCCCGTTCGACGTAACGATGTCGGAACTTAGATCGCGCGACGGTTTCGGCGATGCCGGTGCGATTCACGAAGCCGAGCGCCGGACGGAAGTTTTGGTCGATCTCCGTGTAGCCGATAAGCGCATCGATGCGGTCGTTCGGCCAGGCGATCGAGACACCGCGCGCACCGTCAGCGCCGCCGGCAGTGCCCGTGGATGAGCGCTGCGCCCAGGCCCGCGCCTCCAGCACGCCGCGCGGCCACCACGCTGCATCGAACGTGCGTTGCGAGCGCAGCAAAAGATCGGCGCCGACCAAAGAATTCGTGCGGCCGAATGCAGGGTCACCAGCGGTCGCGATCACACCGATTGTCGATTGCTCGCCGAAACTCGCGTACGCACGGCCGACGAACAGCTCCTGCGGCAAAAGTCCCGGCACATCGCCTTGACGGACGGCGAGTGCGCCGACGGTGTAGCGACCGATTTTGCCCGTCACACGTGCGCCGACATCAAGATCGATCGGTTGACCCGACGAGGAAAGGCCGATCGTCCGCGAGAAGAACGGCCGACCGTTCTGCGTCAGACCGCCGAACTCGAATACTTCGGTGTCTTCCAAAAAGAAATCACGCTTCTCGGGAAAGAACAAAGAAAAGCGGGTGAGATTAACTTGTCGGTCGTCGACGTCGGTGGCCGAAAAATCGGTGTTGACCGTCACCGCGGCGCCCAGCGAGGGCGTGATGCGGTAGAACGCATCGAATGACGGCGAAGCGGTCAACCGACCGCGATTCGCGGCGAAGTCGCTACGCTGCGTGACGTTCATCGACGGCACGACGTCTAGGCCCATACCTTGATCGCGGCCACCCATGCCGGCGATCTCGCCATCGACGTCCAGCGTGATCCGTCGGTCGCGTTGCGACCAAGCGATTTCTTCGCGCTTGCGGCGGATCGAACGGATGAGGTTGATCCCCCACACGTCCGTGCGCGGATCGAAGGCTAAAGTTTTGAACGGAATCGCGACTTCGGCCGTCCAGCCATCAGCGTCGACTTTGGCATCGCCGGACCAGATACCGTCCCAATCCATGTTGTAGCTCATTCCGCCGAGCAACAAGCCATCGCGCTGCACGCCGTTGGGATTGACGTAGAACATGTAGCCCGTGCGGCGGTTGTTATAAGTGTCGAGGACGATTTGTAGATAATCGTCGTTGGTGACCCCCTGCCCTTGTACGAGTTGCGAGCGCTTGATTCCCTCGGGCATCGAATCGCCGAAACGCGCACCGACATAGAGATTTTCGGAATCGCTCAGCAGTAAAAATTCGGTCGGCTCGCTCGGCGGATCGCCGTTGCCGGGGCTGTATTGCACGACGTCACGAATTTTGACGGCCTGCTCCCAAACCGCATCGTCGAGTCGTCCGTCGATTCGTGGCGCCGTCGTAATCCGCGGCACGGTGACGCGTTTGGCGACGAAGGCGGACTCCGCATTAGCGGTCGCGCCGCTGTGCGCGCCGAGCGCGAACAGGACGAAGACCAACGACGACTTGAATGCGAGAGCGCGCATCGGACGGCAAGGATATTGCGAAACAACGCGGCAAAGAACCGTGACGAGCGAGTTTCGATCGCTCGCACCGTGCTTCGGTTTAACGGGTCAGTGCGCGTTTCGCCGCGAGGAAATCCGGCGCGATCGCAGCGGCGCGTTCGAATTCACGGCGCGCGCCGCTCGCATCACCTGCATCTTGCGCGCAACGCCCGACCCAATAATGGGATTCGGCCACGCCCCAATCGATGCCGGCACTCGACGCGCCCGCTGCAGCGTCGAAAGCCGCTGCGGCCTCGCGAAAGCGTGCACAACCTTTGACCTTATCGCCGCCGACGAACTTCGGACGGAAATAAACGCCGAAGCCGTCGACCAATAAAATTCGCGGATTGCGCGGTTCGAGCGCCATGGCCGCTTCGATGCTCTTGCCGCTCTTCGAACCGTTGCGGATCGCGGCCATTCCGCCGAGATTGGTCATATAGCCGTAGCACGCCGATTGCAGTGCATACGCCTCGGCGAATTTCGGTTCGCGCTTGACGATGGCGTCGACGGTGTCGACGCATGCATCGCCCGCCTTGCTCGCGACGTCCTTGCGCTTCGCACCGATCGCGACTTGCAGCGAACGAAATTGAACGTACGCGTAGGTGTATTGCTCGCGTGTACTAGCCGATTTCGCCCATGCGGTCGTCGCGACCGCAAGGCGCTCGAGTTCTGCGGCATTACCGGCAAAGTAAGCGGCTTGTGCCGCGCCAGCGACGCCGGCGACCGACAGCGTCGTCGGAATCGACGCCGGTTGGCTCGGCATCGTCTGCGCATTCGCCGACGCAAGGCTCAGCATCGACCATCCGAGGAACGACAAGGCACACAGCGCAGTTTTGGTCATTCTTTGGCCGACGTACTTCATGTCAAATACCTTGCCGTCAGTTCTTCGGACTTTTGCCACAGCGCTGCGGCGAGCGCGGCGTCTTCCATGTGCTTACCGACTTTCGGGACGACCGGATTGCAATCTTCGAAGTAGCGGCCCGACACGCTCGCTAGCGCCGGCGCGGTCGCGACGTAACAAGAGGTCGCCGCGCCCGCCTCGACCGATTTCATGAACGTCCAACCGATCAGTTTGCCGGCCGCGCGCTTCCACGCCGCGAAGTGCCGGCCGAGGTTGGTGTTGATGATGCCGGGATGAATGGCGTTCGACGTCGCCGTCGCGCCCGACTCTCGCAACCGACGCGCGAGCTCGAGTGAGAACAAACCATTGGCGAGTTTCGATTGGCCGTACATGCGATTCGGCTCATAGCCGCGACGACCGTCGAGGTTATCGAATTCGATGCCCGCTTCCGGCGCCCATTGATAGCCGAGACTCGACACCACCACCACACGCCCCTGCGGCGCTGCCTGCACTTGCGGCAGCAAGCGGTTGACCAAAATAAAGTGCCCGAGGTGGTTCACGACCAAATGTTTTTCGAGGCCGTAGACTTGTTCGAGTTGTGGCAGCGCCATGATGCCGGCATTGCAGACGATGCCGTCGAGCGGCATGCCGAGCGTACGCACGAGATCGCTCGCGGCGACGATCGAGTCCCAACGCTCGAGCTCGAGTGCGATCGGTGTCGTACGTCCTTGGACGCTCTCACAAGCGGCTTTCGCCTTGTCGAGCGTACGACCCGAGCCGATGACGTGAGCGCCGCGCAACGCCAACACCCGCATCGTCTCGAGGCCGAGACCCGAGGTTGCGCCCGTCACTAGAATCGTACGCCCCGTGAGATCGATTCCCGCCGTGACTTCGAGTGCCGTGCTGTCGGCGCCGAAGCGCGACACCGGCACGCCGGGCGGACGCTGTTCCGGGGTGCGGGAACACGACACGACCGCGGGCGTCGCAGCCAGCGCACCCGCAGCGATCAAAAACCGACGACGATTGACGGGCATAGAACCTCCGATAGCGCGACCCTGCCACAAGCGGCCGGCGGACGCCACGTTAGACCACGACAGTCGTCGTACAATGAATACATGTCGGAGCCCGACGTCAGCCATCGCATCGCGTTGCGCATCGCCAAACCCGCCGACGTCGCAGCGCTGCACGAGCTGGTGAATGCTGCGTATCGCGGCGACTCGAGTCGGATCGGCTGGACCACCGAAGCGGATTTACTCGGTGGCCAGCGTACCGATCACGCCGCGCTCGGCGAATTCATCGCCGCCGCACACGGTGGCGATCGAGCGATGCTGGTGTGTCCCGCAACGAGCGATAGCCATGCGCCCGAGGAATTCGCTGCCTGCGTGCAACTCGAGCGGCGTGCCACCGACGCCTATCTCGGCATGCTGACGGTCCGTCCGGGGCTGCAGTCGCGCGGACTCGGCAAAGCGCTGCTCGCCGGCGCCGAAGATTTCGTCGCCCGCGAATGGCGCACGAAAACCGTGACCATGACGGTGATCGCACAACGCGAAGAGTTGATCGCGTGGTATCTCCGCCGCGGCTACACACGCACCGGCGAAACTGCGCCGTTCCCCTACGGCGACCTACGCTTCGGTGAGCCGAAGCGTCCGGATCTACATTTCGTATTGCTGCAAAAAGCTTTAGGGTGAGGGTGCACGCATGAAAGCGCCGTTTCCGCGTACGCCATTGGTGATCGCCCACCGCGGTGCGTCCGGCTATCGCCCCGAGCACACGCTCGAATCCTATCGGCTCGCGATCGAACTCGGTGCCGATTTCATCGAACCCGATCTGGTGTCGACCAAAGACGGTGTGCTGGTCGCGCGCCACGAACCGGTGATCACCGACACCACCGACGTCGCGCAGCGGCCGCAATTCGCGGCACGCAAATGTACGCGCACGATCGACGGCGTCGCCTATACCGGCTGGTTCAGCATCGACTTCACGCTCGCCGAGCTGAAGACTTTGCGCGCAGTGCAACCACGACCGGATCGCGCCAAAGAATTCGACGGTCGGTTCGAAATTCCGACGCTCGACGAAATCATCGGCCTCGCGCGTGGCGAGTCCGCACGCCTCGGTCGCAGCATCGGCATCTACCCGGAAACCAAGCATCCGACCTGGCATTGCGACCACGGCTTACCGCTGGAAGACACGCTACTCGCTGCGCTGGACGCGGTCGGCTGGACCGAGCGCGACTCGCCGGTGTTCTTGCAATCTTTCGAGGCCGGAAATTTACGCTGGCTGCGCGCCCGCACCGATGCGCGACTCGTGCAACTTTTGGACGGTGACGGACTCACGCCGGACGGACGGGTCAAAGCCGTGCGTCGTTGGCGCGGCACCGGTGTTTGCACGCGCTATCCGCAAGGACCGACGGCCGACACCGAACTGCCCACCGACTTCGACGATCCGCGAAGTTTCGCGATCATCGCCAACTATGCTGATGCGGTCGGACCGTGGAAGCGACACTTGATCGGGTCGCGCGAAACCGACGCGAGCGATGCGACCGAACGCACCCGGCGCGTCCTGCCGCCGACGCGTTTCGTGGCGCTCGCGCACGCTGCAGGCTTGGCGGTGCATCCTTGGACTTTCCGTAACGAGGCGCAGCATCTCGCTGCCGACTACGCCGGCGATCCGCGCGCCGAATATGCCGCCTTCGCCGCACTCGGCGTCGATGCCGTGTTCAGCGACTTTCCGGACACCGCGCTCGCCGCCTTCGGACGCTGAGCTGCGCCAAAGAAAAAGGCCCGACGGTTTCCCGCCGGGCCTTCGAAATTGCGCGCGATGAAACTTAGAACTTGTAGCTCGCCTCGAGACCGATTTGGCGTTCGCGACGCGCGACGCCGAAGAAGCCGCGCGGCAGCGAGTACGAGGCGATGGCGGTCGACGGCAAGCCCGGCTTCAAGGTGACACCCGGGATGCCGAGCATGTACGTGTGCAGCCAACGGGTGACGCCCGGCGACGAATCTTCGTTCAAAAGATTTCGGCCGTAGAAACCGACGCGCCATTGATCAGTCTCGACGCCGAAGCGTGCACCGAGCAGGGTCGCAGCGCCACTCCACGCGAGGTTGTGCACTTGCACGAACTTCTTGTCGGTGTAAGACAAGTCGGTGTTCACGTACAGACGGTAGCCGTTCGACGCGATCGGACGGCTGTAGTCGGCCGCGATCGAGCCGCTATTCTTCGCCGCGAGCGGGAACGCCTTACCGACGATCGAGCACGAACCTTGACCGTTCAAATTACGCGCGGCGTTGGTCGGGTCGGCCGGATTGAAGATGCCGCCACCGCTCGTGAGCTGGAACTGGAAGTCGTCGCAGCCCTTGGTGAACTTCGTATCGGCGAGCGCGTAGTTGATCGCGATCGTCAAGTTGTCGGTCGCCGCGAAACGCGCTTCGACTTCGACACCCTTCACTTCACCGTCGCCTTGGTTGGTCGAGAGCGAGGTCACCGCGCCGGTCGTGGAGTTTTGGATCGGCGTCGTCAACTGCATGTTGGTGACGTCCGTTTTGAAGAGCGCCACGTTCAAGGTCAAACGACGATCCATCAGGATCGACTTGGCACCGATTTCGTAGTTGACCGACTCTTCTTCGAGGAACGACTCGTCTTGCGGGCGGCCGTTCGAAATCGCCGTCGCGCCGTTGAAACCACCCGGCTTGTAACCCTTGGCGTAGTTCGCGTAGAGCGTGAGGTCCTTGGACGCCTTGAAGTTCAAGGTGACACGCGGCGTGGTCGACGTCCAACGATCGTTACCGCGCAGACGCGAGTCGTACGTCACGGCCGTCGGGCCAGCCTGCAGGTTCTTCACCGACAGATAGTTGATCTGGCCTTTGCGTTCTTTCGCTTTGCGCAGTTCGAGTGTACCGGAGAGGCGATCGGTGAAGTCGGCTTCGAGGTCACCGAAGATCGCGTTGTTGACGATGTCGTAAATGTTCTCGGGACGATCTTGGCCTTCGAGACTCGCGAAGTCGATGCGATAGGCTTTTTGTTCCCACTCGAAGTGGTACGCACCGACCATCCAACGCACGCGGTTTTCACGCGGCGATTCGAGTTTCGTTTCCACCGACCAGTCGCGATACTTATCGACGCCCGAAGAGGCGCCGGTCGCCATGTCCTGAATGCCGTTCACGTTCGGGCCGATGATGTTCACGGACGAGTGATCGCTGTCCGAGCCGGTCTTGCGATCGTCGCGGCGTGTGCCGCCGTTGATCGCGACCGCATAACCCGAACCCATGACGTCCCAGCGGAACGACGCAAGCGCGAGATCGAGATCGCGGTTGACGCCCGAGAACGCGACACCTTGACGCGTGTCGTACACACCGCCCGTCGCGGTCACACCGCCAACAAACGTGGCCGGAATGCCGGCTAACTGCACGATCGGCTGCGTCACCGGCGCGTCGTTCAAATATATCGGTCGCGCCTTGATTTCGCCGCAGTAGTATTGATTGGGGTTGGCGATGCTGGCCGTCGAATACGAGGCGAACGAACGCGTACCCGGCGCGCAATTGTTTTCACCGGCACCTTGGAAGAACAACGGCCGCGTGCCGTCACGGTCACGGTTGTGCGACATGCGAAGGTTGAATTCGGTGTTGTCGGTCGGCGTGAAATTCAAAGTCGCGCTGAAATCGACGCTCGATTCGTCGCCGATGGTCTTTCCGGTCAGCTGGTTTTTCCATTGACCGTCGAATTTGTTGTAACGCACCGCGAGGCTGCCCGCGAGCGAGTTGGTCAACCGGCCGGACAAGCGGCCGCTGACGAGACGCTCGTCGGCATCGACGGCCATGTTCGCGCCACCCGAGGTGACGTCGCCGGGCTTCTTCATTATGAAGTTGATCGCACCGGAGTAGGTGTTACGGCCGTAGAGCGCGCTCTGCGGACCACGAATGACTTCGACCCGCGACACTTCCGCCATATCCAAAGTTTGGATGTCGCCGGGGTAGTACACGCCGTCGACGAAATATGCGACGCCGGTTTCTACGGTGGCGTTGGTGCCGGCGAGCACGCTCGCCAAACCACGCATCACGGGACGTTCGTTCGAACGACCGAACGACTTGGAGAACACGAGACCCGGCGCGAATTTCGCAAGATCGTCGAGTGAGTTGACCTGGCGATTGGCGATTTCGGCCGCGGAGATCGCCGTCACGGCGACCGGGATGTCCTGCAGCGACTCCTCGCGCTTACGCGCAGTCACTACGATTTCTTCCAACGTCGGGCCCGCCGACGCGCCGTCTTGGGCGAATGCCACCGGTCCCGTAAGGGCCGTCGCGCCGCTCGCGAGCAACATGGCCAACGATTTATGCAGTTTCGACATCTTGATCTCCCCGTTGTGGTCTCCACCCACCATCGCGTTCGCGACGACGGACCGGACGATTATCGCCGTTGCCGAATTGTAAGCCACGTGCGGCAGCATCGTAATGCCGACATGATGTTGTCGCTTTATTACAACATCAGCGTCGGAACAGGACCTCGAAGGCCTGGAATATCACCGGCATG
>Ga0214917_10002752_pt1 | contig 21098 bp, 18 predicted proteins | sample LL_1208_BB_MetaG_FD_177983 | JGI IMG/M metagenome (GOLD analysis project Ga0214917, IMG submission 177983) | Freshwater microbial communities from Lake Lanier, Atlanta, Georgia, United States - LL_1208_BB | ecosystem: Environmental > Aquatic > Freshwater > Lake | place: USA: Georgia | collected...
TGGGGGATTCCGTGTTCACCGTTTTGGGTAATCACTGGAAAAGCGGTGCCGGCAATCCCGCGATGGAAAACACGCGATTGGCCAACGCGCAAACCCTCCGTGATCGTTTGGACAAAATTCTCCAAGAAGATCCGCAGGCAGATGTGATCATGGGGGGCGATTTCAATGCCCAGTACAATCAGGGGCAACGGTATCCCTTCATGACCAAAACGGCGCTGCAGGATGTTTTGGGCTCGCAGGGGGATGCCAAGGTGTTCGGCGGCCAGGGAAAACCCGATCTTTATAATCTCTGGTTCGATGTGCCACCTGAGGAAAGGTATTCAGATGAGTTTGGGGGGGAGTGGGGCACGCTGATCCAGATTTTGGTGACCAGGGGGTTGGGAGATGGAAAAGGGGTGGAGTATGTGCCTGGAAGCTTTCATCATCTCTTGGTGCCGGGAGTGAATTGCCGCGAGCCCCTTGGGTTGCCCTGGCATTGGACGAACTACGGTCACGGTGCTGGAGCCAGTGATCATTTCCCGGTCGTGGCCACGTTTCGTGTCGGGCAAGGCGTGGAACCTGCTTCCAAGCAGACGGCCAAAAGCTCGGAACCCCAGCTCCAGGCTCTCAAAGTCGGTTATGATAAAATTGACCGTTCCAAATTACGTAACGCCACCGTTTTGCAGGCTGCCAGCGAGGAGCAAATTGCCAATGCGATTGGGGAGATTTTTGTGGTGGAGGGTGTGATCTCCAAGAAAAGACCGGTCCTGATTCAGGTCGGAGGTCGCGAATACAGCCTCTATTCCTATGACGAAAACCTTCGTAAAGTTTTTTCCACGTTTGAGAAGGGGCAGAGCAAGAAACTTATAGGGGAGCTGGGTTTGTTTAAGGGGAAGCTGCAGTTTATTGTGCAAGATGCGAGTTGGCTGAAATAGCCTACAATCCTCGACCGGCCTCGCGGGTCAGTCTTCCCAGTCGCTGTTCCATTTCCGGGGTAAGTTGGTTCCACGCAAACCGCCAGGCCCAGTTTCCGTTTTCCCGCCCGGGCACATTCATCCGGGCTTCAGAGCCAAGGCCGAGGATATCCTGGAGAGGGTAAATCGCGGTGTTTGCGGCCGAACGAAGAGCCAAGGCAATCAGATCCCAGTGGATCTGGCTTCCGTCGCATGAGAGGTAGGTCCGTGCGTTGTGTTGCTCCCGGGCAATCTGATCGCCGCTACGAGTGGAGTCTTTGCCTGGTTCGCTTCGATACCATCCTACGGTGGTGTCATTATCATGGGTGCCGGTGTAAACCACGCAATTGGCAGGATAGCTCTCGGGACGGAATTCCGCAGCTTTGGGGTCATCCCCGAAGGCAAATTGAAGAATTCTCATTCCGGGAAGACCCAGACCGTCCCGCAAGGCGTCAACATCCGGGGTGATTACGCCGAGGTCCTCGGCAATGATCGGAAGATCCCCCATAGCCCTGCGAGCGGCCTCGAACAACTTTTTTCCGGGGCCGGGAACCCAACGACCTTTGACGGCAGTCGGTTCGGAGGCGGGAATTTCCCAGTTGGCGGCAAATCCCCGAAAGTGATCGATGCGGACGATGTCGTAGAGTTCGAACGTGCTTCGAAGGCGGGCGATCCACCAGGCATAGCCCTGGGCCTCGTGGACATCCCAACGATACAGGGGATTGCCCCATCGTTGTCCGGTTTGGCTGAAGTAATCGGGGGGGACTCCGGCAATCACCGTGGGCTGACCATTCTTCTCAAGAAAAAACAACTCCGGGTGGCACCAGACATCGGCACTGTCGTGGGCCACAAAGATGGGGATATCCCCGATGATGGATACCCCACGGGTTTTGGCTTCGCGTCGAAGGTCGTTCCATTGGTGATGAAAAAGAAACTGTAAAACTTTGGCGTGGCGGATCTCCTTGGCGTAGTGCTTGCGGGCTTGGGTGAGGGCGGTTGTTTCCCGATGCACAAGCGGGGCGGGCCAGTTGACCCATGGGCCCCCGCCATGCGCGGTCTTCAGGACGGAAAAAAGGGCAAAGTCCTCCAGCCAGAAGGCGTGTTTTTCCTCGAAGGCCGTCTGAGCCGCTTTGAGCGAGGCCGAGGCCCGGCGTGGGAAGGAAGTGGCAGCCTTATGCAGGATTTGGCTCCTGGCGAGGATCGCGGGCCCATAATCCACATAGGGCTTGGGGAGCGAGGGAAAATCCCTCACGTCCTCCTCATGGAGAAGGCCCTCCTCGCGTAGGGAGGCGATGGAGATCAACATCGGATTTCCGGCAAAAGTCGAAAGGGTCTGGTACGGGGAATCCGCATAGCCTGTTGGGCCTAAGGGCAGAACCTGCCACAGCTTTTGCGCCATCCCGTTCAGATGAGCGAGCCAACGGTGGGCTTCCGGGCCAATCTCGCCCATGCCGTAGGCTCCCGGCAGGGAAGTGGGGTGAAGCAGAATGCCTGAGGCCCGGGGAAAAATCATGGCTTGGGAATTAAAGGGAACTTTCGCGGGGCGTGGAAGGGGGGAGTCAATGAATGAAAAGCCAACCGGCAAGGGCAAGAATGGGAATCAGGATCGGCAGGGAGTAGCGCAGGATATAACCAAAAAACCCGGGCATGTGGATCTTGGAGGAATCGGCGATGGATTTAATCAACAGGTTGGGGCCATTACCGATGTAGGTGGCCGCACCAAAGAAAACGGCGCCAAGGGAAATGGCGGCAAGACTGTCGGGGTCCTGCAGGGCAAAGCGGGCAACCTCGGCGGGATCGAAAAGGTGTAGGGCTGGCTCGTGGAGGTTGAGAGCCAAAGTGAGAAACGTCAGGTAGGTGGGGGCGTTGTCCAGAAAAGCTGAGAGGGACCCGGTCATCCAGTAGTACTGAAGATTGCCGGGGTGGCCCAAGTCATGGGCGTAGGCGGTCAGAAGGTGAATGACGGGAATCAGGGTGGTAAAAATTCCCACAAACAACCAAGCCACTTCCTTCAGCGGCCCGAAGCTGAACTCGTTCTGTTGGCGAATTTCCGGGGGGGTCAATCGATACGACGCCCCAGCACTGAGGACCATCACCCATTCCGGGATTCCCCAAGGCACTCCCCATCCGCGCATCAGCACGGATAAAAGAATGACGATGAGAAAAAGAATGTTTTTTTGCCCTTCGATCGCAAAGGTCTCTTTGCCTGTTTCCTTTACGCGGATCAAGTCGGATGCCCGGCGAAAGTTGCGGCGATCCAGGATATAAAAAACCAGCAAGAGAAGAGAGACAACCAGCAGCCACTCCATCCAAAGCCGCTGCAGGGTCCAGAAAAAGGGCACGCCACGGAGGTATCCGAGAAAAAGCGGGGGATCACCGACGGGCGTCAGGCATCCCCCCACATTCGCCACGATGAAAATAAAGAAGACGACATGAAAACCCGTGATCCGATAGCGATTCATTCGGATCCAGGGGCGGATCAAAAGCATGGCGGCCCCCGTGGTGCCCAGCAGGTTGGCCAGAATTCCGCCTAGGCCTAGAAAGAGAACGTTGCGCCAAGGGGTGGATTCTCCCGCCACCCCGATGCGAATTCCCCCGGCGACAACAAAGAGGGAGCCGATGAGGCAAATAAAGCTGATATACTCCTGGGCACTGGCTAAGAGAGGGGTGGCTGATTCTTCGATCAGCAGGTAGTGCAGGACAATAATCAGGGACAGGCCGATGCTGATTTTCGGGTAGTTCCGGTGCCAGAACTTTTCAAGTAGCAGTGGGCCGAGCGCCACCCCAAGGATGAGGAGGCCAAATGGGGCCAAGAGCCAAAAAGGCGGAGGCGCACCCAACTCAACGACGGCCAGAGGCATCCTCCTTGGATGCAGAGAGTTAATAGCAGGGTCAAGCGAGACTGATTCTTGCTGGGGAGCCTTGCCCTTAAAAAAAGCCCATCTAACGTCTATGGCATGTCGTCCACCATCCAAGGAGAGCTCGGCTATAATTCCAAGGTCGAGGGAAATGTTGTCCTGACCACGCTCGATGCAGCGGTCAACTGGATGAGAAAGAATTCCTTGTGGCCCATGCCCATGGGGTTGGCTTGCTGTGCCATTGAGTTGATGGCCTCCGCCTCCTCACGGTTCGATATCTCCCGATTTGGGGCTGAAGTCATGCGCTTTTCCCCCCGGCAGTCCGATCTGATGATCGTGGCAGGAACGGTGACCTACAAAATGGCTCTTGCTACCAAACGGATCTGGGACCAGATGGCTGAACCCAAGTGGTGTATCGCCATGGGGGCCTGCGCCAGCACCGGAGGTATGTACCGGAGTTATGCAGTCTTGCAGGGAATCGATCAGTTGATTCCGGTGGATGTCTATGTCTCGGGCTGCCCCCCGCGTCCGGAGGCGGTGATTGAGGCGTTGATGAAACTGCAGGACAAGATCGCCCGAAGCCGGGGCGTGATTCTAAACCAAAAACAGGCGGCATGAGCGAGGGGAATTCGGATCGTTCAGCGGATCTGGCGTCCGCGGTAAAGATTCTGCCGGAGTTCCGGGGGGAGTCTTCCTGGGAAGTCGCCAAGGAAAAGATTCCAGAGTTGATGGCCGCCCTGAAAAAAGAGGGCTTTAACTATCTTGCCGATTTAACCGGGGTCGACAACCAGGGGGAGGATCCGCGGTTCGAGGTGGTGTATGAACTTGCCGACCTGAGTGCCCGTCGCTTCTTGCGGGTGAAAACCAAAGTCGCGGAAAGGGAAGCGGTGCCGTCCGTGAGTTCCATCTGGAGAACCGCGGAATGGCATGAGCGGGAGGCTTGGGACATGGTGGGCATTCGGTTTTCCGGGCATCCGGATCTTCGGAGAATTTTGATGTGGGATGGCTACCCTCATCATCCCTTGCGCAAGGATTTTCCCCTCGAAGGTCTCTCGACCGAAATGCCTGATATTGCTTTTACAGCCAAGGCGCCGCTGGAGGGTGGCCCCTTTGTCACCAGTCCCGCCGCTCTTTCTCAGGACCGGGAACCCCGGGCCCATCCGGCCGAGGAGAGAAGTTTGTGAATCCATTAGCCACCACGCTGGAGGTTGGGGATGTTCTCGCCCGCACGGCCGAGGGTTCCACGGTTGTGGGTAATGAGGATATCGGGGAAAAGCTGGTCCTGAATCTTGGCCCCTCCCACCCGAGCACCCATGGGGTGCTTCGGTTGGTGTTGGAGTTGGACGGGGAGGTGATCACCAAGGCCGATCCGGACATCGGCTATCTACACCGGGGGGACGAAAAAATCGCGGAGAACATGACTTGGAACCAATTCGTTCCGTATACTGATCGGCTCGACTATCTGGCTCCCTTGGCCAACAACGTGGCCTATGCCTGTGCCGTGGAAAAGCTGATGGGATACGAACTGCCCCCCCGGGCCAAAACCACGCGGGTGATTTGCTGTGAGTTGGCCCGGATTTCCGCTCATCTGTTGGGCTTGGGGGCTTTCGCCATGGACGTCGGGGCGATGACCATGTTTCTCTACACGTTCACCGAACGGGAGAAGATCTATAATCTTATCGAGCTTCTGACCGGGGCGCGCTTTACGACCAGTTTCACCCGGGTCGGGGGACAGACGCGGGACCTCCCCCCTGGATTTCTGGAAGGCGTGAGGGAATTTAGTCAGCAGTTTGTCGGCAAGCTTGAAGAGTTTGGAAAAATGCTGAATCGTAATCGGATTTTCGTCGATCGAACAAAGGACCTTGGGGTGATTTCCTCCGAGTTGGCCCTAGATTTTGGTCTGACGGGTCCAAATCTGCGCGGCTCCGGCAACGACTATGACGTCCGGCGATATTTCCCATACCTCGGATACGAGAAATTTGATTTTGATGTGCCCGTGGGTCAGGTGGGGGACTGTTACGACCGGTTCGCGGTCCGGATGGAGGAGATGAAGCAGAGTGTAAAGATCCTGCAGCAAGCCATCGAGAAGATGCCGGGGGGTCCTTGGATGGTGCAGGATCCAAAAAATGTGCTGCCGCCCAAGGACAAGGTTTTGACGAAGATGGAGGAGTTGATCCACCAATTTCTGGTGGTCACGCAAGGTCCGGATGCCCCCGTGGGGGAAGTTTACTTTGGGGCGGAGAATCCCAAGGGTGAATTGGGCTTTTATTTGAATAGCCGCGGAGGGGGAGTGCCTTACCGGTTAAAGATTCGGGCGCCCTCCTTCTGCAACCTAAGCATTCTCAGTCATCTGATTCCCGGACACACGGTGAGCGATGTTCCGGCGATTCTGGGCAGTCTTGATTTTGTGATGGGGGAGTGCGACCGATGAGCGTGCCTCTCCATGCCGGAACGGATCATTGCGCGGGTCCTGAGAGAGGGGAGATCACCCCGGCGCTGGAAAGACAGGCGGAGGAATTGGTTGCTCGTTACCCCGTTTCTAAACGCAGTGCAGTACTACCTCTTCTCCATCTTTGGCAGGAGACCTTTGGCTACATTGGTCCCCGGGGGGTGGAGTGGATTGCCCAAAAGCTTTCCCTGCAGGAAATTCAGGTTTTGGAGTTGGTGACCTTTTATCCATGGTTTCGGCAAAGGCCTTACGGGAAATTCCATTTCCGTGTATGTCGGACCCTTCCGTGCGCCTTGGGAGGTTCCGGAAAGACCTTTGCCGCCCTGAAGAACCTTCTGCAACTGAAGGGCGATGCCCAGGAGGGCGCCTTGGTAAGTGAGGACGGCTTTTTCTCTCTGGAGTACTCCGAGTGTTTGGCCTCCTGTGGAACTGCACCGGTCGTTTTGTGTAATGACGATTTCCATGAAAAGGTAGATGAAAAAAGGGCGGCCGAACTGGTGAGCGCCTGTCGTTGAGGTTCTGATGGCCATCCGAGAACATCGTCTCGTTTTTAAGCATATCGACGCCCTCGGATACACGCGGGATATCGACTGCTATCTGAAGCACGGCGGCTACGAGATGTTAAAAAAGGGATTCGCGATGGGGGGAGCGGCGATCCGGGAAGAAGTGAAAAAGAGCCAGCTCCGGGGCCGCGGAGGGGCGGGTTTTCCTACGGGCACGAAGTGGAGCTTTATTGATCCGGCCAAGGTGACCAAACCGATCTATCTTATCTGCAACGCGGATGAGTCGGAACCGGGAACCTTCAAGGACCGGCAAATCATTTACAAGGACCCTCACCAACTGATTGAAGGGATGATTCTTAGTTGTTTTGCCAACGGGGTGAAGCTGGCCTACCTCTACATCCGCTGCGAATTCACCGAAGGTTGGAAGATTCTGGAGAAGGCCTTGGGGGAGGCCCGATCCCATGGGTTTTTGGGGAAGAACATCCTGAAAAGCGGGTATGACTTGGAGATCCATGTTCATCGCGGGGCGGGGGCTTACATTTGTGGCGAGGAGACGGGGTTGATTGAGTCGCTGGAAGGAAAACGGGCCTACCCCAGAATCAAGCCGCCTTATTTTCCTGCAGTGCTTGGCCTTTATATGTGCCCGACGATCGTCAACAACGTTGAGACCCTTTGCAATGTGAAGCACATCGTGGAGATGGGCGGCGAGGCCTATGCCAAAATTGGGCGCCCCAACAACACCGGAACCCGTCTCTTGTGTGTCAGCGGGGATGTGGTCAAGCCGGGGTACTATGAGTTTCCCTGCGGGGCGCTGACCATGGGGGAGTTGATTCACGATGTCTGTGGGGGCATCCGCAACGGTGGAAAGTTGAAGGCCGTGATTCCCGGGGGTTCCTCTGCCAAGGTCTTGCGGGCCGGGGAGACTTACAAGATCAAGGAGAAGGGGGCGGACGGAAACTTGGTCGAGAAAGAGGTGAAGCTGGAGGACCTGCGGATGGATTTCGACACTTTGGCGGCCGCCGGAAGCATGGCAGGATCAGGCGGGGTCATCGTGATGGATCAGACCCGCGATATGGTGGAGTGCCTGGCCAACATCTCGACCTTTTATGCCCATGAATCCTGCGGCCAGTGCACCCCCTGCCGGGAGGGGGTGCTGTGGATGAAAAAGATCCTCGCGAGGATTGCCGAGGGGCACGGGCGAGAGGACGACCCTAATATGTTGAAGGAAGTTGCCGATCGGATCGCTGGGCGGACCATCTGTGCCTTTGGCGAAGCCGCCTCCTGGCCGGTGCAAAGCTTTATTGGGAAGTTTAAGGAGGAGTTCAGCCTGCGAATCCGACGCAACGGAACCGCCGCTAAGCGGGATACGGTTTCCCTGACCCACTGATCCATCCATGAGCTGTTGCCAAACCCATCCCATGAATCCCTGGAACCACGATGTGGCCAAGGACGAGAAAGACTTGGTCGACGTACAGATCGACGGGGTTTGGATGCAGATGCCCCGAGGGTTGAACGTGGTGGAGGTTGCTCATCGGGCCAAGAAGTTCCTCCCGCATTACTGCTATCATCCGAAGCTTTCGGTCGTGGGAAATTGCCGGATGTGTCTCTTTGAGATGGGAACCCCCAAGATGGGGCCGGATCGCAAGCCCGTGCTGGGGGGCGACGGGAAACCGGAAATCGCCTGGATGCCGCGACCCCAGATCGGATGTGCCACCGGAATCACTCCGGGTATGGGCATCCGGACGGACTCCGCCTTGGTGAAGGACTGCCGGAACGGGGTAATGGAATTTTTGCTGATCAACCATCCTTTGGACTGTCCGATCTGCGATCAGGCGGGCGAATGCAAGTTACAGGAGTTCTCCGTTGAATACGGCACAGGGGCCAGTCGTTTCACGGAAAACAAGGTCAAGAAGCCAAAGAATGTGGATCTGGGAGAGCGAATCGTTCTGGACGACGAGCGCTGCATCCTTTGTTCCCGATGCGTGCGTTTTTCCAGCGAGATCACCCAAGACAATGTTCTGGGCTTTGTGAATCGGGGGAGCCACAGCACCCTGACGGCCTATCCCGGCAGGAGCTTTGATAACGACTACTCCCTGAACACCGTCGACATCTGTCCGGTGGGGGCACTCACCAGCAAGGATTTTCGGTTTCAGATGCGGGTTTGGTTTCTCAAGGAGACCAAAAGCCTGTGCACCAGTTGCGGAACTGGTTGCAATACCATGATCGGATCAAGGGAGGGCAAGGTCTATCGCCTGACTCCCCGGGAAAATGAGTCCGTGAATTCCCATTGGATGTGTGATCACGGTCGCCTGAATTTCCACTACCTGGAATCCAAGGAGCGTCTGACCCGTCCTCTCCTGAAAGCGGCGGGAGAACAATTTCCCGGAACCTGGGTGGATGCCATCGCCCGGGCGGCGGAGGGATTGCAGAAAGTGAAACCGGCGGAAATCGCCATCGTGGCCTCCGGTCGTTTGACCAACGAGGAGCTTTTCGTGCTGAAACGGCTGGCGGGCGAGTTGGGGGTTTCGCAGGTCGATACGGTCCCGCATCTGGGGCAGGGCGATAAGTTCCTGCGCAGTGCGGATGGGAACCCCAATGGCCGCGGTGCGGAGCTTTTGGGTCTGTCGTCCGGAGGAAGAGTCCTGAGCGGTTGGGCAGCGGCAATCCTTTCCGGAAAGATCAAGGCTCTCCTGGTGTTGGGGGGCGAGAATTTGATCTCCGCGGGTATTCCCGCCTCCACTTTGGCCAAGCTCGAGGTTCTGATTTATTCCGGAATTTTATCCAACGAGACCAGTCGTTTGGCCCAAGTGGTGTTGCCCGGGTCGGGCTTTGCGGAAAAGACCGGGTCCATGGTGAACGTCCACGGAAGGTTACAACGTATGACCCGCGCCATCTCCGCGCCGGGCGAGGCGAGGGAGGATTGGATGATTCTCCGGGATCTGAGGATGGCGTTGACCGGTGGAAACTCCCTGCATTCGGTAGAGGATATCTGGAAGTCCATGGCGACGGAGGTTCCCCAGTTTCAAGGTCTGAATTGGGCCAAGATCGGTGATCTGGGAATCCAGATCGAATCATCTGCAAAGGCAGACGAGGCCAAGTTGGCCTAAGCCGGGAAATCCTTTCATGACACAGGCCTCCTTGTGATTATTTAGAATCCAGTTATTTTAAACCCATGTCGGCAACACTCTCCACGCCAAGGAATTTCACCCCAGGGGAAACCAAAGAGGAGCAGATTAAACAGGCCAAGGATGGTCTGGATGTGATCAAGGATCTCCCTCGGTACGCCAAAGAGGGTTGTCAGGCCATCGAACCTGATGACTACATGCGCTTCAAGTGGTACGGCGTCTACCAGCAGAAGCCCAAAGAAGACGGCTATTTCATGTTGCGCACCCGTATTCCGGGGGGGCAGTTGAATCCCGCCCAACTGCGGGAAATTGCGGCTCTTACCGATCAGTTTGCCCACGGTTTCGGCGATGTAACCACCCGCCAGACCATTCAGTTGCACTGGTTGAGGATCGAGCAGTTCCCGGAAATCTTTAAGCGACTGGAGAGCGTGGGCATCACCTCCAGCGGTGCTTGCGGCGATATCGCCCGCAATGTGGTGGGTTGCCCGGTGGCCGGCATGGATCCAGATGCCATCCTGGACGCCACTCCCCAGCTTCAGGCGGTCGACGCCCATTTGACCAACAACCCCGAATTTTCCAACCTTCCGAGAAAGTATAAAATTTCCATTTCGGGATGCCGCATCATGTGCACGCAGCCGGATATCAATTGTGTGGGAGTCTTTGGTTTGGAGAGGGGCAAGGAGAAGGGATTTGGCATCAAGGTTGGGGGTGGGCTTTCCTCGGCCCCACACTTGGCGCAAACCCTCCCGGTATTTCTGAAATCCGAGGAGGTGCTTCCCATGGTTCACTTCACCTCGGTCATCTACCGTGATCATGGGTACCGGGACAAGCGCGCCCGGGCCCGTTTAAAATTTTTGATGGCCGACTGGGGGGCGGAGAAATTCATCACCGAAGTGGAACGAGTGGCGGGACGGAAGTTTGAAAGACATGCGGAGTTTGTTTTTCCGGAAGACCCGGAATCCGACCACGTCGGTGTGCATGCCCAGATTCAGAAGGGCTTCTATTGGGTCGGGGTTTGTCTGTCAGGTGGGCGTCTAACCGGTCACCAGATGAGGGTGATTGCCGATCTCTCGGAAAAACACGGTGAGAGGGGGAAGGTGGGGATCCGCGGAACCAACAAACAGAACCTGATCATTGTGAATGTTCCGGAAAAAAACGTGGCGGCCCTCAAGCAGGAACTGGTGGCGGCAGGATTGGTTGTCGAACCCAGTAATTTTCGCAAGGGCTGCGTTTCCTGCACGGGAATCGAATTCTGCAATTTGGCCGTGGGTGAGACAAAGAACCGGATGATTCGGCTGGTGGGGGAGCTGGAGCAGATCAGTGCTCACTACCAGGATAAGGTCCGCATCCATTTCAGCGGTTGCCCCAGTTCCTGCGGACAGCATCAAGTGGCGGACATTGGTTTTCGTGGTGCGACCCGGACGGTGGACGGGGTGAAGCGGGAGTGCTTCGATATGTTCCTCGGCGGCAAGACCGGGGCCGACGCCCGTTTCAATGTCCTGATCCAACCCAAGGTTCCCTATGAGGAAGTCCATCTTTATATCGACAAGGTACTGCGGGCCTACGAATCCAGGAAGACAGGTTCGGAAACCCTAACCCGTTGGTTGGGGCGTAGTTCCAAGGATGATTTAAAGTCTATTTTTGCTGACGGGAACGGGGCTTCGACGAATTGACCTTCACCGCCTTTGGCGGGAATATGGTCTCCCCCGGTTCTAGGGGCTTATGAGCACAGGTTCCATTCTTTCCAGACGCTTGCCCATTCAAACTCATCCGGTGGATGAGGTTGGGATCAAGGAGCGGGTGGCGCGGTTAGCCACCCGGAGCATTAAGAAATCATCCAAAGTCGACGGGTTAAAGCTGGCCCTCTCCATGGTGGATCTTACGACTTTGGAAGGGGCAGATACCCCCGGTCGTGTCCGGCAGTTATGCACCAAGGCTGTTCATCTACATTCCGGCCGCAACGATCTTCCGATGGTGGCCGCGGTCTGTGTTTACCCCACCATGGTGCGGGTGGCTCGTGAGGCCCTCAAGGGCACCCCCATCAAGGTGGCGGCCGTAGCCACCGCCTTTCCCAGCGGAATGAATCCACTTGCAGTGAAATTGGAAGATACCCGATACGCCGTCGGCGAGGGGGCTCACGAGATCGATATGGTCATTTCACGGGGAGATTTTTTGCGCGGCGATTACGCTCGGGTGGCGGACGAGATCGCCGAGGTCAAGAAAGCCTGCGGAGAGGCCCATCTGAAGGTCATTTTGGAGACCGGAGAACTGGGCACCCTCGATCGTGTCCGTTGGGCCAGTGACATTGCGATGGAGGCCGGTGCAGATTTTATCAAAACCAGCACCGGCAAGATTCAGCCAGCTGCAACGCCCGAGGTTGTTTTGGTCATGTTGCAAGCGATCAGTGATTTTCACCGGAAAACTGGACGGAAAATCGGCATGAAGCCTGCAGGAGGCATTGCCAATGCCAAGGCCGCACTCAATCTCCTGGTGATGGTCCGAGAGGTGCTCGGACCGGATTGGCTGAATCCCGACCTTTTCCGGATTGGAGCCAGCAAGTTGCCTAACGACATCCTGATGCAGCTGGAAAAAGAGCGCACGGGGGTCTATCAAGGAGGGGATTACTTCTCCAATGACTAAGGTTTCCACCACCGTCGGTTCGGACTGGGGTTACGCTCCGGCCCCTGAGGGTGCCGACCACTTTAAGCTGAAGGAGCATTACGGCCTTTTTATTGGCGGCAAATTTGTTCCGGCTGCTTCCGGAAAACGGTTTAAAACCATCAATCCGGCCACAGAAAAAGTGATCGCCGAAGTGGCAGACGGCGGCGAGAAGGATGTTGATAAGGCGGTCAAAGCCGCCCGTACAACCTATGACAAGGTGTGGCGTAAGATGTCGGGCCGCGAGCGCGGGAAATATCTTTATCGCATCGCCCGGATTATCCAGGAACGGGCCCGGGAATTGGCTGTGGTCGAATCCATGGATGGTGGGAAGCCGATCCGGGAGTCCCGCGACGTCGACATTCCCTTGTCGGCGGCCCATTTCTTTTACCATGCCGGCTGGGCAGACAAGTTGAGTTATGCGTTCCCCGGTAAGTCCGTCAGTCCCATTGGAGTCGCCGGGCAGATCATCCCCTGGAATTTCCCCCTTTTGATGGTGGCGTGGAAGGTAGCCCCCGCCTTGGCCTGTGGAAACACGGTGGTATTAAAGCCCGCCGAAACCACCCCGCTGACGGCACTATTGTTTTCCGAAATCTGTCAGGAAGCCGGTCTACCTGAAGGTGTCTTCAATCTGGTCACGGGAGCTAGTGCCACCGGGGCGGCGTTGGTGAACCACCCGGGTCTGAATAAGGTGGCCTTCACGGGTTCCACCGAAGTGGGGAAGGCGATCCAGAAGTCGCTCGCGGGGCGGGGAACCAAACTGACCCTCGAGTTGGGTGGAAAAGCGGCCCACATAATCTTTGAGGACGCCACGATCGACCAGGCGGTGGAGGGGATCATTAATGGAATCTATTTCAACCAAGGGCACGTCTGCTGTGCGGGCTCCCGCTTGCTGGTTCAGGAGAGCGTCGAGGAGGAGGTTATCACCAAGCTGAAGGCTCGGATGGAAACCCTGATTGTGGGCGACCCGTTGGACAAAAATACCGATGTGGGTGCGATCAACTCCAAATCCCAGTGCGATCGGATTCGCGATTATCTTAAAATTGGGGAGGAGGAAGGGGCGGAACTTTTCCAGACCAAGTGTCCCGTCCCGGATAAGGGATATTGGATTCGTCCGAGCTTTTTCACCAAAGTGGCCCAATCGCACCGCATTGTGCAGGAGGAGATTTTTGGTCCGGTGTTGGCGATCCAGACTTTCCGCACCCTAAACGAGGCCTTGGAAAAAGCGAATAACACCCCGTATGGACTCTCGGGGGGTGTGTGGACGGATAAGGGAGCCAAGATCTTCAAGGTTACCCGGGGCATCCGGGCGGGGGTCATTTGGGCCAACACCTTCAACAAGTTTGATCCGACCTCACCGTTTGGCGGTTACAAGGAAAGCGGGTACGGTCGAGAGGGCGGACGGCACGGCCTGCGTCCGTACGTGGAGCTGTCATGAGTCGTGGCGGGACCCGTGGGAACAACGGGCGTCTGGATGTGCGCAAGACCTACAAGATGCTGATCGGAGGCGCGTTTGTCCGTTCTGAGTCCGGGCGGGCTCTGGATGTGGAGGCCCCAGGAGGGAAATGGCTAGGGCATGTCTGCCGGGCCTCCCGCAAGGATTTCCGTAATGCCGTGGTGGCGGCCCGCAAGGCCGCTTCCGGGTGGGCAGGCGCCACGGCATATCTCAAGGGACAAATCCTATATCGGGCAGCGGAAATGTTGGAGGGGCGGGCCTCCGCGTTTCGTGAAGTTTTGCAATCCATCGGACTCTCCCCCGCAGCTGCGAAGACCGAGGTGTCCCAAGCGATCGACCTGTTAGTCTACTATGCGGGCTGGGCAGACAAGTATCTGCAGGTGTTCGGGGCAGTGAATCCGGTGGCCACCCCGCATTTTAATTTCTCGGTGACGGAGCCCATGGGAGTCGTGGCCTATGTGGCGGGGGAAAAGAGGCCCCTTCTCGATCTGATTTCCGGAATCGCGCCCATTGTGGTCGGCGGCAATGCAGTCATCACGCTTTCCACAGGGCGGGCGGCGGTGGCCGCCATGGAACTGGGGGAGGTGTTGGAGACGTCCGATTTCCCTCCCGGGGTGATCAATCTGCTTTGCGGGCTCCGGGAGGAGTTGGTCGGGCAGATGTCAAGTCACATGGATGTGAACGCCCTGGTAGTTCAGGGAGGGGATGAGAAGGAGCACGCGGCCAGTCGCGAGGCCTGCGCCTTGAATTTAAAGAGATATTTTCGAAGGGAGCAGGGGGGAAGTGACCATGAGGATCCTTACCGAATTCTGGATACGGTGGAGATCAAAACCACTTGGCACCCGGTGGGCGGCTGATTATCAAAAAGGTGGCTGGGCGGGCTTAAACTGAGTTGATACATCTCCGGCAAAGTCGAGGCTTCCGGGTGTCAAAGACATGGCGGATTGGGTCTTGTCTGGCGGAAAATCCCCGAACTCCACCCAGAAAAAGTTTGGTGTGGTGGTGAGCTCAAAGCCGTAGATCCCGTGGCTTAGGTCACACACCGTGCGGTACTCGGTATTATAGACCGGAAATCCGTCACCCAGCTTGTTGTACGGAGTTCCGAAGGGAACGGAAACGCCGCGAATGGCGGCCAAGATGGTGGCAAAAGCCTGTTGCATGTTTTTGGGTTCAGGAAAAAACCGTGAAAAATAAGCAGCTCTTTGAAAACGGGCTTGCGGTGAAATATTGCCCGGAACCGGCGTATCCTGACCCGGTTTAGAGAAATCCATCTTGGAAAGCAGGGTTAGTTGGTCCTCGTAAGAAGGGTCGTTGGTCATGATGGTATATTGGCGTCCGTGGTGAACCTTGGGTTTTCCGTCCAGATATTCAATGATGGCGGAGTCTCCGTTACGGTCCTCTAGGGAAAGGTGAACCGTGGCATTGTGGCCGTGGGCCTGAATCATGACGGGCTGAACGTTTTGAAGTAGATCCAATGCTTCTTTGACTGAAGAGGCCTGATCCAGAGCGTATTGAAGCCAGAGAATAGCAGAAACACCCTTCTTCTTGGGATCCCTGACTCCAAAATCGGTTTTCGCAAGATACAGAAGATGTCCGCCCAACCCTTTTTCGTTCATTCCATCAACGGACCCGACCCCGTAGATCGAGGTGATTAAGCTGGCGTATTTTGAAGACCAGCGCAGGGGATTTTCTTTGACCACGGTTTCTCCGCCACACTTCGCCCCGTCCCGTTTCATGCCGCGGGGGAGGAACCACAGAATGGGCTCCGTGCTCTCCGGCCAGTCCATGGATCGTGCCGCGAGAACTCCAAAACGGTTCTCATTCCATAGAATTCGGGTGCAGGCCAAAGACCCGGACGCCAGAACTCCGGTGGCAAGAAGATAGATCAGACTTCGCTTCATGGGGTATCCTTGGATCCGGTTAGCCACGATTGGACCGATGCTTGTAATCGTTGATCAGTTGGTTCGTCGACGAGTCGTGTGTACGGATTGGACCTGGTGTCGCCAGCTCGGGCTCAATCTTTTTAGCCAACTGTTTGCCTAACTCCACCCCCATCTGGTCGTAGGGGTTGATGTTCCAAATGGCTCCTTGGACAAAGATCTTGTGCTCATAGAGGGCAATCAGGCTGCCGAGGGTTTTGGGGTCGAAACGCTGAACGAGGAGCGAATTCGTTGGACGGTTACCGGAGAAAATCTTGTGCGGAATGAGTTTCTCCAGCGCATCTCCCTGAAGTCCTTCCTTGGTGAGCTCGGCTCTGACTTCTTCCTCGGTTTTACCCTTCATTAAGGCCTCGGTCTGGGCAAAGAAATTGGCCAGCAGGATGTCATGGTGTTGGCCAAGTGGATTGAAGGTTTCCACCGAGGCAAGGAAGTCGCAGGGGATCAGTTTGGTTCCCTGATGGATGAGCTGATAGAAAGCATGCTGACCATTGGTACCGGGTTCGCCCCAGATGACGGGTCCGGTACTCCAGGTCACCGGCATTCCTTCGCGATCCACCCCCTTGCCATTGCTCTCCATGTCCCCTTGTTGAAAGTAGGCGGGAAACCGATGGAGATACTGGTCGTAGGGAAGGATCGCGTGGGTTTGGGCGTCGTGAAAGTTGTTGTACCAGATGCCAAGCAGGGCAAGGGTCATGGGTAGGTTCTGCTCGACGGGGGTTTGGCGGAAATGCTCGTCCATGGCGTGGGCCCCTGCGAGAAGCTCGGCAAAGCGGTCATAGCCTATGGAAAGCGCAATACTGAGTCCGATGGCGGACCAAAGGGAGTAGCGACCTCCCACCCAGTCCCAAAATGGGAACATGTTGACCGGATCGATGCCGAACTTCTTCACCTCGACGGTGTTGGTGGAAAGGGCGATAAAGTGCTTGGCGACATGCTTTACATCACTCGCTTCCTTAAGAAACCAGGAGCGTGCCGAATGGGCGTTGGTCAGCGTTTCCTGGGTGGTGAAGGTCTTGGAAGCGACCAGAAAAAGGGTGGTGGAGGGTCGGCAGACGCGCAGGGCTTCCACGACATGGGTGGAGTCGATATTGGAGACGAAATGCAGACGCAGATCCCGCCTGGCGAAAGGTTTGAGGGCCTCGGTGACCATCACGGGACCAAGGTCCGAGCCTCCGATCCCGATGTTCACGATGTCCGCGATAGGTTGGCCCGTGTACCCCTTCCACTCCCCGGATCGGACTCTTTCGGAAAAAACCCTCATCTGTTGCCGGACTTTTTCCACTTCCGGCATGACATCCTTACCGTCCACCCGAAGCGGTTGGTTAGCGGGTCGGCGAAGGGCGATATGCAGGACAGAGCGGTTTTCAGTGAAATTGATCTTTTCGCCGTGGAACATACGGTCGCGCAACTCCTCCACTTGGGCCTCTTTCAGGAGTTGCCGAAGGAGCTTTAGGGTTTCGGAGGTGACGCGGTTTTTGGAGTAATCAAGGAAAAGGTCGTTCCATCGGTGGGACAAAGAGGCTGCACGGTTGGGGTCCTTGGCAAATAGGTCGCGCATGGAGGGAATGGTCATCGCATGGCGGGCCAGGGCTTTCCAGGCGGGAAGTTCGGTGGGGGAAGGCATAGCCCTAGGATGGAGAACCAGTCGCCTCGGGGGAAGAATTTATCGAATCTGTTGAGTTTTGGGGGCGAATGGGGGAAAATCATCCATGCAAAAAAGACTGACCTTGGCGACTGCCTTCTTAGCTTGCCTCCCCATGTTCGTTCTGGGGGATGACGGGGATCTCGAGAAGGCAATTGATAAGGCGGTTGAAATACTTGATCGCTACTCTGCGGAGAAAGAAGACACGGTGCCCGCCGAGGCTTTTCAGAAATGCAAGGGTCTGGCGATCCTCAATGTGATCAAAGCCGGATTCATTTTTTCAGGTAGCGGCGGTACTGGACTGGTGGTTGTAAGGAAACCCAACGGAAAATGGTCACCGCCATCAGCCATTTCCGCTGGCGGAATTGGAATCGGTCTGCAGGCAGGCGGATCCAATGTGGATTATGTGATGTTGTTAAACACTGAGGATGCCGTGAAGGAGTTTTCCAAGCAGGGGAATTATAAGGGAGGAGTGGAGGCAGAGGGGACGGCGGGTTCGGAAGGTCGGAATCTGTCTGCGGGTTTGGCGGGAATGTCGCCGATCACCACCTACAGCTTTAGCCAAGGCCTTTTTGGTGGAGTTTCCACCTCGGACATGGGATTTGGAGTTGAAGATGATACCAATCAGGATTTTTACGGGGAAAATCTCAAGGCAAGGGATATTCTGGCTGGAAAAAACAAAAACACGCCCCCGGCGGTCAAAAAACTTTGGAAGGCCTTAGAGGACGCGGATCGCAAAACCAAGATCACGTACGAAAACGCCCAGAAGAACAGGCCCCCCAAAAAATAAGCGCATGTCTGCCAAAATCTCCGTTCAGTACCTAGGTCATTCCTGTTTTCTTGTCACCACGCCGAAGGCCAGGATTCTGATCGATCCATTTCTGACGGGAAATCCCATGGCTGCGGCCAAAGCAGAGGAAGTTCAATGTGACTATATTCTGGTAAGCCATGCCCATTCCGACCATTACGGAGATGCCGTCTCCATTGCGAAACGAACTGGGGCGACAATTGTGGCAGCCTATGAGCTTGCCCTGCATGCGGGAGCGCAGGGAGCCAAGGTACATCCGATGGGTTGTGGGGGTGGCAGGAGTTTCCCCTTCGGAAGAGTGCAGTTAACCATTGCCCATCACACCTCCTCGGTGGAGGGGCCTCATGGATCGATATCGGTGGCCGCCCCTGTTGGTTTTCTCATTAAAGCGGAGGGTAAGACGATCTATTTTGCGGGTGACACCGCGCTGACTTTGGACATGGAGCTTCTGGGTTCGCGTCACTCAATCGATTTGGCTCTTTTGCCGATCGGAGACAACTTCACCATGGGACCCGACGACGCGGCCGAAGCCGTGCGTTTGTTGAAGCCCAGGGTGGTGGTTCCCATGCACTACAACACCTTTGATGTGATTGCGGTGAACCCCGAGGGCTTTGCCCGAGAAGCCGCAAAACATGGTTGTAAGGTGGAAGTGATGAATCCTGGAGCATGCGTCCAGCTGTGAAAATGATTCAGGTTTATAACCCCTATGATGAAAAACTGGTGGGCGAGGTGCCCGTTCTGGATGGCAGGCAGGTCAAGGAGGCCATGGACCGTGGGGCACGGGTCTTTGCTGACCGGGCAAAATGGCTTAACATTTCCCAAAGGGTTGAAATCCTGGAGCAGTTTCGAAAACTTGTTATCGCCAACCAGGAAAAGCTGATCCAGCAGGCTTTAGCGGAGGGCGGAAAACCCCTGGTAGATACCAAGGTGGAGGTTGCCCGGGCCATCGATGGAATACGTGTTGCGATCGAGAATATTCCCCATCTTTTAGGGCGGGAGATTCCGATGAGAATCAATGCGGCTTCGATGAATCGGATGGCCTACACGTACCGTGAGCCCGCCGGCTTGGTTTCTGCCATTAGTGCCTTCAACCATCCCATTAACCTGATTATTCATCAGGTGATTCCGGCAGTGGCGGTAGGTTGTCCGGTGGTGGTGAAACCGGCCAGCAAAACGCCGCTTTCCTGTTTGAGTCTGGTGGAATTACTGCATCAGGCCGGTTTACCCAAAGAGTGGTGTCAGGTAGTGGTCTGCACCAATGAGAATGCTGAAGCATTGGTGACCGATCCGCGGCTGAACTTTTTTACTTTTATTGGATCCTCCAGGGTGGGTTGGGCCTTGCGATCGAAGTTGGCCCATGGTGCGAACTGTACCCTAGAGCATGGGGGATCCGCCCCGGTGGTGGTGGAGAGGGATGCGAAACTGGAGGAGGTAGTCCCCCTCCTCGTAAAAGCAGGCTTTTATCACGCCGGGCAGGTTTGTGTTTCGGTTCAACGTGTTTACGCCCACGAATCCTTGGCCTTAAGGTTGGCCGAACAACTGGCCGAACAAGCGGCGAAATTGGTCGTGGGGGATCCGGCGGATCCCAGAACGGAAGTGGGGCCGTTGATCAGCCATGGGGAGTGTCAAAGGGTGGCTGACTGGGTGGACGAGGCAGTCCAGAAGGGGGCTAAGCTGCTCTGTGGCGGCAGGAAAATCTCTGATAGTTGCTATGCACCAACCGTTCTTTGGAATCCTTCCGACGATGCGAGGGTGTCCCGGGAGGAGGTTTTTGGTCCGGTGGTCTGTGTTTATGGTTTCAAGAGTCCAGACGAGGCAGTGAAAAGGGCAAACGCCCTGCCTTTCTGTTTTCAGGCCGCGGTTTTTACCCGAGAAATCGACCGCGCTTTCTTTTATGTCACCAATCTTCAGGCCACCGCGGTGATGGTGAACGATCATACCGCCTTTCGGGTCGACTGGATGCCATTTGGCGGGCGCATGCAGTCGGGTCTTGGGATGGGTGGAATTCCCCGCAGCATGAAAGATATGACCGCCGAGAAGATGTTTGTCCTTAGGACAAACAGCTAGTCAGCGGGATTTTCCGTGGGTGGCAGAGATTTTTAAAGCCACCCCGCCACGGGCGGCAAATTCCCCGATGACCACGGCATGGGCGGGCGAGATGGCTCGGACGAGGTCGTCGAGGATACGGTTGGTCACAGCCTCGGCGAAAGAGCCGACATTGCGGAAAGAGTGGAGGTAGAGTTTCAGGGATTTGCTTTCCACGCATTTCGATTTTGGGGTGTAGCGGATGGTGATGGTGGCGAAGTCTGGTTGACCGGTAACGGGGCAAAGGGAGGTGAATTCAGGGGTGGAAAAGGTGATCTCATATTGACGCCCGGGTTTGGGGTTGGGAAAAGTCTCTAAGCGAGCCAGGGAAGGATTGGCAGGAACCGCAACTTTACGACCGAGGAGGCTTAACCGGGACATTCGTGGATCATAGGCCAACCTGCGTGGGTAAAGAAAGCGTCTAGGTGTGGGCGTAGTGTCGCCCCCTCCAGGGAAGGCGGCGACGGATGGTTTGCAGGAGGGAATTTCCAGAAATGGCCAACACGAGCATTTGCCCCAGAGGGTGTAGGAAAGCCCCTAGGAGGCTTTGCCTGAATCGATTGGCTAAGGAGATCCGGAGAAAGAGGATGATGGCAACCTCCGACCAGACCAGTGGTTCTGCCTGTCCGGTGAAGAGAAGGA